>Ga0268251_10000205_pt1 | contig 21811 bp, 21 predicted proteins | sample AgamicAsMae_FD_200527 | JGI IMG/M metagenome (GOLD analysis project Ga0268251, IMG submission 200527) | Agave microbial communities from Guanajuato, Mexico - As.Ma.e (v2) (version 2) | ecosystem: Host-associated > Plants > Phyllosphere > Phylloplane/Leaf | place: Guanajuato, Mexico | collected...
GTGCGGAGGTTTACCAGTGACGCGCTCGAAGCGGTCGAGGTGCTCCTGGGTCAGGGCGGGAGTGTTGAATCGCTCGCGAAGGGCCTCGTAGTCGATGGCGGTAACGTTTCCATGCTCGTCGACTCCTCCGCTGACATTGTAGGGGTCGATCTGTTGTTCCTTTGCGGCTTGCTTGATCTGCTCGACGGCAGGAGGTGCGCCTACAGCGTCGGCCGTAGCTGGCGCTCCATCGGATGATGCCATTTTGAGTGTTTCGAGCGATCAGGAAAGAGTGACTCGCTCGACTTTCTTGTCAATAACGGCTATACCCCGCTGGTCTGTGCGCCCTTTGTCCCTCCCTGCCAATTCTATACCAAGCTACCTTCTCTTGTCTGTCTTTGACATCCAAAACTTAAGCCTGCTCTTTTCGCATCTTTACCTTTGGGCTTTCAACAAGCGCCATCCCCCCTTTCCCTTCACCCTAACACAGCCACCCTTGAGTCCCTGTATCTGATCGCCCGTCCTACGTCACCATCTACACATGCCTCGCTATGTCCATCTTCCGTTTCCTGCCGCTTCATTGATGGTATCTCTATAGACCTACCTCGAGAGTCGTAGTGATAGGCCAAACACATTTCAAGTCACTCCATGCATCTCAACACTGATTGACCATCTTCCTTTCTCTTCCTTTACTATGACGGCACATCTCAAGTCCTGGACACATCATCTACCCTCTTGGATTCGGAACATTCGTCTCAACTTCTATAGGTTGCATCTCTACTACTTCATCTTCACCATCCTTCTTTCTTCCATCATCGTCTATGGGAGTACTACCAATGGCAACTCTGGCAATGCCCAGGACCAATTCAACCTGCGATATATCGACGCCCTCTTTCTATGTGCCAGTGCCATGACTAACAGTGGCCTCAATGTTGTGAATCTCGGTGCCATAACCGGCTTCCAGCAGGCTGTGCTTTTCAATCTCATTCCTCTGGGCAATGTCATGTTCGTCTCCATGTCCACCGTTTACGTTAGGAAATACTTTTTCAGAAAGAAGATCAGACACTTCCTCCACCACTCCAAAGCAGGAAGACAGGTTGCTAACGACATCGAGCGGGACAATACTTCACATTCGAAAACTCACGACGCTTACCAACGGAGCCAGCCCATCGACGCTTCATCGAGCAGAGTTCCTAAAGACCATAAGATAACTGCTGAGCTACGCAATAGGAAAGCTTCGAAGAAAGACCCAAACCCTCACCATCTAACCCACTTTGGCGGCTTTCCCCTACCCTGGGAGAATGCAGGCGTCCAAAATCTTCTTCATGCGCCTTTCCGGAAATTACACCGTCCTCCTCACGATGAACCCCACAATTACCTTTCTTTCAAGCCTGCTCTCGACTCCAGAGGTAGGTTTCTATCTTTGGATGAGCGACAGCGCGAGGAGTTAGGCGGTGTCGAGTACAAGGCTCTTCATTTACTGGGTTGGCTGCTGCCAGCATACCTCCTTTTCTGGTTTCTTCTCGGCGTCGTCATACTGGTACCATATAGCTATTATGGGCCACTAGCGAACGTACTTCGAACTTCACAGCCGGGTAGTCTTGAACCAGGATGGTAGGTCTCCAGATGCTTGGATGCGCTCTACAAACTGACGAATATCAGGTGGGCTATCTTCATAACCATGTCATCATTCTGTAATTGCGGTTACAGTCTATTGGACCAAAATATGATAGGTCAGTTTTCCTGTTTGTGTCTCCAGGTCGCGGGTACTAATAGTACTTCAGCGGTCCGTGGCTATGAGTTGACTCTGATCGTAACGGGTGCTCTAATTCTCGTTGGCAACCAACTCTACCCTGTGTTCCTTCGATTTGTGATCTGGTGCCTGTTCAAACTGGTGCCTAAGGATTCGGAGCTTCACCATACCTGCGCTTTCTTGTTGCATCACCCACGCAGATGTTTCATTCTGCTCTTTCCCAGCATCAACACATGGTATCTTCTGGCAGCTCAATTGGGCATCGACTTCTTCTTATGGGCATTCTTCGGCATCCTGAACCTTGGCCTTCCTGCCATACAGAGCATGAGTGCAGGACAGCAGACACTCGTTGGGCTGTACCAAGGTTTAGGTGTCAGAGTCGGCGGTCTGTACGCGGTCCTGATCAGCAATACTGCACCCGCTTTGCAGATTCTGTATCTGGCAGGAATGTACATCTCTGGCTTCCCCATCATCGTATCGTTACGCCAGACCAACATCTACGAGGAAAGATCCCTAGGAATCGAGAGCAGTAGCGATGAAGATGCAGAAAATAAAGGCGAACAGTCTTATATATCTGAACACATTCGCAAGCAAATCGCATACGACCTGTGGTGGCTCATACTAGCAATCTGGCTGATAACGATCATCGAGCGCCACGACATAGTCGCTGGAGGGGACTACTTTACCATCTGGGCTATCGTTTTCGAGACTGTGTCTGCTTATGGCACAGTTGGGTTGTCTTTGGGCGTTCCTTACGATAATTACTCGTTCAGTGGAACATGGCACACTCTAAGCAAACTGATCCTCATCTGCGTCATGATTCGAGGAAGACATCGAGGGCTACCATATGCGATTGATAGGGCAGTGCTTTTGCCGGGAGAGGAGTTGATGGAGAAGATGGACAAGGAAGTCAATGGTAGAGGCAACAACAAAAAAGGGTCCCGAGGGTATGAGGAACAACAAGGGGTTCGAAGAGAGGAGGGAGGGTTCGAGACTGAGGCCCAGGAACGAGGCCAATACCCAGACCGGCCTGAAGTCAGAGGCATACAGGAAGGTCTCTCATGAGCAGATTTCAAGATTCTATTCATTGCAAAAGTGCACAATCTTCATTGAGATTGCAGCAGTATCCATTGGGAGCCCTGGTCTTATCGGTGTCTTGGAACAAATGTGAGATAGTGGCACTGCTCAGTGTGTAACAAATATCTCGCACAGTATGAACAATCGAAAACGGCATTTAGGAGACAAAGGATGGTGGTCGAAGCAAGCAGCAAGCGAAGACAAAGAGATGCAGCATGTGAAGATCGGCAGATGTCACGCGTGCGGGACAGGGTCGGGAGATTCGGAGGCCGACGCCGACTGGCTGGGGAACAAAAACTGACATCGTCATGCTGCTGCTGACCACGCCAACTTGAGGGGGAGCAGCCTTGCCGTTTCTGCACTGCATCAAGCATTCCACCTGAGTGACCCAATTACTTCCTTTTTCTTCTTTGACTCTGTTTTGTTTCTCCATCGCTTTCGTTCACCCACTTTCAATCATCACCCACAGCATGCAGCAAGATGGTCAAATTCTACTCCACCTCGTATAGCTACGACTACTCTTTTCCCGCCGTGTCGCTGGCCTACTTTCTGCGCTACCCCAACCCATACAGCACTCACGTGCTCTCGACCGATGTCATCTCGCGCGAATATGACCCCGAAACACAGCGCCTGACGACTGTCCGTCTGCACCTGAAGAGAAGCAAACTTCCTGCTGCCATTCTCAAGCTCCTACCACGGAGCATCATGGGTGGAGCTGAGAATGGTGACAGCCAAGCTTATATCCTCGAGACAACCGTCGTCGATGCGAAAGAAGGATGGATGGAGGCTGAGAGTCGCAACCTCGAATGGACCGGCGTCTTGAGCGTCATCGAAAAGCAGGTCTTCCGTCGACAAGGTCTCGAATCGCAACCGAAGCTCACTGCCCCCGTCGATCTTTATGGCCAGCAAGCATCTCAAAGGACAGACGTCACGACTACAGTCACCCTACAATCACGTATCGGCGAGAACATCCGTCGCAGAAAGGCACAAAGACAGGCCGAAGCAGAGGCTGTGGAAGAGGAGGCTCCGGCTAAGCTTGGCTTCTTTAAGTCGTGGGCAGCTAGTCCCATGCAGCGATCCATTGAAGTCATTGGCCTCCGCCGTGCTGAAAAGTCACAGCCCAAGGCAAAGGAGGGAATGACGGTGGTGCTCGAGCGACTGCGACAGGGCGGGTTGGTCGCTGTGCTCGAAGGCATGCGTCAGGATCGTGAGCTCATGTTCGCTGGTGCGCAAGCTTGAGCACCTTCCAACAGTCCTCGACAACAAGTCTCTGGTCAATGAACTCGAGCACAGATGAGAAGTGGACAAATTGTATCAAGAGTTTCTGGCATTGCAAACAGGTTTTAGCGCGGCGTTCTGGGCATTGTTTTTTTTTTTCAGCACACACACGGTTGGCATCGAGCAACACAACGACGAAGACATCCACACACGGTCTACATGCTCGCCAAAAGGAGGAAGGAAATGGTATTGGAGGAATTAACTGTATTTTTAGTATTCACGTCTTGAACGAACCAACTCATCTCCCTTTTAGTCTTGACTGGCAAGGCCGTATCTTGTGGTGCCATATTTGTGACCTTCTTAACTACCAAGTGAAGGCCAGCAATGTGTATCGTTAGAGCAATCACAAGGGTACGGACGGAAGGCGCGATGGTGAGAGTCGATAAAACAAGCAAGCAGGTGTGGTCCGTGCTTAAGCATTTTACGGGCAGTCGCGACTTCGCGCGTCTGGAGCATGTGTGGATGCTTCCTGCTTCTCTTGGCTGCTCTTCTTCCCTTCGCATCTTGCATTGCCTTTTGCTTCCGTGCCCCCTCTCGTCCACCATCCGCCGCCATCGTAACATCGGCATTCGCGCCGCTAATCATCCACTCGACATCGACTCTGTCCATTGCAGAAACGAGATTCCGCGCACGCCTACCGTTTCTCCTGGACCAACCTTTTTAATTCACCCTCCGCCGCAAGGCGATCATACCTGCCCACCCGCATCATGAACGGCAACGGAGATGGCGATCACACCATGCGTGTATGTACTGCAGTCACTCACTCCTTTCGCATTGAGTTTGTTCTCCAAGCTTCGATACCTGGCTCTTTCTCCTCTACTATATAAATCCCACGCTCGAACGCGACAACACAACCTACGACATGTGCTAACTAATCGGCTGTAGGATGTGATCGACACGCCCGATTACACTGTAAGCTATAAACGCGGCTCTGCATGTACGAACGCGCACATGCTAACCACCTCTCAGGACTCAGACACTGGCATGACCACCACAGAAAGCAGCGTTGCTGGCGATCTGGACGGCAGAAAGAAGAGATGGGAAGGCCATGAGCTGAGAAAGAGTGTCCTGGGCAAAAAGCACGACAAGCTGGGCATGTCAAAGGTACCCAACACACGCCGCTAGCATCCCTCGCCGTCCTCTTTTCTGACAATTAACTACAGGAAGACGACTCTATCCGCCGATTCCGTTACCTCTTGGGCCTGACCGACCTTTTCCGCCATTTCATCGACACCAACCCCAACCCCCGCATTAAGGAGATTATGGCTGAGATCGACCGCCAAGACGAGGAAGAAAAGGCAAGAGCTGGCAAAGCCCAATCGCGCAAGGGAGGTGCAGGCGGCGAAAGAAGGAGACGCACAGAAAAAGAGGAAGATGCTGAGTTGCTCCGCACCGGCAAGCATGAAAGTGATGAGAACCGTACAATCTTCCGCGAGTCACCGTCTTATGTTCAGGGACAAATGCGCGACTACCAAGTTGCTGGTTTGAACTGGCTCGTCTCGCTGCACGAGAACGGTATTTCTGGTATCTTGGCCGACGAGATGGGCCTGGGCAAAACTCTTCAGACCATCTCCTTCATCGGCTACCTACGCTTCGTCTGCAACACCACTGGCCCTCACTTGGTCGCCGTACCAAAGTCCACCCTTGACAACTGGAAGCGTGAATTTGCTAGATGGATTCCCGAGATCGACGTTCTGGTCCTCCAGGGTACAAAGGAAGAGCGCGCAACCATCATGAACGAACGACTGCTCGAAGAGAAATTCGATGTTCTTATCACGAGTTACGAGATGATTCTTCGCGAAAAGACACACCTGAAGAAGTTTGCCTGGGAGTACATCATCATCGACGAGGCTCATCGTATCAAGAACGAGGAGTCCTCTCTTGCTCAAATCATCCGCATGTTCAACTCGCGCAACAGACTTCTCATCACCGGAACTCCTCTGCAGAACAATTTGCACGAACTGTGGGCCTTGCTCAACTTCCTCCTTCCCGACGTCTTTGGTGATTCAGAAGCATTCGATCAATGGTTTTCTGGACAGGACTCCGATCAAGAAACCGTCGTTCAGCAGCTGCACAGAGTTTTGCGTCCCTTCTTGCTGCGCAGAGTAAAGAGTGACGTCGAGAAGAGTCTGTTGCCCAAGAAGGAGGTCAACTTGTACATTGGCATGTCCGAAATGCAGGTTAACTGGTACAAGCGCATCTTGGAGAAGGACATTGACGCAGTCAACGGCGCTGGCGGCAAGAAAGAGTCGAAGACCCGTCTACTCAACATTGTCATGCAGCTGCGCAAGTGCTGCAACCACCCTTACCTTTTCGATGGAGCCGAGCCTGGTCCGCCATACACCACTGATGAGCATCTGATCTACAACTCGGCCAAGATGCTAATGCTTGACAAACTGCTCAAACGTATGAAGGCACAAGGAAGTCGTGTTCTCATCTTCTCGCAGATGAGCAGACTTCTGGACATCCTCGAGGATTACTCGGTCTTCCGTGGATACCAGTACTGCCGTATCGACGGTTCAACAGCTCACGAAGATCGTATTGCAGCCATCGACGAGTACAACAAGCCTGGTTCTGAGAAGTTCCTCTTCCTCCTGACCACCCGTGCTGGTGGTCTCGGTATCAACCTGACAACTGCAGACATTGTCGTCATCTTCGATAGTGATTGGAACCCTCAGGCTGATTTGCAGGCCATGGACCGTGCTCATCGTATTGGTCAGACCAAGCAGGTTGTCGTTTTCCGTTTCGTAACCGAGAATGCTATCGAGGAGAAGGTGCTCGAGAGAGCTGCTCAGAAACTTCGTCTGGATCAGCTTGTTATCCAACAAGGACGTGCCCAACAGGAAGCCAAGAAGGCAGCTTCAAAGGATGAGCTTTTGAACATGATTCAGCACGGTGCCGAGAAGGTGTTTGAAGCGAACGCTGAAGGCGCTTTCTCGAAGAACGGCGAGATTACTGAGGACGACATCGACGCGATTCTCAAGAAGGGTGAGGAGCGTACCGCTGAACTAAACTCCAAGTATGAGAAGCTTGGTTTGGACGACCTCCAGAAGTTCACTTCAGAGTCGGCCTACGAGTGGAACGGCGAAAATTTCGAGAACAAGAAGAAGGTGGAGATTGGCATCAACTGGATTAATCCCTCAAAGCGTGAGCGCAAAGACCCGGCATCCTACTCGATGGATAAGTACTATCGAAACGCTCTTATGACTGGCGGCAGGACTGCCGACCCCAAGCCAAAGGTTCCACGCGCACCCAAGCAACAGGCCATGCACGATTACCAGTTCTTCAACCCGCGTCTCGCGGATCTGCAAGACAAGGAGACGGCATGGTTCCGTAAGGAGAACAGCATCAAGGCACCTCTTTCCGAGGGTGATGACGAGGACAAAGAGCAGCGCGAACAAGATCAAGCCCTGGAACAGCAGGCTATCGACGACGCCGAGCCTTTGACAGAGGAGGAGCAAAGTGAAAAGGACAAGCTTGCCGCGGAAGGTTTCGGAGACTGGAACAAGCGTGATTTCCAGCAGTTCATCAACGGAAGTGCCAAGTATGGACGCACGAACTACGAGGACATCGCCCTGGAAGTCGACAGCAAGGAGCCTGACGAGATCAAGGCTTACGCCAAGATCTTCTGGAAGCGCCACAAGGAGATCGCCAACTGGGAGAAGCACATTGACTCAATCAACGAAGGTGAAGAGCGGCGCGCAAAGGTTGTCCAGCATGGCAAGCTCCTCCGCCAGAAGATGGGCCTGTACCGTGTACCGCTGCAGCAGCTCAAGATCAACTACACTGTTAGCACCACGAACAAGAAGGTCTACACCGAGGAAGAAGATCGCTTCCTTTTGGTCATGCTTGACCGTTTCGGTCTTGAGAGCGAGGAGCTGTACGAGAAGATCCGTGACGAGATTCGCGAATCGCCACTGTTTAGATTCGATTGGTTCTTCTTGAGCAGAACACCACAAGAGATCGGACGTCGCTGCAATACTCTTATCACCACTGTTGCTAAGGAGATGGCCGAGGCAAATGGCGAGAAGCTCAACGGTTCGAAGAGCAAGAGAGCCGCTGATGAAGAGTCAAGCGAGGAAGAGGAAGTCAAGCCTACTACCAAAAAGGCAAAGGGCAACGTCAAGGTATGTGATGAACATCATAGGCGAATGGAACCAGAACTGACAAGTCTATAGAACAAGCAGCTCGACACGGTCAAGGGCGGCAGCAAGGCAGCATCAAGCACATCATCTCGTGCAGGCAGTGTAGCGTCAACCGGATCCAATGGAACCACCAAGGGCGGCGCTGCTGCAGTCGTGACCAAGAGCGGCAGAGCATCGCGCAAGAAGTAGAGTTGATCACTTCATCGTCTCTTTTTTGGTTCATGGGCATTTCTAAAGACAAGCGGAGTGGCTGGGGCGTTGACATGGGATTGCTTTCTGAATGGTTCTATCCCTATTCTTGATGACTTGCTATGCAGGAGTAGTTCTTTTAACAGAAAAAGAACGCCGAGTACGGTATAAAAGAAATGAACGGCGAAGAAGTTCGCTAATTTTGATTTGATTCTTGCTCCTTTCCTCTGACAGTGATATGCTGCCTTATTGCACTTGTAAATTCCTGACTGTTGGGTGTTGCTGTCTCGTACCCCGCGCCTTCTCGTACGATACCATGCCGGCCGCGCGTGCCGTGCTCTTCGGCCGCAACCCTCGGCCGAGTCTTCCGACACAAGTGACCAATCGGAGCATCAAATTGTTTGCGACGCCGACAGCGCTGCGCTTATCAGATCCGATGTGGGCTGCCGGGATTCAAGACAGGCAGCCATGTGGAAGGTCGGAGGACGTATATAAGGAGTCGGACCGTCGAGTAGGGCAATCAAGTCCTGCTTCGCTGTAAAATTCCAGAAACTGAACTTCTAATCATCTCTGTGCAAAGCAACAATGTCGATTCTACCTAATATCGCAGTCATCGGAGGCAGTTATGTTGGTATGGCTTTCTACACTCGTGTCCCTTGATCGCATATCTAGTCTGATCAGTTTACTGACATGTCATTCTCAGGTGTCAATACAGCACAACAATTAGCCACCAAATTCTCAGGACGCTTTCAAGTCCTGTTGATCGAGAAGAACTCGCATTTCCAACATCTATTCGCTTTTCCTAGATTCGCGGTTACCAGCAAGGTAGACACACACAAAGCTTTCATCCCATTCACACCGGGCACGTTTGCGAATTGTCCTGCGGGCAGTGGTGTTGTGGTGAGGGCTGGTGTGAAGAAGATTGATAAAGAGGAGATTTGGCTGGATCGCAAAGTTGAGGTTAATGGTCAGGGGGTGGAGAGGGTTCCGTATGCTTATTTGGTGAGTACAAACGAGGATAGGAGGGTTTCGAACGAGCTTTTGACTGATAGTGATACACAGGTTATTGCCACGGGGACAAAATTGACACCACCATCGACGTTGCCCTCGTCTGACAAAGCTGATGGAGTCACCTACCTGCGCGAACACGCCGACAAAGTCGAGAAAAGCTCCAATATCGCTATCATTGGCGGAGGAGCTGTGGGTGTGCAGATGGCTACTGATATCAAGGAGATCTACCCTGAGAAAAACGTCACATTGATTCACTCCAGAGAGCAAATCATGAACAAGTTTCATCCCCAGCTTGATGGCATTATCAAACAGAGATGCGAAGAGTTGGGTGTGAAACTCAAGCTTGGTTCGAGGGTTAAGTTGCCTGCAAAGGGATATCCGACTGATGGGTCGACTTTCAACGTCGAGTTGATGGATGGAACGTCTGTTTCTACTGATTTCGCAGTATGTTTCTGAGATTCCTGGAAAGATGAAATGTGTTGCTGATATTGATCTCAGGTCATCGCTACTGGTCAAACGCCACAGTCAGAGCTCATTCGCACCCTCTCACCAGAGTCTATCGATGATGCTGGTTTCGTTCGTGTACGAAGGACACTTCAGATCCATGATACCACAATCTCGAATATCTTCGCCGTGGGAGATGTTGCAGACACAGGAGCCCATAAAGCTGCCCGTCCGGCACTCAGACAAGCTCCCGTAGTTGTGGAAAACATCGAGCACCTAGCCAACAATGAACCACTGGAGCACTACGAAGTCGCCGAAGGTCCTTCCATCCACCTGAGCTTGGGTCTTGTGAGTTTTTTTGCTGTCTCTGTTGTGCTTTGAGATTCAAATGCTGACTTTTGGTGCGCAGACGAAGAACATCAAGTTTATTAATTCTCCCGGTGGTGCTCCTGAGCCGAAGGTCATTTGGGCTGATGATGGGTGAGTTGTCGTGGTGTCTTTTTTGTCAGTCTATCACTGACAGTAAAGCAGAAAGTTCGATATGGGAATCGATGGCGTGTGGACGCGTAGGGGTGGCGGTCCTAACGCTCTGCTCTGAAGGCACAGATGGCCTAGAGTTCATCAACACTACGCCCTGAACAGAGCACAGCTTGTCAGCCTCAACCACTCGATATCAGAGCATCGAGTCATCTTTGAAGAGAGCTGGAACCTGGCGCAAGTATCCTGCAGCACGTCGACCACTCTCGATGGCTCTCCGTGGACACGCCTCCGTTTTCGAAACATTCGTGCATTGTCACAGCTTTAGCTTCGTTTACTATGTGGTTGTGGGAGAGCGGACGTGACTGGAATGGGAGGCTTCAGCATGAAAGGGTTACGGAGTATGGGATCTATCGAGCAATACTGCTTGTGTGTTGAGTTATGATATCAATGCACACCTTGATGGACTTTTGAAAAGTAGGACCGAGAGCAAAGCCAGCATTCTAATTAATTCTCAGCGATCGTTTCCTGATGCTCGTATCGTGAATGAGAAGGATTCGTTACTCAATGCAGAGTCTGTTGGTCGGATGCAGAATCGTGGGTCAGTAACCTGAAACTGAGCTTCTAACCAATTCTTCTTGTCACGATCAGGTTCTCAAAGACTCGATACCCTGAGGCAGTGACGATTCTGAGAAATTCGATCAAAATATTCTCTGGTTGTCAGCTCCACTTATGGTAGTATTTCTCTTCGAAATGACTTCGGCTTGGCATCTACACGTCACCATCTCCACCCCCTCCATGACATCGTCATACCAATGGTACCATCGGCTCGATCGATTGCAGCAGTAGAAATACTTTCTTCAGGTCGTGTGAGAGCTGTTTTTCTTTCTTCATCATACTCAATCTTCTTCAATTCACATACCAAACTACCCCAAACCCACCTCAAACCACACAACCCATCAAAATGTCTGCCGAATACCAAGGACAGGACCCCATCAAGCTCGCTACCCAGGCTGAGCAGGACTTGAACAGCCATGCCGCAAAGCACGGTCAGACCTCAAGCGACAGCAGTAAGTCTTTCAGGAACCAAGTTTGAAGCTTGTAGTTGGATGTCAAATTCATGCACCCTTCAATGCCTTCAACGACATATGACAGCATACTGACATTGTCTTCACAGCCCGCGAGTCTGGTGTTGACGAGAGCGTCAGCAACAAGTTCCCTGGTGCCGACGTAACTGTTGGTGGTACCGGTGCCAGCAACAACATTCGCATCCCCGAGAGCGAGGGTGGCGACATCAACCCTTCCACTGGCAAGCTCTACAAGGCTGGCGAGTTCGAGGGCGCTGGAGGTAAGCGATACAAAAAACTTGACAGTTAAAGAAATGTGCTGACTGAACTTAACTTCAGGTCCCGAGACCAAGGCTCAGATTCACCGCGAGAACAACGGTGGTAACGACGAGGTCCGCTCCAACGTCCGCAACTAAATGCTTTTGCATTGGAAGCATGAGACGAACGATCACTTGAAGCTTCGCGCCCTTTGACAGGGACGAGCTATGAACAAAGGAAATGATGATACCGATCCAAGAGACGGGAAAGGAATTCAATGCTGGCAACGTTGAGAAAGCAAGAGCCGACTCCGTTGACCATGCAGTCATGTAAATTTACCTATACGAGACATGAAATCTGAATGTAATTCATACCTACCTATCTTTTTTGTTGTACATGGTCGGCGTGGTGTGAGGTTGAGGTTGAGGGAAAAAACAGAGCCTCTTCTCGCAGAGCCTCCTCTTGCTCGTGAGATCCAAGAGCCGCAACTCGGCGTGATGCGACCGGCCACCTCCGCGTGTCGACTTCGAAGCTGTTTGGACAAAGACCGACGGCTAGATAACAATCTTATAGTAGAAGGCTTCTTGTCACTTGTAGGTCCATCTGTTCTTCTATCACTAGTCGGAGCAACACCTCGAGAAATCAAAAGCAAGCCCCTTGTTCAACTGTCGGCCTGAAGCACACCGAAACACACCCACCCACACATACCAAGACAGTCAACATGTCAGCTCCAGCACGCCCATTCATCACATGCCACGTCCTCGAGACCGTGTCTGGTCGCCCAGCGCCCGACATGCGCGTCACCCTCTCCCTACTCTCGCCCAAGCGCTCCAACCTCACCTCTCCCACCACCTTCACCGCAACCACCAACTCAGATGGCCGAGTGACCGCCTGGCAGTCCACCAACGAAAGCGGCACTGTCACCACCACCGAGCTCGACCACTTGGTCAACACATTGAAGTCGGATCTCAACAGCGACGAGCAGATGAATTGGAGCTTGGTCTTTGCGACCGAGGAGTTCTATGGCAAGGGCAAGACTTTTTGGCCTGAGGTGGAGCTCAAGTTCTGTACCGACAAGGATGAGAGACATTATCATGTTCCTTTGCTCTTGGGTCCTTGGAGCTACACTACCTACCGTGGTTCATAGACTAAGAGGTGGTTGGAGTTGGAGCGATACAAGAGCGTGCTCTCGCGAGCAATGAGGAGTTCATGACGACAATGAACATCGAGGCTACGACAAAGGAGACCTATGAGGGTTTTAGTCAAGAGATGGGCATGCAGATGATTGAGGAAGATGCGACTGCGCGAAGCTACTGGGATACTCAAGAAAACCAAGTCATTCTGGCTGTCCGAGAGACCCTGTTCTTCTCTACTTTTTATAAACATAACGGCAATTCGTTATCGATCAATTACTTACAGGCATAAGTAATTTGATCTTTGATATTTACTTTCATCAGCCTGAGTGGTTTGGTTGATTTAGCCTTGTTCGCGAAATATTGAAGTTTGCAAGTGTTGGTTGCAAATATGCACAGAGAACAGAATGAGATGATAGCAAGATTGTGCTCAGAATGTGGATGAGACCAAAACATGTGGTACAAACATAGGAGGCACACCAATCTATGCTCCCAAGATATTCGCGCCCAAGAAAATATCGTACTCTAGACGGAATTCCGAGCACATGGATGCCCCTCGCCGCTCGGTGCCTCCTGAGATAGAAGCTCCTTGGATAGGGCTGACTTCCGGCGAAGGTCCAAACTCTGGAACGGGCCGCACCCTGCAGACTAGCGGCGAAGAGCTCCGACCACCACCCTCTGCCTACCTCTTTCTCACATGCCTCCTGAGCCCTCGATATGGAGTTTCGAACAGCTCGGAAGTCATTAGACTCACCTTCAGATAGTGATGGTGTAGACTAATGATATTGATCACTATACCTCCTGATCATGGCTCGCATCGACCCACAATGAGACGGGTGCATAGCATCTGTCCTATATGTAGATGCCTACGGTAACAGGCCAACTGTCTCGAGGTTGTTGCGCATACCCTTGTCCGTCGTGCTCTAGATGTACTCTTGTAGGCACTCTGATGCATCAGCATTTCTTTGTTAGGTCGAGGAACCACTTATTTCGCTAATCAATCATTAAAGATTGCCAACGGGACCGTTGCTTGCAAACGGGTTACAGTGTTTGCGGTTTGTTCGCAAGTTCTCGACGCGCGTGCGAGGGCAGCTTCTTTGTTCTTCCAGTCGCAGCTGCCCGCTCATCGAGTTACTCGACCAGTTCTTGCTTCTTTCCTTCTGTCGTATTAATTCTCGGCGTCAACTCTGCATCGCAGGTGACTGTTCGATCATCACAACGTTCCTTCAAGTACACTCCTTTTCTTGTCAGCCTAGACGGCGACCATCAACTTTTTCGACACAGCACCTGTTTTAATCAGTACACTTCCGCCAGCACTTTTTGCACGTGGTATCAACAAGACACTCGTCACAAGGATCCGACAGAACCTCTTGCGCATGATATCAGCCGCATACAGAACTTCACCAACATAATACTTGCATCGGTCTACGTTCTCACTGAGCGATTGACTCACTCACTCAATCACCCACCCACACTCATTACCGCAATCATGAAGTTCGCTACCTTCTTGACATTCCTCAGCTTCGGCGTCTCGGTACTGGCAGCATCTGCTGCCGATTGGCGCTCGAAGTCTATCTACCAAGTACTGACTGATCGGTAATTCGTTCTTTATCCCTCAAGGAGCTTCTACGACTGACTCGCATGTCTGCTAGGTTCGCACGTCCCGATGGAAGTACTACAGCCAAATGCGACCCCGTCGGCAAATACTGCGGAGGTACTTACCAAGGTATCATCAAGCAGCTTGACTACATCCAGAACATGGGGTTCACTGCCGTAAGTTTACCCAGGTGTGGCGTCAAGCCGCTGAACGGCAAACGCTAAGACACGAACAGATTTGGATCTCTCCTATCACATTCCAGATTCAGACCTGGACACCCTACGGCCAACCATGGCACGGCTACTGGCAGCAGGATCTATACAAGCTCAACAGTGCCTTTGGCACTGCCGACGACCTCAGGGCTTTGGCCAAAGCTCTGCACGACAGAGGCATGGTATGTTGATCGTGCAGGCGAACACATCGATCACGACTGATTTGTACTCTAGTATCTCATGGTTGACATCGTCGTCAATCACAACGGCTGGAACGGCAACGAGACTTCGGTCGACTACAGTGTCTTCAAACCATTCGACGACATCGAGTACTACCACAGCTTCTGCGATGTCGACTACAGTAACAAGACCAGCATCCAAGACTGCTGGCTGGGCGACTCGAACGTGGAACTTGTCGATCTTCGTACAGAAGATACTGCTGTCGCACAGGAGTACCAGACATGGATCCAACAACTGGTTGCCAACTACTCAAGTAAGTCACTCGTCGTTTGATCCAGAACCTTGGCTCACGTTGTTGCAGTTGATGGCCTCCGTATCGATACTGTCAAGCATGTCGACACCTCATTCTGGCCTGGATTCGGAGAGGCTGCCGGCGTCTTCATCACTGGCGAAGTAACCAACGGTGATCCATATGGTCTTTGCCCTTACCAAAACTACATGGACAGCGTTCTGAATTACGCAATGTACGTTGAGATCGAGAGAGTGGAGAAATTTCCTTACTTACACTACCATCAGGTACTATGCGGCTACGGATGCCTTCTCCTCGACTGCCGGAAGCATGTCCAAGTTCGTGAAGCAACTCAACGGCATGAAGAGTCAATGCAAAGACACCAGCGTTCTTGGATCGTTCTCAGAAAATCACGACCAAGCTCGCTTTGCGTCACTGACCAACGACATGTCTCTGGCCAAGAACATCATCACCTACACGATCATGGGCGACGGAATTCCCATCATGTACGAAGGCCAGGAACAGCACTACAGCGGCGCTCAAGACCCATACAACCGCGAAGCTGTCTGGTTGAGTGGTTATAACACAGGCGCACCTCTGTACACCCTCACGTCTAGCGCAAACCAAATCCGCAATCACGCCCTCTACGTCGATGGAGATTGGCTTACCTATCAGAACTGGGTCGTTTACAGCGACAACGCCAACGTCGCCATGCGTAAAGGCTACGATGGCTACCAGACCATCACCGTCCTGACCAACAAGGGGGCCAGCAGTGCAGACTACACACTGAGTGTTACCAACACTGGATATGACGCTGGCTTGAAGGTTGTGGACGTCCTGTCCTGTCAAGTCTTGACTGCAGGATCAGCTGGAACTCTTGCAGTGCCCATGTCACAGGGTCTGCCCAAAATCTACTACCCACTCGAACTTCTGGACTGCAGTGGCATCTGCGGATACTGATATTCTTATCGACTCTCTCGCCCTTGATGGGGTTTGAGTTATGACAAGCTTTGATACGCGTGCTAAAGGTCAGGATCGGCGTAACGATATTGCTACAAACGAGTAGCAGTAATTTCTTTTGGTCACCTAAGACTTCTGTTCTGCAGCGACTGGATTGGTAATAGGCATATATAGGGATCATACAAGAGTATTCCAACCAAGTTTTTGTCCCGAGAATTGCATCGCTCCATCGTCACAAACGGGATGATTTGAATATCGATCACATGAAGTTTTCTTCTGCACCCAAATCTTGAGAGCGGTCACGGTCGGGTCTGCGGGAGACTTTTTTTTCGATAACGTCAACGTCATAGGTTTTTGAGCTCAGGGTCCCACGGGAAGTGCTGTCATGCCGCACCGTTGCGAGAAGCTTGTCATGGGCGCAAGGATATCGGAACACCGCGCAGCACCCATTTCTCGATACTCAAGACTCGAGATAGAACAAAGGCCAGCAGGAAAGCAGAGACAAGTATACAGCTTGGATCTGTCTCGATGAAACAGATTGAGTTGTCACAGACCTGATGGAACTCGAGGCAGAGGATGGCCTCGTGATCGCGGATCCGGCAGCCGGGCGATCCCATGAATTGGCGCCCGGCTTGGGAGCTCCTTCTGGAAGTGTGGCGGCGTCATAGCAGCCAGGATCTTCATGGAATCGGTCGTTAAACTGTGTGCGACATGGCCGAGACAGGCGTCTGAGTGGTCGGAAAGGAAGGCTACGCGCGCGGCGCCGCGATGATTTCAAGATGGTCCCATTCTGAGCATGCGTCATTTGTGACGTTGTGGTTCGTCGTCCCATGGCCGGTGATGACACAGATGGGAAGGCGGCTCTGTAGGCAAGCCCAGCGAAGATATTAACCTCGACCTCCTGCCATCCAGCCACAACTATTCTTGATCATCCCACCTACAGCTCATCACCCAGCGACCCCCAGGCCACCTATCCCAGCCACCGACTTCTGTCACTCCATCTACTCCACCACCTAAACGACTAGTTTATCTCAGCCCTATCCAAAATGGTTGCAAAGATCATCAACCTGGCCATGCGCGGCCTCCAGGTAAGCTCTAATCATCATACCATCTCATGTCGCATCAGCAACTAATATGCGACACAGTTCTTCTGGGCTCTTCTTATCATGTCCCTCATTGGTAACATGATCGCAACATCTTACGCTGGCAACCCTTCGATCGTCAACTACAGCATGTTCGTTTCAGTCTTCAGCATGCTGTCGCTGTTCTACCTCATTCCTGCAAGCATCAAGGAGTCATTCATGATCCACCCTCTTCTGGTCGTTGGTCTTGATGTCTTGAACGCCATCTTCTACTTCTGCGGCGCCGTTGCCATGTCGGCCTACCTCGGTGTCCACAGCTGCGGTAACAGCGTAAGTTTCCATAACTTCCTCCGAGCTTGAGCAATACCTAACGAATATACAGTCGTACACCCACAGCAACTCCATCACCAACGGCTCGCCCAACACCTCCAAGCGCTGCCACGAGGCCCAGGCCTCCACCGCCTTCCTGTGGTTCGGCTTTGCTGCCTTCATTGTCTCTGCTGTCTTCGCTGGTCTTCAGGGCCGTAACTCCGGCGTTAACATGCGCGGTGGTGCCGGTGGCATCAGAAAGGGACCTGCCATGAGCCAGGTTTAAGCGACTGCTTGCAGAAAGTTCTTTTCTCGAAACGAACCACCTGCCCCATTGAACGCAGCAGACCATGCTTGAAGCATGTCACCGTGCAAGCAGCATGGATGTCCGTTCCTGAGACTGGTTCTCTTGTACAACAGCTTCTTTGACGACGACGATTACCAGCGGTCTGTCGACATTATTCTTTCGTATTTCTGTACTATTATATCACGACTTGTATGAGACAAGAGGCGATGGGAAGGCGTTAATATTCTGGTGGGACGGACGCTACAGCGCGCTAATGTTTATTGCGAGTCCTGAATACCATAATGCAATTCACCTAAAGATTAATTGATAGCTCTCTCGACCAATATCCTCCCATGTGTCTCATTGATGTTTTGATCGTAACATTATACTGCGCTCGAGTAACTTGACCGTCAATCAGTTTATCTATGTGTTTTACGAGTGAGCAGATGTCTATCATACCGAAATAGTAATTCACTGCTGAGGAAGCTGGGCCATCTCTTGCTGCTGGCGAGCGATGAGATGTTCTAATGGAGCGGTCCTGCCAGGGACACCATACTTGTCTTGAATAGTATGTGACTGGCAAGCGAGAGAAGCAGGACACGGGACTCCGTTGAACTGAGGAACACCGCACTGTTTGTCGATATCGACGTGCTCTCGAGTGGCGGACATGGCAGAAGGATCATCGTCTGGGGGTTGTGTAGAGGAGTTGTTAGTAGCAGTGTTGGGAGCAAAACGAGGGTCCTGGACGGCAGGCTCGGCGTTAAACTGCATGGCCATGGTGGTTATGCTAGAGCGCAAGTGTGAAGAAGAGCGACAGGGGTGTCCTTGTGTAGACAGCAAGTAAGCAAAAAGCAGGGTCGAAGTCAGCTGGTGCGCGTGAGTGGTGACATAGATAGGTAGAACAGGTGGGCAGTGCTCATCTGCTCACTGCTCTGGAGGGCGGTCTACCGCTTTGGGCGAGAACAGCCAATGCCAAGCATCTCCTGGTGTTTCAGCGACCATCTGGCACTAGACGGCACCAGCTCCAGCAGCAATCTCTCCTAATCATGGGCCCGCAACAATAATCTGTCCAGAAAGAGAAGGATCACACAACAGGAAATAGGACAAATGGCAGACACGCTCCACAACGCCCCAATTGTGCTGGACAATGGCAGCGGCACCATCAGAGCCGGCTTCGCTGGCGAAGACGCGCCCAAATGTTATTTCCCATCCTACGTCGGCCGTCCCAAGCACCTGCGCGTCCTGGCCGGCGCTCTCGAGGGAGACGTCTTCATCGGCCAGAAGGCCCAGGAGCTTCGCGGCCTGCTGAAGATCCGCTACCCTCTGGAACACGGGATCGTCACCGACTGGGACGACATGGAGAAGATCTGGCAACATGTATACACCGAAGAGCTCAAGACACTGAGTGAAGAGCACCCTGTCCTCTTGACCGAACCGCCGCTCAATCCGAGATCCAACCGCGACACCGCTGCTCAAATCCTGTTCGAAACCTTCAACGTTCCTGCTTTGTTTACCTCGATCCAAGCTGTCTTGTCCCTCTACGCCTCAGGCAGAACTACTGGCATTGTCCTGGACTCTGGAGACGGTGTATCGCATGCCGTACCTGTCTACGAAGGCTTCGCTATCAACAACAGCATCCGCCGCATCGATGTCGCTGGCCGAGACGTCACCGAGCACTTGCAGACGCTGCTTCGCAAGTCTGGCTACATCTTCCATACCAGTGCTGAGAAAGAGGTCGTGCGCATGATCAAGGAAAAGACGAGTTACCTGGCTCTTGACCCCAAGAAAGAAGAAAAGGACTGGGCTACCGGCAATGCCAGACAGGACGGCAAGACGGTTGAGTATACCCTTCCTGACGGTCAGAAGCTCAAGGTACAACCACGTGCTCCCTATACAAGCCGACTCAAGCTCACCGTGTTTCGCAGATTGGTCCCGAAAGATTCAGAGCGTCCGAGATTCTCTTTGATCCTGAAATCATTGGTCTTGAATATCCCGGCATCCACCAGATCGTTGTCGATGCCATCAGCCGCACTGACATGGATCTGAGAAAATCTCTATACGCAAATATCGTCTTGTCAGGAGGTTCGACGTTGACCAAGGGCTTCGGTGACCGTCTGTTGCACGAGGTTCAACGCCTGGCAGTCAAAGACATGCGCATCAAGATCTTTGCACCACCTGAGCGCAAGTACAGCACATGGATTGGTGGCAGTATTCTGGCCGGTCTCAGCACCTTCAGGAGGGTCAGTACAATCATCCATCTTGCACAACCTGCTTCCAGACTGACGTGATGACACAGATGTGGGTGAACATCGACGACTGGCATGAGAATCCTGAAATCATCCATACCAAGTTTGCGTGATACATGACGCGATCCCTGCAATACTTGACGACAAAGCTGTGCCACTTCGACAAGAACAACAACTCATCTCTGCGATACGTTTTCTCGGCACACCGCTTGTGACACCTCATCGCTCGCTCCTATTTCCTCTCAAAAGCCTGGCCTGGACCATCAAGTATACGAGTCACCGTCGAGTAATCCGCTCGAGCACCTGACCAAAACGCTTGAAACTTCCCAGACCAGACAAGGCTTCCCCGACCATCTCCCCCGCATCACGGCATCTCGTTTTGAACCTTGGAGACCGTTTCTCTCTTTTCGGAAAGCAACGACATGAGCTCTAGATGCGGAGAAAAGGTTGGCCAAGAAGGAAGCTGCGTTCTCGCGCGTTTCTGGTGATGATGCCGCCATACGACTCACAAGGACGGCTCACTGGAGGTCCGAGGCTGAGCACGTCCGCCGCGCGCCTAGACAAGGCCCAAGACACACAGCACTGGGCAACATACGAAGTTGGCGCAGGGGGGAAAGAAATGAGGGGAAACGTTACAACTTACATCGGTAGGGCGCGCGCCACTTTGTGGGGGACCATCATAGCCGTAGTCCGGGGCTACCGAACAATACACTCCCTTGGGGTCTCTTCTTGCCAATACATTACCAAATAGTATCTGTGACTTTTCTCATAGACGCATTAACGAAGCCAAGTTAGAGAAGAACGAATGGGAAAGAGACAACTGTTCAATTGGCAAGGAGAAAGATCTACCATTGGCTTGTTGCGTGCTACCTTGATGATGAAAAGACAAATCATGTGGCCTGACCCAAGTACGAAATGAACGAAGCGCTTAGGAGAAAGACGAGAACGATCCATAGCAACAGATCTCATTTCACTAATGTTCACGTGTGCTACAGTCTCCAGGAGGCTAGAAATTGAGGGCTGGCTCGGCAATAGCAGTTGCGTACAGTACGAGCGGTGTGTTGTAGCTGTCGTTGAAGAAGGTCACACGCATACAACTACGGTGAAGGAGAGCCGCAAGGAGTAAAAGTGCTCGGGCTGAGCGAAACCTTCCAGCGTTGACAACGAGACATTTTTAGCAGCTCAAGCGGTACGGGAGACCATCCGCTCCGTGGTATGCGTGACTACCTTCTAATCCTCGGCAATAGCACATCATCATTAGCTGTTGTGATGCAACTGTAGAGAACAGCAGTTCTTGATCATGTTGATCTGCTTGCAGAAGCTTGCGAAGCACCATACACACGTAGCTGGCTGACGGAATGTCTCTCACGAATTGCGAGATTGGCATCATCACAACGAAAAGTGTTCCAATCCTGTTCGTCTCCTCTTCCTTTGTTTGGGTTTTCGAACCAGTGGTTCGTGCTGTCAGTGAGGAGCTGGAATTATGATTTGCTAATACCCGCGGACGCCTTACTTGAACTTACTTAGCCGATGAGCATTTCATGGGGTAATAGCGTCGATTCTCGAGAAACATGGGGGTAATGGTATGCTCAGGTACCGGCCTTGGCTGTTTTGCTCAAGTGGGTTCATCGCTGCTTTGAGTTAAGGAGTTGGAGAGGGGGGTTTCGCGATCGCGAGCAAGAGATGAAGACGAAAAGCTCTTTACAGAGCTTGCAAAAAATGAGAAAACGAGGCTGTAAATTGCAGTGCTGACATTTCGTCGGGCACCTCCGAGAATGGGCTAGAATGAAAGGGGTGTTGTTGCCAGACCAGCTGATGTGAGCAGACCGGCGTTCTCGA
>Ga0268251_10000206_pt1 | contig 21771 bp, 26 predicted proteins | sample AgamicAsMae_FD_200527 | JGI IMG/M metagenome (GOLD analysis project Ga0268251, IMG submission 200527) | Agave microbial communities from Guanajuato, Mexico - As.Ma.e (v2) (version 2) | ecosystem: Host-associated > Plants > Phyllosphere > Phylloplane/Leaf | place: Guanajuato, Mexico | collected...
GTAAATGATTCAGCTGCGATATGTATCTCGGTATATAGAGATGAAGGGTGATAAGCTTTTTTCGTTTGGGCAGGTTGGGAAGGAGGATCCTAGATACTGTGCCCTGATGCCCAGCTATCGAGATATTTTTCTGCAGGGCTAGTCTGACCGGCCAAGCAGCGAGCTAAGGATTTATATCGAGATACGGTACGAGCGCCCACCGGTCGTGCTTTTGCATAGGAGAGCATGAGCAGAACCAAAGGCCAGAAACGAAAGCCATAACGACTGATCCTGATGTGTTACTCGCTGCCATTTCGTCGCTGTGTATATTTTCTGTAGCGTTGAATCAATGATGCGATCATCGTGATGCGCAGATTTGTTCTATATCATGTAAGCGAGGGGGCCCTGAGCTAGTGGCGCCGTTACCACTCACTCCCAGAAATAGGCCCGGCTTCAGCTCTCAGCTCCACTACTTCTCCACGATGGACTTTGCCTGTGAATACCGTGATCCAACGATGCTGACACACGAGGAGATACCTAAACGACACGTTTGTGGCGCTCGTGTCTACCAAATGCGAGGTGCACGGCGATATGTCCGCGGGTGCATACCAGGGGTTCTCTTGATCTCGCTCGATACCGGCTGCCGATCAGTGATAATGTCTTATTGCATCGCTCGCAAGTTCCAACGCTCTGCCCCATGAAGGAAGCGATGGATGTAACGGATGTCAGTACCTGGGAAAGGGGGTGTTGGAGGGCAAGCGGGTTATCACGGAACTTGCGAGGCCAATACCGCGGTGATCCTCGTGCAGTAAGATGATTCATATGGACATTGCTTTGCTCCAGGAACACTGTGGTTTCTACGGTCTGCATATGCTCTATGGCTTCGTGGGAGGAGAGCTGCTTCCAACAGCAGTCTTGGCACGAGAGGTTGGTTCTCTCATGCCTCTATTTGTGATGGCCTAGCATGATGATCAATCTACAGAACGCACAAATATCTTCAACCTAGAAAAGGGCAGGGAGAGCCAGTAATCTGTATTCTAGAATTCCGAACTACATGAATACAAGACTGATAGGGCGGCATTGCCGTGTTTTTGCTGAAAGTGATCATCACATTCATGGAAACCAAAAGGAAAACTATTCGCTGTGGTCAAGTACCTGCTCTGTCTACCTTTGCCGTCTGGCAACCGGGTGTGTCGTAGCAAGAGAGTTGTGACAAGTACCTGTCAATTGAACTCCAGATCCTCGTCCACTTCAAAGAGGTTGCTGGTCGCGATCAAGTTGAACAGCGTTTGGTCTGTATCTTCGCCCACACGATAATCCCATGGAAAGGAATCATGCTCGTTGATGCGGAAGCCGAAAGGCTCGTTGTGGTCGACTGTGATGTGCTGAGCAATCTCTTGTTTCGCTGCGATGAGGGCGTTTCGAAGCCATTGAGTTACATTCGTCAGTGTCAAGGTAGTGACATGGTGACGGTAGGTGATTTCAACATCTTGCGAGACAGCGATTGAATGCAGAGCCAAGATGGACGGGTTGATGAAATAACACTGCACTTGAGCGGAGGCTGCGTGACTGCAAAGTCACGTTCTCCATGAAGACGATACGATCTCCCTTTCGTCAGCTGGGGCTGTACCTCGACCAGGAGGCTCATCCCGTTCCGGTTGATCTTGCAAGTGCCTGAGTACAAAGCCGAGGAAGTTCAAGTCACGCTCAAATTTGGAAGTCCAGAGGCCGAGCCCTAGGCGGGTATCCAACGAACTTCTGCCGAACCAGATCTCATTCGAGAAGAACGGATTCTTGTCAAGGATCCAACTGAAGAAGGATGTGTCGCGTAGAACACACGCGACTCGGAGATAAAATAGGGTTGATCTACGGATCTCGTCTCCCGGAATCTCTGAGGTAATGAATCGAAGTAATCTTTCTCTCATACTCGTGAAGGTGCCATAATAGTCGATCCAGCCAAGCAGACACTGCACGATACTAGTCAGAGGCACTACTCGCACGCACTGACGGAGGCGATTCATGAGAAGGTGGTCACTCTGGTCAGGAAAGTCACAGAGCATAGAGAAGCCAAGTAGATTGACAGTCGACATGGTGTTGAGGCGGTCGTTTCTCTCGCGCAGGGACAGTTGCCGCGCTGGATCCGAAGTCTGAATGGTAGTCACCGCTGCGACGATTCGACGTCGGGGATCAGTCGCAGCTGTCTGCAAAGAGGCATCAGTCGAGAATTGTGGTACATCGGGCCCGAGGCTGCTACTACCTTGCCCACGAGAATGTCTTTTCCATCCTGGTCCAATTCGAGTTCGAACCGCTTCATGACTCGGGTGATACCGTCACTGCAGTTCTCTGTTCCTGTGACTTTGTTGTGAAGCCACTCGGGCTTCAGTGTCGTCGCAAAGTATGATGAGACTGCGATGAGTTTGTCGCTCGATATTCTCATTTCCAACGTTCCAAAGTCGAACGCACATACCATATATGGTATGGAGATGATGATATCGCCGTTTGAATCCACGAAGCAGGGCGGAAGTTCGTCTGACCGTAGAGATGTCATCGTGAGTTAGTTAGATGCAGATCAAGCGTGCAAAGAGTGTTGCGCGCTGGAATCAATGCTTGGAGAATTGAATTCCGTTGAATGACTTTGGACAGCGCAGTCTATTGCCAGTAGAAGGAGCGAGGGCTTTCGATAATCGTTTGAGACCATTCGGCAACTTGTTCGCGACTAGCGCAACATGCTGGCCATGCTTTCATCAGCCAGTTTCAGAACGCTCGACTTTGTCTTTCCAAGGTGGTTCACCATCATCATCAAATTCTGCCCACTGGAAGAAAGAACAGCCTTTTTGGCCTGGTGTGTAACCAGCGTGACACATCCACATGTAGCGACCCAGATTCTCAGACTTTCTTTGTACGCATCTGAGTACAACTGGTACCTTACAGTGGCATTTGGGTGTAAACCTTGGGTGGAAGCTAGGTTTGTAGTATCTGTAGGTAATGTTGAGTCGCTTGTTTCCAGCGATGGGGTGTGGATCAATGGCAGTTGTCGGGACAATGCTGTGCTTCCAGTGTTCTTGCATTTCGGCATGCATGACGAGCAAAGAGTTGTGAGGCAGATGAATCGAGATCTGACCTTGTGAGTCTGCAGCAATGGAATTCTCAGAGTCATTGTTGGTGTCTTTGGGTACGATTTTGCGGACCCTAAATTCGCGGGCTACGCCCAATGAAAGGCTTCCGATGACAGCGCGAGGACCGAGATAGGTCAGCTGGTCAGAGTGATACCCGACACTTTGTTGGGGCCCGTCATAGCAATTCACAAAAGCAGTGTTTGGCTTCCACTCTTTGGGGTCCTGATACTTGAGTTTCTCACCGTTGGGGTAAAACTGAGCAATTCGACGTTGGATCTCATTGTTGACAGCTTGACGCACCTTGGTAGATGCAGACAACATCTTCGGAGGCGTTTGTCGAATGTCTTTGATGGTGCTGCCATTATAGACGTATGTTGTCTTCTGTTCTTCAACTTCCTTGAAGCTGTCGACATAGAAGGCCATGGTATGTGGACTCTCGACAATTCGATCGAAGAGCTGAAAGACTTCTTTTTCGAAAGTCTTTGACTCGTCCAAGAGCTCTGTAAGCAATGCATTGGCCTCGCCGGCAGGGAGAAAGTTGTGGATGATGGAACATGGCGTATGTGTTTCAATATCCTGCGGACTATACAAAAAAAGAGTCTTGCCTCTCTTTGTGAGGTGCTTCGTCAGAGGAGGTTCACCACCCGCAGATTGAATCAGATTGGCCAGTGTAGATTGATGACCCACGGTTTTGGCTCTCTTTGGTTGACCCAAGGACGTGGTTCTGTCTTTAGCCAAAATAGCGGAGGCGGTATCAACTAAGCCGTCGGAAGACAACAAGGCCTCAAGCAAAGTATCTTGGGCAATATCGGGATGCATAGATGCAAGCAAAGCAAGCTTGAATTCGGTGCTGTCCTCATGATCGTCCTGTTGAGCGGCTAGAGCAGCTGGTCCAGATGCATCTGCATCAATAGACAAATTTTTGCGTTTCCTCGAAATGAAGGCATCCATGGCCCAGATACTGTGCAAGCCGCAGCATCTTCATGATCTGGTTCCGAGAGATGCACGAACAGCACACGGTGCGTTTTGATGGACGCGGCGGACGTGTCGAAGAAGGACCGAGAACCGAGAGAGCGGGTTGGAAGAAGGCACGGTCCTGGTGCAGCGAGTCCGGCTGCTCGGTGTTTCGGCTGTCGGGCTGTGAATTGCTTGCAGCGGCAGGTGCGTCACGCAACAGGGCAAGAGCGAGCGCGAATGAATGTGGAGCAGAGAAGGTGGGGTGTGAAGAGCAATAATACCACCTTGTCTTTGACACCCAATCCCACCCTCCTTCTCTCGAGCCGTCTGCTCTGCGCATAAGGCATGCACTCGCCATAGCGCCCTCTATACAAGTACCTGGGTGCTCCCTCCACGCCTCTATAACGCCAACCATCGCGAACTCATCAGGAAGCCATTAGCAATGCTCGAATTCCGAACCGCAGGCTTCAACCCGTACGCCGTCAAGTACTCGCCCTTCTTCGACAGCAGACTCTGTGTGAGCGCTGGTGCCAACTTTGGTCTTGTAGGCAATGGCCGCCTCTTCATCCTCAACTTGACGGACCGAGGCATCGTCTGCGAAAAGTTCTTTGAAACTCAAGACTGTCTGTTCGACACAGCCTGGTCAGAAGCACACGAGAACCAGCTTCTCACCGCTGGTGGAGATGGCAGTGTCAAGCTCTTCGACATCAACCTGAGCGAGTTCCCCATTGCCAGCTGGTCTGAACACGGTCGCGAGGTCTTCTCGGTTCACTGGAATCTCGGTCACAAGACAACCTTCTTGAGTAGCAGTTGGGATGGCACAGTCAAGATCTGGAATCCCGAATCAAAGACATCTCTTCTTACATTACCCGTACACTCATGCGTCTACTCGGCCCAGTTCTCTCCTCACAGTCCCGACATTGTCACCGCCGTCGCCAGAGACTCGCACCTACGCGTCTGGGATCTACGAACGCCCGCTAGTGCCTCGAATCACTTGACCCTCGCCATACCCATACACGCTCCTCCCAAGATGACTCCTATGAACTTCACACCCGCCAGCGTTGGCCCCACTGAGTGCCTGACACACGACTGGAATAAATACAGAGATACAGTCCTCGCTACAGCTGGCGTTGACGGCATGATACGTACCTTCGACATCAGACAACCTAGCGGTCCTGTGGCCGTCTTGCCAGGTCACGAGTACGCCGTTAGAAAGATCAGTTGGAGCCCGCACCTAAGCGACGTACTACTCAGTGCTAGTTATGACATGTCGTGTCGCGTCTGGACTGACGGCAGTGCTATGGGTGTGGACCATGCAAAGATGGGTATGCCGTCAGGACAGGGAGCCCGCGAGATGGGCCGTATGGACCGTCACACCGAGTTTGCCATGGGCGTTGATTGGTGTCTCTTTGGCGCAGAGGGATGGTGCGCCACCTGTGCTTGGGACGAGAGAGTCTTGGTCTGGGATGTAAGGGACTTTATGAGGCGGTGAACACGACCAACTTATCACAGGGTATCGAATGCTATACACCCTACCAAACTCCGACCATGAGGACCTTCCGATGCTCCAGTACACACGCTATGCAGAACTCGATTTTGCTTTTTCCGGCACGGTAAACTTCTCGTCGACAGGGGATGCGATCCAATCTAGGGTGTTCTCGTCCTAAGAGAGCCCCACAGGTCGCGCTCCGCTCAATCTCACCACTCCACCGCCAAATGCAGGTCCGCTGGTCTCCAGCTTCCAGCCAGGTACCTCGTCATCGGCTCGTGTTTCTACAGTCTTCCAGGCATTGGGGAAGCCAGCTGCCAATGCTCCCTTGAGCTTTGCTCCTTGGATCGCGAACTTCTCTCTCGAAAAGGAAATGTAGCCACCAAGCAGGCCTTGATGGATGAGTGCCGTCATCCTGGAATGGATGTTGTTCATGTCAGGCAGGTCAAGAGCGTCTTCGCCGGTTGGCTCATCGACTACGCCAACAAAGTCCGGGTCGATATAGTTGTCGGGTTGAGAGGCTCCAGGCGATGTAGCGTAGATGGTCTCCTGCCAACGGAAGATGGCCAGCACATCTTTCAAGTCGAAAGTCGGCGCTTTGCGAGCCTCGGGGTTGCCAGGATCTCCATATAGAATAAAAGTCTTTCGACAGATGGACCTCCACACAAAAACCTCACATCTGTTCCTCAACTGCAAGTCCAACCTGTAGCCCGAGAACCACGCATAGTGCTCAGATCCAATGTCCAAATGCCTTCTGAAACCCACAAGATCGCCTTTGGCAATATACCTGCACAAAGGCTGGAACCTCTCTCTCAAACCATGAGCCTCTGGTCTCGCAAACATCTGCTCAGACGGGAAACGTCCGCACACCATATTTGCCGAGATTAAGAAAATTAGAATCAAGCGTCGTTGCTGCAAACACTGAGGATGGCATTCCAACCAGGCCTGCTGCAATGCCTTTTGCGCTCTCCACGCATGCCCGTTCGCCCACAGAAATCTGCCCAGGTAATACAGATACGCACACCTCTGCGCCTTTGGATAAGCACTCAACGGCGGACTCAACACAAAGATGTTCTCGAAGATCTGAGCTGCACCGCGAGTCTTGCGGCACGCGAACAAAATCTTCAAACACAGGTTTGCGAGCACGTAGATGCCTTTTCGTTTTCCTTGCGGAGCACCGTTTGGTCCGATACCAGTGGGGGAAGATCCAGACCGGTCGTTTAGACAGGCTACAAAAGCGTAACGGATGATGTTTGCTGCGCGCTCGGGTAGGGTTTCGCGCGGCCCGGAGTCGTCTGAGGAAGAAGAGGTTGTTGTGGTGAGGTGGGCGATGAGTTCAGGTTTCTTGTCGAGGCCCATGGCGAGGCGGGCGAACATGCGTGAGTAGGAGATTACCGTGTCGAGGATTGTTGTGCCGTGGGTTTGGTTTTGGAGGGCTGAATTTGCTTTTCTAAGTAGATGGATTGTCAGTTGAGATACGATGACTTCCTTCACGATTCGAGTCTTCTTTTGCTTTTCCCTTCTTTCTTATGATGGATGGAGTATTGATTTATACCCAATTCCACCAACCCAAGAAATGTAAAGAAAGTAGTCAAAAGAAGAACATCAAAAAGCTCTTCCAACACAAAACATCAAAAATGGAAAGAAAAAAAGAACTTACTGCAAAACCTCACTCAACAACCCAAAAGTCTCCAACAAATTCCCTACATCCACATCCCTCAAGAACCCAAAATACAAGACCATAAACCTGCTAAACGCACTCCAACTAGCAACCTCCACATCATCACCCCCATCAATAACTTTGACAGCTTTGACAATCTTCTTCTCCAATGCTGCATCTGAATCACTGCCTTTTGGGTATGTTGCTCGTAATTCGTTGATTATGGTGGTGTAGGAGGGTGCGTAGGGTGGTTCGATCACGAGATACTGTGATAGTTGTGCCGAGTCTTTGGAGAGTGTTATGCGGTTTATTTCGGTGAGGAATTGGTCTAGTGTTGGTGTTGCCATGATGTTGCAGATGACCTGAAGGGAGAGCGTGTAGTTGGCGCGTGTTGTGTGAGGCTTGTGGTTGTTCGAGATTCGAAAGTCGCATGCGGCTCTGGAGATGTCGGTGGTCTGTGCGCCATGTCACAATGCAGCAAGGAAATATGGATCAACAATGTCAAGGAGCAGACTATATAAACGGGTGGAGTTCTGAAAAGCTTGCAATAGATGCGGCGTCTTGAAGTAAGACATTCTGTCACACTGAAAGCACGGGAGTATATGATGAAGTTGAAAATCGGCACGTCTTTGTTACGTTAAGGTATTTGTCTACGTACAATAACACATTACTGGCTCTAGGCCTTCGTAATGTTCTCATGGATGAAGGATAAAAATGAAAAGATACAGCGAATGACAGTTGAAAACAACAGGTAGAAAAGGACAAGGGGACCCAAAACGACGCCCTCCTGTCAAGGCTGTCTCCAACATTGAGAGAAGAAGAACAGGGAGAGTCGACTAAACAGAAAGCGTTATGGTGAAGTGTAGATAAGCGTTCGTGTTCTCCTTGTGCTGTTTGACTGCAGTGGTCGTTGCTTCCGTGTCGAGTTGCGTTTCGCAAAGACATGTCGCTAATGGTACACAAAACAATGTTCATTAAATCAGAGGGCCTGGCCGGGCACTGGCTTTCTAGCGGGCACACCAAGAGGCGTGCCTGGAAGGGAAGGAACCGTGGACTTGCCAGCACTCGATACGGTACCCATCGATGCACTTCGGCTGTGAGCATCAGCGGACATATCTGCACGCTGCAGTGATTGTTTGGAGGCCTTGGTTGGAGATGCAGCAACAGACATGCTTCTTTGGCGCGATTGAGCTTGCTCGGCTAGAGTGGGTGATGACTGCTTGGAAGGAGCCATCGAAGGACGGCGGGCTTGCGACGCAGCAGAACCTTGAGAAGACGCCGATCCTTGACGGACTTTGGCACCAGGAATAGGTCTAGGAGGAGGTCCCATGGATCCAGGACCAGAACGAGGAGGGCCAGCTCTAGCACCTGGAGGGGGACCTTGTCTCGGCTTCAAAGGCTGTTTTGAGAGACAAGTTCTAGGAGCAACACCTTGTTGAGAGCGGTCCATACGAGTACAGAGAGCCTAGAGAATTGTTAGCATGTTGACTGCAAATACCAAGGGAACATCGACTTACCCAACCATCGTCATACTCATGCAGGACTCTCACGATCTGGCCAACCTTCAACTCGAGCTCGTCATCCATAGAGGGCTTGAACTCAAGTTGAACACTGTGAACAGCATTTCCGGGACGATCGCCTCCAGGAGCAGCACCTGCGAGGGCGGCCACGGGGACGACAGAAGCCATACCGACCTCAGCCTTGGCCTGGGTACCAGGAGTTGCGGGAGAGCTGAGATTGAAGCTAGCTGCAGTAGGGCTGGGCACGGGGCTACCTTGGAGCTCGACTGGAGGACTGAGGGAACGCTCTTCAGGAATAGGTGAGATGACATCCCTTGAGTGGGGCTCGACAGTTTGTGCATGGATACCGAAGGGGTTAGACGGGTCGCTGTTCCTGCCGCTCATGACACCCGCAGCTGCCCCAGCTGCAGCCTTCTCGGCATCTCCAAGAACGCTGGTCGAGAATTGGGAAGTAGGGCGGTAGCTGATGCGCGGTGCTGTGGCAGTGGTGCGTGTCGAAGGAGGGGGCTGAGGAACGGTCATAGTGCTTGGACTTTGACTCATGAAGCCCTTCTTCTCATCGTCAAGTCTCTCCATACCAATAGCCTGCTTCTGTTGAGCCTTCTTCTTGCGAATGAGGAAGTAGGCAAGCCCAGCAAGAACACCGATAGCACAAATAACCACCAGAGCGATGCCGGCCTTTGCGCCTGTGCTTAGACCATCAGAAGTTGCATCTGCCACCGCTGATGATGAGGCTGAACTTGAAGCTGTGGCTTGAGCCTTTGCAGCAGATGAGATGGATGAAGAAGCAATCGTCGAGGATGCGGCAGCAGATGATGTGAGGACGGCTAATGTTGATGAGGCAAGTGATGATGAGGACGATGAAGAGAGAGCAGCGGCAGTCGACTTTGCGGTGGGTGACAAGGTACTTGTGATTTTGGATGAGGTTGTGGATGTGGCGCTTGTGCTTGCTTTGGCAGTTGGTGCTGTTGCTTTGGCCTTTGCCGTGGTTGTGTTGTCGTTGTCATCATTACTGTCGGTGTTGGTGGATTTGTTCGCGGCGGAGGAAGCTTTGGTGGTGGGATTGGCTCCGAGAGTAACGAAACCAGCTGTAGGTCCAGAGAAAGTAGCAGAGGCCGTTACGTAGACGACAGAGAAGACTGTTGCAACATCATCGGCCTCCTTGGCCACCACTGGGGCGCGTTCGTCGAGCATTACAAGGCTGGATTGAGAAGCTGGCAGCCTCTGAGGCATGTGGCGGTGAGGTTTGAAATGCATGGCGAAAAGAATTGGTTGATGTTGATTAAAAGCTGGTGGTTAGTAGTAGTCGATGGTTGATGTTAATGAGTGGAACGTCGAGTAGTCGACAATAGCAATTGAATGAGTGTGTGGGTGAATGGCCGCCTGGGAAGGAAACGACAACAAGCAAGAAACGGAGGCGTGCGCGGCGAGGAATGTTTGGTATATGAGAGGTGGGCGACCAGTGACCAGACTGAGCGGCGCGTGATAAACAGCAATTAAAATGAGAGAAAGCAGGTTAGCACCAGGCGGACTCGGCGGACGTCGATAAAAGAGGGACAACGTTGCAACGACTTGCGGATGCAATTCAGATTAAGGTGAAGAAGAGAAGAAAAAGAGCAGCAATTACACAACCGTCGTCCAACCGTCTACGCTCCGTGACTTGACCATGCCCTTGGACTCTGGCGAAGGCGCCCTCGCAACATGATGCGACGCTGCGACGACCACAGAGAATCTGGAGAAACCGCGCTAGCCTCACGCCAAAACCACCAGGCCGGGCTCCGATTGGCACGCTTGGGCCAGATGCAATCTCCCGACCATTTCGCGACACTTATGAGACGACTACGTCCCCTGTCTTCCCAAGCTTCTCATACAACTCGCCCACCACCCTGATCTTCTTCGACTGTCAATCAGCCGCGCCGAGAGTAGATCTTTCGCCTCGGGTTCAAGATTTGATCCAAGCTGCCACACTTCCGTCTCCTGGTCACCGTCAGTCAACTATGGATCGTCCTGGCGTAATGTCATAACAACCCGTACGCCCAGTCGAACGACTCAAACGTTGCAATCACAACGTCTCTCATTTCGTGAGCGCTCTTTGTTCTCCATGCATATCAGCTCGCCACTATGCATATACGATATGCTCCACATATCCCCTATGAAATAGGAGTTCATATCGTTCTTGTGAAAGGAGAACTCTGGTTCACGCATTCCCATCCCGCTGTATAATCGATTCCGCACGTTCTGCTCCACTGGGCCCATCGCTCAGCCACACACGTCGGCTGCCTTGTCTGTTGCTGTCGGACATGTGTTTGACTTGTCGTGGCCGATATATCCGTTCCCACGAACTCACGCCGATGTCTGTCTATTCTTATTCGCCGTCAACTAATGCAAGCCCACTGACAGGCCTGAATCGATTCTTCATATAACGAAGACATCTTCCTTGCTATCTATATGTCTTGCCGTCCTACTACAACCTTCTATAAGAACTTGAAACACCTTGGTCAAACATAGCCAAGTCTATTTTCAGTTCCCGCTTCACGATCGGAATGATCATCCTCTGAGGATGGACTCTTCCTCTTGTGGTACCTTTCATTCTTCGAACGGCATTGTCAAGACTCTCATACGGATTACAAAACATCTCAAATACTCATGGTCTTTCCAGATTTCGCTATTATTCACCGTGTTTACCACCGAGCGTGGCTGTGACCGACACCCTGTTCGTCAACACAACACTTTCTTGTGCTACTTCATTCGACTATTCATATCCCTCTTCGCTACCCCTTCTTGTAAGTAAACTTGAAGACTCATTAGTTTAGTATGAACATGCAAAAGGACCCTCCTGTCGCCCGCCACGAGTCAGCAATCCACTTTAAGGGGTAAAGCCGTTGGATTCTTTCACACCGACTTCAAGAACTCCATTCTCCCCTGACTGTTCAATGAACACACACTTGATGCACGTGCGTATTTCCCTACTTGCTCGTTCACATTTGTATGACTACTAGCCATGATGAAGCATCTCTAATCTACCTCCTACGGTTATGTGGACCATTCTGTAAGCTATAGAAATGCACGGCGGGATTGCAGCCAGTGATGTGTCCCGGGGAGAGTCAAAGTCTTCTCTCACGGCGATGTAGAACAACATGCACGCCATAGAAATGCACAGCGATGTCGGAACCAGAGATGTATCCGAAGAGAGCCATCGAGATGGAGGACAATCGTTCCTGCTCTTCTCCCACAGCGATGTATAGCAACACGTGAGCTATAGAAATGCACAGCGAGATCAAAGCCGAAGATGTGTCCGGGGAAAGTCAAACTTTTCTCTCTCTCTCCCTCTCCCTCTCACGGCGATGCAGAGCAACATGTACACCATAGAAATGCACAGCGAATTCACAGACAGAGATGTATCCGAAGAGACGGTGGAGTTACACGACACAAGCAACAGTACCAAAAAGTATAAGGAAAAGCAATTTTATTCGATTCTGTCTCGCATGGGTATCTTAGAAAGCAAGTGACTTGGTGTTTGGCCAGCCCTTTCTTGGGTGCTGGTGCAGATAAGCTGCGTGCACAACTGTGTTCGTTGTGCTGTTGAATGTGAGTGACAAAGGAAAGAGACCTAGCAAGTAAGTGCTGGTCCTCGAGGGGGCAGAGTATGAGAAAGTATTAGCTGCGTGTCCTCGGATGTGTACTTTTGAATGTGTGAATGACAAAGGAAACAGGAAAGAAAAAGAGATGGGGGAAGCACGTGTTCATGCTCGGAGTGTTGTGTTTGTGGTGAGAAGAGCATGGCCCGCCTCACTTGAAACTGAATCTCAGCTCCTTCAAGAAGACCTTCTTGCGCTTAAGGTAGATTTCGTCGCCCTGGTCGATGCTGTCCTCAGTAGCGAAGACGCGATCACTGAACAATAGGATGGATCTGGCGGTACCCTTGCCCTTGGCGATGTCGAGGCACTGAGCCCAGAACTCGATGTGCTCACTGAGTTTCTCAGCTTGGAGCTTCCAGTCTTTGGGGGTATAGTAAACGCTGTCACCGTCGCTACCGGAGGACGTGTGGCGCCCCATTAGAATTTCCTTGAGGTTGCGAGCGGACAAGAGTCTTTCGAATGCGGACGAAAGAGCGTGTAGCCACACGGGAAACACATTCGAGTGCCAACCGCGCAGAACGATGCGCTGCAGGAGGAGACGGTTATCGGGGCCGATGCTGAAGAGGAACTTCTGGAGAGCAATGGGGTGCTCGAATTCCAGGGGCTGGCCGTAAAGGATAGGGACGGCCTCTCGATAGACGGGCTTACAGACGCGCAGGATGGCGGGAGTGAGGTGTGTGATGTTCTTGTCATTGGCCTTGTGGACGGTTTTCAAGAGCATCTGTCTTCCATGGTTGGGCTTGTCTTGTTTGTTCAGGAAACCACGTCGAACTACCTCATGACCTGCGTTACCCTGGGTGAGGAGAGTGAGGGGGTTGGCATTCTCCTCGAGGAGGAGCTGATAGATCATCAAGCGGATCTCAGTTGGGAACTCCATGAAAGGAAAGGTTCCATCTCCGCGCGGCTGAGGCTTAGGCTTAGGCTTGTTGACGCGCGGTTTGCGCTTGGGCTTGATGTTCTGCTTATAACAAGGTCAACAACAGTAAGATCGTTTGACTCAGAGCTGTATTTACCTGATGGTGGACGATAGGATTGACCACGGCGGCATTCTGGATGGCAGGGACATTTGGCAAAGCATGATTGTGAATGGCTGTACCCGGAATGGCGTGATGAATCGGGTGGGCGTGATGGGAAGCTGGAAGCTGGATGAAAGGATGCAGGTTGCCATGGTGAGGAGGGTTCCATTGCATGCCACCAAAGTTTTGGAACAAAAGTCCAGGGTGGATGTTAGAATAATGGGCAGCGAGGGCTTGCTGCTGCGCTTGGTGCTGGGCTTGGTGCTGGGCTTGCTGCTGAGCTTGGTGCTGGGCTAGCAGTTGCTGGTTACGGGCATTGCGCCGAGCTTGTTGAGCCTGCAGGCGTGCAGCTCGCCGAGCTCGATCATGTGCGAGTAGATGGTTTGCGTTGGAAGACATCTCTACGCCGACGAGGTCGTTGTGGCGACTCGATGTTGATGTCGAGGTCGCGGCGTTGTGCGCGTCGAGACTGCGTTAAATCCATCTCCGTGCGATAAACGAAGTCGTAAGTCGGCGCTTCACTTCAAGCTAGCCTATCGTCACTTGAAAATTCACCGACGACGATTTACTTGAAAAGAATCGCCCAAAGGATGCGGGGACATGAAGGGTAGGACTGGTTTCTGAACGTGTATGATATTTGATCTTTCTAGTAGATTGACAGGTAATGGAGAATGAGAATTACAATGACTTACAATATCTGCACTACAGGTATCATCAAGGAGGCAGAGAAAGACTCAAAGACGTCAACGTGGCTGCCAGCAGCAGCTGTATTGTAGCTTGTCTGTGTGACATTTGACCTAGCCTGTATTGTATTCGTCTCTGATACAGCTACGCTTTCGGAATCAAAGCGCAGGATGAAAGGTATCGCTAAGAGTGTGCTACTGGAGAGTTTGCCAGAACTGATTTTTAGTGGGTGTGCCAGCATGTTCCTGACGAAAAGCGAGCAGGCAACCTCAGTATAGTTACTGTCCGCTATCACATCATGTGGGTTGGATTACAAGTTACGGTCGGCCGGGTCCGAATCGTGATAAGAAGTCAAGTGACTTATATGATGATAGGAGATGACGAGGGGTACTCCAAGACGGTATGTTTGCTTTATCCGTAGCGGTTAGGATTGATGATTCATGATGGTCCGAGGACGATCCTTTTGAACTCCATGGGAAAAGAGACTCCAGTTATCACTGAATGGATGCATAAGGTAGAATAATGCCTCGTAGATACCAGTGAAGGCGACGGAATGTTCACAGGCCAGGGAAAGCATTCATCGTTGCGACAAGGCAAGGAAGGTGCGACTCGCAAGGCAGGAGCGATGGACCGCCAAGCGAAAAGCCGGAAGGTGCCGTCACCCACTGAATTTCGAGGTTGCTTTGCCTAATCATGTGACGAGCTCGCTCGATCCCCGCTTGCGTCTCGACGTCTTGCGAGCTTTTCTTCCTGAGCGAGAGCGACGGCCACCCATCACTAACGACAGCAACCCTCCAAACCCGTCAAAATGTCAGTATCAGCAAACCGCCGTCCGGAGAGCCTGTCGACACCCTAATACTGAAAACACCTCGTCGTCTTGCGCCATCCACACACATTTTTCGCCTCTCCTCCCACCAGCGCTCCTCCGGGCGGCAAAATCATCACAAACCGTGATCCAGCATAACAGGCACTGACATGCGTCTGCTACAGGGTCAACCTTCGCACCCAGAAGCGCCTGGCCGCCTCCGTTGTTGGCTGCGGCAAGAGAAAGATCTGGCTTGACCCCAACGAGGTCAGCGAGATCTCCAACGCCAACTCCCGCCAGACCATCCGCAAGCTCGTCTCCGATGGCCTCATCATCCGCAAGCCCGTCACCATGCACTCGCGCTCCCGCGCCCGTGAGCTGAACGCCGCTCGCCGCCTCGGTCGCCACCGTGGTTTCGGTAAGAGAAAGGGTACCAAGGACGCCCGTATGCCCAGGTATGGCTGCTCCATCTTCGACCATCGCCACCAGAGCAGACACTGATAGTCTGTTCACAGCCAAGTCGTCTGGATGCGCCGCCAGCGCGTTCTCCGTCGCCTGTTGGTCAAGTACCGCGCCTCCGGCAAGATCGACAAGCACCTTTACCACGAGCTCTACCACCTGAGCAAGGGTAACACCTTCAAGCACAAGCGCGCTCTCGTTGAGCACGTACGTCTCGCCCGATCTACCTTCAACTACACGCTCTCTTCTAACACACATCACAGATCCACAAGGCCAAGGCCGAGAAGGCTCGTGAGGCCAAGCTCAAGGAGGAGATGGACGCCAAGCGTGCCAAGACCAAGGCCGCCCGCGAGCGCAGACAGGAGCGTATCGAGCAGAAGAGAGCCGCTTTCGCTGCCGACGACGAGGAGAAGAAGGCATAAACGAGATAATGTCACGGCGTGGCTTGATGATATCTGAAAAAGGCACAAGTCCGTTACGGCGGTACTCTCGGTTCGATTGGTGTTCTCTCTTCGTGGGCTTACGTTCTGGCGTGCGAAACATACCGGGGACCGAACGGATCAGTGCAAGCATCAGTTTTGCATGTACATCGGTTTTATGCAATGAGGGCAATGTGATCCAAAAACTTCTTTTTTCTTTGCCAAAATACCACTTGTGTTTCCTGTTCTCTATTGCTCATCAAGGTATTGTCGTTGACTCGTGAATATGAAGCACTTGAGCTCTGGATCTTGTCTTCATGATAAACACCTAGTTCTTTATTGTTGCTCACTGCTCGATTGTACCATGACCATACTAGCGTATGTCACTGAACTCAAAGAGGCAAGTCTATGGCTTGATTATCTGATGATTTGACTCGGGTTGTAGCTCTACATAGTGCTCAAAGCTCAGTCAAGTCAACGGCTATCCCCAACTCCATATCGTGTTCGTTGTTCATATACAGGCTGAAGTTTGATGTATGCTCAAGCAAACTTGCTTAGGAAGTTTGCAAGCATCTAAAAGATTAGGTAGACTATCGATATGAATGTCGGATTGCGAATAGACATGTTCCGGTTGCCTTTGAGGTGTGTCTAGGCAGTCAGCTAGATTGCTTACCGAAGCTCGGAACACGGCTCAGCCGATTTCTTGATCCACCACCGTGATTCTCGCCAGTCACTTATCTGTCGACTCCCAACGCGCTACCACCACGCGACCCAGAGTCTTCGCTCACCATGCTGGCCGAAACGGAGCTCAACAAACTTGAGAGGCAGCTCTGTGACTTCAACCTCGCAACGAAGGCACGTCAGGATGCCCTGGACGAACTGACACTCACCTACGGTAAACTGCTCGAAGATTACCGTACTCTCCGCAGTGACTACGAAGAAGAAAAGGAGTCTCGCGAGAAGTACAAGAAACTCGCTCGTGGCCAAGACCGTAATCCTTTTGTCCTCGTCTTGATCGATGCTGATGGCTATATTCTAAGTCACTAACAGTCTGTTGTTCTCCGTCTTATCCTGTTTTACACGACATACGGGATCACGCCGATGATTCTTCTCATGAATGTCCACCGCCCGAAAAAGATTGGTTTTGGTACCTCGATCCATACTGACAAGCGGCAATTCGAGGACTCCTTGATCAAAGGTGGCGCAGAAGGTGGTGTGAGAACTGCCAATCTACTTCACGACACTATCCGAGAAAGGCTCTCAAGACGTGGCCGTGAGTACGAGAACTGCAAAGTCATGGTCCGCGCCTACACCAATCTCGCCGGACTATCAAAGACACTCGCCCGTGCAGGTCTTGCCGGTAACGAGGCACGCTCCCTTAGTCCCTTTTGTTCGAATTTCACTCGCGCCCAAGACTTGTAGGCTCAACAGCTACATGCATGTCGTTGATCCTGTCGTGTCCAAGTGGGTAGCAGCCGAGCCGGACATTGAAGTATACAACCCCAACTCTTCTGGTATCGCCGCTGGGGAACATGGACACCTGGAGATAGACATGCCATTCCATACGGCCAACGAGGCGCCTCACAACGAAAACGACATTGATCCACTCTCATATGCGCAGCCTCATCCAGATGACCTGGATTAGTTGTGCAAAACGCAGACCAGAACTCCTCTAAACCAATTCCTCCTCAACAGATAAGACGGATCGCTCTATTACCACATCACCAAAGGCGACACTGTCACATCCCCGACAGCTTTCTATCGGCCAATCACCACCAAAGCGAGTAAACAACATAGTCTCCAGTAAAACTAAGATCCGCAGCCAAAAGAACTTTCAAAACCTGATATCGGAAACGAATTGTTTCATGATACCGTGATCAGAAGCATGCTCATGAGAAGGGGAATACAGAGATGGTGCTAACGGGAAGGTCCGTTTGAAGAGGAGACCGTGAATGATTCGGGAGTAAAAAAAGTCTGTTGCACCTGAACAAATACGTATAAATCAGTCTTGCTACTTCCATTCGCTTCTATGTCATTCCTGACCATCGCGCAGATCAACCACCTGCTATTCTACTGAACTATTCTGTTTTCGCAAGCATTGCCGTCTATAACAACAACCATACGATCCTTACATATCTAAAGCTTGCTCAGAGGAACAGCCTTCTGCAGACCCTTCCACTTTTTGACTCCTTCCAGCCACCTCCCATCCATTCTTTGCCTGCCCACAACATCTTGTTTCAACCACTCCTCGTCCAGCACAACTTTCTCCAAATCCTGCCAAATCTTGATCTCTGCCTCCAACCACTCCGACACTTTCTCAGCCGTCTCTGCAATCTTCTCAAAACACAAGAAATGTCCTGTGTTTGCTATAAACTCTTCTTTTACTCTTCCCATTGCTGCGCCGCCAGAGCCATTCCAGCCTGTGCCTGTTCGCTTCATCTTTTCGCGTCGCTCGTCTGGGTCCATGGTGTAGGATTTGTTGCCATATAGCCAGAGCACAGAAGGTCGTAGATATGGCAAAAACATCCAACAAGTTCTGCCCTCAGACTTGTAAAATGGAGATACATAAGGAGCACAAGGCCAAAGGTCCGGCACAGTAGCTCTTGTGACAAGATCAGGCGTTGCTTCCCAATTCCTATCCTCATAATTCGGGCGCGCGACAGAAAGAGCTTCCTGATGTTTCGGCGTCGTAAGAGTGAAACTTTTCTCTGCTTCAGGATAGAGCAAAGTAGGCGTAGCTCTGATACTGTATTCCAAAATCTTTTGCACCACTCTTTCGTCAAAGGGTTTTAGCAGTGCGTTTTTGCGGAATGCGGCTTCGGCTGCTTGACGCGAGGGCCAGAGGTCTTTGCGGAAGGAAGGGAGGCGGGTCATTGTGATCCATGCGGGCATTTCTTTGTGGATGATTATGGCGTCTAGCATGATGATGGAGGTCAAGAGTCGGGGATGCATTTGAGCTAGCAATGTCAGGCATATTGAGCCCATGCTGTGTCCTATACCGATGATTGGACGAGTGAATTCTTCACGATGGGTGTTGATCAAGGAGAGAAGATCGCGTGCGTGGTCGGCGTAGTTTGCTATACATTAAGGTTCAATCAATATGTGCTCTTTCTGCTTGAGAAGATAGAAGCTTACGATCATTTCCTATCTTATTCTCATTGAGCACGTAGGACGCTCCTTGGTTTGCTACATCTGCCATCCAGATACTGCGGATACCGTAACCTGCTTTCTCGCTCTGCTTGAGTAGGTCTTCCCATAACGGCTCGTAGAGTTCTTTTGGAAATGCTGATGCGTGAGCGGCTAGAATTGTAACATCGCCCTTTTGTGGTGTGCGATTGAGTGGAATGTATTGTTTTGCACTGAGGTAGAGCTTTTCTTCTTGGTATGTCGAGGTAGCTTGTGGGTATTCTCTGATCGTTTGACAGGGTGTGCGGTGCTCGATTATCTTGAATAAGGATGACATTGTGTAGCTTGAGTGTGATATAGAGGAACTGAAAGATAGGAATTGCCAGGGAGTCCTTGTGCTTGGGGATGGTTTGGTATATGTACTACCTCATGGTAAACAGACATGACGCGAATAGATACAAACCGCTGAGCCTCCATGCATTGACCTAAAAGAATAGATACGAAGTTCTTTTCACAAGATTCATGTTGAGAGAAGCGTTTCAGGGCTAAGAAGATCAGAAATCAGAAGACCGAGAAAAAGACTTGTGATTTGCGCTCGACCTGCATACGAGCAGAGATCGATTGTCTCTTTTCTACAAATGTCTAGCTTGATTCACTCGTGCAGAAAGCCATGCAACACGACATTCGACGTCCAAAGTGGAGCAGTGCGTGTTTTGAGTCGTGTGCGTTGCCTTGATGTGGTTGTAGCAAGAGTGTTGAACCCCAGGGATGCTTGATTTTGTCATCTCACCGAGATCTTGGATGATGTCAAGATGATCGACAGGGTCGCGAGTCGAGGGAGGAGATCAATCGTCGACCTCTGCCTTCGGTGTGCTTGAAGCGGTCATTGGTGTGAACCTGAGCTTACAGGTGCATGCTATTCTCTTCCAGCGTGTACTGAATGGTTATTGGCCTTGCGTCAAGTCAGCAAGTGGAGTTCTGATTGTACGCGCCGAACGAGAGAACGTACGTTGGAGTGGTGCAATCGCGCACAGACCGTTAAGCCTCAGACCGGACCCGGTATGACCTTGAGGACCCCGTCCTCAACCACGACGACCTTCTTCTGGAAGTCAAAAGGTTGACCCTGTGGCATCTGTCAGCCTCACGCAGCAGAGCACCCGTCCATTCAGAGATGACTACTCACGATGACCAGCTCTGCAGCCTCTTCTTCGTCCTGCTGCGAGCCGCAGCAAAGCAGGCGCCGCCAAAAAGAAGACATGGTCGACCTCATGATTGTAACTTGGTCGGAACTTTTTGTTATGAGTAGATGCGCAAGGGTCGAGAAGTTGTTGGAAGTGGTGCGAGAAAGAAGACGATCGAGTCATGCTAGATCGGGGCCTAAAGTACTGATTTACATGCCGAGACATACGGATGTAAGCCCATTCGGCTTGCTCGCATTCGCCTTCGTTCATGCATGCCTCTAGGCTTCAAGTGCTAACTCCAGAGCATTAACATCGTCGAGTTGCCCATATCTGTTTCATCCGGTATAAGTTCTGTGAATTGATCACGAATCAAATCAGAAAAAAAGAACAGGTATATCCTGATGTACAAGCTGAACTGAGACATAGCCAACATCCCCCGACGGCGTATAGCAATACTGTGGGCTATCAAAATGCATGATCATATATGGAATCAGGACCATGTCCAAAGCAAGGCTTCCAGTTGACGTCTCTCTACAGATGTCACACTATCGCTACTGACCATTGTGCACTTTTATAGTCACAGATATAGGGATGAGTCCAGCGGGAGGCTACAGTGAAAGAATCATATTTGATATAGCTTATCATGGCTTCATTATGGACAAAAAAAATGAAAACGCGTTAAGCGCCGTTTACAAGACGTAACGGTACATGGGACCAAAATTCTCAACACCAGTGTTGGCTTCAACAGCTGCCTCTTTCGTTCCCTCGGTCGTTGCAATCCTGTTCTTCTGCTCCTCGATAGTGCCATACTGCTTATCCAGCTTGCGGTTCTCGTAAGCAAGTAGTGTACGCAAGAATAGTGCTAGTAAGCCATTGAAGAACATAAAGGCTGCGCAGATACTCTGTCCCTTGACATAGAAAGGTGGGTTCTTGTAGATGTTGGTTCCAAGCAAAGGGCCACATTGACTAGCAGAGATACAGTTAGCATGTGTCTTGTGAGAGTGCGATCAAGGTACAGACAGAAGTCCAAAAGCCACCTGGTGACTCTTGATCTGTAAAATCTGTACCCTTGCCTTACGTACCCGATTACGTTAAGTAGAACGAAGGCTGCACCACGGCGATCGTCGTTGCCTTGGTTATTGGTGACCCATGGGAGGATGTTCGCGATGCAGGGGAACACTCCAGATGCTGCGAGGAAGACACCAGTGTAACGGGCTCCAGTGCTTTTCGCGACGGCCAGCATGATGTATCCGACACCTCCGACAGCAGACAGGATGATGATAGTCAATCCGCGTTGTTGGGTTCTGTCAGCAATCCAAGCAGAGCCGATCGTAATGAGGAAACTCAAAAAGTACGGGGGTGCGGAAAGACCTTGCGCAGTGATGGACTCGAAGCCCATTTCTTCCAGAATTGTGGGCAGGAAGACGGGCAATGAGGAGAACGAGACATTGCACGAAAAATACATCAATGCCGTGGTGATCGCTTTTGGGTCGATGAATGTGAGACCAACGTCCTTGAACTTGATGCGGCCGACACGTTCGGTTGTACCTGTCTGGCGTACTCCTCTTGCGACCGCCACACGCTTCTCTTCCTCGTTCAAAAATCTGGCAGACTGCGGGCTATCGGGGAGGAAGAAGTAGGCAACTGGTACCATTGCCAGAGTCGGAAGACCTTCTACGAGGAAGAGAAGCTTCCAGCTGGGAACGGCTGCGCGACCGGAAG
>Ga0268251_10000207_pt1 | contig 21656 bp, 16 predicted proteins | sample AgamicAsMae_FD_200527 | JGI IMG/M metagenome (GOLD analysis project Ga0268251, IMG submission 200527) | Agave microbial communities from Guanajuato, Mexico - As.Ma.e (v2) (version 2) | ecosystem: Host-associated > Plants > Phyllosphere > Phylloplane/Leaf | place: Guanajuato, Mexico | collected...
GTATAAGAGACAGTTTGATAGGTGACAAAGATGACGCTTTGCTAGGAGAGTCTTTGATGTAGTATCACCTTGAGCATCATGCTAACTGTTTCCACTAGTACACAACTTACAATGCGTCAACACACGATGTCTCGTTCAACGACCACGGTATCATCGTATTGGGCTCCGGCTGCTACCGTTCGCATCCCCTGGCATTCGATTCATGAAAATTTGCTAATTTCGACCAGGTATTGGATCTTCCGTCGAGTTCGATTGGTGTGCTGTCAACGCTACTATGTCCCTCAGAGAGCAGGGCAAGAAAACTGTCATGATCAATTACAACCCTGGTACGAACAAAAGCCTCGCAAGTCTCCTGAACATACCGCTGACTTCTTTTGCACACAGAGACTTACAGTACCGACTTCGATGTTGCCGACAAGCTCTACTTCGAGGAACTGTCTTACGAACGTGTCATGGATATCTACGAACTTGAAACCGCTTCTGGTGTCGTCGTCTCTGTCGGTGGTCAACTCCCTCAGAACATTGCCCTTAAGCTCCAGGAGAGCGGCAAAGCCAAGGTTCTCGGTACCGACCCCAAGGACATTGACAAGGCCGAGGACCGTCAGCAATTCTCTTCCATTCTCGACTCTATCGGTGTTGACCAGCCTGCCTGGAGCGAACTCACCTCTTACGCCGAAGCCCAACAATTCGCCAACAAAGTCGGTTACCCTGTTCTCGTTAGACCCTCTTACGTCCTGTCCGGTGCTGCCATGACTGTCATTCGCTCCGAGGCCGAACTCGAGGAGAAGCTCAACGCCGCCGCCGAAGTCAGCCCTGATCACCCTGTCGTTATCACTCAATTCATCGAAGGTGCCCGCGAGATCGATGTTGACGCTGTCGCTCACGATGGCAAGGTCCTTGTCCACGCTGTCAGTGAGCACATCGAGAACGCTGGTGTCCACTCTGGTGATGCTTCTCTTGTTCTCCCTCCTGCCAAGCTCTCTGAGGATACCATCAAGCGTGTCAAGGTCATTGCCGACAAGGTTGCCAAGGCCTGGAAGATTACTGGTCCCTTCAACATGCAGATCATCGATGCCGACAACCCCAACGGTGGTGAATCTTCTCTCAAGGTCATCGAGTGCAACCTCCGCGCTTCCCGTTCATTCCCCTTCGTTTCCAAGGTTCTCGGTACCAACTTCATTGATGTTGCCACCCGCGCTCTTACCAGCACCAACGTTCCCGAGCCCGTCGACCTCCTGGCCGAAAAGCGCGACTACCTTGCTGTCAAGGTTCCTCAATTCTCTTGGACTCGTCTTGCCGGTGCCGATCCCTACCTCGGTGTCGAGATGTCTTCTACTGGTGAAATGGCTTGCTTCGGTAAGGACCTCGTTGAGGCCTACTGGACCGCTGCTCAATCTATGATGAACTTCCGCTGCCCCCAGCCTGGTGAGGGTCTCCTCTTCGGTGGAGACATCACTAACCCTGATCTCGCCAAGATTGTCGACTACGTCAACCCTCTCGGCTACAAGCTCTTCGCTGCCAACGAGTCTGTCAAGAACCATCTCGAGAGCAACTCCAAGGATGGCAGTGTCAAGGTCGAGGTCATTGAGTTCCCCAAGGAGGACAAGCGCGCCCTCCGTGAGGTCTTCGAGAAGTACGACATCCGTGGTGTCTTCAACTTGGCCAAGGTCCGTGCCAGCAGTCTTGTTGACGAGGACTACGTTATGCGTCGCAATGCTGTCGATTTCGGTGTCCCTCTCTTCATGGAGACCAAGACTGCTGTCCTCTTTGCTCAGTGCATGAGCGAGAAGCTTCCCAAGCCCGAGGGCATTCCCTCTGAGGTTCGCCCCTGGGCTGACTTCATTGGTGGCCGTCCTCTGTAAAAACATTTCCCAAATGGTTGAAAAGTCCATCATACTGCAACCTCTTTATAAATACCAATGGTGCTCGTTTATGGCGGAGTGAGGAATACAGGATTGTTCTTTTGGCGTTGTTTCTAGATTCTCAGATTTCACGATGAAAAATATCACACACTATACTTTCAAACTTCAGTTCCTCATCATGCCGTCTTGCATCGGCTTTCTCCCCTCATCTGACATCCTCATTTCTGACTTGTTTGACTGCCGTGTGATGATCATCTCTACATCGGCTATTCAGGAAAGCGCATGAGTATCTATGCCATTTAGGGTTTTAGGCTAATGCCCAAGCTCATACAGCACAACGTCATGCCCAGGAGGGGAACCGAACAACCAAGGTCGATCTTTTTGTAGTAGTGAAACAAATATAAAGAGGTCTTGCTGCGCCATGAAGTCGTCCAAGGGATCAGTCGTTACTTGCTGTCTTGAGATTTCAAAATGGTCAATATTACACACGTCAATTTGTTGACTCTGGCGGCGAGCATTCCTTATGCCAATGAGCTGTATGGCATTGCCAATGCTTCGACAGACCATATCTCGTTCCTCTCTTATAGTGAGTAGTATGACGCTTGGGTCGAATCCTAGAAAGGATCGCATTGCTGACAGCTGTGCTTGAACAGACGACACCTTCGTTACCGATATCCTAGGACCCAACGTTTCACAGCAATTGGTTAGTGACCAGGACTACCAGGCTTTCCATGAGGCCGGTGTCTATAATATCAAGACCGGCAAGCTCTATGCCACCAGCAACTGGAACGGTAGCCTCAGCAACCCGATCAATGTAACCGCTATCGACATCAACGGCAACAACAGCATCCAATCGTACCACTACCAACATCTGGCCGAAGCCAATGGAGCTACTGCCTGGTACCCTGTCGGCTCTTCAAGAAACAGTAGCGAAGGACAACAGATCGTTTTCTGTGACGAAGGCGACCTGACCAACCCTGCACAATTGGTTCTCGTGGACCCAGCAACCAACAAAAGCCAAGTCCTAATCAACAACTTCCTCGGCCGCAACTTCACCTCTCTCAACGATATCAGACAGCACCCTGTAACTGGCGATCTTTGGTTCACAGATGTACCATACGGCTACTGGCAATACTTCCGTCCCGCCCCTGTCATCAAGAACCAAGCCTATCGCTTTGAGCCCAAGACTGGTGTGGTTCAGGCAGTCGCTGATGATGCCATTGCTCCTAATGGCATTGAGTTCTCACCTGATTTCAAGCATGTCTACATCACCGATACGGCTGTGCACACGTTCCCCAACAAGGATAACTTGACAATGCCCTCGACTATCTACCGCTACGATGTTACTCCCGATGGCAAGAGATTACAGAACAAGCAGTTGTTTGCTTACTCTGATATCGGCTTGCCAGACGGCATACACTGCGACGAAAAAGGAAATGTGTATGCTGGAACCGGAGACGGTGTGCATGTGTAAGTTTTTCTCTCTCTCTTCTCAACTTTTAGTAAACAAGAATGCTGACTTGAAGAACCACAGCTGGAACCCTGAAGGTGTTTTGCTTGGCGTCTTTGCAGTTGCCAACGGAAATGCCAACTTCGCTTTCGTGCCTGGTGGCATGTACATCTTCAACGAGTACAAGTTGTACAAGGTCACATTGCAAGCAGTGGGCCGTGAGGTCAAGAGAGACTTTGGATTGTACTAGGCGAATTGTTCTCGGCATGAAAAGTGTACATAAGTGTTTATGGCAACTGCAATCGAGTTTCTTAACCCATGGATCTCATTTTCTGATGAATTGTCCTACTTGTCGTTCGATATGTGTCAACTCTACCACTCACAATCTTCTTGCATATACACCTACACTGCTCTCGCAACTTACAGGAGACAATCGTATTTGTTGCTGTCTTCATTCTCTCATCGCGAATATGCCGGTTCAGCCTTCCCCTTTGGGAAAATTGCTTCATGTCCGTGCACCCATATAAAACTCAACTCTCACCGACAAATCATGAACTTTTCTGCGACGGTATTGTATAGACAAAGATGACTGGAAACGGAGTCGACAATGGAGAAGATCTCTCGAGGACATCGAGTCATGTCTCCGAGACCAAGCCAAATGTCCTAAAACAAGTCTGGCGCAACAACAAGGGCGTCTTTCTAATTTTGCTGGCTCAAGCGACTGGATCGACTATGGATGCTATTGTTCGTTTCTTGCAGCAAGGAGGCCATGGAATGCATCCTTTCCAGGTCATCTTTGCTCGTATGAGTATCACGGCATTGCTAAGTTCTATCTACATGTGGTACAGAAAAGTACCTGATTTCCCACTTGGAGCATCGGCTGTCAGGGGATGGTTGATTTTACGAGCACTCGCTGGTTTCTTTGGATTATTCTGTTTATATTGTAAGAAATCTCACATCTCCCCAAACCTGCTCTACATGAGGCTTATATAAGTGATGATAGATTCTGTACACTATCTCCCCCTTGCCGAGGCAACAGTCTTCCGCTTCCTGGTTCCAATCATCACAGCATGGGCCTGTTCCATCTTCCTCGGTCAAATCTTCAGTAGAACTGAGTTTCTAGCCGGAGTCATCGCTCTTCTGGGTGTAGTCATCATCGCCCACCCCGCCGCCATATTCGGCCAAGTAGACGACGACATCGAACTTCCACACCACCAGCCAAACAAAATCGACGAAGTCTCTGCTGGCCAGCGTCTGCTTGCCATCTTTGTTTCTGTCATCGGTGTGCTGGGAGCTTCTGCTGCATACACTTTGATCCGTGTGATTGGATCTCGCGCCCACGCACTCATCTCAGTGAACTACTTTGCTCTGATCAGCACTTTTGGGTCTGCAGGTGCTTTGCTCGTGCTCCCTGGTATGGGCTTTGTGATGCCTCATGGAGCGCGGGAATGGCTACTTCTGTCTCTCCTCGGTGTTCTCGGCTTCGTTTTGCAGTTTTTACTCACTGCTGGACTTCAGTTGGATAGAACCAGCAAGGCTACTAGTATGCTGTATACAGGCATTTTGTTTGCTCTTGCCTTCGACTGGGCTATCTGGGGTGTTTTCCCTGGCTTGTGGTCGTGTGTTGGAGGTGCTGTTGTTATTGCTAGCACGCTCTGGTCTGCGTTGCAGAAGTCGAAGAATGTTGCTCAGGGTGCTGCAGCCAAGAAGGAAGTGGTTGATGAGGAAAGTGCTCTTCTCGGAGCTCAGACGGAAGGTAGCGAGGAGGCTGCTCGGGCAGGTGCGACTCGTGAGTCTGTATAGCGTGTTGTTCAAGCAAAAGTTAGTCGCTCTCACGAAGCCCACCAGGTTCAGAGATATGTAGAACATTTACAAAGCTACAGGAATGTACAGAGTCCGCGAGAAGTTAAATGGTAGATACGGATTACAGTTCTCCTTTGCAACATCATGCAAAAATCTCTGACATCTCATCAATCTTTGTCCTCTCTGCCTCGACACAGGACCTTGTTCATGGCAACTTTTACGTGCGTGGAGCAAGGCTGATGTGTAATCTCGCAGGCCAACGCATGAATTGACGTGACTTTGCCAAAGGCTATTCCGAAACCAAGGCAGAGCGTCTCGATCAGGGGCATCCGTCGGCTACCGCTACGAACAGAGCGGTCAGTATGCTGAAGCGGGCCTCTTGAGAAAAGTTCGAGAGTCAGGAAGAGCATGGGAAGTCAACTGACACACCAGGTCAATGGTTCTTTTACGCGAGCCAAGCTCTCTTCGCATAGAACCTCAGTCCGGATATCATTGTGACTTTCTGCAGTAGGCACACCGCATTTGACGTTCATGGAAGGAGCGTTTGAGACATAGACTTGCGCAAGCAAACTGGAAGTAAAACAAATGATCAGGTCCTTTGCAATCACAAAAACACTCGAAGTATGAGATGCAAGACACAAGGTTCAAGGTTTAAGAAGTCAATAATCAGTCTCAATTAGGTCGGAATCGCTAATATCTAAACCAGACCGAAAAGTCGTTACGCTATGCATGTGTATCATTCTTTGAGAGAGCAAAAGGAAAACTCATGAATACAAAAGCTCACCAGGCCAATGCCTCCTGCTGCTCCTCACCACAAGCCAGTCCAGAGCAGAAATCAATGTCTTTCTCGCTCTGGATCTCGGCCTGTGACATCTGCTGTCTGGCCGGGTGGATCTTGCCGCCAGCAGCCTTTTCCTTGTCGTGGTGTTCTGTTACTGCCTCTCTGCACAACTTCTGGAAGTAAAGTGGTCCCTTCTCCATTCTGGGGTGCATGAGACCGCTGACGAAGACGCCAGCGTTGACGTTCTTTTGCGCGGCATCGCACAAGACTTTGTCTTCTGACATGATGCGCTTGTACATCTGGTTGATCTTCTCAAAGTCCTCGTCTGTGGCGTTCTTGTTGCGGTAAACTTCGTAGCTCATGGTTGCCTTGCCGGCTGCGTGAGGAACGAATCGCTGCATGAAGAAGAAGTTTGGTCTGTGAAGTTGCATGTTAGTAAGAGTTTGGGAGGATGATAACAGGCCAAAACTTACGTTGCGTTGACGGAGGCGTTGGGGAAGTAGTAGGTTGGGACCACGGTCATGCCAGAAGCAACCTGCTCAGGTTTGCTTGCGACCTCGTGCTGAATGTGGTTTGCGGTTGTGTTGACGTAGTATGCTTCTAGATCGGCCAGAGCTGGGATGTCGGGGTGTGTTGTCGGGCAGTGGTAACACTCGTTGTAGTTGTCTGCCAGGATCTTCCAGTTGTAGGGACCGTCCATCTCCCATTTGTGGTCGAATTCGTAGTTTTCAAAGTCGAACTGCTGGTAACGTGTTTGCACATCAACACCGTCAAAGTTGTCTTCCCAGGCAATCTCAGGTTCTGCTTTCGCGTCCATGTTGACCCAGACGAAACCGTTCTTATCGACGTGGACGTGGATAGGCAAAAGTCCGTTGGCTTCCTTGTCGAAGCCTTCGAGCTCCTGGTAGTCTGGTGCCTTTGCGAGCTTTCCGTTCAAACCGTACGACCAACCGTGGTATCTACAAGCGAAGATACGTGCTGTGCCTTCTGTCTTCTCGACAACGGGGTACGCTCTGTGACGGCAAATGTTGTGGAAACCGTTGATGTTGCCCTGACGGTCCTTGGCCAGAACGAACTGGAAGCCAGCTACATCGTAGCGGAGGAAGTCACCAGGCTTGGTGAGGCGTAGCTTGTGTGTGATAAGGAGCCAGCGTCTGGAGAAAATGGCACGACGCTCAAGTTCGTACATGTCGGCAGAAGTGTACCATGATGCAGGGAGTGCTCTCACGGGTGCCGGCTTGTCCATGGCAGGTTTCGTCGATGCATTTCCGCTATCTCTGCGGTTGAAGTAACTGAGGAAGGATGCCATTATGATTCAAAGATGTCTGTAGATATTGCGATGGAGTAAGGCAATATTCGACAAGAGAGAAGGGGAGGCTAGATAAGAATATCCAAGGTTGAGAATGAAAGGAGGAAGGGACACAGCTGAAGTTCGACCTTTCCTTAATTATATGGACAAGAGTGAGCACTCGTCAGGACGGTGCATTGAGCCCCGTGGGGTTGGCCTACGCATCAGGCATTCTTTTTGCCAGTGCCAGCCAGCGCATTCAGAGACAAAGTGTCGATTTGCGTAATCATTAGCTGATGGCAGCAGGATTCGATACCCAAGATTAGTCGCGCTTTGGGAAGCCCTCAGGGATTCACATTGAGCTTGTGCAGCGCTATCGCAATCTCGATCGTGGCGAGGAATGTGCATACTGTCCCAAAAGGGTAGTCGGATCCCATCTGGGGTCGTCCCAGCTGGACCCTCTTGAGCGCAGCCAACTCTAAACGATGGCTGACGATCTTGGCAACGACGACATGCGGTGGGAAATCCAATCCCAACTCAGTCTGGTGGCCTGCGATAAGTGATAGATATCCACAGTCAGAGTGATAAGTGGTAGAGAAGAAGGACCGAAGTTGAAGTGATAAGCTTGGATGCAGTTTTATCATCATGCCGGATTGAGGCTCTGACATGATTCACGTGCTATGCTCGCTTGCTATGTCCGATAGCCAGAGGTATGTATATTCGAAAAAGTGAATGTGGTGCAGATTGCAGTATAACATCAATTTGATAACGTAGCGTATATAGACCCAAAACCGAAAACATGCATGTCCCATTAATCTGTGTGGATAATATCCAAATCGTTCGTGAATAAAGCTTCATCGCTCAAGCTGTTACTCCAGTGGCTCCGACTCTTGCAGTCATCGATGTGGTGTTCTCCTGGACAGTTTCACTGCCGACCATAGCCATACGCCAGGCCATGAGCATGTCGAGCGAGATGTCATTTCCACCACAAACTACCAGGACCACCTTGCTGTCCTTGGTAATCGTCTTCTTGTTAGCCAACAAGCTCTGGAGGAAGCCGTCGAAGCAGACTGGTACATTGACGCCGACAGTCAACTCGACCATCATCCTTTCGTGTTCAGCCAACAAGCAACAGCCCTTGGCAGCTTCTTCGTCAGTGAGCACAACACTTGTGACGTTAGGCCTCTGAGCATATTCAAAGGTCTTCTTTGCGACTCTGACAACTCCAAGACTGGTGGCCTGTGATGTGATTCTGGGGAGGGTGACGATTTGACCTGCAATGAGACTCTGGCTCAATGAGTCTGCTCCCTTGGTCTCCATAGCGAGAACCTGCACATCGTTGTTCCACTTCTTGTGGTCCAGTTCCTGCATAATACCGTTGAGGAGGCCTCCGCCGCCGACACTACAGACAACAACGTCAGGCTTGTCTCCGAGTTGTGATGCAATTTCTTGCATGACAGTTGCGTTGCCATCCCAGATGTCCTGGTGGTCAAAGGGAGGAACGAATACTCCGGTAGGATCTGCAGGCAGAAGAGTGTTGAGAATGTACTCCTGTGCTTCCGCAATCGTAGAACCGTGTTGAATGACCTGCTTGACTCCCTGTTTGATTGATTAGTTAAAGTACAAATGCGGTGGGTTGTGGAAATGCATACCATGGCCCAGATCTTTGCAATCATGACTGGCTTAGCACTCTTAGGAACTACGACAGTGGCAGGGTAGCCGAGTGTCCTGGCAGCGTGAACACAGGCAATGCCTGCGTTTCCACCGGAGGCTGCATAGAAGTGTGTCGAGTTGGGAACTCCAGATGTGGAGATGCGTTCGGCGGCACGTTGGAGAACGTAGTTGCCTACACCACGGGACTTGAACGAGCCGGATGGCTGTAGGTTGTCGAGTTTGAGGAAGACTCTACTTCTGCGATTTAGAAATCGTTTTCAAGCATTGATAAAGTTTGATCGTGCAAGAAAGGAGAGAGATAAGGGTATGGGAATGATAAGAAGTGGGAGACAAACCATCCTGCTGCTTCTGAGAGCGGTCTGCTCTCAATCAAAGGTGTCCATGCCCAAGGCTTGGGTTGCTGTGGGGCTTCTGCGAACATTATTGTGGCGTGTCGGTTTGTGTAAGGTCTAAGGTAGTTGTCAAGGCCTGATTTGAAACCCGGAGATGATAACTTGGGAGGAAGGATAGATCAATAATATGCTGTCACTCTCTGTAGAAGAGTACCCGATTTGGTTTTGATGGAGATCCTTTCTTGTTGATATCAAGGTAGGATGGTTGCTTTTACCGTGTCGGGTACGCACGCATGCGGGGAGATACATCGAGGAGTGAACAGCCTCATGTGTCGTGAGTTACCGTACGAGGTCAGGTTTTGCGAATCCGTTACCATCTTGTTTCATTATCCCTGCATAGTGACCTTATCATGACACACGATTCATGATGATCCAATCATTCTGCAAATGCGAGTGAGCTGACCAGTTTTAGTCCACCGTTCCTGGGGAAGTTGCAGTCCGGGTATCAGGCAGATCACAAGACTAGCTCAAACCAAAGATAGAAGATACCACAATCTGACTTTGGGGAAGTCGCAACCAAATCGGGACAGTGGCTTCTGTAAGCTTATCTCGACAGCAACTCGCCAAGGTGGTCTGGAGTCCTAAACAGAGGAACACATTCTAGAAGCCAGCAACCTTTTTCCTCAGCTCTCGTACGAGAGCGGTATCTCGCATATGGGCTGTCGAAACGCACATGGACTCCTTGTCTATTCCGTAAGAAGCACATTTCTCGAAGCACTTTAACTCGATACAACTATATTTCGGGAGAATCGTTGCCTTCTGCTAGCCATACGCCAGTGCTTCGTAAGGGGCGAAGATCCTGTTCGAGCAAAATCTGTGGAGTGTCGTGTCATTTCTCATTGAGGATCGTGGATGGCAGAGGTTTCAATGTTGGATGGTCGCTTCGTTGTTCCTCATGTAGCAAAGACTTCAACTTCCCTGTTGCTGGGTTGGCACTCAGGTCGTCTGATTACGATTTCGATGCGCTGCCTTGATTTCGATCGCTTCGGCGACGATGTAACCGCTCAGATTTTATGCAGCCACAAAGTAGTGTGCTTGTCATCGGGATCGCAGACTTGCGGTGAGACTGTTCGGTATCAAGAATATCCGCCAGGCATCGCGATCAGCCAGCAAAAGATATCTTCTTTCGAGTAACACTGTCCAGCGGCCGCAAGCTCAGGACTATGCAGTACTATCGTGTGGCTTCTCAAAGACGCGATTTAAGTGTAGCGATCTGGTCGGAGGCTGTCTGATCTCTGATCGAGTGGCTGCTGGTGGCCGTGAAAGATCTGGGAGCAAACACATATTTTTTCTCGACTGATCGAGCATCTGCATACACACCGTGATAAGACATTTTGTCATGCCTGCGAGTATTGGCTATCGCATACAAGTCGGGTATAGGTTGTCAAACCAGATCTGACAACCACCACTAAGCTCCAGGCTTTGACTGCGCATTGCGCACGCGATGAACTTCTCTCCAGTCTAGTCGTTTCGTCACATGCTCGAGCTGCTCTGGTCGCGTAGGCTATGTGGTTGCTTGGATAACACGGTATCGTTCGGTTGTTTAGGTCGCCTCGGAGACTTTGTTGCAATGGATGAAAAAGGCGCTCTTGCTTCACTCAGATGTCGGTCACCAACGTGCTATCTCTTGTCAAAGCGATATCAGAAGTTAAAAAGCGTTTCCTCATGTATATCAAGCTGTCGATGTAGTGTATTATAGCCTGGCGGTTCTGACGGGGTCCAACATATCCTTCATTTCGTGTCTTGGCCAGTCGGCGAAGTGCTTGGGGTCAGGACGATCTCTGTCCCAGCCCCATTTCTCACACAACTCGGGTTCCAATGTGCCCTCCAGCATGGAGATGATGTACTTGCCTAGCACGGGGAAGAACTTCCAGCCGTGGAAGTTACCGCATGTTGCGACATACAAGCCCTTGGCGGCAGTGTGTGGCGAGATGATGAAGTCTGAGCTGGATGTGAAAGCATCCCTACACAAGGTCAGTACATAAGATAGGTTTTGCGTGATTGAAGCACTCACCAGCAGATGCGGTGTTTCTCCATGGTCCAGTGTGCAGACTTCTTTCCATAGAAAACGTGGTTGGCGTATTGAATGTCCTCCTTGAGTCTGTTCGAAACATCCCACTGTCCGTAATCACGCTTCGCCGGAGGTGCGGATACGACGCGTCCAGGCAAAACTTCTGTGTCGTTCTTGAAGATCTTTTGGCCCCACCACTTGAGTTCTCTGTCTCTTGTTGGCGGCAGACTTCCAATAAAAGGTCCTATCATGATTGTTAGTTGCAATACTCAGAGAAGAGAGAAGAACAATATCTTACCAGTCTCAGCAGTGTAACCCTGAACACCAACTGGCATAGATGCGAATCTGCGGTATGAGTCCTCGTCCAGCCTGGTCATGCCAGTGGTGATACCACCGGCAACGATTCTCTCGCCAGCGCAGAGGTCGTTGTTGCCGCTAGCCTGGGCGCAGTATTCAAGCAGCTTCGGTGTGTATGCGCCAGTACAGAGAAGAGTGTGTTTGGCGGTCAAGGTTTCACCGTCGGCCGTCTTGATGCCGTTGCAGCGGCCATTGTCAAGGAGCAGCGAAGCAACCTCGGCCTGCTTGTACTTGACACCCAGTCTCAAGGCTTCACGAGTGATGCCGATCAGACACTCGCCAGCAGTGGCCCAGCCACTGCTCTTGTTGACGAGGACCTCCTTGACATCGGAGTAGTCGGCGTCCTCGAACAAGCCACCGTACAGCTTGCGTGCTTCATCGATTGGCACGGCCTTGAGGTCGGCGGCTCTGCCCAGCTTCTTGTAGTTGTTGACAACGTCCTGAGCATAGTCGCTGCGGCACATCCAATAGATGCCGGTCTGGTAGAAGTAGGGCTTCCACAGGTTGTCTGTCTTGAACATGTCTTGTGACTCAATGGCCATCTTGCAGTATACGATGTCGTCGTAGTCGGCGCGGACTACCTTGTTCCAGTCCCAAGAGGCGGCCACGCGGGTGTCTTGGTCGAAGGCATCACGGTCGACAATGGTGATGTCTGCGTTGGGGTACTTCTTGATGAGGTGGTAAGCAGTCGAGACGCCGAAAACGCCAGCGCCGACGATGAGGTACGACTTGTCGGCCATGTCTGAGGTATAGAGATGGAATGTAAAAAGAAGCTTATGACGAACAACGACTACATGCTGCCGGTTGTCTTTATTATAAGACAACCCTTGTGGCCGACGTCGTCAGTCCAGCGTGCATGCTCAACATGGTCATCATATCCACTTCCGATTACGGCAATCTCATCCATCTTTCTGGGGGTGGACAATGTTCTCATATGCAGATGTGGTGGGATTCTCACGTGTCTGCAGCATCTTGCCCCACCGCTACCCCGCGAGCACACGAGAATGCTGCCCGAATCGGTGCATGCAACTCTCTTACACACCAACAGGAAAGATAGGGAACCAAGAATACGATGACCTATACAGGCTTCTGCAGCGCAGCCTGCCACCGAGAGAAGCTTTCGATCCCGACGCCAGCCACAAATTTCTCCACGTGCAACCTCGAAGATGTCGATGGAATGACCCTGACTTCGATAATTATCGCAAATAAACATCAACACGTCCTTGTGTGTCGCATGTAGACTATTGACTCGAGCGAGGTGGTATTGGCAAGTGCCTGAGAAATGGGTTTCGTATTGATAATACGTGTATGAGGACACCTGTGATGAGATCGCTGGTCATACGATGTTCATTGTGCACCCACGCAGAATCTCAATGATCAACGCATAATTACCATCTCTGATCTCTTGAACACAACCTTTAAGCCAGATAGATACCTGCACGTGAGAGATACGATCTTTTCGCACAACAATGAACACACGTGAGATGCGATCTCGCATATACAGGAACATATCCTCAAACACCATTGGAACATCCGGCACACATAAAAGCTTACAGCTTGACAGAAAACGGTCGGAATAACGTTAAAATATGCCTTGATCATTAAAGTGCGCCATTCTATGCTATAAATATCCCTCATTACTTCTAGAAGCTCCGATCAACCACGCAGACGTGACATGGAAGGATCGAACAATGGCTCGGCAGTCACCGTAGCCTCGATCCTCTTGCCAAAGTACTCAATCTCCACCTTGTCCTCCTCGTTGATCGAGCTTGGCAGCCATGCATACGCAATAGGCTTGCCGATGGTGTATGCGAACGCAGAACTGGTGACGTATCCACTGGGCTTGCCGCCAACGAACACTGGCTCTCTGCCAAGCACCACCGATGAACCGTCGTCGATGACCAGGCAGCGCATACGCTTCTTTGCAGTCTCGACTGAGCGTCCCTCGAGGGCGGCTTGACCATAGTAGTCCAGCTTGCCTGCCTTGACAGCAAAGCCAACGCCGGCCTCATAAGGATCGTGCTCAGTGTTCATGTCGGATCCCCAGGATCTGTAGCCCTTCTCCAGTCTGAGAGCGTTGAAAGCAGTACGGCCAGCCGCAATGATGCCTTGCTCCTGTCCTGCCTCCCAGAGTGCATCCCAGAGCGCTTGACCGCGGTCGGCTGTGGTGTAGATCTCCCAACCGAGCTCTCCTACATACGAAAGACGCATGATGGTCACGGGGATGCCGCTGATGTATGCGCGCTTGGTGCGGAAGTAACGCAGACCCTTGGCTGTGCTCGTGAAGTCATCTTGGCTGACCTTGCTGATAATCTCTCTGACCTTAGGTCCCCAGAGACCAATACAGCAGGTTCCGGCAGTGACGTCGCGAATTGTGCACCATTTTGTGGGATCTTGCTGCATCTGCTTTGCAGCCTCCTTGTTGAGGTAGACAAGATCGACAGGTCCGTTGCAGCCGACTTGGAACAACTGGTCCTCGAGTCTGGCAACAGTCACATCACTCTTGATACCACCTCTGTCATCGAGCCAAAGTGTGTACGTGACAGCGCCAGGCTTCTTGCCGACATCACCAGTGCTCACGCGCTGGAGCAGGTGAACAGCGCCAGGTCCGTAGACTTCCAAACGACGCAGCGGTGTCATGTCGTACATTGCTGCTGCGGTTCTGGTCTTCCACGCTTCTGCTGCAGCGATGGGGCTGTAGTATCTTGACGACCATGCATCACGGTCCTTGGGCTTCCACTCTTCTGGCAGATCCTTGACCAACTTCTCATTCGCCTGGAACCAGTAAGGACGTTCCCAGGCACCGCCCTCCAGGAAGTACGCACCAAGCTCCTTCTGACGAGCGTGGAAGGGGCTGACACGAAGGTTACGAGGTGAGTCGCGAGGTTGTAGCGGGTGCATGATGTCGTAGATCTCCACAAAGTTCTGCGACGAGGTCTCCTTGACGTAGGAGCTAGACAGTTGAACCTCTTCAAAGCGGTTGAGCTCGACAGCTCCAAGGTCGATTTCACTCTTTCCAGTTGTCAGCACCTCGGCAACTGCACGGGCGATACCGGCAGAGTGTGTGACCCAGACTGCTTCAGCGACGAAGAAGCCTTCGAGGTTTGGTGCCCAACCGACCAGCGAGCCACCATCGGGTGTGAAGGAGAAGATGCCGTTGAAACCATCCTCAATCTCGACCTCGTCCATGCAAGGCAAGAATTGCTTGGAGAGCTCCCAGGCAGGCTCGAAGTCTTCGCGAGTGAATTCAAGGCGCGAAGGCATGTTCTTGTGATCGACCTTCTCGGGAGTAACGCCAAGAGTTGAGGCCACGATAGGCATAGGCTTGTGACCATAGTATCCAATACCATACTGGTCACCGTGTTCGCGGTAGTAAAGATCTCTGTCTTGGTAACGCAGAATGGGCAACGATGCACCGCCCTCAGGGTTGTTGCGCTTTGCAAGAGCGGGTACCGAAGTAGTCTTGACATATTGATGAGCCAGAGGAAGCAGAGGGATAGGTAGGCCAATCATGGCTCCAATTTCTACGCCCCAAAAGCCGGCACATGAGATGACAATGTCAGCGGGGATAGTGCCGTTCGGCGTCTCAACACCGGTGACGTGACCGTCAGCTTTTGCGATACCAGTGACCGGAGTCTTGTCGATGTATTGAACACCAGCCTTGCGAGTGCGGTTGATAAGGAGCTGGACTGCGCGAGCTGCCTTGGCGAGACCATCGGTGGGGATGTGGAGACCGCCATGAACTTGCTCCTTGTTGAGCAGCGGGTACTTTTCGAGGCATTCGTCGGGGGTGATGAGATGAGCTTCGATGCCCCAAGACTGTGCGTAACCATGCTTGCGCTTCAACTCTGCCATACGTGCGGCATCTGTGGCAATCTCCAGACCTCCAACCTGGTTGAAGCAGTTCTCGCCATCTTCTTCCAGAGCCATGAACTTCTCAACTGTGTAGCGTGCAAACAGGGTCATGGTCTTGCAGACGTTTGTTTGGAAAACAAGACCAGGGGCGTGTGATGTGGAACCTCCAGGCATATCCAGGGGGCCTTGGTCGACCACTGTGATGTTGGTCCATCCTCGTGCAACCAGCTCGTCAGCAACGTTAGTGCCGACGATACCAGCGCCAATGATGACCACGCGGGGCGAGTACATCTTGGAGAGCATTGTTGTGGATGATCGGGATCTGTCCCTTTGAGTTTCCTTGATGAAGCTCTAGTTGTCGAAAAGATATATCCTGGATCCTAGCAAAAGACGATGACGAGGTCTTGAGCAGGAATGATGTGTGAGGATTAGAAATAAATCAGGAAAGATATGAATGCGTTCACCTCCACCGTGGGAAGATGCTGTAGATATAGAAAACACCATCTCCGATTACCTGTACCTCTGTCCTGGATGCCGTGACTTCTCTAAGGGTTGTGTCTGTCGGGCGAGATCGACGCGGGGCTGCCCAGCTGGTGTTCATTCCTAAAAGGGGAAACAGGACCATAGACCGTGGGGAAGCGATGAGACCACCAAACTATCGCGACTGACGGATGGTCTTCTTGGCGCGATATGACCAAATGTTGACATTCAAAGACCCTTCTTGGGAAATACCTGGATGATATTTTGTCGGCCAGACGCAGTCAAAAGATGCGAGCCTTGGACGGCTGAGCTTGAGATAAGTCCATCGTACTGCCACATCAGTCGAAAGAAGCCTTGAAGCACAAGTGCAAGTCTGGTGATTGTCTGCAGATTGTCGACAAGGCCATACCCAGGTCGCGAAAGCTCAAGTCTTGATCTGTTTGTGGTTGTCACGCAGTCGCGAGATTCGGAAGATTTGTGGACGCCAGTCTCGCGAAGCTGGACACTGAAGCTTGCTACGCTCCAAGCATTGCATCGGCCCTCTCAAGAGGTAAGCAGAATAACCATATTGGCTAATTTTTGCAGTCTTAGCACGTACGGCCACAGTCAGCTGAAAACTGGGCATCCCGTCCGCTCTGCCATACATAAGCAGTTGAACGGCAGATTAGTACTACGGTGGGTGACCACGTGGGAATCCCTGCTGCTGTACGTTTTGTCTTTCTTTTGTCCATAGGACTAACGATTTGACGTTTTGCTGGAATCGCCGCTTTGCGCCGCAGAGATAATTGTATCTATCGCCCTTGGTCGCATATTGCAACACGCCCGATCGCTCTTCCCCCGAACTTCTCTCGTCAGCATGTAAACCACAATATCGACTCGGATCTCGCCCAGGCGTCGAGATGGATACAATTTCAAGAGATTGGAGAGGATGTTAAGAGAATCCGGAAGAAGTTGGGGAGGAGCAAGACAAGTCAAGATAGTAGAACACAAAATCAGATCGCTTCTTCGAAGAACAAGATATACCAGGCGCTGATCTAAAAGAGGTGGGCGAAAATTGCATACACTCGGTTTCATTCAATTCTCCTTCGTTCTGCTGGAGCGCTGCATGGACACAAGCACGGATTCTAGTGAAAACTAAAGAGCTATTGTTAGCCCAACACAAGTTGTCAGCTTGCAACTGCAGTGAATGGAGAAGCGAGCATGCCCTCGGAATGACAGTGGCAGTCTGGTGGGGTTGTCCTCAAATCGTGACTATACCACCATTCCTGCTCTGGCTGAAGAGCCGGGAGGTTTGTGATCACATGCCTCACAAGCTGGACACTCGAACTTGCTGCACGCAGACTCACAGTCTGTACACATCTCAGGTATGTTTGAAACTCAGAAGCAAAGTTTAGCTAATTGAAAATTATGTATCGTTGAAGTCATAAATCGTTAAAGTACATGAAAGCGCCATCTTCCGGCTATCTTGTTCTATCGTGTCTTCTGGAGCTTTTAGGGAGTCATGCGCGTGACCCGAGGCCTTACACTTCGTTATGTTGACCGCGTTGTAAACGCTTTGCCTCTGTTTGCAAGTCACAACTGGCAGCCTCTTCTCGGCCCCGTTCTGTCTGGAACACCGGCATTGGTTCTGGACCTGTTCCGAGATGGATGTTGAGGTGGTCAGGCGTGGCAGCTCAAGAGAGTACTGCGTAGCGGAGTTTGGAGGGTGTGATCCTGAGGAGATGACCTGTGATGCGACTATTTGAGATAGAAGTCACGGCTTGAGGTTTGGTGGTAAAGATTTCCAGGTGAGATCCAAGATCATGCCCAAACTCATTTGTTCGGGTCACTGGCGTCATCCATATGTTGCGAGACCCAAGAATCGATGCGTGAATCGGAAGTAGAACCAGTCTTTGGTGTAGCGTGCTCGCCTGATTCAAGCTCGCTGTTGCTGCTTCCGTTACTGCCGTTGCTGCTCTCTCTAACAAAGCTGTTTCTGCCACCCTGGATCACATTGTGCACACGCACAGCTTGCTCGGTGAGAAGAGAGCCTCTTCGTCGACGAACTTGGATGCCCGAGGGTTCCGTCTCAATGGTCTGTTCCATAAGCCATTGCAGACCGCCGTTCAAGAATTGGTCTCGCTGCTGGGTTTGAAGATCCCGTTCTGTCTGTCTCAATTGTCTGGCGATGGATTTTGTGCTTGCAGAAAGGCCTTGGGGACCAGAGGATGAGGAGTCTGATGTCGGCATTGTGTAGTAGTACTGCAGATAGTGCGTATAACTATTTAGGCAGATCGTTGAACGGAAATGTGGTATGGCGTTTTGTTATAGGAGACTCGTGAGGAGTCAAGGAAGTGTCCAACAAGAAACCCGTAGGCATGCCGCCTTTTCATTGTCCCTCCCAAGGGTAAACCATCAGCGGTCCGAAACAGACTCTAAATTCCATTGTCGGTTTCTGGCATAGTCAAATGCCATGCTTGGCCTCATCGACGATGAGATGAGCGGCACGGTGACGATCTTTCCCTGTTTGCTATGGTCCAAAGCCTTCATCGACGATGACTTTGTTTACGAAGAACTGTCAACCGAGTCAAGACGACCGAGATTCGTCGTCTCAAGTCACTTTCAAGGCGTCCAAAGGCTTCAAGAAATTCATCATCTCGGAGCAGACTTGATTGTTGCTAGGGAATCATGTTGTTCTGAGCGCGAATGCATGGTGGAAACGTGTATTTCGATGACGTCGCGAAACCTCTAACAGGACCTTAATTTCCAATGTGGTTTTATTTCACAATAGCACATCACAAGTCCGTATGTCACACACTGGCAAGTCAAGAAGAATTGTGCTGATTCGAATTCGTATCTCTCGCACAAGGCTCTAATGGTATCATGCACTGTTGAGTCCGCTACTGGAAAGAGAGGAGCCGTGTTCTGAGCGATGACGAAACATCATCGGTCGAACCCACAATTAAGTTAATGTTTAAGTTGCTGAAAGGTGAGAGAGACGATCTGTACGCATTTATAGGAGCATGCTATGCCGTTTCCCACAACACACCCGGAGTCCAACTCCCTGAGCGACAAGAAGCTGTCACTCGGAAGCCGAACGATCAAGCGAAGTCTCAACATTCGACCAGTCAAAGCTACCGTCAGTGTAACGACCTGTAGCGGTGCAAGCAATTTCTCACCTTATCAAACAGACAGAGTTACGTCTCACAAAAGACTGTGATGAGCAACGGTCAATTGGCATATCATGCAGCTAAGTTTCAAAACATTGATCGGCCTGCCGCCGTGCAAGTCAAGTGACTGCGTGAGTCTATTATGTCTACATGTCCATCTGGCTCGTTAAAGGCCTTGAAGAACTTTGAAGGTCCCGAGTCCTTACTCCAGCACACGACAAGATTGAAGCCCCAACACCCACTTAATTTGTCCACAGCAAGAACTGCTCAATCTATCTTGCCCAGCAACTCCGCATACCTCAGCGTATTCTTCGACGACGAAACATCTCCAAGACTTGGATTCACGCAAGCGATCACGACGGTCTTGCACTCCTGACTAACCTCCGGATCAAAGACATGCTTCAAGATCTTGGTCAACGTGCTCCCTCGTACAGGCACATGCACCTTTTTCTTGCTCGAAGCCGCCAGTGCTCTCTGCCGGATACAGTCTTTGAGTACTGAGAGACTGACGTTGTTGTCGCGTGTCTCACGCATCGTCTCGGGCCCATGTTCTGCTACATCGCGTGCTGCCTCTGAGCCAGCGAGATCGATCATGTAAAGGTAACCTTGTTCGCGAGAGGGAGGTTGTACAACTCTGATGCGACAGATACAATGTGAACGTGAGGAGGCCGGGTTCTTGAGGGTAGGTGCAGCGCGGCGGAAGGACATGGCTTTTTCCAGCAACTCGATCGCTTGCTCTTTATCGTTGACTCGCTGTTCGATGGCTCCAACAAGTCGCGTGGTTCCAGATGCGTCCTCCCGCACAGCAATCCGCTCGCGTTGGTTGAGAAGGTCGAAGGCAACATTGCCAGAAAGCTCAACAACGGTGATGTGCAACTCAGCCTGGCGATCAATCAACTCTGCAACAGCGAGTTTCTGTAATTCCGTCACGGTGAAGGTCTTGCCGGAGCTAGTCTGCCCATATGCGAACAAAGTGCCCAGCTTGCCATTCGCAGCAGATAGCACCAGATCACGTACAACCTCATCATAAACCTGTGCTGTGCTTGCACTAGCATCAAACACCTTTTGAAGCTTGTGCGTAGAAGATCTTAAGATGGGACGGGGTCTTCGAGGATGGTTATAGAGATCATGGAGATCGATGGTTTGATGCTTTGCAGTCGAATCGTGGGAACGAGGATATACTGCGCGAGGAAAGCCGGAAGCGATATCGTCTTCCAACATTGGGCGGATTCGAACGCTGATGGTCATGTTTGGGTTGTCGTTGTCTTTCTCTTCTGTCGCCTGGAGCGGCACATTCGAGAAGTGTGCTTGAGGTTCTGTTGGATCCACTTTTTCGACATAAGATTGATAGAGAGCCGCGTTTTTCAAGTAGAATAATTCCATTGTTGATGGGTATAGCTTTGGTCAGTCAAGGTTGTGGTGAGTAACTCAGAAGCGTTGGTGGTTATGCTGGTGCCTGCTTCCAAGAACTGCTTGCTTGGTGCCTGTCTCGTTGCCCCGCCAATGTTTTATAGATGCAGCTGCCCTTTACTGGGCATACCTCCTGTCTCACATTATAGATTACATGTCGCTGCAAGGATGTCCTGGCGAAGAATTGCAAGCTCGGCGCAGATGAGATCAGCCATGAGTGTGGACGTTGCAAACATGGGTTGCCAACACTACCGGGTTGTGCAGGGCGGGATACGATGTCTGCCTCAGGCCTGCTCAAATTATTCGACTCCCAGAAACATCATCAAGACAGCGACTACACATCCAGGAGAATGGTAGACAATGATCACTTGCTAAGTAGGGTAGAGCATAGGTTGAGAAGACGCTTTCATTTCTGCATTCTCTCGTCTCGCCAGCGCTCGCGCAGTAGACGACACCGAATGATAATAGTAAATAGCACTTTTGTTCACCAGAAAGACCGGATATCCAGCTGTTGCATTCTGATCCACCTCTTCCGAGTGAAAAAAAGCAAAACAGGAAATGACCATAGATATAAAACGCCTGCGGGTAAACCACATTCTTTTTCCGCTGCCAAATATGCTCGAAAAACACCACAGAAAGTCATGATAAAAGGGCTAAGGGGCCGAAGGAATTTACACAATAAGAGAAAGGTAAGGACATGTCATCGCATCAGAAGGCGAGTTTATCTTCCGCTGCGATCTCTTGTTTGTTGACGGCGCTCCTTCTCCTTGGCTTCATCGTAGACAAGGAATTCGTGGAGTGCGGCACCACCAGGAACCATGGGCAAGACGGGAATCTTCTGGTCGGTGACAACCTCGAGAAGAGCCGGACCCTCACCAGAGCCCTCGATGAGCCATTGGAGGCTGTCCTTGAGGTCATCAATCTTGGTGCAGCGGCGAGCGGGGACACCCATGGCATCACCAAGCTTGACGAAATCGGCGTTACGCTGGTGAGTGTGGGCGAAGCGGTCGTTGTAGAAGAGGGATTGCCATTGTGTGACCATACCCTGCTCCTCGTTGTTCAAGATGAGAACCTTGCAGCCAATGTTGAACTCAGCAGCAGTGGAGAGCTCAGTCAAGGTCATGGAGAACGAGCTGTCACCGTC
>Ga0268251_10000209_pt1 | contig 21182 bp, 20 predicted proteins | sample AgamicAsMae_FD_200527 | JGI IMG/M metagenome (GOLD analysis project Ga0268251, IMG submission 200527) | Agave microbial communities from Guanajuato, Mexico - As.Ma.e (v2) (version 2) | ecosystem: Host-associated > Plants > Phyllosphere > Phylloplane/Leaf | place: Guanajuato, Mexico | collected...
GTTGTCGGGTGAGTGGATTCGCCTTAGGCGTAGAGAGTCAATCGTGCTGGTTGATCTGAGATGGAATGTGCTTGTGGATGCGATGGTTGATAGAGTATGAGAGTGCTTGAATGAGTTGCGGCGAAAGATGGATGCTTCGGCAGTGCTTAGACCACCTCCATCTCTATATCTATTACCTGCCTTGACCACCATTTTTTTCTATCACAACACACCTTTTATTTTACTTAGCTTCAGGAGCGAACACAAGCATGGATGCAAGGGTCAGGGTCAGATAGGATCAATCAACAAAGAAGCACGAGATATCGACCTTGGAATGCTAGTAACCAAGCAACAACTTTACGTATGCCAAAGCCTTCCTTGAGTCTTGTCAGGACGCACGAAGTTGTGATTCGTGAGCTTGTAGTAGAAGTTTTTCACGTTGGCAGAGATCCGTAGGCTATCAAAAGACTTTGAGCAATGTTTCGAGCATCGGAGCATCAATTTTGGAACCTTGGCGACAAGCTTATATTGCTTTTCTTAACAGCCGGTAAGCACTTTGCTAGCAGCAGCCTTCTCTGCACTATCCATAGTCAAGCCATAGTAGTACTTGACTTGCACCCAAGCACGCACGTACTCGCACTGGTACGCTACACGAGGAGGAAGCCATTCTGCGAGATCTTGATCGCCCTTTGATTGGTTCAGACTATCCGTGACGGCCAGAAGTTGAGGGCGGGTAAGACTATTGGAGCACGCGTGTTAGTCAAAGTATAATGCCAGCTATAACCTCCTGTCTCTTTCTCGAGACAGATGCGTATCGAGAACGATAGATGACAAAGGAAGAGAACTCACTCATTAGCAAATTGTTGTCTTCTATCGTTCGTCCAGTCCTTGGCGCCTGATACCCATGCTTCTTTCAGCGGTACCAAGTGATCAATATCCACATCTGCAGCTGCACTCCACGTCTTGCCATCGTAGTCAGAGTACCAAGAGCCGGAGGTGGCAGCACAAGCCGAGGAAGTCACTACACCAGTGCCATCGCGCTTGAGCACTGTTTCGCGGGTGTTACATTCGCCAGAGATGGTGATCCAGTGTTTGAAGAGGTCGCGGTCGTAGGCGGGAGTGTTGGATTCGGCGGCGACTTTGATGGAGGACAGATATTGGATTGCTGTCGCAGCCGAGACGGGCTCGGGTAGGTTACCGCGGCGCTGGATGGGTGCTGCCGCAGCAAGTCCGGCGGTTGCGGCGAGGAGAATGGAGGACGAGGATACCATGGTTGTCTTTGACTTGGGAGAAGTCCTGAAGGGGAGAGTAGTGCGAGATGAGATGGGCGGACTTTCGAGAGGCAGTCGAGGAGTTTATATGATGGTCGAGTAGATTGTGTAGCTCAACTCCAAAAGCATTCTTCCGTACAATAAAGACATTCTTCCGAGGACACAAGTTGTCGATATTCGGCGGTCGCCTATATCGCAATTGTTCTGGTGCAACAGCATGGTCAAGATACCCAACCGTTATCACCACGTGTGCATATCCACGCTGAAACACCATGCGACCTTCCCATTCAAGTGCAGTGTGAACTCCGCCAAGAGGCGGTCAACCCCGTGGACCTGCATGCTGTTATACAAAAAGGTTGGAGTGTTGTTGGATCGTCAGAAGGCCAAGGCTGCAGGTGGTCGATCAATCAGCTGCGTTGGCTGCTTCCCCAGTCTGATTCGCTGGTTGCTGGTTTCAACCCTAGATGTCCGATTGATAGACAGCGCGTGCTCGGAGGTTAAACAGACAATAACTCTTGATTCTTGATATCCATCATATGCCTCAAGAGCCAAGCAAGGCGCCGTAGCTAAAAGCCGAAGAATACGTGCGTAAGAAAATGCAACAATTCAGGAAGGAGATAAGGGCAATCACGAAAGATGAAGGAATGGAGAACAGGAAGGCGCTCACAAACCTCGGATGCCAATACGTTAACACTTGTTGGATACGGCAGGTTTGATTGACGGGTGTTTGGCATGAAGATAATGATCGAGGGTTTCGGCAAACCGGCGATCGAATGCATATTTGTCTTACAGATTGGAAGCAGATATGTGTACAGCAATTGTTCGGAAGCGGTATTGGGTATCCAGCGGAGCGTCGTAATTCATAAAAGCAAAGATGTTCGGGCCTTGACTATAAGGAGCTCAGCCGGCGGCCTCCTTGACCTTGTTGTTCTCCGGAGGCTCGTCGATGAACTGCGGAGGAGCACTTTGATCCATCATGAAGGCAGGCATGGAGTCTGCACCCTCGTACGAAGCCTCTCCAAGATCGACCTCCTCGCCCAGAGCCTCGAGCTCAGCGTCCAACTCAGCCTCATCGACGTCCTCGGGTACGTCGTAGCTGCGACTGATGCTTTCCTGGATCTCGTTGCCAATGTCCATGAGGTCTGCCATCTCGTCCTGCAGCTTGTCGATCTTGTCAATGTCGATCTTGCCGTACTGCTTTTTGAGTTCTTTGGTGGTGGTCTTCATGGCGTCGACAGTTGTCATGGTGTTGCGCAGATTGTCCTGCATCATTGTTGCTTGCTCCATGTTCCATTGCTGACTCATGAGTTGATCCTTCTGGCTCTCGTACATGCGACGGCGCTCGAGACAGGCCTTTGCGCGTTGTCGGATGGCGTTCTTGCCAGGACCATCACGCATACGGGACAGCTTCTGCTGGTAGGTGGTCAACTCGCCGTTGATCTTTGCAATGTTGACATCGATGGTGTCGAGACGGGTTTGCATCTGTTGGCTGATCAGTATGACGAGCATGGGTAGATGGGTGGCAGGCACCAACATTGCCGATGGCATCGTTCAGAGTGGGCTTTGGGCCCGTGTTGCGTCCACCGAAGAGGCGATTCATGGTGACAGAAGTGGTGTGAGTTGATATGCAGTCGCGACGATGTGTTTGTGTTGATGAATAGTTGAAAGCAAGTGGCATGCACAATGGTACGGGCTTCCCCACGTTAGACACTCGGACGGCAGATGGACGAGCCTCGCCGGGCGGTGGACGCGCTCAGACGCTTGGGGCACGAGGGCTGGCTAGGACATGTCTGCTGCCACTTGACCTACAACTGCGCATTGCTAAAACAAGCGCCAACACGCCCACTCAACTGCATGTTCCTCGCCGACACATCCAACACTCCCCGCGCATAAGACCCGGCCTCCGCCACTCGGCACCCGGAACCCTGGCATGCCCACGCCAGCCTACGTCAATCTCTGTCTCGAAGCTCTTCCCGAGCCCCTCCCCGACCCACGTCCTTGCTCCGTCTTGGACGCACCCATCACTTGATCCACAATGTTCTGGCGTTTCGGCGGCTATGCCAACATCTCCTCAATCGACTCCATCCTCGAAAAGCCCAATGTCTCGCTTGAAGAGCTGCTCGACGAGAGCGACCTGATCCAGGAGCTCAAGCAGAACAACTCCAAACTCATCGAGTTCCTCAGAGAAGAAAACACTCTTCAGGCCTTGCTGGAGTACGTCGTTGCCGATAAGCCTCCGCGCACCGATAAGGCCTCGGTCAAGGATGACGAGCCTGACCGATCCTCTCCCATCAGCTTCTTCAAGAAGTCTGCCTCGCGCTCGCGTTCAAAGTCTGTCAACAAGTCCGATGCTGGCGGCGATGTGAATGAAGCCGCCGACGAGGAAGACAAGGGTGAAGCCTTGCGCAAGAAATACGCCTATGTCGCGTGCGAGGTCCTTTCCTCGGACGTCTGGTCAATCACAGAGGCCGTCCTGGAGTATCAGAACTACCTTCGCGATTTCTGGCACTATGTCAGCCGTCCCGCTCCCCTCGACCCCTTGCAAGCTGGCTACTTCACAAAGGTCAATGAGTCTTTGCTGGACAAGAAGACGGATGAAATGCTAGCCTTCTTCAAAACCCTTGATCACATCGTTCCTGACATGCTGCAACATGTCGACTGTCCGATGATTATGGATCTACTACTGAAGATTATCAGCCTGGAGAAAGCTCCAGGAGGCCAAGGAATCGTCGATGTGAGTCAGGCCGCTCCTTCTGTACTTTCGAATTGCTGACAGTGGCCCAAAAGTGGCTGCAAACACAGGAGCTCATCCCTGTACTCCTGTCCTATCTCGGTCCCGACAACAGCGCTTCAACTCAGACAGCTGCTGGTGACTTCTTGAAGGCAATAATTACTATTTCTGCGAATGCTACCACTCAGGATCAGACTGTCATCGGTCCCAACGAATTGACCAGACAGCTCGTTTCTGACGAATGCACCACTATTCTGATCAATAACATGCTTTCAGGAGGCAATGCTTTGACTGTCGGAGTTGGAATCATCATCGAAGTCATCCGCAAAAACAACTCGGATTACGATCTCGACAACCAAGTCGGTCCCGAGCCTAGAACCACCGATCCGATTTATCTTGGCAGTCTGCTTCGCCAGTTTGCGACACATGTTCCCGACTTTATGCATCTGATTAGAAGTGCTGGAGCTAAGAAGCCTGGTCTCAAAACTGCTTTCGGCAAGGAGATCCAGCCTCTGGGCTTCGACAGGTTCAAGACATGCGAGCTCATGGCTGAACTTTTGCACTGCAGTAACATGGCCCTCCTGAACGAACGCGGAAGTGATGCTCAGATCAAGCACAGAGACGAGGAGAGAGAAAAGCTCAAGCTCGAAGGGCGTCTGACAGGACAACAAATCGAAGGCTCTTCGTATGACGAGCACGAGCCTTTCGCAAGTAGTGTCGATAGCCACGGATTCCACCACGCACAACGACCCGAGGACGACCTCAGCGGCTCGCCCGAAGAGATCAAGAGACTTGAAGTGCAGAATGCGTCCGAAGAAGATGGTTTCGAGAAGGTCGCTGTTTCAGAAGCTGATGAGTTCAACGAGATTGCGGGAGATACAAGCCTCCCACCCCTAACGAAACAGGACGACCCATCAAGTATTCACCACGTTCCGAACGAATCGTCTCAAGACGGCACGACTGTCCTTACAGAAGAAATCAGCCAACTACATATCGACTCTCCCGAGCAAGAGGGCGATGAACCTCAATCTGAGGGTAAGCGCCGCGTCTCACTGTTGACTCAGCAGCTTCAACAACATATTCAAGAATCTGAGCTCAACTTTTCATCAGATCAGCCCAGGACCGCACAAGAAGACGTCGACATGCACCCTGAGGACAGGCCGGCACCTTTGTTCGCTAGCCCCAGTAAGAACAGCCAGTCAGCGCCAAGCTCCAACGAAGAAGACCCTAGCCATAGTACGGCTACGCTTCAGCCGGACGCGCATACCACCGAAGGCGATAACGGACTCTGGGAGGCCGACGTGGATGGTTCGCCCGTTGTTGGGGATTTGCTGAAGATTATGTTCGTCGAGCATCAAGTTGTTCCCACTATCCTTGTGAGTCTGCTTTCCGCTACCGAAATTGTTTGTTATACTTATTTTCCAGGACTTCTTCTTCCGCTTCCCCTGGAACAACTTCTTGCACAACGTGGTATACGATGTCGTACAGCAAGTCTTTAATGGTAGCTTCGAGCGTGGCTACAACCGTACTCTTGCGATCGACCTCTTCTGCCATTCCAACTGCACCGACTTGGCTTCTCAGGCCGACGTTACCCAGCGTATCTTGGATGGACAAACCGCTTCCGATAATGCTCAGAAGGAGAAGGGCATGCGCCTTGGTTACATGGGACATCTCACATTGATTGCCGAAGAAGTATTGAAGTTGCAGGATCGTCAGCCCCCAGAGGTACTTGGTGAACAGATCATGGAACGCATCACCCGCGATGAATGGATTCAATATCTGGAAACCACACTTTCCGAAACTAGAGATCGCGATAATGCTGTCCTAGGTGGCATCAAGCCTGACCAAGGATTTGGCGCTCGACAAGTGGGCATGGGTGCCAACAGCATGCTCGGTCAGAGCAACTTTTCGGGCGGCAACAACTCGAGCGTCCTATCCGTGCCAGCCGACAGTATGGCGCTGCAAGAGCAAGGAGATGCCAGCAATTACGACACAGGATCCGCCGGCCTGCTCAGTGGGTTCGGCAATGGCGATGACGACGATGACGATCTTGAGGAGTCGATAAGCGGAGAGAAGAGGGAGAAGGCGGTCGATGATGATGAGCAGGTCGGTGAACTCTCGTTTGACGATGTCGACATCAACCACTTCCGATAAATGCTACTTTTGCATGCACACTTCTACACAGCACACACACACACTTTTTGCACATTTGAAAGATACACGAGCAGTCTCCCTCCCCAGTTCCCTTTACCTTGTTGTCCGCATCTTTTGTTGTGTATTGCATCGGAGCAGAGCAAGAGGTGGGAAATTCCAATCCCAAACATCTCTGATCGGCGTCTTTTGTAACGAGATTTTGGCTATAACGATTTGATGACGAGATTTGCAGCCTCGGAGGGGGGGTTCATGCAACTCATGTCCCTCTCTCGAGTCGAAGAATCTCATCTGTACTATACAAGATTTTTTCTACCCTTCATCCTTCTCCCTCCCACCCTGTCTTCTCTCCCACATGCATTCTTTCTGAAGCAGGCCTCTTCCTATACCAATCCACACCACACACGTTCACATTGTCAGGTACGCACACTTTTTAGCACAACAAAGCACACTTTTCCCATCTCCACATTGCTTAGAACACTTTTACTGACCCGTACATCTTCTCAACAGCAGACCCCAGCCTCGCCAGACTCTGCAATCTCGCCAGCACCTTTGAATCTCACACCCAGCCGGGCCCGCAACAAATTCGCCGAACGCCTCGCCTTGCGCGCAAAAGAAGCCGCCGAAGAAGAAAGCGCCACCACTCTGCAAGCTTCGGATCCAGATAGCGCGGATGCAGCAGCCGTGCAGCAAGCTTTTGAAATGCCCGTAGAACCTCTGAGTGACTTGCCCGATCTCGATCTCTCAGCCGTCACAGAACGACAGATCAATGAGCTCATCGGCAACACTGGTGCGTCGGGAGAGCAAGGCAGAGTGGTGTCTGCATACTCTTCCTCTTCTTCCTCGCTGGACTCTGCATCCTCGGATGAAGACGAAGATCCCGTGATTCCAAACAATGATATCGGAGGGGAAGGAACAGTGGGTGTCAAACGCCGTCCTAGCACCACGGAAGCTAAGAAGAGAGTTCCGATTGATGATGGAGAGGAGGATGAGCAACACAGGCCTCAAGTGCAGAGGATGATATCCGATCCATTCGAGAGCCCCGAAGATAGCAGTGGGGATGAGAGTAGTGGTGAAGAATTGAGTTTTGGGAGATAGCATGGGGGCAAGGAAACGGAAGGAGAAGAATGGAGAGAGGAGAGATGATAGGCAAGGAGAGAGAAGGGAGAGAGGCAAGTAGTTGAATGACAGATGAATGGAATGCGAGACACGCAAATGATATGGCTGCAACGGATATAGATAGATCTCCTTTGTTTGGTCTCGTTTTCTCCATAAGGGTACAGTAAGGATATAAAATGTTCTTTCACCTGGACTTCACCGAGTGCTCCTTTTCAACCATTTGTAATAAAGTCGTGCTTTCAGATGTCAGAAAAGGACAAAAACACCGGCCTAATGCAGCGTGCGTATATTTGTAAGATGTAACTATATGCACAAGAAGATGCCAAAACTACCATACTCCCCATGCTATGAGGGAGAAAAAAGGTGTCTGTCTATAAAACCAAACATGCCAGAAAGAATGATCCCAGACCATTTTTCTGTTCTCTACATGACGCTCTCAACATCACTTTCAATCTCGACCTCTGATTCCTTTTTTCGCCTCTCTTCAGCCATCTCCCTGTACGTCGCCCACGATAAGAGCAAGAACGCCACAATAATCAGCAATCCACCTGCCACAGCAGCACCAGTAAGCGGCTGATTCAGCGGCGGCGGCAACAATTGATCCACCACCGCCACCAAAAAGATCGTCAGCAGTGCAGCTACAGAACTCAATACTGGCGATGTCAAAGAGATGAGGACCAGGAAAGAGCCAGAGAATGTGGCGTTTGCCATGACGGAGATGAGCAGCATCCATGCTGCTTCCCCCGTGGGGAGTTCAAAGGTTTCGATGCCGGTGTAGTGGAGGATGGGGATGGGGATCCAGAGGACGGTAAGCGTAAATAGACCGATCAACGACCCGAAGGTGTTTGCAAAGATCATGCCGCGGCCAGGCGAGCAGCCCTCGGGTGGGCAAGCGAGTTTTTTGTATAGCACTTCGTAGAAGCCGTAGAGTACGCTGCCAACGCCGATGACGAGGTTACCAAGCGCGCGGTTGGAGGCTTCCTCTGGTTCTGGAGCTGTGGGACCGCCTGCGCCGCCGCCGGATTTGCTGCGTGTTTGCTGGGGGAGACGTCGCCGTATGCGACTACCAAGACGCCGATGATAGCGACGCCGACGGCGAAGACTTTGTTCCACTTGAAGTGTTCGCCCAGCAAGGGGATGGCAAAGGCATAGGCGAAGAAGGCGGAGCAGTTGTAGATGGCGGTCAAATCCGAGGCAGTGGTCAGGTCGACGGCAACGTACCAACTGCCGCCGGCGACAGTGAGTGCGCAAGTGACCATCGAGGTCATCTTGATGAAATATGGAATGGGCGATTGCTTCTGCATGTGGTGTGGGATGTCCAATCTTTGATGCTCGACCATCTGGGCTGTGCTCCGTAGAATGGCTTTGTGTCTGCGCCAGAAGGATTCCCAGGGCATATTCAGCTTTTGCAATCGCAGGATGGCTAGTTGTGTGGGCCACAGCAGAATCCAGCTGCCGTGGGTAAAGTAGAGCATGCAGTATGCCTTGTTCCAATGCAACGAGTGTTGGATATATACAGCGGTTTCTGTTTGTATGGTGAAGGAGATCAAGCTGAGCACCAAGAAGGCGGCAGCATATGTGTATTTTTGCTTTGTGGCTTGGGCAGCAGCGACATCAGAATCGCGTTCTCGTAGGCGTGAGCGGCGTTCTCGGAGGGCAGCGCTGCCGGGAGGGGAAGCATAGTCGCGGTGCTTGTTCTCTGGCGAGAGCAATGGAGCAGCATGCGATCTGCTCTCTGCGACTGAGCGTAGATCCGACGGCATGCCTCTATCGTCGTCGTCGTAGTTGTCGTCCCAAGCAAAATCGTCGTCGTCCTGCTCCGTATGAGTCGTCTTGTAGTCGTCGAGTTCTAAGGCATCAGGGTGGGGCAGATCGGTAAAGGGCGATGTGTCCCTAGAAATATGTACAGGACTGGTGGCAGACGACGAATGGGCGCTAGACGGCTTGACACCAAGGTTGTTTGGATTCATGCACGCGGTAGCACTGGGGGGTAGTGTCTGATTTGACGAGATAAGGGTTAGGTGGTGGAAAGGGTGCAACGTGATCTGCTTGCGTGATTACGAGGCTGAGGAAGCTCCTTATTGTCTCCACCACGATGCGCTCCGGGCGTTGGGGGTTTCGTCTTGCTCCTGCGTCAGCTGCGCTGGGCGATTGTCAAACACTTGGCCACGAGTCTGTTCCGTGGATATATCTGATCCAGATTGATGGGTTGTTCAAGCGGTGTAACTTCTCAAAAGTTGACCATGCCCATCATCACAAGCCAGCGAGCGACTGCCGCTGGAAGTCGGCTGGAATAGCCTTTTCGGCCGGCCTTTAGGCTTATCTCCAGATTGATAGCTGCCTCTTTCGTCACTGCCGATGAGGGGTCCTCGATGCTCTTCTTCAATCCACTTTATAACTCTCTGTCCATGTTCAAGAACTTTCTTTCTCCATTCAGACCTGTTTTGAGAAACATCTCATCCAAAAGTACACATCGTTTCCTACAACATCCATCCAGAATGTTGCTCACAGGTACCGGCAAGCCGCGAGTCATCCTCGGGACCATGACCTTTGTAAGCTTGCCATACGTCTATCTCCCTATTTTACTAACCTTATCAGGGTCCCGATACCGATTCAGGTGCTCGTCAAACCGATCTTGCCGACTACAACAAGGCTTTGGACTACTTGCAATCTCAGGGCTACAATGAAATCGATACTGCCCGCACTTACGTTGGCGGAAAGCAGGAAGCATGGACCAAGGATGCCCACTGGAAGGACCGTGGTCTAACCCTGGCCACCAAGTGCTACCCTCATGAGCCTGGTATGCACAAGGCAGACAGCATCCTCGCCTCCCTCGACAAGAGTTTGGCCGAGCTAGGAACTGATTGCGTCGACATCTTCTATCTGCACGCACCAGACCGCTCTGTTCCCTTCACCGAGACTCTGGAGGCTGTTAACAGAGCCCACAAGCAGGGCAAGTTTGTCCAGCTGGGTCTGTCCAACTACACTGCATTCGAGGTGGCTGAAATTGTCATGCACTGCAAGTACAACAACTGGGTTCGACCTACCATCTACCAGGGCATGTACAACGCCATCACTCGCAGCATCGAGCAAGAGCTTATCCCTGTCTGCCGTCGTTATGGCTTGGACATTGTCGTCTACAACCCCGTCGCTGGAGGTATCTTCTCCGGCAAGTACAAGACCAGCGAGGTACCTACCGAGGGCCGTTACAGCGACTCCGTCGGTAAGATGGGTGGTATGTACCGCAAGCGATACTTCAGAGACGCCACTTTCGATGCCTTGCGTGTCATCGAGCCAGTCGTTGAAAAGCACAATCTGACCTTGATCGAGACGGCACTACGTTGGATGGTACACCACAGTGGATTAAATATCAAGGATGGCGGTAACGACGGTATCATCATCGGTGTCAGCAAACAGGAACAACTTGAGGGCAATCTCAAAGACCTTGAGAAGGGACCTTTGCCAGAGGAGGTGGTCAAAGCTCTTGATGAAGCCTGGTTGATCACGAAGCCTACAACCCCAAATTACTGGCATCTCGACTTGGCATATACCTACGATACCTATGAGGCTTTGTTCGGTAACAAGGCATAGAGAGGCGGTGATGCGAGAGGAGTCAGATAATACGGACGAAATGAGATCCTGAAGCCTTGAAGCTTTGAAGGCTGCAAAGTTCTAAACTCCTCAGCTGTGAATGCAGCCAGTAACCATGGAGACCAGATATTTGTGGCCTGTTGACCTTAAAAGATAGGAATGCATATGTAGATTGTTTTATGCTCTCCCCCAAGAAAGCTTCTGTCATGAACACACATGCGGCTCTTGTCACTTATTTAAGAAGTTGTGAGCTGCCGTCCATCGATGTCACCCTGACAGTCTAACTCCCTGGGACCGTGGATGATGAACATGCATATAGTCATGGCGCCGCGAGAAACAGGTCGAGCGAAGGATCGCGAGAGATCTGAATATGTTTATATTCGTTGTAGATATGTAAGTTGTGGTCTATTGAGGTTGTCAATGTTCCTGCTGCTTCTGGAATTCGGCATTGGGCCAGACTTGAGCGTGGAGATACACGTCGTGGCTTGGAGTCTTCGTCGCTGTGATTTTTGTGTTCTCTGTAAGGCCATGCGTCTGGCAGCAGACATCTTGTCGGTGATCTTTGTGACTTTGGTGCCTTGTATAGCTCCTTCGTGCATGACGTTTACCACTGAAAGGTGTTCGTGCGATGTCTTCGAACGGCCGATGCAGTACTGTCTGTTCAATGGCGACAAACATTGCCTTTGCATCCACTCCAAGGTTTGTACGCCTTGTTTACGCCATCTCTGCGACGTGAGCGAGAGTGCAGTCTTAGGTCTCTGATCAGGTTGCCTGTATCTCCTAGCTCTTTCATCCGTCAACAGTGATAGCCGTCTTTGGTCTGTTCTTGTTCAAACCCTCAAGCAGCATACACGCCTTGCAGATAGCCTGCGAAGACATGTACCCACACCTCTCGCACTTTCCAAGAGTCTGCTTTGCATTCGCCGGCGGAGTGGGTCCCTTTGTTTTCTTTGGTCGCAACGGCACACTCATCTGTTTCTTCGGCGCTGGCAACTTGATCTCCGTCTCTGTTCCCTCCTCTTCGGCGGCTTCATTCGCTTGTAATGTTTTTTCCATGTCTCCCATTTCGCCGCCTGTGCCCCTGCCGTTTCCACTACCGCAGCCGCCGGCGCCGTCATCGTCTTCGTCTGGTTGCATGCTAGTTGTGGTTGGTTGTGTTTGTGTCTTGCTGGATCCACAGGCGCCTTTGCAGCGACCATCTGCATCTGGAACCAACATGGCCATATCGATGCCACTGCGCACGACATCGAGGATGCTCTCCGGACGTATGCGTTCGAGGTTTTTGATCAGTGTGCGAGCGCTGCCGCGGAAGGCTTCGGGCGAGTACAGGCATTCGGTGGAGAAGTAGTCGAGTTTGTTGTGGTGGGCGTAGAGGACGATCTCCTTTTCGTAGGCGTACATGAGCGGTTTCGAGCGCTTGACGTTTGTGATGGCGACCTCTCCTTCTTTAAGAGTCGCTTCTTCTTCGGTGTTGTCGTTGGCTTTGTTGTCGGTCACGATGCTGGTGGCGCGACTGAGGCGTGGGAGGTCGCCTCTAAGGAGGTTCATGAGGACTGTTTCCGCTACGTCGTCGGCGTTGTGGCCGGTGACGACGTGCTTGACTCCCAGTTGTGCGGCTCCCCTGTCTAGTGCTTGTCGTCTGAAGACACCACAATATGTGCAGTTTCCCTTCTTTCCAATCTGTGCAACCACCTGATCCATACTCCAGCCATACAGTTCCTCATAACTCACAATCTTGAGCGGGAGCTGTAGAAACTCTGCATTCCTCCTCACCGCATCTAGACTGTGGTCTCGGTAACCTTTGATGCCTTCGTCCACTGATAGCAAGATCAGGTCTAAACCCCAGTTGCGTCTTTCGTTCAGTGTTTTGAGTACGGCAGCTAGCACGCACGAGTCTTTTCCTCCACTGGCACCGATTGCTACGCGTTCGCCTGGGTAGAAGAGGTTTGTGGATTCGACGGCTTCGGCAACTTCTTTTTCGAAGACGGCGGTGAAGCAGATGGCGCAGAGGCGGTGGTGGTTCTTGGGTCGGAGAATCTGTGCTCGCTTTTCGTTGCACGCGGAGCACAACCGTGAAGCCATGGCTGGCTGCTCTGGAATGTTGGTGGTTTGGTAAAAGGTTCGTGGGGTCCAATAGTTATGCGTCTGATTCAGAAGTCGGTGCGGTTTCTTCGATAGACCGGAGATGCTCGTTGGTCGATCGCAAGGCTTGTATGTGACTCTCAGGTAAACCACCTAGAGTTAAGCATCACTCGAGAAAGATTGATCGTCAAAATCTCGGCTGTTCTGTTGTTTCGGCTGGGCGAGGCGGTCGTGGCAAAAAAATATTCGAGCTCACCTTCTCCAGACCGAGCACGACCGAGATGCGAATCTGGAGGGAAAAAGCAAAGGCCTTCTAGAAGAAAGCTTTGCCGAGCTCCGAGCCATCTGCTCCCTCTCTGTGGTCATCGTCTACTTAGGCGAGGGATTGCTGCAGTATGCAACACCTCAAGGAATGTATCTTGTCTCCCTTACCTTTGCAGCTCCATCCAGCTCAGCTCTAGATAGCTGCCTTATCGCTGCTGTCACGCAAAGTCTAAATGTCGCAACAGCCCACGATTGTTACGCGGTGCACCACGGGGAGGGACGGCGAGCCCGAGCGAGAAACATCGTTGACAAGGGAATCCTTCAGCTCCTCCGTGTCTCTGCGTGCAAATCTCCGTTTTTTTCAGCAGACAAGATTAAAGATCAACAGGTACTGTTTTTCTTTGCTCAGTAGATACTACCGTCCTTGCAGCATGCCAGCAACAGCAGTATTGCGAGTCAAGTGCTTTCTTCGGCCGAGCTTTTGCAACCCAGATATACTTCGATATGTGATAACTCCACCAATATATCATCAAATAGATGACTCTCACTGACTCTTCGAATTCGAGATTCACGCAGCGAGTGTGTTTTTCCTGGCTCGGTACATGGAAGTCGTTGGACTTTGAGCTCATATTGTGACAATTTCCCGAATCCGTGGCAGTTGCGCGATTGTGTTTGTCGTGAACCGGTCAATAAAAAGCCGTTGATCTGGTTCCCCTGGAGGGGGAGAGCAATCCAGCCAGCCACCTACTAGGGAAAACTATCGACCAACCCCCTGCATGACGCTACTAACTGGTCAAGCTGGTACCTGATGATCCTGAGGAAATGAACATATGGAACAAGATGGATGATTGGTTTGTAGAAAGCGAAGCTCTATTGCGAGTTTCGATGTGAATTATTAGTTTGTGCTACCTAAGTACTATCTAGTTGTATGCACCAATTGTCGTAAAGTCGTGCTGATGCTGAATGCTGAATCTTCTCTTGCTTCAAAAAAATGCTCCTTGCTGTCTTCCCAGAGACGCCTTCGCAATGCAATGTGTGGATGTGGTAATCCTACACGAGAAATGAAAACCCCGAACCATTGACAAGACCTCGAACCCGCAAAGCTTGTCTTTGAACCTCCCTTCTCTATTCACCCAGCAAATTTCTAATGAGCGTGGGTGGTGGAGAGAAACCTCGAGAAAATGTTGTTTGATCTGTGCTTCTTGGCTGAGGGCTGTTCGTAGTGATCAAGATTGAGCTTGGGTTGTTGGATCTCAACCATCGAAGGGCAGTCACTGTTGTATCTCTGGATTCTGACGGGCACATCTTCGTATGTCGCGTCCATCGATGACATGATGGAGTTGGGAGAGTCGACAGAAGAGGCAGCAGAGACAACAGACTGAGTGCGGCTAGGAGGCGAGAGAGATGGCATGCGAGATGATCTGCGAGAGCTTGCAAGGCTCATAGGTGTGTCGCAAAGGTTTTGACGAAGGTCAGTGCGAGAGGTTCTGCGCATGTGCTCAGCAGTGATGGAGAGGTGGCGTTGCTGTTGCATCATCTCCTCGCGGAGCTGAGCACGCTTGGCCTTCTCGGCTTGACGAGTCTGCCATAGTCTGATAGGAGCGAGGAAAGGCTCAAGGTGGAAGTAGAGGTCATCCTCACGGACGATGAGGTCCCAGTTGAGGAGGTTGAGGAGTTGCTTCTCCATGAGGTTGACCTCGACAAGGTTGAAGCCGAAGCCCTCGTATCCCTTGACAGCAGTGTAGCGAGCCCAGTGCTTGTTCTTGGGAGATGAGTCGTTGAGTGACTTGGCAGCGAGAATGAGAGCGGCAAGGAAGATGCGGTGGGTTGTGCAGCGCATACCCTTGGCGACAGGAGGAAGACGTTCTTGCAGACGACCGAGGTAAACGAGAGTAGTCATGAGAGTAGGAACCTGGACCGAAGATCTGTCGACAAGGGATTGAATGAATTGCTCGACCGAAGGAAGAGCAGGCTCCTGAGAGAGGTTGAAGCCTTGCTCGGTAGGAGAGATCGGTGGTGTAGGAGGAAGGTCAGTGTTGTGGATAGGAGTGTTGTCACAACGGATGACTTGAGAGGCCTTGAGTGCCAAGTAAGAGACCATGTCCTTGGAGACAGGCAGGTAGATGAAGTGGTTGAGAGCTTCGGCATTTTGCTCAGGAGTTGCCATGGTGTGAGACATTTTGATAAAAGTAAGAAGATGGTATCCTGAAAAGAGCTTGACAAAGATGGCAAAGATCAAACGAGGAAGAGTTGGAGTTGGTGATATTCGCAAATATCAATCCTCTGACAATAGGTTGGACCAGAATGAGTTTGGACAATGCTGAGGTTGACAATAGAAGAATAGCAAAAAGTGATTCGAGTGACGAAGCTTATTCGAGTTGCTGCCGGAGAATGGTCGAATAAAAAGTCGCTATTGTTGGAAGAAACTCAAAGAATAGAGAGTATTATTAGATTGAAGATGCAGAAAGATGGTATGAGAAAAGAATCGAAGTCGTAGGACGGCGGTTTTTCTTTATGTATAGCTTTCCAGGAGCAGGAATTAAGACTTTCCGGCCAGCGGACAGGTCGAATTGAGGCAGGACCGTTAAGTGAAAACGGGGGGCAGTAGGAGTTGAACGTTGTAGTCGAGCCGCGTTGTTGCTGGTTCGATCGAGAAGCACCAAGAAAAGTAAGACAGCGTGTAGACGTTGAAATTAAACGTGCGTGACGAAGGGTAAAGAGAGAAGGGAGTGTAGCACGCCGTTGGTTGTATTGGGCGACTGAAATGAAAAGATGGGCCATCGTGACCGTCGGCAGCGAGGGCAGATACTTATCTCCTCCTGAAAATGTACGCGGCAACGCAAGGTAAGCATGGCTATGGACACGAGGGCCGTTTTTGGCAGCAAGTTTGAGAATGCAGGCGGTTGGACGTGAGGTGGGCGTGTATGAACGCACTCTGGCATGTAGAATCTTCACCTGCTGCAGGAATCGCGACAATGTTGGCTGCTGGCATACAGCAAGTTTCCAGGCCCATACAGCCACGCGCTGTCTCAGACAATCTACAAGAATCACCAGAGCTGCATTCCGTTTCAAGATGCTTGCTCGTAACGTCTGCCGCCCAAAGGCCTTGTTGGTAAAGAGAAGGACAAGAATCCAATAGGCGCCGCAGTGGGGTTACTCAGTACGCCAGTCCCTTTGCAGCCGTCCGGCTACACTACCGAGCCCTACGAGAGACTATTCTTTTCCTAGCTGTGACACAGTCGAGGGCGAGGCCACTCCCATCCTGGACATGGAAAGACATCATCGGTATTCAAAGTTGACGTGGATTACTGTTTCGGGGTGGAGGATATCGTGGCTGGGAGCCCGGCCACCTATCGCATTTATCTCAACGTGCGATATGATATTCTTGGCAGTGGAATCGTCGAACTGGTGACGCTTTCGAACTGTTCACTCACGCTGGCAACTCGTGGAATGTTCAATCCAGCTCAGCCACTGTGGATTGCAACGGGACGCTCCACCAAGCGCCTGCTCCTGCACCTACGATATTCTGTGGGGAGATCAATGGCCGAGAGTGTACTCCTATTATAGTCTGCGAAGGGGGTTCGCATCCACAGGAGGTGATTTGAAAGTCTCCCCGGCCGCTAGAATCTCAGGAGAGCGGCAAGCGAAGACATATTCACCCTGAACGTACCCGCTCAGCTCATTTCTAGCTACAGATGATCGATCTTGTCTGACTCTTACTTGCATATGATCGTGTATTTCGAGAGGGACGCTCATGCCGACCACGCATCTCGCATGATCATTCGAAGAAGCAGCGTCTCATCAGGCGCTGAGCGTGGTGCTACAACAGGAATAGTATTCTTGCGCAGCGAAGGATGGAGGTGTGTCTCACATGTGATAAACCCGGTCTTGATGTACAACAAGACACAATGCTGTGTTCTGCTAAACAGAAGATTGTCCACATCGCCTTGATCTTGCGAAAGAACCAACTTGCAAGCGTCAACTGAGAAAGTGCTTGCGCAAGCAGCCAAGAACAATAAATTAAATACGGCCACTTCCTCCCTCCTTCCAAGGACAAATGGCAGCTCTAAACCATGAAATTATCTGACCCCTCACAAGAGTTACGACGATGACGACCGTTTACCTCTCTTTCGAGCAAATTTTCGATCAGAAGGGCAGCAGACCAGGGCAAGACTCCGGAGACACACGGGATACGACACGACCATCCCAGATCATGAAGTCTAAGGGTCAGAGGCAAACGGGTGTCAGTGCCAGTTTGGGAGTAGATTGGTGGCCTGGCCCTAGCAAATTTTCCGAGGTCTCCGGCTTCAGCAGTGCTTCTTAGCAAGTCGTCGTTTGTGCTCTGGGCAAGAACGCTTTGATCCGGCTCCTCCCGTGTGACTTCACGATCCAGCTACCGTGATGGCCGAGGTCGAGGTCAGACTACGACGACTTGACTTCCCTTCGTGTCGCTTAGAATCATAATCAGCACTTTGTATCTTCTCATCCAACTCATCACAGTCATCATTGTTGCAATTCTCTCTCTTCCACGTACACATAAAGGATTTTCCGCTTCCGACTAAAGACACGCGACACTCGAGCAATCACAATGAATCGACCATCACACGAAGACGACGGCTGGGATCACCCGGAATGGAACCAGAATCCGCCTGCTCTGGCCGGAGACTTGACGACAAACAACGATCTGAATGGTGTTGTCAACTCCAGACGAAACCGTGACCGGAGAATTGATGACGACGACTTGAATCGCATCCATCCAGAACCATACGAACTCGCGGATGTCAATCGCAAAGGCAAAGCATTGCCTCGGGTCACGGAAGACCCGTACCCTGGCCCAAGTGGCCACCATCCGGAGCGCTCGTCGTCGTCTGCCTCGACGTTGCGCTCCGCCGAGATGCCTGTGTCCGGTGGCAGGCGTCTCGGCAACCGCATCAGGTACGTCCTGGCCAAGTACGCAAAGTTCGTCGGCCCAGGCGTCATGATCTCGGTTGCCTATATCGATCCCGGAAACTATTCGACTGCTGTTGCAGCTGGCTCTACTTTCCGGTTTAGGCTTCTTTTCATAGTCTTCCTGTCCAACATCTTTGCAGTTTACCTGCAATGCTTGTGTGTCAAGCTAGGCTCAGTTACTGGTATGAACCTCGCAGAGATGATCAGGGCCCATTGTCCTCGATGGCTTAACTGGGTACTCTATCTCTTTGGAGAAGCAGCGATCATCTGCACTGATATTGCAGAAGTAATCGGTACTGCCATTGCCTTGAATCTCCTTTTCCATGTTCCCTTGGTAGCGGGTTGCGCTATCTCCATTGTGGACGTTCTTGTAATTCTACTGTTCTACAATCCATCTGGCAGCGTTCGAGGTGTTAGAATCTTCGAAGGCTTCGTCGCTTTATTGGTCATCGGTGTCGTGGTTTGCTTCTGCTACCAACTCTCCTTGATCACAAACACATCAGTTGGTGACGTCTTCCGTGGCTACCTTCCATCATCGGCTATCATCAAATCTAAAGGGTGCGTACAGCAATCCGAACTCATGTCAATAAGCACCCGCTAATTCAGTCTAGGTTATATCAGTCGTGTGGTATCTTGGGTGCAACTGTCATGCCTCACTCGCTTTATCTGGGCTCTGGAATCGTGCAGCCACGTCTCAAGGAATACGATATGGAGCACGACAACATCCCCGCCGCTTCTGACGATGACAGCGGTCCGGTTAAGTACCGTCCCAGCGTGGCAGCTGTTCGCTCTTGCATGAAGTACTCCATCGTCGAGCTTTCGACTTCACTCTTCATCTTCGCCCTATTCGTCAACAGCGCCATCCTAATCGTCGCAGGAGCTTCTCTTTACAACTCCGATGCCGCCAGTGCCGATCTCTTCGGCATCCACAAACTGCTGGCTCACCAGCTTGCCCCTGTCGCAGGAACCATCTTTGCTCTCGCTCTACTTCTCTCTGGTATCTCGGCCGGTATCGTCTGCACGATCGCTGGCCAAATGATCTGCGAGGGACAATTGACATGGCAAGTCAAGCCTTGGGTGCGCCGTCTGATGACACGCTCGATTTCCATTACACCTTCCATCATCATTGCCGGTGCTGTGGGTCGAGATGGACTTTCTGCTGCACTGGACGGCTCGCAGGTTGCTCTCAGTGTCATCCTGCCATTCGTCAGTGCGCCTTTGATCTATTTCACTTGCCGTGAGAGATACATGACCATGTCTGCCAGCAATGGCGATCTGATCAGTATGCGCAATCATTGGTTTACTGCGATCATTGCCGTCTTGATTTGGACCATCATCGTGGTCATGAATGTCGCGCTCTTGGTCCTGCTCGGCTTGGGTGTTGATTAGGCTGTGGTGATGTCTCATTTGGACAAAAGCTGAGATAGAAAGGTCGCTGCTTTTTCATGTCTGAATAGTTCCCGCATCTTGTTATATAATGCTTGTGCTTGGATGGCGTTGTCTTACTGTAGATAATCCTTAATTCAAACAATCCTACATATGCAAATCAATAAACGTTTCCTCAAATACATCAAGTAATCTCTAAAGCTTGGCCTTAGCAGTCTCCCAATCCTTGACTCTTTGCCTCGCCTTTCTCTCCAACTCCTCATCCTGCCTCTTGACCCTCTCCTTGTACTCCTCTTCCTCATCGGGCGCATCCAAAAGCGCCACAGTCTCCCTCCACATCTCACTCTTCAATTTACCATAAACTCCCTTGTCAGTCTTACTCACCAACTTAAACTCCTCCACAAACGCCACAACCTCATCCAAACCACCCACTCCATCAATAATACCCGCCTCCAGCGCCTCCAAAGCTTTGTAGCGTTTACCCTCCAGCACCAAGGTGCGATAGGTTTGGGGCGACGTCTTTTGGCGGAAGATGGACGACATGGCTGCTTTGAGGGGTACGCCGAGTTCGACTTCGTTGAGGCAGATGTAGCCGCGGTGGGGGTTCATGATGCGGTAGTCGTGCATCATTGCCGTCATCAGAGCGCCGGCGAAGCCGTGGCCGTTGATGAGAGCGATGGTTGGCATTGGGTAGCTGTGTTGTGGATTTTAGTTAGTGATGGACAGGGTGATACCAGTTCCTTGCAGATGAAGATGCAAAAACGACGATGACGGCAGTATGAGTGCGTCCTCTGCTTTGGTAGTCTCCATAACCATGTTTCTCATCCTTCAAACAGAGGTGTCGACAGTGACAAGATAACACACCAGTCACATGAATCCATTCTACCTCTTCCTGGACATCACCACACAGTAGACACAATGAAGAACAAAGAACTGGAAAGGTAGGTAGACAATAACTTACGTCAACAATCTCTTCCAAAGCGCAAACAACGAATCCTTGGTAAATCCTGGGTTGGAGTTTGCATGCTCGAGATCCAGTCCGTTGCTATAGAACTTGCTGATCCCAGAGGTGGTAATCACAACGCCGTGAGGATACTTGAGCGCCAGAATGTCCAGTGCAGTGTGTACGGCATTGCAAAAGGACTGCAGGAGTCCAACAAATTAGTGATCGAGTGTAAGGAGGAGCAAGAAGAAAGCAAAAGAGGAACTCATACAGTCGTGAGTCGGTTATCTGGTGCAGAGTTCCACATGATCATGTAGACTCGCTCGGCCAGTCGCGTGACGACGACTTTGCCGGCGTTGGCGATGGGCACCTCGAACAGTTTTCCTGATTTGTATCCCATCTTTTCGACTGTTAGGTATATGGTCGATTGAGATGTGAGAAATAATGAACGGAGGTCGCTGCTGATCAATCAGAGAGAAGGTGGAAAGCCTTCACATGCATGGTTAAACCCTACCTCGGCTCTGAGTTTCAGGCGTTTGGGTCGATGACATCTTCCGCAACAAAGAGCCAAGCAATAACGGATTACACTCATTGAACAGAACACTTTTTGACATGGTTTGGAAGTCACATACTTGCAACGTCTTTGTCTGAAATGAGATAGTATGCCATTTTGTATAAAGATCAGAGTGAGAAAAACAGATGCAATGCGCAGCTA
>Ga0268251_10000211_pt1 | contig 21032 bp, 13 predicted proteins | sample AgamicAsMae_FD_200527 | JGI IMG/M metagenome (GOLD analysis project Ga0268251, IMG submission 200527) | Agave microbial communities from Guanajuato, Mexico - As.Ma.e (v2) (version 2) | ecosystem: Host-associated > Plants > Phyllosphere > Phylloplane/Leaf | place: Guanajuato, Mexico | collected...
TCGAGAAGAGATGGTTCGAGGCGCGCAACCAACAGCAAAACATCAAAGACCTGAAATACGCTTGGCAGATGGACGAATAGACGATTCATGACACTTAGGGTTTTATTACCACAACAGCTCAGCGTCAACCACGGGCTCTAGGTCATCGTGATCGTAGTTCATGCCAATCATCTCGAGCCGTCTTCGGTGCCAGTATTGTACAAAACTAAGAGCGGCGTCCTCAGTGTCAAAGCCAAAGAGATGGGACAATTTGGCCTTGCTTCTATCGCGTCTCTCGCGAGGAGCCGATGCTCTATCTTCCACTCCGTCTCCGGATTCGTGTTCCGGTTCGTCCTCGTTGTATTGGCTGTTCAGCTCAGAGATTTCTTCGAGTTCGTTGAACCAGTCATTCTTTGAATTGTGTTGAATGTTTTTCTCAGGCTTGTCCAAGCGGCTTTTTCTGTCTAGCGGCGAGATGTTCTTTGGTTTTGGCTCCCGCGTTCGGTACGACAGTTCGCCAAACTCGCGGTTCCAAGGTACCCTTCGTGCTCGCTCGACCTGCATCAAGATGCCTCTGATCAGGGAGGCGGGTAGCTGAGGACCTTCCAGCCGTACCAAGACAACGTACGGCTCCTTGAGAGGACCTTTGACAATATCCGGATAGCCATGATTGTGTATGATGTCGACTAGAGATGGCGAGACTTGCATAGGTAAAGGCAAAAGGTGTAGGGGGCGGGATGGAGGAACAAGGGTGTAGGTCTGCAGTTGAGCATCGATATCTTGGCCGTCAAGATGATGCCCTGGTGGAGGAGGTATAGGTGATGTCAGACTGGACTGGACATGCCTTGAGGCAAGCGAGTGTAGACTCCGAACGTGGAAACGGTAGGCGTTCATAGCGGAGCGTGAGTTGAAGAGGATAAAGTAGAAGTTTTCACGCTCCAGAGTACCTGTATTGCGTCCTGGCACGACCTTGATGAGATCGGCGTTGTCAAATGTCCAACCTTCGATATGCAATCCTTGGGGAACCAATCTTGTGAAATCGTCTTCGACCAGTGTGGTGCTTGCATTCCGGAGCATAAGCACGGCTTCAACTCGTCGGGACTTTGGCATGTCTTGTGCTGGGCTCGGCTCTGATGCGCCGGGCTCAGTTCGATCCAGCTTGCCGCTCGATTGTATTCTTCTAACAACGTCACCCTCCTTTGGCACTGGCCGCCGAGTGGTAGATTGGGCTATGGAGGCTTGGACATCTAGTCGCGGAATATCGCGTTCCTTGGTTCGAGTCGAGGATTGAGGTTTGGCCTGGGCTTCTTCTGGGAACAGCTCTTCCAGCAGAGAGGGCTTCTTGTCCTGTTTTCCTTTTGCCGCGGCGATGGGGTCGAATCTCTTGGTACCGTTCGGGGCCCTGGAACTCGCGCGTCTTAGACCTCTCGGATCGTTGGCTGTGTATCTCGCATGGTGTCCAGGTCGCAAAAAGGCAAGTCCAGCGTTGGTCGACTCGGAGCAGTGTCTGCTTTCACGAGGGAGCCATCTCAGGCATGACGCTCGTAGACAGACTGGTTGTGCCGCCAGCATGAATTGTCGCGCCTCGAATCTTTGGCAGAGTTGGCTTTGATTCTCTCCATGTGTCGCTTGCATGTGAAATGTCCGTCCTGCCCGCATTTTTGCTGACTCAGCAGCTGTCTATACACAAGCATTCGAACCTCAACTTGCCAGATCAACTCTGCAACAATATAGTTCTGATCCCGGTGCAAGTCCTGTGGTGAGCGTGTTAAGATTACTATGCCATGTACACAATCTCACACTTGGAGGCATAGAGTGGTAGACAGGCTACGGAAATGCACAAGATCATTCGGAATCATGTAAGCAATGTCCACTAAGGGCCACCATCATGTTGGCTCCCTAGGACACATGCCTAGCCAGAAATTAACTGTGCATCTCTTCAACTATATGTGCGATGTGATTTTCGAACTAAGCAGTCACTACCCTGATCCTGATTCACTCATCCATCTATCTCGGCTGACTAAGCCAAGACTTCTATACACATGAATCTTGACAAAAAAAAAATATTCGTCCGCGCAGATCGCGAAACGACAGCACTACTCACTGGATGACACCATGGTAGACTCCATCCTGTTCACTGTAAGGCCTACGCCTCCTACCACTTCTTTGGACGGCGCATTCCGCGTGCATCTTACAGCAAAAGACCTCGATATTCTTGGACTCAAACTGGGCGACCTTTGCATTCTGCACTCGGGAGATGGCTCATCCGCAGTCGGTATCGCTTGGAGATCCATGGATACAAGTGTGAAACCTCAGCTTCACCCTGTGAAACTATCCGAGGCCATGCGCGATGCCTTTGGATTTAAGCTTGGTAGTCAAATCACCATCGAAAAAATCAATGCAAAAATTGCCCATGCCGACCGCGTCGTCGTTATCGATGTTTCCGATAACGAGAAGATTGATCTTACCAAGGACGACAAAAGCTGGAAATGGCGCTGTGGCATGGCTCTTGGTAACGTCGAGGCAATCACAACTGGAGTGGCTTTCGAGGCCTCGTCCCGTAAGGGCCTGAGAAAGCGCTTCCTCATTGAGCACATCGAATCGAGCGAAGCGAGTAAGACTCCAGCCTTGTATCTGTTCGACGACAGAAGTCAGATCGTTCTTCAGGATGAGGAATCTGCTGTTACGCCTGAGGCGGCCTTGCCTCGTTCGATGACTGTGACTCCAGAAGGCATTGGTGGTTTGAATAAGCAAATCGAACTTCTCAACAAGCGCCTGTCACGTTTGATCGGTGACATTAGAGGAAAAAGGCTGCCACCTCAAGTCCAGCGCAATGGGGGTATCCTGCTCTACGGTCCCGAAGGAACTGGAAAAACTTTATTGCTCAACCATCTGTCTACTCAAGCTCCCTGGAAGAAGGTTGTAAGAATTGATCAGAGCTCTCTCGCCGGAACATCTAGCAAGAACCAACAGTCCGTACGCAATCTCTTTGCCGAAGCAGTGGCCCATCAACCCAGTCTGGTCATCATGGACAACCTTGAAGCAATCGCTGGTGCGCAACAACGTGATTACACTGCAAGCAATCTCGCCCCCGCTCTGGTCGCCGAACTCGACAGACTGCGAAACACACACGTCTTGGTCGTGGCTGCAGCACACACTCCTAACGACATCGACAAATCACTGCGTACACCTGGACGTCTTCGCTACGAGATTGAGATACCGATTCCCGATATGAGAGCAAGGATTCAAATCCTCAAGGTCATGCAGGGAGAGACTGGTACTGCTGAGCTGGCCGAGACGGTTGGAGAGCGTACGCACGGTTTTGTTGGACAGGATCTCGAAGCCCTCTTCAACAATGCACTCGAGCATGCTCTCGACAGATATCAGGAAAAGCCTACGAACTGGCTTCCCATTCAGCGCACTGGCGACGACGATGAATCACAGCTTACTTTGGTCAACGGCATGCAGAGCTGCAGTATCGCCGACAGACCTCGTACCGCCGACACTGATGATACAGATGATGGTGAGCTCGAAGTGACACTTGCAGATTACGAGAAAGCGATGTTGGAAGTCCGCCCGACAGCTATGCGCGAAATCTTCCTTGAGACTCCCAAGGTATTGTGGTCGGACATTGGAGGTTCAGGTGATGTCAAGAAGACATTGAATGAGGTCGTGGAATGGCCTCTCAAGTTCGAGCAGCACATGGAGGCTTTGAGCCTGACTCCCCAGAAGGGTATTTTGTTCTACGGACCTCCCGGATGTTCCAAGACCCTGACCGCCAAAGCTGTCGCAACTGAGTCTGGTCTCAACTTCATTGCTGTCAAAGGCGCCGAGTTGACTTCTATGTACGTGGGCGAGTCTGAACGCTCAGTACGCGAAGTGTTCCGCAAAGCTCGCGCAGCTGCTCCTAGCATCATCTTCTTCGATGAAATCGACTCTATTGGCTCAGAGCGCGACTCATCCGGTACCAAGGGCCTGAATGTACTTACGACCCTGCTCAATGAGATGGATGGTATCGAGAGTCTCAAGGGCGTGCTCGTCCTAGCCGCGACCAACAAACCCGAAGTGCTGGATCCTGCTCTACTACGTCCTGGTCGCTTCGACAGTCTCATCTATATCTCGCCCCCATCGCAATCCGCCCGCAAGGAGATCCTGCGCATCCGCACTAACAAAGTACCTCTGGCCGACGACGTGGATATCGATGACCTGTCTGTCCGTACAGATGGGTTCTCTGGCGCTGAGATCGTCGAAATCTGCTTGAACGCTTGCCGTGCTGCCATGCGTAGAAGAGTCACAATCGTCACTTCTGACAGCCAAGCGAACGACGCAGATGCCGAGCAGATGAAGGTGTCAAAGAACGACTTTGACACTGCTCTGTCAACAGCAGTGCGCAGAATCACTCCAGAGATGACCGAAAGCTATGAGCACTGGCGTGATGGACTCACCAAGAAGTTGTAATGGGACAGCGACATTGATGCATGATGTATGATAGCTCTTAGCTCGTAGAAGCCCAATCGTAAATTAATTTTTTCAATCCACTTCCACTTACAACCTACAAGACGATAGGTAGCTTGCAAAGAGACACAGTAGCAATTATGACCAAGCCGTGGACAGAGAAAGCCGACCGAACGACGACTCTTGGTAGAAGCTCTCGAGCTCTCGACAGTATTGTACACTTGTTATGACCATACGTTTAGCAGACCTCTGCCTGCATATGGGAGAGGTATCAAATATCATGCAACGTTGAGTATGGAGTACCTCGATGAAAGTGTATCAGTAATCAGTTCATATACGACAAACGAGAAGGAAGAGAGCTGAACATTTAACGCCCATGCTGACAGCGCCATCAACGTTCCATGCAGAAACCTCCACGGAACAACCACCGATTCGACAGCCACCGCTAAATAGAACGCGTGTTTCTGGAAACTCGAGCCTCGAGTTGTCTTTCAGCTGAACAAGTTGCTCTGCTCCGTTTTCGGTGGCCTGTGGACTTTTGACCGGTTAAGGGAGAGCAGTTTCCCAGTGTAGATAAAAGTGCGAGGCTTTCAGCAGCGCCTTATATTGATTATAATTTCGTGGCTCTCGGCTTGGCCGAGGAACAAGCACTATGCCATGGTTACCGACACATTACACCTTCGGCAATTTGAGCGGGCCTTCTTCGAGAAACACCAGTAGGCCGGGAATATCGTGTGCTGCGGCGTGCCCTCTTCTCACCGTGTCCTCCTCCGCTTCATAGGCGAAAGGAGTGGTGGAATGATCAGCAACCCGGCGGACACGGCTGCTTGGTATAGCCCGCGTTACGTGTGCAAGGATGAAGAGCATGACGATGCAAGTCAGTCATCGATGTCTTTTCTGCACAATCCTTTGATCGCATGTGCCCTGCTGACGCGGTTGTACAAAAACAAAGGGAACGGCGAGACGGACGCCCCGACCGACGGTCAGGCTTGCTCCTTCCTCCACCCCCCTTCCGACTCGGACGCCACGAAATGCCCGAGCTAGCCAAACGCAAGGCTGAAACGAGAAAATGATTGTGATACGTGAATGCCTCAATGTGTAATTTTCTGCGGCACGTTCGAAGTGATAGGGTGAGGATGTATAAGTAGGTCGGTGATACAAGCCATTTATTCAAAGCTCTGGACATCACTTCGAGCACTTTACATCAGGCTTCATCAATAACAGCAAACAAAGAACTATTTGATAAGAATAGCTTTGCTCTGCTTTCAACCAGTCAGGGATATCTATTCGACATGGACGCCAAACCGAGCTCTTCGAGCCCAAACAACAGAAACAACTTCTTGCTTGTAGGTCAATCATCTCCCAAGCATAGCCTCTTCTCGACTAACATGTAGAGAAGCTTGTCAGAGACAACTTCTCCATCACAACGTGGCTGGCCATCGGAGCGCTAGCTCAATCCGCCGCATTCTCCTTGCTCGGTCGAACAGCTTTCTTACCAGCTGCTTTCTTGTTGCTGTACCGTGTAGCAGATGCATATGCCATCAAGACCGGTCTCAAGCACAACCACTACCTGGACGGTGTCATCCTGGATCACTACTCTGCTCAGTTCCCTGGAGAGGCCAATGATGGTGTAGAGTCTCCGGCAGAGTCGGATGTCTGCGTCTTCCTCATCGGATCAAAAGTCAACCAGTATGTTGGATACATCTCCCCATAAGTTGTATGAGTAATGCTGACCACTCTCTAGCCCCTTCGGACTGTTCGCACCTGGCTACAAAGAGATGGGCTCACAGTTTGCAGGCATGGTCAAAGAGATTGAAGGTAAGCAGACCCCGATCCTTCCGGAGTAACAAGAGACTTACAAGGGCCCAGCGGACAAGGAAAAGCACGGATTCCTGGGATCGAGAAGTCTCGTGGGAGCCGAGTCAGCGACCAACAACGAAACAATGACGATCATGTACTTCAAGTCATCCGAGCATATCCAGGCATTTGCAACAGGACCACTCCATCGCAAGTCACTGGCATGGTGGGCCAAGCACGCAGCTGAGTACCCTCACCTGGGCATCTTCCATGAAACGTATCAGGTCCGAGCGAAGAACTATGAGACTGTTTATGCGCACACGAAGCCCATGTTGGCAGGAGCTACACAACACAGGGTGCAGGGAGGGTTCTCGGAGAAGGGTGAAGAGGAAGCGGTCTACAAAAACTCGCTGGTCTACGCGAAAGGAGTTCTCAAGACAAGTCTGGGTCGTATGGGTAGACTGCCGGGCACTTTTGATCGAAGCGCATTGGAGGTGAAGGAGGCTGGCAAGGCGGGACCTATGGATGGTATAATTGTGCTGTGATGACACTAGTAATGATTATGATTATGCAGATAGATACCAAAACTAATAATTCATCCCTAAGAGCATAAGAATGTCCATTATTGAGGAGTGTTACAGAGGTACTGAGTACAAAGATGGATGGAAGGAGCAGTTGGAGAAAGCCACCAAGACGTCAATGGACTTGGCGTGTTCCGGGGCTGTTTGATTCAAGAAGTTTCAATTTAGATAGCGACAAACGCGACAGCTCCGAAATCACTCACATCTACATTTTCAGGTCTTCTCAGCTGTCTAGAAAGGGTCGCGTTAGGACACAGAATGAGATAGCCGCGACAAACATGGCCGACATAAAAGGAACCAGCCGCCCGACCGTCGACGACCTGACTGGCGACAACCACTATGCCCAACTGGCCCGCAAGCACTGGCTTAATAAGACCAAGCAGCCAAAGGTCCAGCGCGATGTGATTGAGAAAGAGCTGTGGACACAATTGGAACAAGAAGACTTCAGCTCGCTGCTATTGCTGGAACAACTGCAGCTGCTGGACCTGTACCTCTGGCCTGGATACACCGACGATGCCTCGAATCACCACGTCTTGCTGCTGGTTATGCTGGTCAATGTGAAGCGCCGCGAAGGTCTTGCCGTCTGGGATTGCTTTGAAAACTACTCGGAGAACTTCTCGTCCTTGTTCCGTCGCGTACTGTCCATGACCATCGACACGACCATCGCAACCACCCTCCGAACACATCTCCTCACCTTCATCATCATCGCATACCAATCTCTCGATAGCGGCATTGTCAGGAAGGAGTGCGCCCCATTGGTCAACATCGCCGTTTGGCACAACCTGCACAGCGAACAAGCAAGAGATGCACACTTGGAAAAGGCTGTACAACTACAAAAGGCGTGGAGAGCGGCAAACAAGAGATACGATGCTTCAGATGCTCCCACCCAAGCTCGTCTGCGTTTTGAGAGATCATGGCTGTACTCCTTGACCCTCGACTTCTTCGACCGCCTGTACGACACGGCCTCCAAGTCTCGCTCAGACAACCTCCTTTATTGTGAACGCTTTGTTGAGCTGCTGTCCGATCTGCAGAGTCAATTGCCAACCAGACGTTTTGTCAACACTCTGCTACAGGACCTCAATGCCTTGTCCGTAATCAAGCTCTCACCCATGTACGCTGATGAAGACAATGCCCTGCTGCGTGATCTTTACAACCTTCTTCAACATTACACTACCTTCCCTATCGAGGACCACAGCGGCCGACAGTACACCCCTCTGGAATTCGATCAACAGCATCATGCCGCTTTGACGAAACTGCAGAGAGTCTCGTTCAAGCACTTCCAGGACAAGCTGAAGATTTTGGTTCTGGCCAACTTTGCCTCGTTAGCTACCAGAGACGATCTACAGAGCCATTTGACTTCTTTGTCTGACGACGAGGTCATTGAGCTCTGCCGTCTGCTCGGCTTCCGGACCGACTACCCTAGCTCAACTCTCGTCACGCGCGACCGTACCTTCTACATGGAGATTCTTCTCTCTGCCCATGAAAGTGTGCCCATGTATCAGCAGACCATGCAAAACATGGCTGTCGTTCCTACTGAAAGTACAATCTACGATTCCGCCTTTGTTCGCAATGAGAGCTATAACGGAACTAGACCGCTGGCTATCCCAAAGTTGAATCTCCAATATCTGACTATAGGAGACTTCTTATGGAGATCATTTGTGTTGTACAGAGCGGAAGCCTTTTATCAGATCCGCAAGGATATCGAGGATACTGTCAAGAGGCTACAGCCAAGAAAGGCTGGACCTGCCACCAAGTTTGACGGCTTCTCGAAGATGGCTATTCCCATTACGAAACCTGCTCTCATTGATGTCGCACCTGCCAAAGTTTCGGAACTCCACCCTTCTAAGGTAGAGGTTGAGGTGACTCTCGATGTAGGTCGCTTGGGTCCCAACATCCGCAAGGAGTGGGAGACACTACGGTCAGGCGACGTGGTATTCTTGGTATCCGTCCAGGTTGCAGACACGACATCAGTTTTCAGTAATGGTGGATCTGAATCGGCCGATGTAGCAGACAGACATGGTGTCAAGCATGTACGTTCTGCCGAAGTGATCAATGTGCTTGACGAGAACGGTCGCGTGCTGCGCGAACAGTCTCAAGCTCAAACTAACGGTGCGGCTTCGAGAGGCGGTCGTCAAAGAAGACTTCTGCTCAAACTCGATCCTGTCGCATATCAACAAGACAAAGAACGCACAGACAAGGGTAAGCCGGATACTCTCGAGACTATCAACCTTCTTGTGCGACGCCAAGGTCGTGAGAATAACTTCAAGTCTATCTTGGACTCCATCAAGCATTTGGCTTTGTCTGATGTACCAGCTCCTCAATGGTTGCAGGAAGTGTTCCTTGGTTACAGTGACCCAGCTGCTGCAACCTACCAGCGCTTGCCAAACAGACTGAACTCTATCGACTATCGGGATACGTTCCTGGATTGGCAGCACTTGGTTGAGTCATTGCCTGGCAAGACCGTCGAGCCGGATGCAAAGCTGAACTCGAGCTTCCCTCCGCCATATGTGCTCGAGACCACAGTAGCACCACCTGCAGAGGCTAGACCCAGTAAAAGACGCAAGCGCGAACAAGTCGAAGCCGCGCCAGCGCCTGCCGTGGAAGCTGTCAAGGTCGGAACTTACAAGCCTGCAAACCCTGGTCCATACCCTGTTGATGCACCAAAGCTAAACAGTGTACGTTTTACACCCACACAGATCGAGGCAATCACATCAGGAACTCAACCGGGTCTGACTGTCATTGTCGGTCCTCCCGGTACCGGCAAGACTGATGTTGCAACACAAATTATCAACAACATCTACCACAACTTCCCCGAACAGCGCACATTACTTGTTGCACACAGCAATCAAGCGCTCAATCAACTATTCCAGAAGATAACAGCTTTGGATATCGATGAGCGTCATCTTCTCAGACTCGGACACGGCGAAGAAGAACTCGAGACCGAGGCAAGCTACAGTAAGCATGGCCGTGTCGAGTCTTTCATGGAGAATGCCGGTGTGCATTTGTACGAAGTCAGTCGACTGGCCGCTAGCACCGGCGCCCCTGGTGCTCACGGCAGCAGCTGCGAGACTGCCGACTACTTCAACCAAGTATACGTCAAGCCCGCCTGGACAAAATACTGGGACGCCGTAAACGCAGGAGCAGAACCCCAACAGATCATCGATACCTTCCCTTTCCACGCCTACTTTGCCAACGCCCCTCAACCTCTCTTCCCAGCAACCGCCTCTCGCGAAGAACTGGTCGATGTAGCCTCAGGCTGCAATAACCATCTCGACCACATCTTTGCCTCTCTCGCCGACACCCGCCCCTTTGAGATCCTGCGCACCGCCCGCGACAAGGCAAACTACCTCCTCATCAAAGAAGCCCGCATCATCGCCATGACATCGACTCACGCCGCCATGCGCCGCCAAGAAATCGCAGATCTGGGCTTCCGCTACGACAACATCATCATGGAAGAAGCAGCTCAAGTCACCGAGATTGAGAATTTCATCCCGCTCGCACTCCAAAAACCTCGCGATGGAGAGATGAAGTTGCAACGCGTTGTGCTTGTTGGCGATCACCTGCAAAACTCTCCTGTAGTGCAGAATTTGGCGTTCCGACAGTATGCGAATTTGGAGCAGAGTTTGTTTTTGAGGCTGGTGAGGTTGGGTGTGCCGACCATAACTCTCGATCAGCAGGGTCGTGCGAGACCTTCGCTTGCTGAGTTGTATAAATGGCGATACCCGAGCTTAGGCAACCTGCCTTTGGTAACCTCCTCACCGCAGTTTTTGCAAGCGAATGCTGGGTTTGCGTTTGATTATCAATTCATCGATGTTCCTGATTACAAGGGCAAAGGTGAAACCGAACCTTCGCCTCACTTCATCCAGAATTTGGGAGAGGCAGAGTATGCGGTTGCTATTTACATGTACATGAGGTTGCTGGGCTACCCTGCTGAGAAGATCAGTATCTTGACCACTTATGCGGGTCAACGCGCGTTGGTCAGGGATGTGCTCAAGCATCGTTGTCAGAACAACAGGATGTTTGGGCTGCCGGGCAAGGTTAGCACGGTGGACAAGTATCAGGGCGAGCAAAATGACTGTAAGTTTTCCTCCCTAACCCTACTTTCACTGACCGTTGTCGGGACATTGAAGAAGAATAGAAATGCTAACAGAGAGAAACAACAGATATCATTCTCTCACTCACACGCACCACACAACCTGGCTACCTCCGCGATATCCGCCGCTTGACCGTCGCACTCTCCCGCGCACGCTTAGGTCTCTATATCCTTGGTCGCCGCAGCGTGTTTACCTCTGTACCTTCCCTCTCCACAGCTTTTGCTTCTCTGCTCTCCCGCCCTGCTGCCCTCACTCTGTCTACGGGAGAAATGTTCCCTACTCAACGAAGTGTGGAGGAGCAGGGGCAGACTGCGGAAATGGAGGGAGTGGAGCATTTGGGACAGTATGTGTTTGAGATGACGAAAGCGAAGGTTGAGGCGATCAAGAGGGGAGAGGGACAATTGCCGCCGGTTAGTAGCAACAGGGATCAGGAGATGGAGGATGAAGATGAGGAAGTTTATGCTGAGGATGAGGGGATGGGGGATGAGGAGGAGGATGTGGAGATGTTGTAGAGATGATGAGAGGAAAGAGGGGATTTTGTATAGCTGTGAAAAAGTACAGTTCTTTCGTGTCATGTCTTTTTCTCACTTGAAGAATGATTTTGTGTGCCAGCATAATTGATGGTTTGAGAAGTTCTTGATGCACTTGGTTGAGTGGACATGCATACTCGGATCAAATTGGTGTCCGATGTCCTGGAGTGGAGAGTCTCGTGCACATGCGTCGTCACGGTCTTCTACAGCAAAGTCTGTGGAAAACGCTTAGAAAGGAAATGAGTTGGCAAGAGCGATCAGCGAATAGTGTACATGAATGTGTCTCTGTTGAGTGGTCATAGTAGCAAACGCCTTCTCGAGCATGTCATCATCCTTCTGAATTCCTTCTCAGCGATATCTTGGTAGAGCAAAGTACAGGCTGCCTTCTCTGATCCTCAATAGCTGTAGCAAAGTCTGGTAATAGAACTCTTGAGCGGCAGCAATTTCGAGATCTATCTGTCATTGGAGCAATGATTGGGGAGTTGGCAACACGATTGAATGGAACAAATGCTCGTGGTCGTCATGGCTGCCAAAGTCAGGATAAGCTGCGTTGATATTTCCAGATGTGTCGACTTACTGAGACTCAGGTGTGTCAGAGGAAGAGGAAGATCGGAGAGTCACTTTTATCTTGTCAGAGGAAGAGGAAGATCGGAGAGTCACTTTTATCTGTAGGCCGACCCTTTGACGAACTTGTACTTCTCGGCGAGAAAGGTTAGATCATCGTTGCGACGACGACCTGACGCCCTACCCGAATCCCAGAGATACCATGTAATGTGCGAAACAGACCTGGGAATATATGAAAGCACACAGATTACGAATCCGATGAGAAAGGGCATGTTCTCCGAATTGCACCATGGCTTGTGTACGCTACCCTCAAGACCGGGATCCAGGTCGAGTTCGACAGCAAGGCTCCAGATTGATTTCAGCTTTAACAAACTCTCCAAGCCCATGACGCAGAACGAGGTAGGAGAATTGGTGGTAAGTTTGAATCTGAGCACAAACCATCGAATCTTTGCAAGTGCAAGGTCGTGAAGTCCATGTTTGGTAAGAGAACAGTCTACATCGATACGAGATGCCACGGCCAGGGAAGGAGGAGGGACTTCAAGTGTCCAGGTGGAATCATTGAGCTTTAAGCGCTGATAGACTTCGTTGTAGATTTGTTTTGAACAACGCAACAGTGTGATTCCCGTCACTACAGGCTTGGACTGGAAAGGCACAGTGTAAAATCTCATCCGTGTCGACTTGGGGGCGCACAAGTCATAGATCATCTCACGCAGCTCAAGTGGCAGGTCGAGGAAAGAAGTGCCGCCAACTTCGGATTCCTCAGCAGGATTGACAGTGCCAATGGAAGATGGCTTTGGAGCAGACATGACGACTTGAGATCCTGCCTCCTGTGGTCCCGAAAGCTTGCAGTACCCTGCAGACGAAGACTGCCAAGGTGTAAATTCAATTCGAGCCGGATGGTAGCTGCAGTGTGTGATAAAGGCCGAAATGACAAGACGAAGGAGAAAGTTTGCACTGCAAGGATGCAGGAGAGAAATCTGCTTCGGGACGCGAGACGGAGGAGAGAAGCCGAGAGAGATTGAAAAGTCGAGGTGAGGAAAGCGAAATAAGAGCGTTTATGCAAGTGGAAGGAAACTGCTTGAAAAGAAGCTTGAGATTGAGGTGTTCTTTGTCGAAGGAGGAAGGAATGACTAGCACTTACAAGCAAAACTGCATGTGATCAGGGTTCTGCGAGGAATATTGGAAATCGCGTGTAGCCAGTGCATCGTACCTCCCTCCGAAAGGCTATGTAATCAATTCAAGGACTCGTTCTTTCTGCACCCCCAGGTGCTTGAACAATTTCACAAAAGCACAACAGAAACATGCAAGCAGGAACAAAGAACGAAAGGCAAGATCAGTCCTTAATTCGATCGTCTGTAGAAAGCACAGCTCCTCATCCATATCTTCCGCCACGCAAAAACGTCAAACGCTGCCTCGTTGAAGATGCCATAAAGTTCGTAATAACAGAAAAGAAAAACACCGTCCGTATGCAAAGATCTGCCGTGGCTATATTTGAGAGCCAGGCATATGAGGTCGTTGAAGACCTGTCGCTGAAAACGGGAAGCAAAACAGTTAAAGATCAAGGAGAAGATTAGGTAGGCATGGGTGCAGCGGCGCCGGTCATGTCTTCGAATGTCTCTGCGGGGGCGCAGGTGCAGAAGAGGTTCATATCTCCGTATGCTGGTTCTAGTTAGTCACATTTACAATCTCAAAACATCAGATTCAACTTACCATCATCGAGTCTGGTAACACTAGGCCAGAACTTCTTCTCCTTCAGCCAAGACAAAGGATAAGCAGCTGTCTCGCGAGTGTAGGGTCTCGACTCCCAGTCTGAAGTGACGATATCCTTCATAGTGTGAGGTGCCATCTTGAGCACGTTGCCGTCTCTGGGCTGCTTGCCTTCTTCAACCAAGGTGATCTCCTTGCGAATGGAGATCAATGCATCGCAGAAACGGTCGAGTTCCTCCTTACTCTCGGATTCTGTAGGCTCGATCATCAGAGTGTTAGCGACGGGCCAGCTCATTGTCGGTGCATGGAAGCCGTAGTCTTGAAGACGCTTGGCGACGTCAATGGCTTCAATACCGGCAGACTCCTTGAACTTGCGAATATCCAGGATAAACTCGTGAGCACAGCGGCCGTTGTCGTTGGTGTAGAGAATGGGGTAGTGAGGACGTAGGCGAGAGAGAATGTAGTTGGCGTTGAGCAGTGTAATCTTGGTGGCATGTGTGAGACCGCGAGCACCCATCATCTTGACATAAGCCCAACTGATGGGCAGGATGCTGGCGCTACCCCAAGGCGCACCACTGATGGGTGCAATGGCTTGAGAGCCACCAGTCTTGACCAGAGGATGGCCAGGCAAGAAAGGCGCGAGATGCTCTGCGACACCAATTGGGCCAACACCAGGACCACCGCCACCGTGAGGAATACAGAAGGTCTTGTGGAGGTTCAAATGACAGACATCAGCACCGATCTCACCAGGCGAGCAGAGACCAATCTGTGCATTCATGTTTGCACCGTCCATGTAAACTTGACCGCCGTGTTGGTGAACCAGATCGCAAGCTTCCTTGACCTTGGGCTCGAACACACCAAAAGTGCTAGGGTATGTGATCATGATGGCTCCAAGCTCTTCCTTGTGCTTCTCACATTTGGCCTTCAGGTCTGCCATATCCAAGTTTCCGGTACCGGCCTCGCATTTGATGGTCACAACACGCATGCCAACCATGGCTGCACTGGCAGGGTTTGTACCGTGAGCAGAAACCGGGATCAAACAGATGTCGCGCTTCTTGCCAGGCTGTTGTTCGAGGTACTTGCGAATGACACGAAGACCAGTAAACTCGCCCTGAGCACCTGAGTTGGGCTGTAATGAGACCGAGTGGAAGCCAGTAACCTCAGCAAGGTCGGCTTCGAGCTCATCGATCAGAGTCTTGTAACCCTTGGTCTGCTCAGTGGGGGCGAAGGGGTGAATGTTCGAAAATTCAGGCCAGGTAATGGGGATCATCTCAGTTGTAGCATTGAGCTTCATGGTGCAAGATCCGAGGGGAATCATGGAGTGAACGAGAGAGAGGTCCTTGGACTGCAAGTGGTGGATGTAGCGGAGGATATTGGTCTCAGAGTGGTGTGTGTTAAAAACAGGGTGTGTCAAGAACGAGCTCTTTCTGCGGAGCTCGCTAGGTACATGAGAGACAGCATCGGCTGCTGACAGGCCAATCTCCTTGACAAGGCTGTCGACAGTAAGATCGGACGCCTTAGCAGCACCCGAGAGCAGATCGATGATAGCCTGGAGGTCTTCCTTCTCGACAGTCTCGTCCAGAGTGATACCGATGCGGTTCTCGTCAATGACTCTCAGGTTCGTCTTGTACTCTTGCTCAGCCAGCTTTGCGAAATCACCAGCGTTTCCAGAGATAGTTCCTCCCGAGAGAACGACGGTGTCGAACAGTGGGCCGGTGGTTTCGATCGTGTATCCGCTCTTCGAAGCAGCCTCTGCAACCACGCGAGTAGAGTTGATGACTCTGTGGGCGATCGCCTTCAAACCCTCGGGTCCGTGGTAAACAGCGTACATGGCACTCATGTTAGCCAACAAAGCCTGAGCTGTGCAGATGTTGCTGGTAGCCTTTTCACGACGAATGTGCTGTTCACGGGTCTGCAGAGCCAAACGAGCTGCCTTGTCGCCCAGTCTGTCCTTGGAAAGACCGATCAGACGACCAGGAATCTTGCGCTTGTGTTGCTCGCTGCAGGCAAAGAAAGCAGCGTGAGGGCCACCAAAGCCGAATGGTACGCCGAATCTCTGAGCATTTCCGAAAGCGACATCTGCACCGAACTCTCCTGGTGGAGTAAGAACGGTCAGAGCCAGCAGGTCGGTGGCTACGGCGAAGGTTGCCTTGAGCTTGTGTACCTTCTCGGAAAGGTTCTTGAAGTCCTGAACACCACCAAGAGTGTCAGGGTATTGTCCTAGAACACCGACCAAGTCTTCACCAATCTCTTCCACTCTCTTGCTTCCGCCCTTGAGAATATCATCAACCTCGATCTTGACACCGAAGCCTTCTGCGCGAGAGGCCAGAACGGCGATGGTCTGAGGGTGGCATAGGTGCGAGACAAGGTAGACCTTGTTGGGACGCTTCTGGCGTGCTGAAGGGAGGGCGTTGATGGAAAGGGTCATGGCTTCAGCGGCGGCTGTTGGCTCATCGAGGACGGATGCGTTGGAGATTGGCAGACCAGTCAGATCGGAGACCATGGTCTGGTAATTTAGCAGAGACTCCAATCTTCCCTGACTGATCTCGGGTTGGTAAGGAGTGTAACTTGTGTACCAGGCAGGGTTCTCAAGGACGTTTCTCTTGATGACCTCTGGCACACGGGTGCCTGCATAGCCGCATCCAATGTAACTTCTCACGACTTTGTTTCCGCTAGCAATCTCTCTCAGTCTGTCGATCAATTGACTCTCTGAGAAACCCTCTGTACTCGTCTCTTGAGCTTGACCCTTGATATACTTGGTAGGTCCTTCGATCTTGAGGTCGCGAGACGACAGGATGTCTCCGGGCAGGACTTGGGTGACAAACTCGTCCAAAGACTTTGCTGGAGGATCCAGGACCTTGAGCATCTCAATAGTATCATCAGGCGAGGGACCGATGTGTCTACGAGCGAATGTGTCTAGAGGCGCAAAGAGAGTGGATTGGGCATTGCCTTCGCTGTCGATTTTTGTTTCGGCGGCGGTGCTGGAGTAGAAGGGTCTGAACTGCGCAGGGCGGACATGCTTGCTAGATTGGAGTACTTGTCTTCTGGCAGACAAGTTGAGGCATCGCCTGCTCGCAATAGAGGAGACTTGGCCTCGGCATAGTGTGGTGGATCGTAGCCTTGCGGCAGCGACCAGCGATTGCTGCATACTGGACTGATGTGTGTCAGACTGCGTTCTTGTTGGAAGAACGACCAGAAGATATACCTACTGTCTTTCACCTCTGCGGTAATTACAGATGGCAAACAAGCAATCGTGTTGGAACAAACGAGTGTATGACGCGAGGCCTCGGCTCAAGCTTGCTTCACCCGAGTGGTTGGTTTCAACAAAGAAATAGAAGGGAAGACGATGCAGGAGAGACAGAAGAGAGAGTCATTGATTTCTAGAAACAAGCCAACTTTTTTCACGAGACTCGCCAAACGGCACCACATGCAGGTTGAGCCACCTTACTTTCTTGGTGCTCCTTCAGATAACGAAGTTTAATGGCTGAATGTGCAGGGCGCGCGACTCGTTCGCCGGGACACGGGCCGAACAGGTGCGTTTCCCGCCCCACATTCGTCGATAAGAGAGGGGTCCGGGGACCATCTTACTCGATCTTTTTACCCTTGAAAGGAAGGTCGGCGCGAGCACGAGAAACGAATTGCTTGTAAACCAGTTGATCAAATTGCGCTGAGATGGGTATTTGAGGAGTACAGAGAAGAAAACAGAAATCCGACATCTACGAAGAAGCCATGTAGTTGCCAATCAAAGGAATATGGCTGTACAGCGCGTCGTATTCGCGACCAACCCATCCGCCAACTGCACCGCCGCGTCCGACGATACCCATACCACCAGCCAGCCAGAGTGCGCTGACCACAGCGCTGACTGCATTGACCACATACCATCTTCTCTTCCTGAGGAGTTGACCTTCTGGTCCTCCCTGAGTGACTTGTGATGGTGACCAATTGAGCCACTTAGCCCAACCCCAGACAGAGTGGAAGACTCCAACAGTGACAAGAGCGCCAAAGCCGACAAAAGACACGGCGGGGTGTTTGGCGAAGCCGTGTGAGACATAGCCCAAGTTGATGCTGCTAGAGCCACCCTCGTACCACAGCGGGATGATTCTGTTGACAAAGGCGTGGCCAAAGACCAGTGGTACCAGGGCATATCCTAGGGCGCTGGTGCCGGACAGTTTTGGCCATGCGACCATGCGTCTGTCTGTCCTGTTCTCTGCGCCATATCTCTTGAGGTTCTGCTTGCGACGGTACAGGCGGAGGGCTACACCGCTACCAATGTGGGCGATCAAGGGCAAGACAACAATGAAGGGCTCGGCGATAGGCGACTGGTAGTAAGGACGAGTGAGCAGGAGGTAGGGTTCGGAGCTGGCAACTGAGCGCGTGGCAAGCGGGATCAGAGCCGTGTTGGCGACATGGAAGGCGGTGAAGACGGAGAAGGCATAACTCGAGTACTTGTTGATGCGTGTGAGATACCAGACAGGCGAGTGTGCATCCAGACCTAGGGTAGAGGTCCGTTGGATTGGCTTGATTGTGTCATGGTCGAGCGGCTTGTCATCCGAGGCTGGAGGGAAGTAGGAATCTGAGGGAAAGTCTTCCTCGATGGGCGAAGGCTCGAGTTCCAGCAGGGACGGCTCCCGCTCGAGGTCGTTGACGTGCGTGTTCATCTTGCGACTGCCTAGCAGGAAACAGGATGGTCCACGAATCAGCGTTGCACATGTTATTGCTTACCAGCTGCACGCCTTATCTTATCTCAGGCTGCATCTGCGGATCTATCTGGGCCTCGGCTTCGCCATGACCGAGCTTTGGCTCTTGCAAGACAATCCTCTTCCACCTCGAACAACAAGCACATCAATCGCTCGTCATGGGTCCAGTATGTACAATATGTGTCGGCTCGATATATCAGATAGCTAACATACTCACAGCGATCAACCGCCCTGCCCAGCGCGCAGGTACATCACCTCGTCCCCTCTCGCATTCGTCCACCCTAATCCTCGTCGCAGACCGAAAGCGCTCGCGAATTGCGCCGCAACTTTTACTGCGAAATGTGTAGCAAAGGCTACGGCAGAATCACTGAACTCGAAGCCCACGAAAACAGCTATGACCACCAACACCGCAAGCGTATGAAGGAGATGAAGCAAATCACCAGAAACCCCACCGCCGCTGTTCGCAATTCACGCTCCGAGAAGAAGCGATCAGAAAACTCCGACATGATCAGTCTCAACCTGAACAAAGAAAAATCAGATGGTGTCAAGAGGGGATTTAAGGATATTGGACGCGATGCAAGTCAACAGCTACGGCCAACGCCGACAGCACCTGTGCCCGACGTTGTCATGAAAGACGCACCTGTCAAGGAGCAACAAGAAGTCAAAAGACCCCTCAAATGGGACGACCTTACACAACTATCATCTATACTGGACCCGTCGACCCTACCTGCTGAGTGGCAACAGCAGGGTCCCAGTGCCACACAGTCCTACTTCGCCAACATGACCGACGCCGACAAGCGAAGAGCATACTTCGATGACGATGAAGATATACTGGACGAAATGGGCATTGCAGACGACGAGTGGCACGCCGATGAAGAAAACATCGTGGATGAGAATGATATCGACCAAGACTGGGAAGACTTTATGCAATCCGATGATTGGAAGAAGCAGAAGAACTCGACCGAGCAAGCACGTAAAGAGAAACTCAACCAAGCCTGGAAGCACAAACGAACCTTGCAGCAGTCGGTCTGATACTATGATGTTGAGTCCATTGGTTTCGATTTCACTTGCATTAGCGTTGGCGTTGGGTCAAGAGGATGTTTGGTACAGCACTTGGTGGGAGCGGGTCAAAAGCATGAGTACATCTGAATCACAGTCCATCTTCTCATTACCTTGATCGATGACAAATGGTTCCGCGGCTCATTCATCATATTGAAATACCTTCCTGAACACACAACGCCAATACATTCTAATCACAAGGATGACTGTCGACAAACAGCATTGCGCTACTAACTTCGCTGCTGGCCTTAGTCTTGACCTCTCGGTCCTTGCACCATCCACCTTTGACTTGTCGTCCGTCAACAAATTGCCACCGCGCTGACGACCACAAGCAGACATGTCATATGGCCGTGGCGATGTTCATGGTCACTGTTTTCACAAAGCAAGAATGGTACAAGAATACTTGCCAGGTAAGAAAGTCATCAGGCTCGTGATATCCAGGGCACGTCTCCCACACTCCTCTAATGGTCAAGATAGTGAGTACCTAATCATTGAGAAATAGATACAGCTCTGCAAGCCCGGAGAGCATATTCCTCGTTGCAGGCTCATGTACCTGGTTCTTGGTTCTGCTCTGGATCAAGCACGGACATGATTCATTCCGCACAGCGAACTCTTCTAACGCAGCTCGTTATCTTCGGTGTCGTCGAACAAGGCAACGAATCTCGTCATGTCTTCATGCTGACACAACAAGTGCAGAACTTCTTGGCTCTATAGTGCTTGCTGACAGACCCCTTCACGATCTCCGTGATCTGAGATGCAAGCCTCACAAAAGAAAAGCCAGTGCACCAATCCCAAACGATAGGCTCCTGTCTCCGAGATTGGATAAACTGGCCTTCTTGTATGCCATGACCTTCACCGTATCATCTGCCGATTGTATCAAGACGGTGCTTGTAATCGACCCAAAGAATACCAACCAACATTCGTGATCTCACCAATCCAAATACTGAGAAACAGCCGTCGACTCTTTCTCAAACGGATTCACCCACAATTGGGACCGGTCATTTCGGTTCGCCACCGACGTCGCTTAAGGTCCGTATAACAACACTATCCTAAGGATAACTGTGGACAACCAGCATCAGGAACTCCTGAGAAACGAATAGGTCTGTGAAGCATGAAAAATCTCTACGCTGCCCGATTACCTGCAAGTATCGACGTGAGAAGTCGCAGGAGAATAAACAGATCACTCGAGTCTGGAAGACTGGTTATAAATGTCTATTTACAGACCTGATTCTTGACTTACCTTGACTTTGCTGGTCGACGAGATTTCGATCGGATGCTGCAGAATGCCACGGTTCAAAGCGATACACTCGTCGACCGAGACCTTGTCGTACATTTGTTTCGAGTGCTCCAATAACAACACCGGCTCCCGCATTGGCTCTACATGTCGCGTCTCTCACTGTGTTTCTAGCAAGACTTTGACACTCAATCCCTGTGGAGCTGAAGAAAGGTAGGTATCTGCCTGGGTCAGTGCTCCATACTGCCAATGAGCATGGATCTGCGCTTTAGTTCTCACTCCAAAATATTGGCAGATCAAGAGTTGAGGGCGGCGGTCCCTGTTCATAGAAAGAC
>Ga0268251_10000212_pt1 | contig 20889 bp, 15 predicted proteins | sample AgamicAsMae_FD_200527 | JGI IMG/M metagenome (GOLD analysis project Ga0268251, IMG submission 200527) | Agave microbial communities from Guanajuato, Mexico - As.Ma.e (v2) (version 2) | ecosystem: Host-associated > Plants > Phyllosphere > Phylloplane/Leaf | place: Guanajuato, Mexico | collected...
CTGGGGTTGGCCATGACGTATGCTGTTTTTGATCCCAACCTCTTCTTACTCTTCTCTCCAGTATTGAACGCGTCTCCGTCTGATTTCGTTTTCATCCTGTCGTGAGACACGAAGCTAAGTTTCAAACCACTTACAGTCTCTCGAGAGGCTCTTTCATAACAAATTCCGTCGTCGACCCCGTAGCAAACACATGCTGCATCTCAGACCCTCGCACACCCTGACCGTCACCCCACAAAATACCATGATACCCATCGAGCCTTGCCGAGCTCCTCTCTCGAGAATGCTGTTCCCGTGTCCAGACGCATCTCAGCCTTGATACTAGTCTCTCCTGCGCCTTACATATGCAGACTCTGTCTATCTCCAACCTCTTCTCAGCTGCTTGATGACGTCTTGTTCTGCGCCATAAGCACCAAGAGCGGCAGCTGTCTGAGAAGGATGCGATAGCCGCCAGCCTCAGTAGGTGTATATGTAAACGACAATCCCTGGACACTCTTCTACGTTGCCCTTTTGAAGTCTACCCAGTGTACAAAACTTCTCGACATGAACGCTCTTGTCTCGGCCATTGTGGCCGTCATCTTGACTGCGCTTACTCGATTTATCTACATAGGCTACCTGTGGAGACGACGTGCTGCGACACTTGCAAGTCGAAGGAATCTTTTGGTACATCCTCCTCTACTGACCTTTTACTCAACAGCCTGGTCCACCTCATCACCCGATTTTCGGTCACCTGATGGCCATGGCCGAAGCCTCGCGAGCCTCTCCTCGAGATTGCGCAGGTCAAAGTATGCCCCTGCTCATCAAGCAAAAATACAACTTGCCCGATTTGTTCTATCTGGATCTGTGGCCCTTGTCACTCTCGCTGTGCGTCACAACTCATCCATCATACAGTAGCCAGTTCATCATTCAGAGGTCTATGCCCAAACATCCAGGTATGCTGTTGCCTTGATGGTCACACATTAAGCTGCACACTGATCAATGCAAAAAGTTATCGAAACCATCCTCTCGTGCCTAACTGGAGGTGAGAATATGCTGACTAGTGACGGCGCTCAATGGAAGACATGGAGATCTGCCTTCAATCCGGGTTTTTCTGCCGCTCATCTCATGACCGTTATGCCCGCAATCGTGGACAATGTGGCTACATTTGCTCAAATCCTCCAGAAACATGCCATGGATAACAAGCTGTTCCGCATGGAACATTATGCAACTCGTTTGACCATAGACATCATTGGTAAAGTAGTCCTGTAAGCTGTCTCTAGCATTGTGAGTCGTTGTGCCGAGCTCACTATCATCAGGGATGATGACTTCAATTCTCAATTGAGAGAACATCCTCTCGTCACAGCCTTCGAAAGCCAAGTCAGATGGATGAAGGTTTCTCGTAAGTTGTGTCACATTCCACAGAAACCAAACTAATGTCATCAGCTGGCATACAAAAGCCTCTACAAGTTTTCAATATCTTTCGACCGTTTGTACAGTGGTGGAACTCCAGACAGATGGATACTTACGTGGATAACATCCTCGAAGAAAGGTTTGCATCACGCAATACCAGAGGCAAGAAGAAACATGTCATCGACCTAGCACTCGAGACTTATCTCAAGGAGAACAACGTGGACGAATCCTCGAAACTCGATCCCAAATTCAAGGATGCCGCGTCACATAATATCAAGATCTTTATCTTTGCTGGCCACGACACAAGCAGCTCGACGATATGCTACTGCTTTTATCGACTCAGTAAACATCCGACGGCACTTGCTCGACTGCGAAAGGAATGCGAGGATATCTTTGGCATGGATGTTGGCAAGACTGGCGATATGATCAAAGCTGACCCGTACCTGCTAAACCGTATGAGATATGGAGACGCAGTCATTCGTGAGACACTGAGATTCTCCCCTCCTGGAAACACCGTCCGTGCTGGAGCTGAAGAGTAAGTAACGCCTTACAAGCCGCACTTTTTATTGCTCACATACCACTAGCTTCTTCATCGTCGACCCTAAGACTGGTGAACACTATCCTACCGACGGCTGGATGCTCTGGGCGCACAACCTTGGCCACATGGTAAACCCTACCATCTGGGGTGAAGACGTCAACTCCTTCCGCCCCGAACGCTGGCTCGTCGACGAATCCCAAACGAAAAGTGCTGCAGACCGAGATGCTTTCATGGCATTTTCAAAAGGCCCTCGTAATTGCATTGGTCAAGAATTGGCAATGCTGGAAACAAAATTGGTGCTCGCCATGACAATACGCCAATTCGATTTCAAAGAAGCATTTGCAGAAGTAGAGAAGCTGAAGAATGATGGTACGGGTTATCCGAGCGATTTGAGCGGTGTGCAAGAACAGTTTGGTGATAAGGCGTATCAGATCCAGTTGGGTACTGCGAAGCCAAGGGAGGGTATGCCTTGTCGTCTGAGTTTGGTTAATACTTAGTAGAATCGCCATGTCTATCGATGATCTATGGACGGTGTTCTTATGTCATGTATACGCAAACTGTTGTTCGAAAGCGCGAACAAAATGCGTGACCAAGAATCGAGTGAGACCTTGCAGAGAGGTCAACTGGCTTACTGATCGGAACGGAACAGCGATGAGGATCACAATTGATTTTGTACTTCCAACTATTGACCTGCAATACAGAGATGTAGATATGTGATCCTCCAAACAACCAAGATTTTATGCAGAATAAGATGTCGCAGCGACCCTTAGCCATAAGTGTCCGGATCACTTGAGCATCAAGCGCAACCAAACACACATGCCCATGCCATCATGCCATGAACAATGACGGACTACATGATGCCACAAGCAATGCAGGATGCCATCTAAGCATCGACCTCAGCATTGACCTCAGCAGCAGCTCTAACAGCAGGAGAACCACCCTGAACAGCGCGCTTAGCAACAGTAGTACCAGTAGTCTTGCCATCGATAGATCCAGTAGTGCGACCACCAGCAGCAACAGCAGGGCCAGGCAGGTCAGGGTAAGTAGTCGCGGAGCCCCAGACACTGAAATTGATAGCTTTGTCGTTGATCTGGTAGACACCGGGGATCTTGACACCCTTGGGGACAGAGTTGCCTTTGCCGCCTTGGACCTTGATTTGAGCGCAGGAGTAGTAGAATTCGGCTTGCTTGTCGTGGGCACCGTGAATAGCGATGTGTTCGCTGCGGACGAGGTACTCGCCGTCGGGCTGTGGGAAAAAGATGGATTAGCATTGGGCCGAGAGATGTGTTCAAAGAACGTCCGAAGACACTTACGATGTTGCTGGGGACGGTGAACTCGATGTTATTCTTCTTCCAGATGCACCATGCGTCAGTCTTCAAAGCCTGGGCATTTCCAGACTTGCACAGGAGGTCCTGCTGCACCTTGAACCAGTCACCACTACCATCGTAGCTCTTGACTGATCCGGGGGCCTTGCTCAAGTAGACTTGAGCGGGACCAGGGTGCTACAAAGCACGTCAACAAATCTATTCTCTGACAGGAAGCATCGATACTAGTAACTCACCTCGATTCCGTTCGCACCAAAGCCTTGCTTCATTCCAATCTTGTCACCAGGCTTGACAGTGTAGACCTGAGTGTTGGCACCAGATCCAGCACCAGTGTTGCAACGGAAGTCATTCTGGAGAATCTCTCCGTACTTGGTGGGCATGTAGCCTCTGGTATGCTGACGAATGTACTGCCAGTCTCTGCCGACAGGGGCACCATTGACCAGAAGTTGAGTGAAGGTGTAGTGGGCCTCGATCAGGGGAGCGAAGCCTGCAAGGGCGGCAAGGGCAACGGCAGTGAAATGCATTGTTGATGTAGGTGCAGGGGTTGTTTTTCGTGATGTGTGTATAAAGTTGGTTACTTGGCAGAGCCGGCTGCAAACAAGGAGAATTGAAACGATCTAACGAATGTAGCGAGTGTTGGATGAGAGAGAAGGAGATGAATTGAGGTAGTTTCCGAGTACTTATATAGCCATGCTCACCTTGGTATGAACTGTTTTTGACCATTGATTGATACGGCATGTCAGTCTGCCAACCCTTTTAGCGAACCTGCCCAGGTTGATCAAACATGACTTGAAGAGCGACCATACTCAAGTTGAGAGGTGCATCCAGCTAAAGATAGATAGATCATGAGAGACGACCAGGTCTGTAGGTTCAAAAACATGCAAGTAGCCAGAAGATAGTGCTTTGGGGGCGGTTCATTCGGCCGATACTAGCTTCGCGAGCGGCATGTGTTGTCCTAGACGTCTTGGCCATAGAAAAACAGGCAAGTGTTGAAACATACCATCAGCAATAGCAGTCTTGGTTGTACGAACAAGCAATAGGCCAAGTAAAACAGCAGAGGAGACTGTAGGCGCTTTGATATGGAGACATGGCCAAGCCTGCTACAGGTGTCAGGTAGATAGTAGCATCTTCTAAGTTGGTCGACAAATCCGTATAGACTGCGCCAACTTGGTTTTTCATGAACTGAAGGGGGAGTACGGGTGAGTCTCATCGTGAAGGAAGTGGATGCTTCGTTGGAGGTATAGAGAGCCGATATCTTGGCAAGTGCAGCTCTCAAGAGCGAATAGTCAGAGGGACGGCCTGCTGCTCGACCACTAAGTCACATTTTTGGTCTGCTAGACGGCCATCTTCGATGAGCTACATGCTAGGTGATGTGCTATGGTCGAACAACAAGAGCTGTCAGAACAGAAGTCGATAGCAGGTATTCCCTGGCGCGAAAATGTCGAGGCCTTCGATCCATCAAGCAGAGGCTGGATTGTTTCAAGTTGCCGAACCGAGCAGTCTCTCATGATGTTGACAGAAGTCGCGGTCGGCGAATTTCCAGAAAGAGAAGCGACCGCGTCGGAAGCTGTTCCCATCAGATGGCTTCAACGACGCCCAATCGAACGGTCTCTTCGGGAGCTCGACTTGCCGAAAAAGCACCTCGAATCGAGCGACGTCCGATCACTGTACACTTCCGAAATATTACAAGACAACTTGCCATACCATATAACAGTGACGACAAACCGCCCAAGAATCAGAGCTGCAGATCTCACACGAGATGTGGCCTGTATGAGCTCGGCACTCCAAACTACACAAATTCCATCTTCGGCCTCGAGTCCGGTGCCTCCTATATCAACAATATAGATTCTCGACGTTGGTGGACATCGATCACAACAGCCAAAAAAAAGAAACCTAGCCTAGAACAGTTCTTGGGAACGAGACTCTCAATTATGGTTGATTCTTACTGTTTCGTGCCACTGATTAATGGTCGATGTGTGACTATACAATTCCGTTCACGGCGCGAAATCTATCATCCAGTCACTACAAACCACGTCTAATCTGCAACCAGGCTGGTCGCATTGTTCAAGAACGCTGCAGAGCCTCAACACAGGGGCGTCTCTCAATCTGAATTCATGATCATGTATGAATCTCGCCCACATGTGTCAAAGTCTGTCTTGCGTGACTCCATCTCTCATGTGAACCGGTTGGACTGTAGGATACCATGATCTATAACTGACGGCAGGAGATGATACCTTCCAAAGGTATGTGTGTCATCAAGAAGTCAAACTCAAGACAGAACCAGCACACAACGACAGATGTCAAACCAGGCTGTCTGCTTCTACTGTGAGAAGCATGAGCGTTCATGTTCCAGCTGATCATCGGATCCAGCTCATGAGCAGCTTCGTTGGCGCGCTCGCCAGTATGAGATCACGATACACGGGTCTGCCATGAACTGGCTGACAACAAGAACACATGCATTGGAATACCGCATGACAGTTCTGATCCTTGGAGTATATAGGTCCACCTCCTGTGCTCTTTCATCCTTCTCCTCAACACTCTACCTTTCCCAAACAATCCAACAACCCATTCTCCACTCAACATTGTTCAACATAGTACATATTCACACTAGTATCCACAACCCATTGAACCCATCAGCACAGATCAAAGATGTCTTTGTCTCCAGATGCGCAGGATTTGCGCCTCTTCCAGTACCTTGCTCCGAACACCTTCAGTCAACTGTTGGCACAGAGCCCAATCGCTTCCAAGTCCTTGAAGGAGAAGATGCCGGCCTCATCACAAGCCATTGACAGTGGACATGAAGATACCGATGCCGACCCTTCGCCCCATGCTCAGCCTCCTGCCTCGACTCCATCGATCAAGTCCGAGCCTCAAAGTCAATCAACACGTGCGGAAAGCACAACCCAAGATGCTGCTCGACACACAGCTGGACCCGCCTCCGCCGAGATCATCGCCATACCAGACGACGGTGAAGGACTTGTGATTAGAGACTCATCACCGTTCTCTACCGATGCTGACTCCGTCGATCACGACTACATGAGCGACGCCGATCTTGCTGAGAAACTCTTCCGTGAGTCCAAAGGTTATGACAAACTATCGCTTGTCAAAAAGAAGGTCTGGGAAACCGAACGAGCAACAAAGTTCTTCCGAGAAGGCAAACCTAAGCACTTTGAGTGTTTAGAGCATCTGGTGAGCGGCAAGCCGTGTTCTACTCTCCAGGAGTATCTTCCATCAAGACTGGTAGCCCGCCCTGTCATTTCCTCCTTCTTTGGCCACAACAAGGGAGGATGGAACCACGTCATCAAGAGCGTGCGAGTGTTCTTGTGCAGGAAATGCTACCAACGCCACGAAAACAGACTTCACTCGCACATGGCTCCTATTCAGCTACCTCTCTTGCGAGAGTTCATCGACAGACTCGAGAGATGGCGCCCTGGTTGTCTCTTTACGATCCAGCTGCCAACTGCGATGGAAGCGAAGGTGAAAAAATTCAACAGGAAGATGGAGGAAGAGGGATCTGTGAGACGTGTTGTAGCGGCAGAGCTCGATGCTGAGGACTTGGAGGGTAAGAGTTCGAGAGCCGCCAACACACCTGTACTCATCGCCATCGAACTTGAGAACCGCTTTGGAGGCACCAACAAGACTATAGCAGATCTCCACAGTCTATTGGATTGGCTGGATACCAAGTTGGCAGACGGTACCATTGAGGATCTCCCAGCATTTGAGGCTCTTATTGAAGAGCGTCCACAAGACAAGAAATGCCTGCAAGTTCGAAAGCAGGGTCGTGATGCATTCGCGAAGACACTGCTCATGAGAGTGCCGACTGAACTTGCTTCTACCTCAGAGGAAACCGCCGGGTCAGAACACACACCTACACACCGTCCTGCCAGAGCTGGTTCAAGGAAGAAGCCTCGTCATGCCAACAGATCCCGAGTCACCACCGCCGTTTCCTCCTCGAAAGTTCAGGCTGATTTGCCGGCTATTCGTCAACCCGCTGGTCCCGATGCGACCGAAGACATTCGCAAGGAAGGAGCCATCGACAACAATGCCTCTGCCCTGGCAGAACCCTCTGGTCGTCCAAAGATCATACTTAAGTTGAAGGGCAAGAAATCCGTCAACGCTGATCCCACAGCCATCGAAGCACAACCACGCACCACTAAGAAGCGCAAGCGTGTCAATGTTACTACACAGGAAGGTGGCAAGAGCGAGGATGAATCGGCTGCTCCTGCCAAAAAGGCCAAACTTGCTGCAACAACGCAATCCTCACCCGTCGAGGAAGTCGCAGATGTGCCTTCAGCCAATACTGTCAGTGAAGGTCATGCTCAGGTATCTGAGGAGCAACATTTGGAAGTCGTGAACGGCGTCGCACGCCTGGCTTCTTTGACATTCAGCAGTTTGGAAGTCATCCTCGACTTCCCACCCGGTTCCTGAGGGATGTGATGAGGGTATATGTTGCTGCTGTTCTCATTGACTTTTGTTCTTTGTTGCTCTGATGGCGGGATGAAAGTATTGGCAGAAAATGATCTGTCTTTCTACTATGATGTTCGTGCCTTGGTTCAGGAGTTCTGATATGTCTGAGCGAAGACAGTCTTTCCAGGTTGTGGTTATCTCAGATCAAACTTAAGATGTTACAGAGGTCATGAAAGTTGATACGAACAATGATATCTTGTTATTAGTCTTCTTCTTCTTCCCCACGTAATGCAGTTTGTGACAGCGATCCAAAGTGTTCTACTTTCTGCGAATAGTTGCAAATTTTTATGCAGAGATTGGCTGGCATATGCTCGCTCGCAGCTTTGGTCTATCATCCTAACTCATCCGCGTCTCACTTCCGATAACAAAGTTTCCGAGGCAATCTTCTCAGAGAGCCTAGCGACACTTGTCTCCATGATTGTGATTGGGATAGGAAAGGCACGGCCGTGTTGCTGAGCAAGCTTTCCTTGATAGCCATCCCATACATTATGCCCTTCAAAGCTTCGGTATAATGTAGAGCGAAGGATTGTGCGCACAGGTGGGGAAGAGACGCTCAGATGAGAGTTCGGTAGCCAGATTCTAGTCGAGGGGAGCTGTTGTCATATGATGAGGGGTGACATCTTCCAGCATGCGATACAGTCTTGTGGTCTCGACTGGCGAACCTCTTGGTGCAGCTGTCGGACACATTTTCGGTAACCCAAATAGTCAGACCAAATCCTCCTACATCATCCCGTCTGATGAGATGCTTGGTACACCATGAGGCAGACCTCTGAGGTAATTTGTCGACGGGAGTCAATGAAACGAAGGTGGAGGACGTCGGAAGTGCGTGCCGGTGGACATTCGTCAACAAGCGTAGTAATACGAGAAACGAGTGCTATCATGTCAAGCAAGACATGCTTTTGCGGGGCTCTATAGATTGGATAGAGTTGGCCCCCAGGCTGGGGAGCGCGCGAGTTGGATCCTTCGAGCGCCCCACTTACCATACCGAGTGCAAGGCATCCATTGAGCAGCACGAAGTTTACCAAGTCGAGTCCAAGGTCCCGTGAGTCTCTGGACCCAGGGACGGATGTTGTTCGGCTTCTTTAGCGGACCGCACTAGCCCTCAAAAGGTTTGTGTAGATCCGAGCAGTAGCCAAGTATTGTACTTTGTTGCAAGGGTCCCGTACCGCACATACTAGACCTCAACCCCATGTCTCAAGCAGGAATAAACGTCCCAACATGCGTCAAGGGCTATGGGGTGAGATAAAGCGACGGATGAGTAACAAGGTGAGTAAGTCGCTATCGTCCAGAGAACCGGCTTTCTCGCATGCAGCGGCAATTTCGTTCTTTGCACGCTCAAAAAATACGTATCTTGTCGAGCAAATGCAGGGAGGGGGGTCTGTTGAGCAAGGTACCCGACTCCTCCACTTGCTTGCCCTGGCGGCCCCTTCAACTCGGCAACGTCTCCAGTCTGCCCATCAACAGTCGCGCGCAATCCTTCGGAAGCAAGGGTGTCGATGAAATTGTATATCGACAGAATGTCAGCTGGCAGTGGGCAAGCCACTGTCTCTTATAGGAACGCCTGTTTCCAGAAAGTCGCTAGGACGTTTCCCCTGAGACTACGTTAAAGTCTACAACGGTCTGCATTGGGTTTCGTACTGGTACCTTGATAGGGACTTTGTCGATCAGTAAGGTCGCTCGCTCTCCTCAACAAAGCCGCGAATTCTTTTCTGTTCGCAGGGGGAACGGACACGGTGAGAGAGTGGAGATGGACATTTAGATCAAGGACAAAAAAGAATAATTCATCTGTCTAGCTAGAGATCGGAACAAAGCCCGCTGCTGTGGTTGTGGTATAGTAACAAAGTGGTATCAAGTATAAGGAAAAGTCAGCGACAGTAAATCTATAAGCGCTCAAAATTGCACCAGGACTCCATGCGCTCGCTGTACACAAACAGGCAAATCAATATCCAAGTCTCAGTCAATCGTGACAATCAAACAGCCGTTGCGAAAAGGAAGGGGTTGCCTTGCTCGTCCAACCATGAGCCCTTCTCTTCTTCCGTTGCTTCGAGGATGCCCTCGGCCCTTCGAAGGGTCTGGACGTCCAAGCTGGTGACCCAGTTTCTGCCGGATAGAGGCTCTCGTACTTGGTTGTCAAGACCGAGCATCAAGTCATCCTTCCAAAGTCTTCGTGGTCCATCAAACACACACAAGACTCGTTTCTTCATCTTCATCTTCTCTGGGGGTGCGTTCCATGAAGGAGGATAGTTCTTACGACGCTTGTTGTTCTTTGCAACAGAGTGTAGTGCGACACCTCCCTTGGAGTAGGTCATACCTTGGCGAGTCACATCTGTGACGCCGCTGTTGGAAAGGACAGGGGAAACCATCTCATCCTTGATGTATCTCTCCTCGTCATCTTCGTCGTCTTCTTCATCATCATTGAAGACAGTGGGGCCCGAGAAGCCCGAAGCATTGCTCAAGGAGTGTCGCTCCAAGGTTTCCATGACAGACTTGTCATCAACCATCGAGCTAAGGATTCTCTCGTTGATGGCTTCGCAAGGGTCACCTTGTTGGATGACGCGAAGAACACAGTCGTCGAGATGCTCATAGAAGTCTTGAACGTTGGCGAACGCCACGCCACATGTCGAGCACATGCCAGTGGTGCCAATCTTGTTGAGGGCGCCCTTGGAACTGGAGCTTCCACCACTTCTTCTACGAGCATTGGGTGCGGTCTGTTCGACACCATGTACTGAGGTGAGATGTCTCTTGAAGACATCAGCACGGTTGAAGCTCTTCTCTGAAGAGCTGCCGCTGCCTGGACAGAATCCACAGACCATCGTACCTTTGTAGTGGGTCAAGGTATGTCTGTTCTTGTCGTACTTTCGGGCAAAGCCCTTGATGTGATATTCGCACGAAGTGATCGGGCACTTCTCAGGTCGCTCATTCTTGTGGGTAAGCAGATGTGCTTTCAAGTCCTTGATGTGTCTACCACAAGACGCGATGGGGCAGACGCCCTTGGTCTCTTCGGAGTCCAAAGACGACTGACTGCGGTGGGAGTGTTGAGAGTGATGGGAGTGGTGGGAGTGAGCCGATGACACGGACTGACGTCTGGATGATGATGATACAGGATAGGGGTTCCATGATTGTGAAGGAATGTAGGGGGATGTTGGTCTTTTGGACCGTACTGAGCTAGTTCTGAGAACGCCCGAGCTTCTGTTCGAATGAACTGATGATGCAGTTGGAGATGGAGGGTGGGGGAACAGGCGCTTGGAGTCAGAGTGCATCTGTGTTGTTGGTGGGGTGGGTGAAAGAGGCTGGATCAAGGTAGGATCTGTCAGGCAGAGGTTAGGAAATCGGTGCGTTCGTGGATAGGGCATGCAAGACTTACCAACACATCCTGCCTTCGCCGGCAGAGAGAGTGCAGCATAGTTGAAGGTATCGTTGACGAGGATTTGCTGATCGTAGTGACCATGGTGGAGGACGTTGGATTCAACTCCATGCACGGGAGTCCAGTTCGAAGATGAGTTGAAACCCATCAGAGGAGATCCCCTGGACGAGGAGAGCATCGAAGCAGCCGACTCGGACTTGACCGAACCCATGGGTCGAAGGTCGAAGTAGTTGGCAGAGGGATGGGTCGGCGAATATAGAGGTGTTGAAAGCTGAGCACTCTGTTTTGCGTATTTAGAAGAGCTGTGAGATGCAAGAATGTAGTTGGACGGCGCTGCAGAAACACTGTTCTGATCAATGCTGTATGAGTTGTAGCTATTGTCGGGTTGTTGCATCGGATATTGGACGGGTTGATAAGTAGAGGTGTGTGTCGGAAGTCCAGAGAATGCGTAAAGAGGATATTCCTCTTCTAGAGGATTCGGCATGTCGGTGGGGTGGGGACTGAAAGCAAGCATAGCTTTTGGTATCGTATGGACGATTATTTGTCCCGACAAGTTGGTAATCGAGGCAAGGTCCCACAGAAATCTGAGAGGGTCCTGAGGAAGGGGTAAGCTTCTGTTATGTGGGTGCTCCAATCCATCATCTTCGAAGACTTACCAAGAACAAGAAAAACAAATGGAATCAAGCGACCGCGCTATAGGTGCAGATATCCGATGATAGGACAAATGCAGTGATGGCCCAGAAGATCTTCCCAGAGACAGATGGGTACCTTGCCACTTAGGGTAAAGCGGGACGCGGTTAATGGGAGCGGTTGTCTGAAGCTCAAGCTCGTTCCTGTTCGAGGCTGCAAAGGACACAGCTGAGCTCGTATATACAAGAGGAAAATCAAAAAGACTGGACTGCGTTCTTCTCGCTTCGGGGGGTGGAAGATGAGCTTTATTTATTTCGCTATGGACTCACTAGATGGCATGTGGGAGACAATGCGCCTCTCAAAACGGAATCGCAGCACTCGAACCACATGCTGTTTTTGACTCAGTCAGTAGACCCTGGTCGTGAATGGCGAAGGAATGGGCGCTGTCGGTTCTGCCCTACGGTTTGATGAGGTTCACAACCTACACCATGGCGTCGCTGCGGAAAGTTTATTGGGTCGGGTACTTTATGGCTGCGGATCAGTTCATCTGGTTGCAGATCAAATCGTCTGGCAGCCAGTAGAGTGACGATATACCGGCGTCAGACGTGTTGGTTTGGGTTCGTTTGCTCCCGCTGATTTTTATTGTCCGGCTCCAGCTCAACCAGAGAACTGGGAGGGCGATCTTCGTCTTCGCTCCTGGCAGTCGACACAGCACCACGCCGCAGAACATGACAAGAATGCTTCCGACCAAGATGCAAAAGGTAATTTCTTTCTGGTGCAAGCTTGTCGCGCCAGCAGACTGCATGGTCTCCCCGACCGTTTGGTGTCGGACATGTCCTAGTGCCATGGCAGCGATTGGGAGGGAGTCACCGAACGAGCCTTACCGTGTTGGGCGAAAAAGCTGCGAGGTGCACAGCAATGGTCCCGAGTGTCAACGAATGGCGCAACGGCTAAGAGTTGGCGCGCCGGGCAGCGCGAGGGCTAGGCACGTTGTTCGGGGAAGAACACCCAAGCAGTGGGCCGTGCGCAGGCAGGCGATCTTTCCTTTCTGGGATAATGATGGTCGGCAGAAGCATACCGCTCCTCGAAAAGGCCATGCGAATCTCGTTGGAAAGAGGCTTTGACCCCAGAATTGTTTTAGGTTCAGCAATCGCACGCGAGATGGAAGACAGTGTGGCTTTCAGAAGAATTCGAGTCCGGTGCCAGTGACTAGCTGCGAGTCGTGAGAAAGTTAGTTGGCTTGTCAAATGCCGTTGGTACTCGAGTATGCTCGGCAGTACTGCTGGTGGTAGGCAAGATAAGAAGGCCAGATTCTTTGTAGAAGCGCATGGACGTGAGCAAAACTCGCTTGCGTGTCGAACCTGTTTCGTAATCGGCAAAGCACTACTTTTTGCTTATGATGATGATCCTTCCACACTCCACATATCGATTCGAACGCGACGAGAAGTACCGATGGATCCGGCCATGTCATCTTTCCTAATACGGTTCTTCAAGGGCAGGCATGTGATTCGCTTGGGTAGCGGCATAGGGCTCATGCACGTGGGGAAAGTAAGGACATGCTCTCCTCACAGTCGTTTATAAGGTTGACTTTGCAGTATCGGCGGAAGGATTCAGACTGGAGAGATACTCAGCCAAGTACTTGGAAGCATCCATGAGCGTGCTCCTGCTTTTGGAGAGCCCGGGCCAAAACACACGGGATGGTGCTGCGGCAGACAGTCATAGCACTTGTACAAATGGCTTGGCAAGAATAGACTCCGGAGTCGGGAGAATATCGACGTTCCTGCATTTAGGACAGTTATGTCGGCCTCCCCTGCAACTTGCTGCTGCACCCCCTTAGAAATACATGTGCAAGGCTACCGCAGCTGGTCTGTCAGCTCAGGGATTGCAACTTTGACAGACAACCGTCTGGGGCTCAACATGTGTCGCGTAACGGGATGTGCCTGGACTCAGGCTGGTATGGCAGGCTACATTTGGGCGGTCGGAGGATCCATCAAATTACAAGATTAGCAAGACATGTAACAGGTACATGTACAGTGCCCGGATAGGTGCCAACTTTGATCAAGCACGGAATGATGTGCTCAGCCTGCGTCCAGGTTAGAGGGTCGATATGGTTCGTGGGCTGTGATCGACTGGCTTGACAGTGATGCATTTGCATCTCATCCGGGCGATCTTGATTGGTGTCGTGTCCAATCACAGCGGAGATGTGGTTCGAGATCTGCCCTTGGCTTGCGGAAGGCTTCTGGATTATGGTGGTTGACACAAAAACGAGGCTTAAAGCAACCACATGGGTACGGCGGTGGAGCCGTGCAAAGTCATAGTTCCAAAGACTGTCGATAGCAGAGTTATCAAGCTGCTGCATATGTGGTTGATCGGCAAGACTCGAGAAGTCGACGCTGCGATACTCAGCCAATCGAGTCGGGAGGAAGCGTCTCTAATAGAGAAAGTGCTGAGCTGGCTGAGGGACGGCTCATCCACGACCCGAGCTGTAAGGAGTATGGCTTGTCACTTGGAGCGGAAGATTGGAAGCAGCATGTCTGCTCGAGAGACTTGGTCAGCGCAATGAGTGATGATGACGAGATGCGGATGCTTGTATGGCCACCAACGAGGCGCGAGTAGAGTACTCGGTAGAACAGGCTGGAGCTTTCAAATGGTCGCGGCAAAAGTCGGCGCAACGACCGCGACACGCGAAGCGCGACGAGATGCTCTTTGCACCGAATCTGTCCATATCAACAATTGCTTGTGCTGCATCTCACCACCTTGTTCGATCCGTGCAAGCGATTCCACGGCTTCTTTTTCGTCTCGAGGACCAAGTAGTTGCTTCCATCGGCGTCACAACACGCCGCGCAACCCTTCCGGAGCTCGCTTCGCCGCCGCTTCTTGCTATCACACTCGCACCTTGAAGAGTGCCCAACACATCACTTCCATCACCACACATCAGTTCTAGTCACCAACCATGTAAGCGCAGCTATCGCGTCGTGTACTCTACGTCCCACGGCGCAGCCCAATATTGCTGCTCAAAGGCTGACACGGCGCTGTAGGGAGACCTTTGACAACATCTACCTCGACCTCTCAAAGCAGACTGGCAAATGTCGTTTCGCTGAGTCTGGTCTGGGTTGGAAGCCGTCCGGTCCTGGCGACACTTTCACTCTCGACAAGGCCGAGATTATCTCATCACAATGGAGCAGAGCTGCGAGGGGTTTCGAAGTCAAGATCTACTCAAGAAACTCGGGCGTTATCCAGCTGGACGGCTTCATGCTCGATGTATGACTGCACCTGTACATCTACCGCCTACTTGCCACCACGCTAACTCGCTGCAGGACTACGACCGACTCTCCAGATGCTTCAAGCTGTGGTACAGCATCAACCTCGAACAGAAAGAGCACGCCCTACGTGGCTGGAACTGGGGAAAGGCCGACTTTGGCAAGGCTGAGCTCGCCTTCAACGTGCGCAACCAACCCGCTTTCGAGATCCCCTACACCGAAATTTCAAATACCAACCTTGCCGGCAAGAACGAAGTCGCTGTCGAATTCTCCCTTCCTGGCGACGGCGATGAGACGGGTACCAACGGCGCTCTCGGAGGTGCAAGAGGCAGAGGCAAAAAGGCAGGCGGCTCGGTTGACCAGATGGTCGAGATGCGCTTCTACATCCCTGGAACAGCAACCCGCAAGGAGAAGAAAGAAGAGGGCGATGAAGATGGCAGTGAAGCTGATGGCGAGGACGACCAGCAAAATGCCGCCAATCTCTTCTATGAAATGCTCATGGACAAGGCAGAAATCGGCGAAGTCGCAGGCGCTACCTTCGCTACCTTCCTCGATATTCTGCACCTCACCCCCCGTGGACGTTTCGACATCGATCTCTACGAGTCCTCTCTCCGCCTCCGCGGTAAGACTTACGACTACAAAATCCAGTACGACTCGATCAAGAAGTTCTTCCTTCTACCCAAGCCCGACGACGTACACCAACTCATCTGTATCGGCCTCGACCCTCCGCTACGCCAAGGTCAGACTCGCTACCCGTTCTTGGTCATGCAGTTCAAGCGTGAAGAAGACATCGTCCTCGACCTGAACATGACCGAGGAAGATCTCGAGAACAAGTACAAGGGCAAACTCCAGCCCAGATACGAGGCTCCTATTGCCACTGTCATCTCAAAGATCTTCTTGGGCCTGACCGGCAAGAAGATCCTGCAACCCAGTCGCGATTACAACTCACACCACCAGCAGTCGGGTGTCAAGTGCTCGGTCAAGGCTAACGAGGGCCACCTCTTCTGTCTGGAACGCGCTTTCCTTTTCGTGCCTAAGCCTGCTACTTACATTGCTTTTGACAACGTTTCCGCCATCACCATGTCTAGAGTTGGCGGTGCCGTGAGCGCTTCCCGTACCTTTGACATTGCTGTCTCGCTCAAGGGTGGTGGTGAGCACCAATTCTCGAACATCAACCGCGAAGAGCAAAAGTCGTTGGAGAACTTCTTCCAGCTGAAGGGCATCAAGACCAAGAACGAGATGGAGGAAGAAGGTGCTCTGATGGCTGCTGTGCTGCAGGATGGAGACCTTGACTCTTCGGACGACGAGGTTGTCGCGGTTCGTGGTTCGGCCGACGAGGACGATGAGTCTGTTGATGAAGACTTCCATACCGAGTCCGAGTCAGATGTCGCCGAGGAGTATGACAGTGCCCACGATAGCAGTGGAGACAGTGACGAAGAGATGGCTGATGCTGGAGGAAGCGACGCCGAGAACAAAGTGGAGCCTCCCAAGAAGAAGGCAAAGACGGCAAAGTAGTTGCTGCTTTCCCACGATACCCTTTCTCAGACACATGATTTTCAAAGCTCGGCATGGCGTAGGCGTTTTGGAGACAGGGATGTGCGAGGGGGAATGGCTGGTTTCATATGGAGAGGCAGTAATTACTGCTGCATGATGAAAGCAAATGTAACCTTGATGCACTATCAACAAAAATCAGAAGAAACGTATAATACTGTTCAGTCAAGTTTGATGATGCATTGTGGAGGATGTCGTAAACGTGTACATGGCTTGTGGATTCTGCAGTCAAGGATTATCCATATCCTTTAGAACCACATGGCAGGCTACACAGTCCACACAACATACACCAGCCTAGTAGTATACAACTATAGTGAGCCATATATGTGTTCGAATTCAACAAACACCGTATACATTGATCTGGACAATGTCAATGGTGTTTTGAGCATCGGAGTTGCTAGGAGATTCATGCTTACAAGACAACCCTGACCTCCCCAGATTCGGCCTCAGCCTCTCACTCGCGCATTCTCCCAACCTTCTTTGCATCCAGAGGCGTACATTATCGACGAAAAACTATGATTGGTGAAGCCAGTGGCACACGATGCGATCAAGAACAGGATGGTGGGTTTTCCGATGTCCCGTAGTAGGGTGGTAGAGTCCTGCACATAGCTGACATCATCTTGCTCAGTTTGACATGTCGCAATCGCAAGGTGCGCTCTCTTCTCTTAAGCAACTTTACAGTATCGTTGACAACACTATAGCTCAAATGCGATGAGCAAAAACCGGGTAAGTGATACGTATCAGCTATTCCTCCATATCCTGCATATACCCTTACACCCGTACACTCAACTCCAGCGAGCCCCACATGTGTTGAAGCTGGCAGGCTGGACAAACTCCAAGAACAATGCTCAAGATGATGAATATGACTGACGAGATTCGATTTTAGTTTGCGGGCAGTGCACAAAAGCTAGTCGCCAATGCGTGCCTAGTCCAGGTGTCGTCTTCAGACATCAACAAAATGCATCCATGAATGGATCCGGCACGAGCAATGTTGAAGGTGGCCTCAAGAGATTCTATGGCTACAAGGAAACGTTCAACAAGAACAGTGTCTGGGTAGATATTCCTCGTAACCGTGTGTATTCTGGCATAGTCGGCGACTCCAGACAGCTGCTGATATCGCGTAGTCACATTTGTGCATACCACCAACCCCTACAACGATCCGGATCCATCACACTTCCACACAGTTCCGGAGATGACAGATACCGAGCCACGGATAGATCATACCTGGAACACTGCTGCCGAGTATCCCTATCCATTCATGCCGAGTTCGACCCACGGATTAGAGGCATTGTCTGCCGCAGCTTCAGGTGACCATTACCTCCAGAATGACACTCGACGATTAGGCGTATCGGAATCTTTCTCGCCACCTATAGACCCGAGACTCGATACGGAGCTGTCAGAGACATGCATGAACTTGTTCGAGCCTCAATCAGATACTGGGCCGACTGATTTCGACCCGAAAAACGACGAGGATGTCCCCTTCCTGCTACGTCACTTCTCGGAAGGACCTGGTGAATGGATGGATCTTTTTGACCTAGGGTCGTTCTTTGCGGTCGATGTGCCACTCAAAGCAGCTTCCAGCTCTCTGCTACTGTACGCGTCCATTGCATTGTCGGCCAAGGCTCTGGGGAGAACTAGAATCACAGCACAGCAACCTAAAGGCTCCGGCTTAAAGCGGACCCCAGCGGAATGGTCACACAAGGCTCGATACTACTACGATCAAGCAATTACACTGCTTAGACAAGCACTCGAGAACGAAACCAGACATGCATCTGCCGGCCAACAATCACCAACTACGGCTGTGGGAACGACAGACGCCGTACCAGGTATGGGCATTGATCATCATTCACCATCTCCGCCAATTCTGTCTCGACCGGACACGGATGAGCTGATCGCCACGACAGCCATTCTTTGCGTGTTTGAATTCCTTGATGCGTCAGGCACAGAATGGTCAAGGCATTTGGACGGTGCTAAGAGTTTGTTCGACATCGCCAAAGATGGCACAATGCCTCTGTCCAACACGGCTACGGATCAAAGTCCAATACTCACCTCTAGACCAACTACTTCCACGAAAGGACGTCGAGCCGTGTTCTGGAACGTTTGTCGGCAAGAAATGTTGAATGCCTGTGAGTTACAGCATTCGGACAATCAAATCCGAGCGAGCTGACTTCTGTTGTTTCAGTCATAAACAATACCAATACTAGGCTGGATACAATGGATCTGTCTATGTGGCGATATGCTGGACTGCACATCTCGCAGGCAGGATACATTTTGCCATCGAACGATCCTGCAGTACATGAACCAATGGCCGACGACATGGTATCAAACGCATTGATCTGGCTCATGATGAAACTGGTCAACTTCATCTCTGCTGGCGACGAATTCCCCCACGAGATGGGCCTGGGTGTCCGTCAGGTAGCATTGTTAGAATACTGGCAAGGCTTGGAACGGCAGTTGGACATATGGTTTGAGGTACCAATCAAGTTGGACAAGACCAGTTGGCTGATGCTAATTCTTAACTCGTACAGGGATTGCCACATAGCTTCAGACCGAGCGCTACGGAATGGCCTGACAGAAGTAACGTGAGTGCCGACCAAGTCATTTGCTATATGTGGAGCTAAAACGTTTTAAACAGAACAACGTGAGGAGTGCTACCAAGATTCCGCTAAAATGGTTCGCTCGGCCCATGTGTGCATCTACGATGCAATCATTCCACTTTGCAAAGATCCAACTACTCCTCAACAAACCTCACGAGTCTACAGGGACGACGCATATCAAAGCATCAGGCACAGGCAGTAAAGGCAACACGTGGTCTCTAGCTCAACGGCACGCATCTTATGCATCCATCTTGCGACAGAGCAGAAAGCACGCAGAGGAGATTGTCAGCATTGGTCTTGGCCTCAAGAATGACAGTGCGAGAATCCACAGTGTTCAGCCTTTGTATACGGCTGGACAGGTACTGGGAATGCGAGAATCCAGTGCCAGGCCATCTCAGGGCGAGGGAAACTCGCCGGACGAAGTTGACGCTATGCGCGGTTGTGTGTTGAACCTGCTGCAGAGCATCCAGCGAGAGACAGGATGGGCGACAGAGTATCGCATGCAGCAGCTGCTCGAGGAGTGGGGTCTGCCAAATGGATAGATATTATCAACATTACTAGGTTGAAAATACAGACAAGAAAGTGATATTACTCCGCAGAAATGGGTGTCGTGATCGGGATGCGGTGTCACTCCAACCTCGACGGTACTCGCTCGTACCTCGTAGGATTTGCAGATCCCTGTGTAGGTGACGGCACGGCGGTGTATTCGGACCGTTAACAATACTTCCCATGTGTAACCGAAACACAACCAAGGCATGTCTCGAGACTCGAGATGACCTCTCATGTCTAGACAGTTCATGCCACTGTACCTATTCCAAAGCACGAGGGCAGAAAGCCAAAGGATCAGGGCTGGGAGAGATGGCGGGTTCCAAGAAAGTTTGAGACTGTATCTGGTTGCGGCTACGGAGAAGACCGATGGCGGTAAATGTACCGAACATGAAAGATGACATGCAGGATATGGCGCGACGAGTTACTTTCAGATAGCTGTCAAAGTGCCAGACGACACGCATCGCAAGTAATTTGCAGTTGTATAAGGTGCCTAGTGTAGCAGACAGAAGGAAACGCAGGAAGACGTTGTTCAAAACAGCAAACATGAGCGAGCGAGTCGCTGCAGCAGTTCTTCAGAGGAACGACCGAACGAGGGAACCATTGTGGGAGGCGCCAAAGCTCGGACACTTGGCGTGCATGACGGATTCGCGAGGGGAAGTTGGACGAGCGGGAAGTTGGAAGACAGAGAGGACTCGAAGGCCGGTATGTCGAGTCTCGAGTCTTGAAGAGATGGGTGGTTGTGAAGGCGAGAGCAACAGAGGTAGGGCGTGTACACCTATAGCAAGTTGGTAGGATAGAATAGCTTTCGATAGACCAAAAGAAGATCGGAAAATTAACTCCCAAGGCTCCAGATCTCCACACTGACTGAAGCAGGAAGGCTGCACGGTCGCACGCACCGAGTACTCCGGTCCATTGTTACTGCCACTTACTGCTGCTGCTGCTGTTGCTCGCACTGTAAGGTCGCCGGCTGCCGCTCGCTCTTGCTTGACACACGACCTGCATCCTCTAGCTCGCTCGACTTGCTGCTGGCATCGCGCTCCTGCAATCTACCACTGACATCGACGGTCGCAACATTGCGACACACAGCCACTCGGCGCACGCCCGCTGTCCGCTGTCCGCTGCCCGCTCTCGCTGACGCCGCGTCGCCCGCCCAGTACACGACCATCCAGAACCACAATGCTCTGCGCAAGCCGGACTGGCCTCTGTTACCACTAAGCGATTG
>Ga0268251_10000214_pt1 | contig 20739 bp, 19 predicted proteins | sample AgamicAsMae_FD_200527 | JGI IMG/M metagenome (GOLD analysis project Ga0268251, IMG submission 200527) | Agave microbial communities from Guanajuato, Mexico - As.Ma.e (v2) (version 2) | ecosystem: Host-associated > Plants > Phyllosphere > Phylloplane/Leaf | place: Guanajuato, Mexico | collected...
CATGTCACAATCCACTGTCCTCTTCTGAAAGCGAAGTGATGTCACTTCAAGTTGTAGTTGCTCTGAGAAAAAAGGAGGAACCTCTTTCGAAGAGTTGAGCTTTGGCACAGCAAAAATCACAAGAACGCAGCCGTAAACTGAGTGGTAAAGGAGGAAAATTTCTTGGTGGTTAGCCCTATCTTCTCAACCTTCTATCAAACCTGTCGAGGACGCATGGCAGGAAGGCATCCCAAAAGAACGCCGTTCGCTAAAATTACATATGCTCGCCGCTGCCGCCCACGCTCATCCCATTGGAATGAGATGCCTGTCCATTTGCTCCTGCATGCTTTCATGATCCCACCCCCCCTGAGATTTTTTCCGAATCTTGTTTCATTTGATTCCCCCCAAAACACCATCGCTTTTTGAAATTTTTAGAACTCCATGTAATGCTTGCAATGCAGAAAAACGCTCCTCGCAGTACGCCAGAAGGAGAAAGAAGAAGAGGAGGAAAGAGTGGCAGATGCCTCACGCGCTCTAAGCAAGGTAGCGGTACGAAGGCAACTTGGCATCCTCGATACGCTCCAGGTACTCACGCTCGATCAAACTCTCGATTTTCTTCTTGATCATGGTGACATCAGGCTTGAACTGTGCACTCAATTGCGTAAGTGTCTCGTTGATCAGCTGTTGATGAGACAATTCCTTGCGCTGTTTCATGATGCGCACAATGGCTGCTTCAATGACAAAGCCGCGAGAGTCGTTGTTCTTCTTCTCCGTGTCTTTGCGCTCCTTGTCGTTCTCGACCTTGTTGCCTGCAGTGACGACGCCGACCTTGACCTTGATGAATTTGGAGGTGAACTTTTCGTTGAAAGAGAAGCGGTCGGTGGGCTTGACATCCTTGCTCATGGGGTCCTTGACGAGAATGCGAGTCTTGGGTGCCACGGCTAGTGATTGCAGGTTTCTGATGAGCTCGTTTTGTGGGATATTTGTTTGTGCGGCAATCTCTTCGTAGGTGAGTGTGCCGTCAACAGGGAGATCGTTGAAGAGTGACAGGATGATCATCATGTAGGTTGACACGTTGAGCTCGTGCACTCTGGTCTTGGGAGGACCACCGTCCTTGCTGGGTAGCTTGAAGGTGCCCTTGATATCAGCTGTACCCATACCTCCTTGCCAGCTGAGCACTCGGCCAGAGTACTTGGTGGTATAGTACTGCTCGAAACTCGTTTTGATCTTCTCGACTGCAGGGGGGTAGATGGTCTTGAGCTCTCCTTCTTCATCGTGGCCTCTCATACTCTCGACTGGCCATGTCATGCTGGTTAGGACGTTGATGCTGAGATCGATTCTCTTGGGATCGTTTTCGCCAAGCTTTGAGATATATGTCTGGTAGCCTGAGGTGAGTTCTTCCGAGAGGGACATATCCTTGAACATGGCCTCCATCTTGAGTGTGAAACTGTTGCCGAGCTCGATCTTCATGCGTCCCAGCATCTGCTTTTCGACGTCCAGACTTACTGACTTGCCCATGAGCAAGCGTTTTGAGAGATGCTTCTTGTAATATGTCTCGAAAATGTCCTTGTCCTGGAGGTAGCGAACCAGTGTAATAGCCTTCTCAAGCACTTGGTCAACCTCTTCCTCGGTCTTGCCCTTGATTCCCTTTTTCATGTTGTCGTCGATGAATAGTGAGATGTATTCGGAACTTCTTTGGAGAGCGTTGATGGTATCGGAGAAACTGCGAGTTTGAGCGGTCTGCAGAACTTGGTCCTGGTTGAATGCGAATTTCCAGATACGGTCGAAGCGATCCTTCAGATCCAGTACATCCTGAACCCACTTCAAAGCTGCTACCGTCTGTTGGTTGACCTTCTCTACTGGTTTTGCCTTCTCTTTCTCTCCAGTCTCTCCATCTTCGGCGGGTGCTGATTGAGCGGCGGGCTGTGCAGTTGGCTGATTCATGGCATTGCTGTTGACGTTCGTTCCCATCTCCTGGATAATCTTCTGGATGGCTTTCGTCAACTCGGGCTTCTTGGGGTCTACTCTGCTCTCCAGCTCAAAGACCAGACCAAGATCTTCGTGCCTGTCGTTTGCGACCATGAACTGTACTCCACTGTCCATCTCGATCAAAGCCTTTATTTGTTGGCGAATGAGCTCATCCTCGACAACCTTGATGATTTTTGCAGACGTCGACTCAGAGATTGTGGAGCGACAGCGATCAGCTTCCTCGTCCAGTCGCCTCCTCACGTGTCGACAGTATGTTCCTGCATCCGACTCTTTCAACAATCTTTCGCTTTCCTCACGGTAGAAGATTGCGCTCTTGGCGAGGAAGTCTTGTTCGAATTTTGTGAGATAAAGCTTCTCGTCTTCTCCTTCTGCGTCTGTCTCGAACAGACCTTCCAGCATATACGTGTTTGCCTTGATCAGGGATTTGTCGATGTAATCACCATCGCGATCCATGCGAACCTGGTCGAGGATGACGGCGTTCAAGGTGTCAAGGAAAGAGAGCGGGGGTTGAACGGAGGCAATGGCGGTCGAGTACAGGATGCTATCTCTAAAAAGACTCATGGCCTTTGAGAAGATAGAGGGTTGTCTTGTATCGGCGCAGTAAACACGATCCATGTACATGAGGACGTCTGTCAACATGCTCATCGAGGTCTGGTGGTCTTGCCAGGCAGACTTGAGGGCAGCAAGGAAGCGGGTACCGGCCTCGCGGCGTTCGGGAGCGGTAGCACTGGCATCGAGGGAAGAGTCGGAGTCGTCAGCGAGGATGTGGGCATGTAAGGTGCGAGCAATGTCCGTACGGACAGCAGTGGACAGCCAGTGAGTCTCGAAATCGGCGACCTTTTTGTACAAGTCATCGCCCTTCTTCTTGAGGACTATCTTATAGGCGGCGCGGTAAAGCTGTTCGAAGGAAAGAGCAGATGCGTTCTTGGTGTGGATTTCGCCGAATGCATGCGAGAGAGTTGACCAAGTTTCCTCGAAGTCAACATCGTTGGCGCCAGCAACGCCCTGTTTGCGATTCATGTTAGAAAGTTTTGAACTGCTATGACGAAGGGCGAGCTTCAAGACGGAAGCGATTGACAGTAAGGGAGACTTACTCTTCTGGGAGCGCGAATCTTTGTGCGCTGACGACTGGCCATGATTGTGGTGTTTGGAAAGACCAATCTTGTGGTGAGCTGTATGACTTGTCTTTCGTCAGGTGGCGGGGTTGGAGAGCCGTTGCAACTCGGTAGTGACAGCGGACAGCTTTGGCTTTGGCACCCTCAGGGTCTTTGTTGTTGCTTTGTGCGGGAAGCTTGGAGTCAACAGCCTTCAAACAAGACGGATGATGAAGTGAAGAGCGATGGGCAATAAAGACATGTGACTGGATTTGAGGACATGAAGACAACGGGGATCGTGTTCGTGATAACTCGCATCAGCAGCTCCGGCAATGGCAGCTGCTCGCCGCATTCGGAAACCACCAACTCCCCCTCGCACGGTCCACCTGGCAGAATTCCTCGCCGCCCATGACGCGCCGCAAACAGCCTGGAAGTTGCGACAATTCACTTTCACTCTGCCGCTGTCTGACTACCAACCCTTGCGCCATGTCTCTCCCTTCTGCAACCCGTGCTCTGCAGCGCGCCTGCTCGCGCCAACCCTCAGTCACTCAAGCATGCCGCCAGCAGCTCCGACACCTCTCGTCGAGACCCTCATCGGCATTCCCGCCCCTTCTCCGCACTCAGTCACATATTCCAAACACCTTTCAATCAAAACAGCGACGATGTGAATCAACAGCGAAGCCTTTGACCGACCGTCCCGATCAACTACCCAAGCCCGAAGCTCGCGAGGAAGTCCCTTCATACGAAATGACCTTCACTTGCAAGGCATGCTCGACCCGTTCCTCGCACCGCATGTCCAAGCAGGGCTATCACCACGGCACAATCCTCATCACATGTCCCGGCTGCAAGAACAGACATCTGATTGCCGACCACCTGAAGGTATATCTACTGCGTGCCATTCGTACCCAGCGACAGCTTCTGACACGTCTAGATCTTCTCCGACAAGCGTATCACTCTCGAAGACATACTCGCAGAAAAGGGTCAACTGCTCAAGAAGGGTGCTCTGGATTCCGAGAGCGACATGGAGTTCTGGGACGACGGCTCCCAGACTGAACGTACAAAGAAGCCTTGATTACTTCCTCACCATCACTCAGTGCAGCTGGCCTGCACTGCCCATCAGCATGCCTCACTGAGGCCCACATAATACTTCTCAACTCCATCAACACTCTCCACCACTACTCATAGACCATTGCTTGGGAAATAGTCAAAAGATATACAACCATGTATAGACATAAAATGAAAAAGTCGACTTTCTTGCTATAAAAACAATCTACGCTTTTCTGCCGATGCTGACATCGAGTCTGCTAATGAGATATGCGACACCGAAAGTGCCCATGAGGGAGCTGAAGATGACAATGGGCTTCCTGAAGCCGGCGAGGAAGGGGTAGTCATAAGTCACGACAAGATCCTTGCCGCGGAAGTCGTCGACAACGTTCAAGGCAGTGAGCTTGAGCGTCGAGCGGCCAATCGTGTCCATGAAGGTACGGTGCGTGCTGACCTCCGACGAGATGATGGGAACCTTGGTCTCAAATTTGATGTTACTGTCGTTGTTGTTAGCTTTTGTCAGTCGTCGTGTCAGACAGGAAACAGAACTTACGTTGCGCCCTCAGGGAGGACAATTCTGACAGTCAACTTCTCGATCTCTAGACCCTCAGGCTGCTTAGGGCCTTCAAGGAAAGGAACCTTGAGAACGTAACCATCACCGGTCTTGAGCTTGCGCAAGAAGCTCTTGAGGTCGTTGTCCCAACCGACCTTGAAGCTGTACTTCCAGCCACCAAAGACTGGGTAACGGGGCTTGAGTTGGAGCAAGGCTTCCTTGGGAGTATTTCTAGGACGGAACCGGGAAGTGCTGACGTTGCCGATGTCGTCAATGAAGTAGGGGTTTGCGCTTCCAATGATAAGAGGGTACTCGAGTTCCTTAAGAGCCGAGGTAGGAGGGTTGAAGTATTGAGTCTGTTGCCATTGAACACGCGAGAACTGCTTCTTCAGGGCAGCACCTCTGTTCTCGAGCCAGTAGCGCTCCTCGGTTGCGATGTTGCCTCCCCAGTGGCTGACTTCGATATCACGCTCGACCAGAGTGGCATGCAGTAGAGGCTTGGTGAACTCGTATCTCAGCGAGACGGGCTGGTTGGCACCAGCGGGGACCTCGCCGTAGGGACCGTAGGTGAACGTGACGCCCTGCTTTACGGGGTCCTCTTGGCCCTCAGCGTTGTTACCGACAACAGTGTACTCGGGCACGTCGCTGGTGGGCATCTTGAGCTTGGTCTTTTGCTTGATGGTCTTGTAGGCCGAGTTTGTGTAGGCATTGAGAGTGATCTGAACGTATTGCTTGTCGGCTTGGTTGATGGTGGCAGGCAGAGGGCTCAGGGCGGACAGGATCGAGTAGGTGATAGATAGGGTGAGCTTCTCCTTGGGGGCCAATGGGGAGGGGAATTTGACGCGGTAGTACTCGATGGGGCTACCTGGTCAGCGCACTCTAGGACAAATCATGAACATGTCTTAACTCACCTGTAAGTGTCAATGCCGACAATCTCCGGGCTAGGGAAGATGGCATCGGGCTTGTTCTTGTCCTTGACGTCCAGGCCGCCGACTCTGGCAATCAGATCCTGAGGGAAAGGCAGGTAGTAGTCCTGCTGAGGCTTGGTATCGATGTTCTCAACAACGACATTGATCGTCTCGCGAGGGTATTCCTTCTCCAGGTTGACGGTTCGTACGAGGTTGGTGTGCTGGAAGACCTGAGGAGGCTCGAAGGTGCCGCTCAGCATTTGCTTTGAGACATCAGGGTTGCTGAGGTTGGCCTCGGCGTTTGCGAAGGAGAGCAGTGCTGCGGCGCAGCCTGCGAGTAAACTCAAGCTCCTCATGGTTGTTGTCTGGATTGGTGAGTTCCTGAGGATTGAAGCATCTAGCCGATAGCTCTCCAGCTTTGGTGGAAGCGTGGCCTCTCGCTCTCGGCCCACCTTCCCCCGACTCGCCGCGTCATCCAATCGCGACCTTCTCCCAAAAGCCATCCGACCTTTGTATCACCACCTCTCGATAGAATCTATCTGCGCCGTCACATTCTCTGGAGAACTCTACCCGAACGTCGGTCTTATCGATATTGCGAATTGGCCCAATCTGCATTGATCGGGTCTTGCGGCTACTGAGCCAGCACTGAAACTCAATCAGAAGAATTGATTCAATTGCTGTAAATGTTCAGATTGCGTCAAGCTGCACTGTCTAGCCAAACCTGGCGCCAGTCGACGTATGGTCTGCGTTGTGTTCGCAATCTTTCGTCCAAGAGCCCTTATCTGAAGGTTTCTGAGGAAGTCCAGCAGGCTATTCACGAGAATAGACCTGTTGTTGCGCTCGAGAGTACGATCTACACTCATGGCTTTCCTTACCCGGACAACATCGCACTAGCTTCTCACCTGGAAAGTATTGTCAGAGCCGGTGGTGGTGTCCCAGCTACCATTGGTATCCTCGATGGCGTCGCCCGTGTAGGCTTAGACGCTGAGGAGGTCATTCGTCTTGCTGGTGCTGCTGGCAAACCCGATACGCTCAAGATTTCACGGCGTGATCTGGGCTTTGCTTGCGGCTTGGGCTCTCCAGGACGTCGCTACAACGGAGGCACAACCGTCGCTGGTACCATGATTCTGGCTCATCTGGCCGGTATTCAAGTCTTCGCTACAGGGGGTTTAGGTGGAGTGCACCGAGGCGCTGAAAGCACCATGGATATCTCGGCAGATTTGACCGAGCTTGGCCGTACTCCTGTCGCTGTCGTCAGTAGCGGCTGCAAGAGCTTCCTTGACATTGGAAGAACTCTCGAGTACCTGGAGACTCAAGGTGTACCGGTTGCCACGTTCGCCGATGGCCGCGATGGCAAGATAGATTTCCCTGCTTTCTGGACTAGGGAGAGCGGTATCCAGAGTCCAATGATCTTAAACGATGAAAAGACTGCTGCTGCAGTCATTCATGCGCACAAGTCGCTGGGTCTGCAGTCTGGTTTGTTGTTCGCAAATCCCATTCCTGAAGCTTTCAGTATTGCCAAAGCCGAGATGGACAAGGTAATCGATGAAGCTCTCCAGGAAGCTGCACAAGCAGGTGCGACTGGTGCAGCTAACACTCCTTTCATTCTTGCCAAGATCAAGGACTTGACAGGCAAGAACAGCGTCAAGTCGAACAAGGCTCTGATTGAAAACAATGTCAGAAGAGGTACCTCAGTCGCGGCTGAGCTGATGAAGCTACAAGCAGAGAACGGCCAAGGTCAAACTTCGTGAGTGAGTGTATTGCTGGGGCTCCAAGTCACTTCGGCTGACTGAGGTAGGATATTTCAACCAGCACCACCCTCGCAGATAGTCGAAGAAGGCTCCACAAACTATACCACATCTGATCCTCCCCAGACTGTCTCCGCCCCTATCGAGCAGACGAAAGCTGTAACCTCCCCGTCAATCTTCGTGGCCGGAGCACTTGCTGTTGACTTCTCATGTGACTATGCTCCAATCTCCTCTGCTGCAAGCAAAGAGCCTGCTCTGCACACGTCGAACCCGGCCAAGATCAACCAGTCACTAGGTGGTGTAGCTCACAATGTTGCCCGCGCAGCAAATCTTATAGGTGAACCAGTTCGTCTCTGCAGTGCGGTGGGCGACGACCTTTCGGGCAGAGCTGCTCTCGATGCACTTACAACAGAAGGGCTTGAGAATACTGGTATCAAGATTCGCAAGGGCAGCAGTACGGCTCAGTATGTGGCAGTCAACGATACGAGCAAAGATCTGGTAATCGCTATGGCCGATATGAACATCTTGGACGAATCTGCAGCTCATCCAGGCCAACCGTCGACAACCACTTCCACATCGAGCGATATGCTCAACGACTTCTGGCTGCCACAGTTGCAGCAAAGCAAGCCCTCACATCTAGTGTTGGACGCAAACTGGCAGCCATCGTCTTTGGCTCGTTGGCTCGAAGCCGCCAAGTCTATCTCTGCGCATGTTGCCTTTGAGCCTGTAAGCACTGCAAAGGCGCCCAAAATCTTCCAGCTCCCTTCGCAGACCCCTCTGCGAACCTTCCCTGACACCTCGATACATCTGTCAACTCCCAACTCTATGGAGCTCTCAGCTATGTACGCAGCAGCCAGTTCGCTTGGATTCTTCGATCGTCAGGATTGGTGGGCAGTCATCGATTCCTTAGGCATCCCTTCCACAGGTGCTCGTGTGGCGATGACCATGGCAACCAATTCTGCTCTCGTCGATGCTGGTATCCCACAACAGACCATTCAACTCTTACCCTTCATTCCTACGATATGCGTTAAGCTCGGTGCAGATGGTGTACTTCTTACTCAGATCCTTCCTGCTGGTGACTCGCGTCTCCAAGATCCTGCTTCTTCGCCGTACATACTCAGTCGCTGCTTCAATCTGCCTGAGGAATCGTCTGGTGTTGGTGGTGTCTATATGCGATTGTTTCCTGCCGCCGAGAAAGTCGACGAGAAGGACATCGTCAGTGTCAACGGGGTCGGAGATACTTTCTTGGGTACTATCATCGCCGGCCTTGCTAAGAGAGGCAAGGATGCGAAGATCGAAGAATTAGTAGACATTGCACAGAAGGCTGCTGTGCTCACCTTGAAGAGCAAGGAGGCTGTGAGCCCTGAGCTCTCAAGCTTGAGGTCGATATTGTAATCTTGCTGTATGGCTGAATTCAGTTGTATGATATTGGTGCTGTTTTGTGATGGTGGCTTGAAGATAGACCGCTTAGAGCTAGAAAGGAGACAAATCTGACTTGACTCATCTTACACCTGCTCAGTATCTCTTTGCATTTCCCTCTGCATATGCTAAAGTGTGCAAACCATAGTTTCGAGGTGCGAATGGTCATCACGGGAATAAAGCGGATATAATCTTTTTAGTTCCCGCACACGAAATGCGCTGAGCGTCTTCGGTTCCGCATATCTTCATACCAACGCGTAAAGATGATTTACTATGGACTCGGCACAACCGGCATCGCGTGACAAGACTCGAGCAAGAGCAGAACGAGCATGTCAAGCATGCCGTACCTCCAAGGTCCGCTGCCGGAAACCAGATGTTGATCGGCCTTGTTTGCGCTGTAGCGAGGTAGGCAGACATTGCGTACCACGCGAGGAGTCCAACAAGAGACAGAAACAGTCCGACAGCAGATCTATCGATGATATTGGGGCAAGACTAGATGCGTTGACCGAGGTTTTGCAACATCGACATGCGACCATTTCATCAACTCAGGCCGCTGCCGTGGAAAGAACGACCACGATTGACCCACAACCAGCGATTACTTCCTTGGAAACAAACGGAACTGACAATGCCTCAGTCTCACTTCCGAATGAGTGCTCCAACGCTCATATCGAGAAGTTTGTTCGCGACACCATAGATGATGAGACAATAAGCTTGATCTTTAGCCATTTCATCGAAAACATGCTGCAACACTTCCCTTTCATGACATTTCGTCCACAAGCAACTGCAGAATCTGTACTCCGGACTACTCCCGCCCTACTCCTCGCTATCCTAGATGTGGCAGGTGACGGCTTCTATGACTTGAAGGTCGCGCGATACGTCCGACAGCTTCTTGTACGGGTATATTCTGCTTGCGTGCTTGATACCAAGCTGTACAGGGTGTCTTTGTTGCAAGCTCTCATCATCACAGTAGTGTGGCACAGAGATTTTGATGCCCCACAGGCTGGAGAACCGATGGATGTTCTCCAGGTCAGTCATACTGCTGCCAACATGGCTATGGTCATGGGTATGGGTAAGGGCAATCCATACACAAGTCTGGAAGTGAGGAGACTGTGGCTAGCGTGCTACTACATTTGTTCAAGGTACACACACTGATCATCCTTGAAGACTTTATGCTGATGATCGCCAGCGCTTCGATGGCGCTACACATACCAAATGTTGTGCGGTGGACTCGGCATATGGATGAGTGTCTGGATATCCTGGGCGTATCTGACCAAGTGCTGTGCGCTCAGGTGAGGTTGCAATATATACTGGAGGAGTTTGAAGCACAATTGTCCTCCGCCTCTAGTCCGACTGCAGTCAATGTCACTCACAGAGTCGCCAAGCGTCAGCTAGCCGAGTGGGCTTCTGTAGTGCGCATCTGGAATGGTACCTGTCATTTATTCGTCTCTACTGGACTAGTGGCTGACACGAGGCAGACTCACTAAAGCTGTCTCAACAGTTCGTGACGCTCTACATCCACGAATTGGAAATGACCACAACACCAGCCATCACCTCACTTCCTGAAGATGGCAGAACCTCAATCAACATCAGTAGGTCTGAGTGCACCGAGAGCCTCACGGCCGCTCACATTTTCCTCGACGCGTTTCTATCTTTAGACGTGTCCCTGATACGTGCTCTCCCAACATCATACTTTGTGCAGTTAACACACACAGCGATAGTGCTCGTGAAACTCCATTTTGCATCCAAAGGCCCTGGAAACCATGGAGATTTGAACCTCATGGCTGAGGACTACCTTGGGCGTCTGGTGAAAAAGTTCAGTGGTTGGGGTACACTGTGGCCTGCCCACAAGTTGTCGCATACTCTCCGCAGGCTTCATAGGATGCTTCGACAATGTGGTAATCAAGAGTTCGCTTCCGAGTTGTCTTGGCTCAGTGTATGGATTTTGGCTGAATCATTGAGTGATGACTCTGCTGGCCGACCAGGCGGGATCACGAATCATCCCGGAACTGTCAGAGAGGCTATGCCTAGTATCCAGAATTCCGAAAATTCAGGACGAGCGACGCTATCCGCATTCGACGAAGAGTTATTAGCATGGAGTATGTCAGGCACAGGTCAATGCAACATCACACAGGATCTCGCACAAACCGCACTACCATCGGCGAGCCTGGATGCCAGCCAGCTGATAGATTGGTTTGGAACAGATTTGAACACGAGTACGTTCGATTTTGACGGCAACCTACAATCTATGATTCAACTATTCGATTGAGACTGTATGTATCATGGTGCATGCATCTATCGCACAGTGCGACTGAGCAGATCGGTGGTGTGCTCCCATACCCTTCTAGCCATACCTTGCGCCCTCAGTCTCTGCATCTTCTTGCCCGCTGCAGACGTCTCGCCCTTCCAGTTCATCAAGTATGCGCCGCTACCGAGCACTTGATCGGAGCCCATAGCTACTCGATCTTCCTTATGAGAAGCAACAGCACCATACTTCCCAGGACTCCTGGCAGGGTAGCGTTCGGACGTAGCATGGAAGAGATGACGCTCGCCGCTTTCCTCAAGATTGACCGAGAAAGGGTACATCAAAGGCCACATGCCGTAGTTGTACAGGGCAGCCAACGGTTGAGGGAAGCTGTTGGTGTAGATGTTCGTCCCGACTATGCCAGGAAAAGCATGGATAAAGGAGGCGCGGTGCGAAGCGGCCAGATGTTCCATCGCCAACGAAGTCATGATAACAGAATGCATAGCGCAGCTCACAACGTTGTAGTTGTGCTTCAGGTCAAGGTCGTTGGCGTTGATGTTACCCTCGAAGCCGCCTCCCAGGACACTAATGACACGTCCTGCTTGAGGCTCCGCCGCCTCCAGTAGTGGAAGCAGATTTTGGGCAAAGCGCATGCGAGCGTAATAGCGCAGTGCGAATAGTGTGTCGATGCCCTCGCTTGTTTCGCGACGTCCGACCAGCGAGATACCACCCGGAGTCATGAAAAGCAGGTCCAAGGCTTTCTCATGTTCTTTGATACTCTCACAAGCTTTATCAACATTGCTGATGAGCGAGACATCGGCTTCGATGAAGTTGTAGGAGCCGAGAGGGTTGAGCTGACGCAGCTCTTTGAGCAGCGGTTTGGCGCTGTTCTCATTGCGTCCAACAATATAGGCCGTTGGGGCTCTAGTGCTAAGAGCGAGTTGGCGTAGCGTGCTTCGGCCAATGCCACTGGTTCCTCCTACAAAGAGGGCCACGGGGTTGGATAGCCTGGAGCGCAGGCTACTGTTGGCTTTACGGATGATGTCGAGGCTGACCATATCTGAGGCGTGCGTGGAAGTTGTTATATACAGGGCTCAATGGATGGGATGTATCAAGAAGCAAAGCCAAATGGTTCAAGCGAGGAAGTGGTATGATGTGAGGAAATTGATAATGAGAAGTGGATGAGAAGCAACATTCAAAGAGGCCCAAGTCTATCCTTTATGTAGTCATTGCAGACTTCCTAGCATGGATCACTAGCGGCGGATCAAGGACATGATGAAGGATGCTCGCCTTTCGTTGTCATTCGTAGTGTTTACATTTGGAAGGTAACGATCAGTATTGTCCTTGGGTCCCAAAATGATCATATCTACTCGAGCTGGAATACGGCCACGGTCTAACCACAAGATAAATCATCCAAATATAAAGCGATACCATTTGCCAGCTTCATGTATCATCCTTCGTGAGAAGTGATTGAATGATTATTCACAATACGATACTAAGAGAAGGATCATGTAGGATCTTGTGGATGCCGAATGATGCCGACGGATCACCGTTAGCAGCAGAATCTCTCCGAGGGATCAGACCGAGCTCCAACGACATCCCCATCACTTCTGATCGTGATAAAATGTCGCTCGGTCGACAGATCACAAATCTCCAATTTGTCAAATGTTATGAAGAAGCCGAGTAGACATCAACATGTCTCGTAACAAACTATACACTTACAAGGTAAATGACCTCCAGCTGATTGTGCAGAGAGCGAGATAGCTGATATATTATTCGCTCAGTAGGGTGGTCCGAGATCTATTGGCATCCTTGCAGTCGCCCATGCCATCAGTTTTGATATCGAGGTGGTAGAGACGAATCCACAAACTGGACTTTCCGAAGAATACTTGAAGCTAAACAGATTGGGCAAGACGCCTACTTTTGTTGGCTCTGATGGCACAGTTTTGACCGAGTGTATGGCAATTGCACTACACGGTATGGACCGACGAATCTGTCGGTACTCTCAGGGCAGCTAATTAGCCATACAGTAGCAAGTCAAGACTCCGAATCGAGGATACTCGGCTCTGGACATATGGACTTCATCAAAATCGTCAGCTGGATGTCCCTCTGCAACACCGACGTCGTCAAAAGAATGGCAGCCTGGATCCTCCCACTCTTAGGTGTGGCACCTTACTCTCCAGACGGTATTGAACAAGCAAAGAGGCAGACGGATCAAGTTATCCAAATATTCGAGGATCATTTGCACGACGGAAGATATCTGGTGGCAGATTGCTTGACTCTGGCTGATCTGTTTTGTGCTGGTTTGGTCAGTTTTGGTTTTGCGAAGGTGTTTGATAAGGCATGGAGATCGAGGTTTCCTTGCTTTACAGCTTGGTTTGAGATGGTGACGGCTTTGGAGATGTATCGAGCGGTGGTGCCTGATACTGTTTTCGTGGAAACTGCTCTGGGGCCGCCGACTGCAGCGATGAGGAGCAACTTCACAGCAGACGACTAGTGGAGGGTCCACTTTGGAACTCATGTGTATGAGTGTCAGCTGGCGAACCGCATCTTCAGATTATCCGACAAAAGTTTGATCAGCGGTAGGAGCACTCGGTGTCAGCGCGCTTTCCGAAATTCGTCGTCGCTATGGATGTGCACAGTAAGTTGGCTTACACATTCGAGAAGACTATCACAAGACGTGAGGAAAGGGGCGATGAGCATAGTTCAGGAAGGCACTCAGACAAAAGCGTCTCGTGCTGAGGATATGCGCCTGTCCAAGACACCTTCACTTCCCTCTACCCTTATATACTATGTTTCCAGAGAAGCTGTTGTCCAGCCAGGCAAGGGTCCCGCCTTATTCGGCTAGGTGTGTTTGGCCCACCTGGCTGGAACGGACTTTCACCAACTTCTCGGTCTCTGGTTCAATCCTCAGGAGCGGCATTACTTTCACACTCGCTTAAACTGGACATTATTTTCACACTGGATTACACTGGACGAAATAAGAGAACGCGGGGGCTGCCGGTTTCTTTCCCACCAGGGGGGTGGTTTCTTTTGCTCCTCTCTTATGCGTGAGATTCTTTTTGTGGTGGTTGTTGATGTGCCGTAAAAAAGTGGTCATGGTCGTCGCCTCTTGCACGATATGACCTTTTACATGTTTTCAGCTGTACTTGATGTGTATCGATCGGAATCGCGTCTCACTCGTGTACTCGAGGTCTACTGTCTGTGTACTGCTGGGATGTCCCTAACGAATTGCACTGCTGTATATCTATTTGGCGCGCGTTCGCCTCATCCTATCATCTACACAAGCAACTGCGACGCTCCACACGTGCTCAACATAGGACTTGTATGTTCTTTCACATATCTCTGGACTCATCTATCTGCAGACATGTTACCACCACTATTTCGACACCTCCGCTCAGCCTCATGCGCATGTCTCGCGGTAGCCCGAGTAAATCCAACACCACAAAAAGAACATTTTAAATCTGCGGCGTCTCTACCTCTCCGCTTCTCTCGTTGGTGTCTAGCAAAATTGCTTTTGTTAGAGAAGGTGCGACCATTACAACATGGATCCCAGCAACGATGAAGCTCAACCGAGTTTAGATCGCTGTTGTTTGTCGGTTGGGGTAGTGGAGCTGGTCGAGGGGATGGTGGGGGGATCTGGATCTGTTGCTCGGACAGAGCTTCAGGTTGCCTTTGGCTCGTGTCAGCACCTTCATACTGTGGTGGAATTGATATGCCCTTACAATGTTTGTCTTCTCTCATCGAGTTCTTGCTGTAGTATTTGGATCTCGGCTCTGGTTGCATTGTCCGATGGTATTGTGTGCTGTAGCGACTGAGGACGCGCGGTTGATGTTACTTCAGGATCTTGGAGATTGGTTTCCAATCCGACATCCAGAGATCGTGATTCATCAAAAGTCAAGCTATCTGTGTTCGCGTAGAAGAAGGCCCAAGATTCGCTACATCGTCTCAGCAAAGTCGATTCCTCATGATTAAGTCCATCATACCCATATGTATGGCCCATTGAGATTGAAGCCCTGAGCAGTTTGAGCGGAGAGGTTGTTGATTGGACTTAGCATGGTGAATGCGATGAATCAACAGCCGCGGAAGCAACCTTCGAAGGCAGAGCGAACGATACATGGGATCGGTAGAATCCCGGCTGTATGCCATGCCATATCATACTACTACTTCCAGCTAACAAACAATTCTATGCAAACTAGTAAATTGATGCTAAGTCTGACCATCTCCTGTGTCTTTATTCATAAGCAGATTGACACTTTTGAAGTGGAGGTTCCTCTACTACGAGCGAAGGGATAAGTACTCGACTTCTTCGCACCATCGCGGATAATGACCACCCGCAACCTGCCCGATCCCCGTCTCGACGACAGAGTCCTAATCTACGACCCCGAAGCCATCAAGACAGCTCTATCAACCTACTACCACGCCCTCAGCAAATTGCCATACATTGAAGCATCCGACATCGTCTTCCCATCAGCTGCCGGCTGGCCCAACATCACTGCAACAAACTTCGCATCACTAGGCAAAAACGATACGGTGATTGCGCTTCTCAAACACCTCCCGTATCTGCGAAATCCTGGCTTGGCGAAGGGGTATACGATTGCCTTCGAGACCTTCACAATTGACTACTCGGTCGCGCCGTTCACAGAACCGCTTGATGGAGATGCGATGGAGAAGTTGACTCCAGATCAGTACGAGGATGACGAGGAGAAAATCAAGAGCTGGGTGGTACCGCTTACCATGAGCCGGGATCAGTATTCAGGTTGCTGGTGGTTACTTGATACTACTGATGGTGATTCGTCCCATTAAGTAAAATCGAAACACGCTGATAATTAGTAGGCACGGTGACAGAGTGGGCGCATAACGATAGTATGGAGCCAGAAGTCAATTATGAAGATGATGATCCGCGTGCGTGGCGTAATGTATGCGGTGAGACGAGACTGCTGGGAGAGCTGTTGGCCGAGTGGAGGAAGAAATTTGAGGTCTTGGATTGGGTTGCGTCGTCAGAGAAAGTGTGGGACGAGGAGATGAACGCTGAGAATCATAGACAGTTGCGGAGGATCATCAGGGAGCATGGATGGCCACACGAGTTTAGGAGAGAGGAGTGCAAGAAGGCATTGTTGGCATGGGACGAGGAGCACCAGGACGATCTTTACGGAGTTTAGAGAGAGGGGACCGATAGACTTGATGCGCGGACAACCCTGCCCTCATAGATGGACGACAATATATCATCCACAATACAGTCTGGTTTTTGTCTCGTACTATCATGGGCAGATGAATGCCTAACAAGATGCTCCCGAACCCATCTTGCTGTGTTAAGCTTAGGATGTAATGAGAAAGGCACCAAGTAAGAGGTCCGGCTTGAGCCACCGGCATATCGAACGAGAATAGAACGCAACACGCCGTCTTTCATCCGAGTCGTCATAGTAGAATAGCTAGCTAGCTCTATCTGGCATATTCTGGATGGCGTACTCAACAGACGCAAGAGATTGATATCGTTCTCAGAGTCCAGAGCTTCCTCCAACACGAAGAAGGTCAGGCCGAGAGTGGGCTGGGTAATCGATTCATGCGGCAGAATGTAGACTTCGGTACACCACGACATAGCCGCTTTACAAGTCTCGGCAAGGAGACCGTAGCTGACCTCCATGCTCGATGTGCTGTACATTGTGCAAGCAGCGACCATAGGTTGGCGACAAATGATTGTGCCTGATGCAAGGTGAAGCAGCCTTGCACAAATTGGACAGCAGACGTGTAAGCATTGCACCAAATCGCTGTTGACCGATGCAGGTTTAAGCGGATAGAGGTAAGACGGGACGGCAAGGCTGTCGCTTCCGCATGTCGAGATTGCCCGACCACGTCCTGGATTCCTCTCGAGCGGATATCCACCTCAACAGCTGTCAGACCCGTCAGTCTCAGCCAAGTGTCGCCAGCATGCAGCAACAATATTCTTGATCGCGTTATATGAGCAGAAGAGTCTATGGCCTTCCTCGGGTTGAGCCGCTCTTTGAATTTAGTCCAGGTACAATGGTACTTTGATGGATGCCGCCGAGGACAAGGCGAGCTGAGTAGTGGATAGCGACTAGAGGTCGTTGTCGGGCAATCAAAGGCAAAAACTCTTCCATGTATTCTCTGCCTGTCGTTGAGACTCCACACACACTTGTCGAGCTAATCGCTGTTTTCACTCTGCCATGTGGTGAGGTTCTGATGTCTGTGTGTGCCGCGATTGCGAATGCATCTTGGTGGCTGATGTAGGCTTGTTCTACCCTCCTCGGGCGCCGCATGCAGTCCGGACTTTGTGTGGTGTGGTGGAGCCGCTTGGATGATTCTTTTCTTCAAAGTTCAAATAGGAAAATTCATCGAAATCTCCCGTGCGGTCAACACGTGGTTGATATTGGAGGTGGATCCATCGCATGCGCGATTCTAGAGCATGGGCAGGGTAAACAATTGATCTTCGATACATGTTTGTAGTGCTCTTGTTGAGCAGCTGAAGAAGTCGACAATGGTTGAGCATCGCTCGGCTGGACCTCTTGCCCCTGTCAATCATTTCGGCTCCTGGAGAAGGTTGTCGGGCTGCTTCCGACGGGCCGTCGAGGGCGCAATCTGAAACGAAAGCCTCTGCGCGTTTCCTTGGCCGATTTTCCGGACATCGGGGTGTGGACGGTGGGCGGTTTGTTTCACCCTCCTCCTTCTCCAAATTGTCAACATGTGAACAAGTTCGTTGTGATTAATTGGCAAGGCGTCATGAAACGTCTTTTGAGTCTCGTACATGGACGATAGAGTACCAATTCAAGTCGTAGGCGCCATATACAAGCTTTTCCAAATGCGCCGGCAAGCACGTTATGTGTGATCCGTGCAAGCCCCATGTCAGCGAATGGCATCTGAGTGCCCCTTGTCTTCTAGGCCCGATGTGACAGCCGGTCCAGTGTGCTGCGATTAGCTGTGCGCCGCGGCTCTTTTTCTCATTCTGTAGTACACCATGTGGAACTTGGTACCTGATTGCGTGGTCTCTTTACCCCTTGAATTGGCTTTGTTGTAACTTTTGCCGTCCTGCATGTGAAGACGGAAGTGACGAGAGCACGGGTCCATGTGAAGCGTTTGTCGTGAGGCGCATCTTGTGAAAGGTAAACGGATATTCCGCCAGGTGCGTGTTTATAAAACTATCTAGCCGTCGCACTCTGTCCTCGTCCTTCCTTCCTCCCAACCACGTCCGCCTTACCATTCACTCTCTTTCAAGAGCATTCGCTCGTTTCGTTCTCTCGTCTGTACAGACATCACTCTCTTTCTTTCAGCAACCCAAAAGCCCTGGTAGGCTTTTGTTCAAGGCGCTCTAGCAGCAGCACTTTTTTCGCCCTTTCCAATTCAAACAAGATATCCAAGGTTCTTTATCCTTTTCATCACTCCTCTTGAAAGATGTCTTCTATCAACACCAAATTCGCCATCCTGGCCCTTGCCGGCTCTGCTGTCGCTGTCCCCAGCTTCGGCCATGGAAAGCACCACGGCAAGCACCACCACCACAACAAGCACTTCTTCGGCTCTTCTGGTGTTGCTACTGGCACTGGCGCTCCCTATGGCATGGCTAACGCTACCGGTATCTGGGGCACTGGAACTGCTGCCTCCGCTGGCCTGCCTTCTGGTCATTCGTTCGTCCACCCTTCCGCTGTTGGCCCTCATACTGGTTCCTCTGAGGCTGCTCCCGAGGGTACTAGCACCAGCACTTGCACCAGCTCTGTTGTGAGCATTACTCACACCAACCGTGTTACCATTACCGTTCACGCAACCTCCGCCGAGGCCGCTCCTGTCCAGACCACTTTCAGCACCAAGGCTTACACCAGCTCTGCCGACGTCAACAGCACTGCCGTCGCTTTCAGCAGCGCTGTTGCCCTCAGCAGCTCTGTGGTCGTGGAGAGCAGCGCTACTCCCAGCAGCAGCTCTGTGATCGTTGCCGAGAGCTCTGCTTCTGCCCTTGACCTTGACCTCGACCTCCAGAACAAGGGTCACCGCAAGTGGACTCGCTCTTCCACTGCCGCTGCCAGCACTTCGACTGCTGCTGCTCAACCTTCCAGTGCTACTTCTGTTGCTCCTGTGTCGACTTCAACCAGCTCCAGCACCAGCGCCAGCACCAGCTCCACCGTCGCGGTCGCCCCTACTTCTGCCGTCGTTGTCAGCTCGTCTGCCAAGGCCTCTTCGACCTCTTCTTCAGCCGTTCCCACCTCTAGCAGCACTGGCAACGGAAAGCGTGGTCTTGCTTACAACACTGCCTCCCTCCTGACCTGCTTCGAGGACAGCACCCAGGTCAGCTGGGGTTACAACTGGGACTCTGACAGCGCCGGTCTGTCCAGCAGCTTCAACTACGTCCCTCTACTTTGGGGCCTGAGCCACACTGATGTCTGGAACTCGCGTGCCACCAGCGCCATTGCCAATGGTGCCACTCACTTGATGTCCTTCAACGAGCCCGACATGACTTCTCAGGCCAACATGTCTCCCGAGGATGCCGCTTCCGCTTACAAGACTTACATGATGCCCTTCGCTGGCAAGGCTAAGCTTGGTGCTCCTGCTGTTACCAACGGTGGAGGTAGCATGGGTCTCAACTGGCTCGCTGCTTTCCTCGAGGCCTGCGATGATTGCCAGGTTGACTTCGTCACCATCCACTGGTACGACTCTGCCTCCAACACCGCCTACTTCAAGGAGCACGTTCAAAACGCCACTGATGTTGCTGGCGGCAAGCCCGTCTGGGTCACTGAGTTTGCCCCTACTGGCAACCCCTCGAACGCTGACATCTCGACTTTCCTCGAGGATGTCATGCCCTGGATGGACAGCCAATCGTTCGTCGAGCGTTACAGCTACTTCATGGCTTCCGATGGCGCCCTCATCAGCGGTACCGAGCCCTCGACCTTCGGTCAGACTTACGCCACCTACTCTTCTTAGAAATGTCAGTCATTGAATGACTACTTTGACAAATGTGAACAATGAATGGGGGTTGGCATATGATGTAGAATTCGGGAAGGAAATGGAAATGGGATGATCGGATGGCTATCATGCAACGAATTCGGACGATTAGACAAGGCAAGGACTGGCTTCTGCTTGATATGGGATTATGGACGAGGTGGATAAAACAAGAATTGCAGAAAATGAAAAAAGCTGTGATACAAACAAATCCTGCGCATGTTCAATGGTGATATTCTGTACAGAGGTGCAATGTAATATACGAAAGCATGTCACTGGTTGGCTGTGGTTGTCTTGATGACGCTTGGAGTGGCAGGAAAAGAGTGGAGAGCGGAAGTAAGCAAGGCGGCCTTGTCTGGAAGAACACGTGCGAGCGCTGATTGGCCAGAGGCACGAGCAGTTCGAGAGGATTGATTTATTCGTCAAGGACGCATTGCGCATTTTGTCCACGATTTTTTCAATCGAGAGCCTGGCATACCAATTCTGCAAGGGAGCAGTACTGCACGACAAAGGAATTGTTCTCCAATCGCAAATTGCTGCAAGGAAGCGCGCGCCCGAGAGACAACCATGAAGTGCGTAACACACGACCGACGGCTACCAGCCAGCCCCACCCAACGCAAACAACAGCTAACCCAGCTCGACAGGTTCGGCCAGCAGCTGCAGAGTTCCTTGATCAAGGACTGGTACTACTACTACATCTCATACGACGAGCTTAAGAGACTCCTCCAGCCTGAGCTCCAGTCAAAGTCGACCTCCGAGAACCCCAGCGCTCCCGACAAGACATGGACCGACGAACACGAAACCCGCTTCTACCGCGAGCTTG
>Ga0268251_10000217_pt1 | contig 20615 bp, 25 predicted proteins | sample AgamicAsMae_FD_200527 | JGI IMG/M metagenome (GOLD analysis project Ga0268251, IMG submission 200527) | Agave microbial communities from Guanajuato, Mexico - As.Ma.e (v2) (version 2) | ecosystem: Host-associated > Plants > Phyllosphere > Phylloplane/Leaf | place: Guanajuato, Mexico | collected...
ACAGTTCTTGGACAGATCGGTGAAGGACTCGCGGATGTTGGGAGGGTAGTCGTATGCTTCGTTGGTGTACTGAGATGTGACGGACAGCAGCTTCTGGTGGACAAGCTTCAGGGCATCGACACGCTTCTCGAGCTCGATGTAGTCTGGGGGTAGCTCGGTCTTGTCCTCGGTCTGGCCGAACTGTTCCTTGACATACTGCTGGGTGCGAGCTGCAAAGGGAGTGAAGGATGAACTGCCCAAGTAAGCGTCCTATCCAAACCGAGTACAAGGGTGTGGCCCAGCATTACCCGATGTTACCGAGGTTCTTGCCAAATGCTGCAAACTTGTCCATGATGGCGGTTGATGGTGTTGGACTCGTCTTGTTCGTGAATCTGAGGTGATGTGTTATTGATCTGGTCGTCTGTTTCGCACCATGTGAAGGAGCTCCTGGACCCTCATCCCTCACACCGTTGCCAAGACTCTCACATGTAGACCACGAGTGCGCCTCCCCAAACCTTCACCAATCCTCGCTTGATACTCCGTGCTAGCATCATCGACATGCCGCATTCTCACCACTCCCACTCGGGCCAGTTCTGCGCCCACGCAACATGCACTCTCGAAGAGATGGTTCAGCAGGCCATTTCTCTGCACATGGACACTCTTGCTCTGACCGAGCATATTCCCCGCGACACCGCTGATCTTTATCCCGAGGAAACCGATGCCAAAGCACTCGTTGACCTGTTCGATGCCTACTATTCTGAAGCCTTGCGTTTGCGTGAAAAGTATGCCTCACAGATCAACATCCTGATTGGCTTCGAATCCGAATGGATCCGACCTGAGTCACACAACATCATCAAAGACTTGCTCAGCCGCTACAAGTTCGACATATTCATGGGTAGCATTCACCATACCCATACTAAGCCAATTGACTATGACCACGACATGTATCATGAGGCCAGACAGATCTCTGGTGGCTCCGACGAAGACGTTTTTGCTGCCTTCTTCGACGAGCAATATGATATGCTCAAGACTCTAACACCCCCTCTTGTCGGTCACTTCGATCTCATCAGACTGAAGAGCGATGATCCCGAGCGTAATTGGACTACTATGCCAGCAGTTTGGGAGAAGATTGTCAGAAATCTCGACTTTGTCGCTAGCTATGGTGGCATCCTCGAGCTCAACTCTAGTGCCATTCGCAAGGGCATGTCTGAGCCATATCCTAAGGCTGAAATCTGCAAGGTCCACAGTCTCGGAACACTTCCTATTTGTGATCATACTGACACCTACTAGGAGTTCCTTAAAAAAGGAGGGCGTTTTGCTCTTTCTGACGACAGCCATGCCACAAGCCAGGTAGGCCTTAATTTCTCAAAGGTGCTCGCCTTCATTGAGAGCACTGGCATCGACCAAGTGTACAAGTTCACTTCCAAGACCGACAATTCGTTCGATACATCATCTGTCAAATCTGTTTCTCTGGATCAACTGAAGAAGCACAAGTTCTTCACTACCTAACTTTGACTCCCAAAAAATGCTAGACCGAATGCATATACCGAGATCCATGATGAAAAGGGGGTATTGTCCTTGCCTTTAACGCCGTCCATAAAACCTACTCCAAAACAATTCCCATGAAAAAATCAAGCCATGCATCATAATCACACCTCTTTCCACCGGTGGCGTTAGCAAGAACATCATTGACCACAGCCCCAAGCTTGTCATCAGTATCTTTACTCTTGCCTTCTCGCTCCAGCCAATCCTTCTCGGCCTGGATCGCAGCCCTCCGGATTGTGCCTTCTTCATCTTCTACAATGTACAAATCACAACGATCGCACTCTGAACAACGACCTCCGGCCTCTCTGAAATGCTGGCAGAAATGACCGTAGCCTTCTCTCCCAATTTCCTGACGACAGACATAACACATGGTGTATCCGCAATTACATACGAGCTTGTTGCAGCCGCTCGACTTGACGAAGCTGAGATTGCACTTTGGGCAGGTCCGCTTGATGCTGCTTGTGGTTGCAGCCTCGATGGCTTGTCGGAGAGACTGCAGAGAAGCTTCATTGCAGGCGTGGGGATCTGACCATGGGCTATCGCAGTTGGTGCAGGAGCTCTTGCCGCAAGTCGGAGATTGGCAAGTGAATTTCAATCCCCTTCTCCGGCGGACAGTACGTGTTCTAGACGCCTGGATACGAGCATATGCTGCCTTGTCGATCATAGCAACAAGGATCAGAAGAGGGTACAACATGATCCACACCATTGGGTAGACAAAGATAAACAGCAACGCGATCAGTGATTTCAGCGGGTCCATTGGCATGTGAACCAGATGTGCTGTCAAAGTCATGGGGTCTCTGAATCTCAGACTGGTCGGCTCATCGAGCTCAGCATAAGGACAAGATAAGCATCTCAACAGAGGCAGCTGGCTGTTGATCAAGTTCTCGGATATGACGCGCTCCTGAAGTTTTTGCCAACTTGTCACGCCGTCCTTCTCTGTATACAGAGCTCTTCGAATAAGATCGGGGTTGATGCATCCTTGACATTCAGGGACAGACGGGGCCAGACATCTCAAGGAGGATTTTGCCAAGTCGATATTTCTTGCCCATCCTTGACCATACAGAGCCTCATTTGCGGCGAGCTTTATGCATCGGAAACAAATGAAGTGGCCAGCATGGGAGTCGCATGTGGATATGTATTCAAAGGGATAGGCGGTAAAGCAGCACTCGCAGTCGAACAGAGCGTCAGCCTCCTCGGCCTCGGCCTCATTGAGTTGTTGTGCTAGAGTTTGATCCCGATCCAATCTTTCCTGATTCTGGCGAGCCAAAACAGGAGCAATGAACACACGGTACAACTCTTGATCCAGCTCTGTGCATCCGGTTCGCTTGAGGTACGGAAGCAGGTTGAGAGGCTCGGAAGGATTGGGTAGCCATTCGACGTGGGGGTTAGAGACAGGATCGGCAGTAACAGGACGTTTCCTAGTGAAAAAGGTGGAGATGGTGGCTCTCCAAGATCTTGAAGACAGGTGCTGGAGAGTAGGGCGTGCAAGGGCGTATGAATAGTTGTGTTCGGCGAGAACAGCTCTGATAGAAGAGTGACTCAGACTCTTGAATTCGAGGTAAAACAAGTCCTTGACAGCGCGCTTATATTTGTCCGAGCGGAAGGTGTCGTCCTTGGGGAGTAGCTCCGTGTGGCGTGGCTGGCCAGTTTCAGCGTCGGATGCTTTCTTCCTGTATCTTCCCTGGATGTACTGTGCTCCATTCCTTAAGAGATGTTCGGTCACAACCTCGAGTCTGCTCTCGTTGGACAGGCTCAAGAGCATCTCGCGAAACACGTCGGGCTGCACATCGGGAAACACGTCGACCAGGGCACCAAGGGCGGTATTCAAGTCGCTCAGATCAGACTGCTGCTCTTCCTCGATCTCTGTCAACACTTCATCCGGGTCCAGAGGTTTCTTGGCTTTGGAAGATATGGCATCGTCGGACTGGCGGGACTTGAGGAAGTCGGGTCTGCGGAGAAGGCCGCCTTTGGGCATCGAGATGGACAGGATCATGTCGGCTGTTCAAGGGCTTTGTTGGCTGGACGCATTTTCGATTGCACTGTCGACAGGAGGATAGCAATATGCCGCCTCTTCTGCCTTTGGTGGTCGAATGTACATGTGCTCAGGTTCACTCCTACTGATCGAGTCTCGGCCCCCCGTCATCTCTGACGCGCGGCGCCTTCCGGATCTGCCTCGTTCCACGAACCATCCAGGTACTTCCTTCTTCTCCACCACCTGAAAACATCGACTGCCATTTATCATTGTCATCTCAACACAAATAGTTCAGCTGTAGGTCTTATATACTCACTAGGTTCAAACACATCGCGACCGATACGAATTCTTGCCCTTGTCTTGGTATGTTGGACCGAGCAGAAACATCAATTAGCCATCTGGTCGAGTCGCGTGATCCCAATCCCATATCCCTAACCACGTCTCTTTCCGATTCTTTCCTTTACCCACCTCGGCCAGTCTATTTCGGTTGCCTTCCTTTTTGTTGCCTTCCCAGTACAGTCTTTTCTCAAGAAGCCATCCGACTTTCCTTCTTCACCTTCACATCTACCACTTTCTCCAATCTTGTCTCCGAAACTCCATCTATCGTATACCTCATTTAAAACATGGTCCTCGGTCCCACCGCTCGCCTGTGGCTTCCCTACCTCAACTTTACCGTCGCCATCTCGGCTCTGGGTTTCCAGACTGCTGTCTTGTACCCCTGGCACGAAGAGCTTGACAAGGAGTTCAAGATCCTCAAGCAAGAGCACAAAGAGCAACTCCATTTGCATCAACAAGTCACTCTCAAGCAACTTCAAGATCTGGAAAGGAGGATCACGGTGACTGAGAAAGCCATGCCAGGTGTGAGTTCGAGCCGAATGCCATAACTCGTATTATGTATCGCTCACACAACGCTAAAGGCTACCCGATGAGTCTCTGATGTGCTATCCTCTATCGCTACGCCTCTTTTTCGAGTCCTCTTTGAATACAAACAAAGTTGTTATTTTCTCTGCATTCACATAGAACAGGAACTCATGCATGATCTGCTCACAGTCTATGTAAGTTCAGTATGCTGTAGAGGTCAAATTGTTTACTTTTCGAATACATTGTCGTTTTTATATGTACAAAGTTGCCCGTCTAGACGCATCTACATGCTTTTGATTTCTGCCCAAGTCAAACATGCCTCACTAGTGACCCTGTTCTCCAATCTGGGCACCTGATCTTGCTGCTTCTTGCCCTCTCATATGCTTTGTATCGCCGTAAACTGCACTTGGAGGTATTTCAATCCTGTTTTATACGTATTTAGTGTATGTAGATGTAGGGGTCGTCGTTGTGGTGGACTCTATCTACTCTTTCCGACATAAGACATAAAGCTCCATGATGAACACCATACTTTCACTGTCATTCGCCCTGATTTTCTACCTCATCCACGTCTTTCAGAGCGACAATAGCGTTGTAACTTATCCGAATGCGCTCAATTGCAATGACAAGATTGCCCAGCTAACACACCACTGTTTTTCAATGAATCAAATAGCTTGTTTTTCAATGAATCAAATAGCTTCTAGACTCACACCGCAAGAATTGCCCTTTTCGGGATTACCGCCATGTAAGACGTCCTAAGAAGCTTTCACACGCGCACCATCTTGCACCCAAAGAACAAGGCCAAGGACTCACTTTCAAAGTTCCATGGTTGACGTCTAGAGAGCCTCATCGGCACACTGACTAGCCATTTTGTTCGGTACGCTTATAGGAGAAGCGAGTGCCGAAAACTGGTTCCACTCACGACATGTGTCTGTGTGGTTTCAGGCGTGCCTGGTACACTTTTTAAACGAAATTACAACCTTTTTTTCATGCTGGAAGAAGGGACAATTTTTGTGGAGTAAAAGCTATCCGACTCGAGGTACAATTGAAAGTTTTTGGTTAAAGTCGTGTGGTAGTCTAACGGCCCGTGGTCCACTTTGTTAAACAAAAAGCCGTTTGCGTCTGATACACTTCTCCGTTGATGCACTGTGCTTGGGCAGGGTCGATCGCGAGCTTGCGTGTACATATGACAGGGGCACAGATACCGAGCGCTCGGCAAGCCCGATGATTCTATCACTGTCTGCCATGACTCTCATGACGGCCATGCGATCCGATCCGACCATGAGCTGAACTCGGAGATAGTGGAGGACCCGACGGGCGGTCGGGAAACATAAGTTTAGACGGGAACAGACAGCGACAAGGACATTGGGTGTTGCTCATATCAAGTCCACGGAGGTATTACCGACCTCAGTCAGGGGGTAATGACATATCACCTCTCATCCTCAAAAGACATGGCCTGCTGCATGGCCTGGGTTTGAAGTGCTTCGTCATGCTCAGGAGGAATGAACTTGCGCATAACTTGTTGCACGTAGTCTCTAGGAACACCCTCCCTGAGAGCGTCATCGATACCCTGATTCATGCGATAGATGTATTCAGGCCAGGGCTTGGAGTCGGTAACGTGATTACGACTGATGTAAACGAGCATGTCTTGCTTCTTTGCGGGCTTGTGTAGATCAACAGGTTCATCCTCTTTCTCCTTGGGCCAGAAAGAGACGGGTAGATACTCCTTGGTGTATGCATATGGAACGCCCTCGTTCTTGTCGAGACCCTGTTCATCGGATGGCTGCAGCGAGTAGACAAGACCGTAGACGACGTTGGCGTAGTTTGGTTCGACAGAGGAAGGTGTGTGAACTTGGACGACGTTTGCATAGCGGCGATCATTGATCATCCAGCGATAGTCGTCGAGACGAGCGACACCGAGATACTTTGAGTCTGGACATCTTTTGCGCATCTGGGTCAACCAGAGGTTACTGCCATAGCCGAAGTAGATGGTCGCGTTCGCCATGATTGCGGTGCTGATGAGCATGGCAGAGCTGTGGGAGGACGGAGGCTGCTTTTATTAGTGATCTGTTATATGCGTGTCTCAAAAGTGTCTCGTCTGCTTTCAAAGAGCACTGTGACTCAGTTGCGTCGAGGGGAAAAGTATCGGCTGGCAACTTCTACTGGTGGCCAATGAATGGTGACTTCGGTAGCTTTTGACGCGACGCACACGTGGTTCAGACTACGAGTGACACAGATTTCAAGACTCGTCCCTTTGTGGGATGGTTGTTGAGATGCACGTTTGTCTTGTGCAGGCATTCAGTCCTATGGCGATGCGGAAAGAGAGCACGCAAGGAAGGTGCTCCCCATCCTTTAGAGCGATTTGACAGGCAGGGTGGCCGAAAGAGGCAGGGACAGCTTCCGAGCAAGGCAGTTTGGCCAAGAAACACAGCAATGGAAGCTGCGTAATAATATGGGCCCCGCCGAAGCTCGAGTCTGCCCCTCGGAATCCATCTCTCACACTATCATGCCTCGCCTTCCCACCTCCATCCTCTCTTCCATCAGACCCAGACAGACTCCTCAATTCCTCAGATCTTCATTCCACTCAACAGCAATCAACATGGGTGTCACCAAGCAAATCATCAAGCAGGGCGACGGCGTCAACAAGCCCAAGAACGGCGACAACGTCACCATGGAGTACACTGGCTGGCTCGAGGAGAATGGCAAGAAGGGCAAGCAGTGAGTCTACACTTTGCATCTTGCTGCAGCTTCACAATCTAATTCCATCTAGGTTCGACTCCTCCGTCGGCCGTGGTGACTTTGATGTCCCCATTGGCACTGGCAGAGTCATCAAGGGCTGGGATGAGGGTATCGTCTCCCAGGACGGCGGCATGTCTCTCGGCGAGAAGGCCACCCTTACCATCACCAGGTACGCTTTTGCTGGTACTCATCTCTCTGCTTTCACTGACCAATAAATAGCGACTACGGTTATGGTGCTCGCGGCTTCCCCGGTGCCATCCCCGGTGGTGCCACTCTCATCTTCGGTCAGTTCTTGCCAACTCCTCATTCCTTGATACACTTGAGAGAATCAGGGCTTTACCCGAAGAACTTTATAAGCTAACTTGAACAGATGTCGAGCTCAAGGCCATCGGCAACAAGAGAGCTTAAACGACTCGATTTACGACAAAGAAAAAAGACAAAAGCATAGAGATATCTCGATCGATTCTATAGATTATCCGAGAAAAATATCCAAGAAGCTTCTACAAACCGTTACCTCTCCACCTTAATGTTACGAAACATCACACGTCCTTATACTGCCGAGCTACACATGTCACGCAATCGACGACGCCCATGAATAGAAGAAGCTGCTGCGTGTCATCGTGAATACATGATACTGTCTAGCAACTAGTTCTCGAATTTGAGGTCTGCCTCTTGTCTCACAGCACCGTAGATGCCAGCAATATCACCTTTGCTGCCCATATGCTTTTGAACCTGTGCCAGATGCTGGTCGGCAACCTCGACATCCCTCATTTTAACACCGTGAGTCTTGGCCAAAGCCAAAGCATGTCCGGCATCCTTTCTTGCAAGGTCAACGGCAAAAAGTGGCTCCTCACGCTTGTAGTAGTCGCCCTGGCGCAAGCGGTTGCTGTATGCAGTGTAAGGACCAGGGAACATTGTCTCGACGAATTGATGAAGTCTGTCCGAACCAAGACCCGACTTTTCAGCAAGTGTGTGGCCTTCGGAAAGAGTCTCGACCATGTTGAGGATAAACGTGTTTCCAATGATCTTTAGTCTTGTAGCAGAGCCATGGGGTTCGCCAGAGTAATCAATGACGGCGCGACCCATGACGCCAGTGGTATAAGGCTTGACCTTGTCGACTGCATCCGCAGGACCAGCAAGCACGCAAACAAGTTGACCTGCATCTGCCATAGCAGGAGCACCAAAGACAGGGCAAGCCACAAATTCGGCACCCTTGTCATTGATGGTCTTTGCGAGCTTGTCTGTAGTGTCGGGGTGAACAGTTGAGCAGTCCACAAACAGCTTGCCCTTTGCGTCGCCCTTCAGAGCAGAGTTGATGGTATCTTCGATTGCCTTGTCGTCTCCCACGCAAGTGAAGATGATGTCTGAAGCCTTGACAGCCTCTTCAATGCTAGAGGCAACCTTGGCCTTGCCAGATCCGAGACTCGAAGCGAGCTGATCAGCACGAGATTGAGTGCGGTTGAAGAGGATGATGGGATTGGAAAGATTGCCCTTTTCGACAATGTTCTTCACCATGCCCTGTGACAACCCATCAGTAAGATGCCAGTATTGTGGTTGGAAGCCTAGTCACTTACACGGCCCATGTTGCCGAGGCCAATCCATGCAATTTGAGGAGCCATTGTGTAGTATCGTGGTATGTTATCTGGGTTTGAATGATGTGATCGAAGACAGAACCTCTTGCAAGAGAATTGGAGGTGTTTATATTGGCTTCAGGACGACATCCCGCCGGTCTCTCCCGCCGGTAATACCGAGCGGTAGAGAAGCACTTTGTATGAGCTTCTATGACGTCTTGGCAACTCTAGTGGGGGTGATCGCGGGGCAATCGGGACCCATAGGACATTCTCGGCATTTGAACCAATAACAAGCATAACTGATCGGTTCTGAGACGAGGTGACAGGACACTGGTCACCAAAGCTGTACGATCATCCAGGTGTGCAAAGCAATGCTGACATGTCAGGAATCGAGATGGCTTAGATTGATCTTGGAGTAAGCATGAGCCGCCATCGGCAGTATGAAGAAGTGAGATTGGAACAGTTTCAGAACGAGTCGATGTGTAGGAACCACGAGTCTTTGTGCGTTCAGGTAGTTGAAAGAGCCAAGCATCGCCCAGAAGTCATGAATTCGTTCTTCGTGGATAGTATATGTCAACATGTAAACGGTGATATGAACCTCTCGAAGAGTTCGTAAATGCTTTTGATCATTATCGAGATGATAGGTCTTGCTTTTCAAGATCGATCAGAGATCCGCTACTATATCTTCTTCTCGGACGAATTTGATGGTCACCATGCAAAGCTGATCGTGAGATCCTCGCGCCATTGAACACGATCACGCTGGGTCCTGATCTTTGCAGAGGCTCTGATCCCGTACGAGAACGCTGCGATCTTAACAGCTCGATGGTACACTGCTGCCAGATCTTTGTAGTGCGCCGACCATATGTTGTCGTGCCGTGGCGGAATGTGCGCCCTCGATGGCTTTCCGGGCATAGTAGAGCCATCGTGCTTAGAAAGATGCTCTTTTGACCTGTAGAAGGTGGAGTATGTACAATTGAATATGAGAGGTCGAGAGCTTATGCCTTTTGCCTGCTGGGAAGGACGCGATCTTCGAATCTGCGCATCAGCTTGTTGGTTTGTTCTGCCAAACTCAAGGTCAAAATCTAGAAAAAGAGTCAGTCAAAGCCAAGTCAGAAAGCAAGCGTCCTACATACGGTGTGCGGCAAGATTCTGGCCAAATGGGCAAAGAAGCCCTTGTAGACTGCAAGCGGACCTTCGGTCTTGATGGTGCGGAACAAGCAATCAAACGCGCTAGAGTATAGATTGCCAGTCTGGTTGTACATGCGACCCATGACGGTGTCCGGAGGGTGCATGACGCAGCATACGACGAAGCCGGAGCAAGCAGAAGACATGAGATGCAGAGCAGGACTCTCTTGCAGACCGAAATGTTTTACAAGGTTGCGCTTAGCGAAGAAGTATGTTGGAAGTTGGACACTAGATCCGAAACCGGTTCTGACCATGGCGGGTACAACACCACGATATAGGCCCTTGATTCCCTCGGCGCGGTAGATCTGGGAGAAGCCATCCGCAGCGCTCTTGTACTGATGTTGTGCACCAACTGGTAATGCGGGACTGTAGCTCTGGAGACGAGTCTTGACGAGGAAAAGCGGAGAGCCGAGGGCTGCGCCAATGATACCAGACGAGGCACCGGAGAAGATGTTGACAGGGAGATTTTGCATAGCGACGGCTTCCGGGTCGTGGGCATGTGAGAAGTCGCGATTTAGGAGCAGCGAGTTTGTGTGGGTGCGAATGGGGTCGTAGAAACCGAGACGGCAGCCATTGAGCATCATTTGATAGACGTAGGCGCAGTTCAAACCACGTAACAGGCCTCTGATTCCCTCGTTCTTGAAGATGACTGACATGCCGTGGAGGACACCTCGGTACATTTTGGGGGCATCCTTCTTGGCTTGCAGCTCACCCTGGAGCTGCAAGCGCACCTTGACCGTCTCGAAGCTGTGAGTTACTGTGACAGCGCCGCATGCTGCAATACCGCCGGCGACAAAGGAACTGTCGGGGCTGCGTCAGTCATGGGTGGGTCTGTGAGGATGGGTACAGATGCAATACCCAATGCCGGTGGACATGGCTGGTGATCAGATAACCAAAAAGAGGGCGCGAATAGTGAGAAGGAGAGACGGTATGAAATACAGGCACAGCAATAATATTGACAAGAAGCTACAGACAAGGCTCGAAGGCAGATGGACTCGAAGCAAACAAGCCGAGATCGGAGGCTGGGTCAGCGCAGCAAAAGGGAAGGAAAGGGTGACGTCGTGCTTGGTCCCTGAGTCGCAGCTCCGACCGAAGATCCGGGGAAGCCGAACATTTTGAGCTTGAGCCTGTCTTGCGCGCTTCCACCACCATCAGAGCCCATTCGATTTTATCTCCTGTCCTTGAGCATCACACCAATCGGCGACATGGGAGCAGAGAACGGACAGGCGGGAGCGACGGCCAAGGTCAGCGACGTCGTGGCGACGTATCGCCCGACGAGGGTGAGTGCCCCCTCAGCGCTCAGCGCGTTTATGCACTCCTCCCCAACCTCAACACTGACGCAACCAAACAGCTCTTCAAAGCCCCCAACCTGCACTACACCTCGCTCGACTTTGACACGACCGGCGAACTCATCCTCCTCGCTCGCACCGACGACACGCTCCATATCTATAACACAAAGGCTGGAGCCCACGCAAAAGAGCTCAAGTCGCAGAAGCACGGCTGTGCCCTTGCACGCTTCACTCACCACTCACAGTCTGTCATCTATGCGTCAACCAAGCTCAACCATGATATAAGATATCTCTCTGCTCACGACAACTCATACATCCGTTACTTCAAGGGCCACACCGACAAGGTCACGTCCATCCAGCTCTGCCCTAGCGATGACACCTTCCTCTCCGCATCGCTCGACAACACCGTCAAGCTATGGAATCTGAATTCTTCATCTCCCCATGGTAGTCTAAACTTGCATGGTGCCGTCTTGACCGCTTACGATCCCTCGGCTACCGTCATCGCAGTCGCCTCGCCTGCTACCCAGACCATTGTCCTCTACGACGTTCGCAACTTCGACAAGCCTCCTTTTGCAACCTTTGACATGCAGGACATTGAACGCCGCTTCAGCCACTACGGCCAAGCTCAAGCTCAAGGCTGGACCACTCTGGAGTTTAGCAACAATGGCCAATACATCCTGGTAGGAACCAACGGTCCTGGCCACTACGTCCTTGACGCCTTTGAGGGTGCCTTGAAGGCCTATCTGTATCGCGCTCAAGGTCCTCCACCATTCCCATCCCAGCTTGGTCAAAGCGACAGCCCCTTGCGCCACACCCAAGCTTCGCTGCAGGGAGACGCCTGCTTTACCTCTGATGGCCGCTATGTCATCTCGGCTTCGTCCAAGGGTGGTATGCTGGTGTGGGATCTGCTTGCTGACAAGCGCTCTGATGGCACCATGAATCCCATGACCGATCTGCCAGGCCCAAGAACGTCTACTGTCGTTGGTGTGAACCCCAGATACAATAATCTTGCCAGTGCTGGTCAAGACGTTGTCCTCTGGCTGCCTGACCCTGAATTGGCTTGATCCCGGCATCTAAATCACATCTGTACATTAGCGAGGCGTTGGTGGTGCGATTTCTTGCATATCTTATTTTGCTCAGCATCTGGATCCAAAAACTCAAAGGACGCACCAATACCGGAGGACTCTAAGGGAGTCAATGATAACTCACTCCAAGTTATATCACTGCTACCTTCAGCTTACCCATTTTTGTTATCCTCCACATCCGTGGTCAATTGTCACGACGACACAACATGATTTGGTTCAAGAAGGAAAATACTTCAATATCGCTAATGCCGAAAAATACGAAAGAGGCCGTCCATGCTCTCAACATCTCGTATGCAAACTCCTGTCTCTGGACTTCCAAAAATCAAGTCTCCCACCGCTTCCTAAAATGCCATGAATTAACGCCCCCAATGAAACCATCCTTCATAAATCAATAACTTTCTTGCTCAGAATAGCGTCGCAGGTAGTCGTTCAGCCCACTACCAAAGTCTAGTGGCTCGACATCGTCTACGCCACCCTCGCCTCTGAGCATCGGGCTGGTACCGGAACCTCCTCGCCTCTGTTTCGCCAGGAGCGAAGAGAGGCCATTGATGGATCCGGAGAACCATCCGCTCTCGGTGTCGAAACCGACATGCTCGAAGTCATCAGTCGCATGAGACTCGACACTCTTGTTCGGTACACTAGTTCCTGGGACGCGGAACTCGTAAATATCCGATGTCGAAGGAGACACCGAACCAGACGAAGCAATGTCGCTACTGTCAAAGTTGTAGTACCCGCCTTCTTCACCCTCAAAGCCGCCTGCAGCATCGGGGTAAGAAGCATCTTCCATTTCTTCATCGATTGGGTCCAGTGGCATTTCGTCTTCCTCTGGTCCAGAACCTGCCTGTGACAGTTGTTTGTTAAGATTGGCCAGCACTTCTCGAAGACGAGCCTTGCTACGCGGGTTCGAGATCTGATCGAGTTGCAGCTCAGTCTCTTGAATCTTGGAGACCAGTTCCGAGATGAGCTCCGAAGTAGGGCTTTGAGTGCCAGTAGCCTGTGGCTCCGGGGTAACCTCTGCAGGTGGTGATACAGCCTCTTTGGCCAAGACATCTCCGAAGCACTTTTCGAACTCCTTCAGTTGACTGCGATCGGTGATGGCAAAGACAATCTCCTTGATGCCTGGCCAGGATTCTGCCTTTCTGGTAGTACCAAGTATAACGCGCTTCCAGATCTTTGCAACTTCGCGCACAGGATTTCCATAAGCACCACAGCCCCACGCTCCGAGAATAAGCTTTTCAGCTCCGCGAGTTTGCGCCATGCGAAGCACGCCACGCATCTTGTGTGTCACAAGTTCGCGGTCACGGTCGCAATAGCTCACACCACATGAGCAGCCGCCTTCAGCATCTTCCTTCTCGGCGATGCGTGCGCTGTTGGTCTCGGGGAATCGGATCATGGCCGCGCTGATCACATCAACAAAGAAACGTTCTCGCTTTGGCAAGTCTTCTGCCTCGGGAGTACTGTCTCTGTGTACCAAAACATCTGGAGTCACGACACCGCCAACCTCTGGTAGTCGGTAGAAGTCATCCCAGAGTGATGCATACAAGGTGGTACGCATGCAAAGAAATTCCTCAGCGCTGGTTGCACCATCCAAAAAACCACCACCAGGGCGAAGAGGAGAAGCCATGTTTAGGATACAAACGTTTGTCGACCTGGTCGCTTGCTTTGAAGTAGCCAACGCAGCTGCTGCAGATTGCCGACGGGACGAGTGGGTCAGACGACGAGCTGCAGTGAGAGAGTCCGTGTTACAGAGTCGGATCGTCAAGTTCGATGTCGATGGTTTCTCGACATTGCTATCCAGCTTGGGATCGGTTGTCAAGACAGCGTTGTGGATGCCATGCCTGGCCCTCGGACTCGACTTGAGAATATCCGGAATTACTTTGTTGACAGTGTCCTTTGCCCTTTTGGCACGATCCGAACGTCTGTTTGCCTGAGGAGTGACAACGACTGTCGGTTGCAGTCGTCCCATGGTTGCTTTTTGTCGGGAAGGATTCTTGGCAAAAAGTCGGACTGGTGGCCGGTCGTGATCACGAAGTGGATGGAACGAAGGACACGACGAGACCAGTAGCCAGATAAAAGAAGGGAGCTGGGAAGAAGGAGAAGGAACAAACGGGAAAATAAGACAATGATGGGCGACTCAGGTGTTGGCTGACGTTGGCGGGCCTGACATGTGACAGCGTACTATATTAGCAGGAATGACGACAAGCTCCACTGCCGACAGACGGAAGCGTGTGCAGGCCGGTGAATACAAGAGGAGAGAGGTATGGGAAATGGAGAGTACTGCGAGACGGTTGGTTGGAGAGCCGAAGGAAAAATGGAGAAGCACGAAGGGATGCACATGGGAAGAGAGACAAGTGACTGCATCACAACTGCATGCGGCATCTTCGATGAATTGACTCTGGCCGTGGAAACGCCTACGATAGCCGCCAAGATTAGCATGTGAAGACGCCGGAAGCGGGCTACAAGTCGCGGCTGTCGGCCGTACAGAACGCAAAGCGTAGCATCAGAGACATGTGCGTAATGTTCAGGACCGTTTGTGCTCTCGATTTTGGATCTTCTCCGACGGAAAAACATGTCTCAACTCTCTGCTGGACTCCACTAAACCATGTGTACTAGGACATGTGCTTATACACGATGGGTGGATTGAGTTTCGCACATCAGCGTCGGTATATAGTACAGATGTTCGATATGCAGTCGTATGTGCGGCGGATAAGTAGTCATGCTGCGGGTTTAACCGATGTGGGAATACGAAGGCTGGCTGATGAGGGAGCGTTACGAGCAGCTCATAGTTTGATTTGGAGCAGCACCCGATTTATCGATAAATACAAGTCCAGTTTTATTGGAGCTCCAAGTGACTGCTTTTGTTAGGGCACACGACTTACGGCGTGGACAAGGCTAGATCAGCAGCGTGCGTCACGGAGGTCGTCTGACAGCTGCTAATATCGTTGCTTATACTTGTATCGTACACAATATTGCCCGACATGGCTACTCAGCAGCACGCCCAGCAGCAACAACAACAACCGCTACCGCAGCAGACGCAGACGCAGTCACAGTTCAATGCGGTGCCTGGTGCTGCCAGAGCGAGCTCGTACACGGCGCTGCCTCCACCAGCTGCCTACACACCGCTACGCCATGCCAGTAATCGCAAGACCATCTACGACCGCAACCTCAATCGCGCTCGCACTTCCGAGTTGAGCCTAGCATCTTTTGCCCACCTCTTCAACACTTTGATTGCATACCACCAAGCTCGCGCGCCCTCAGTGTCTGACCTTGAGGCCAGGCTGGCTCAATCTGCATACCCCATCGGTGTCAAGCTGCTCGACCTGCTCCTCTTCCGCATGCCACCTCGCACAGCCTCTCGACCGACTCGCTTGCTCGATCTTCTGCAATTCATACACACGACCTTGTGGCGTTCCTTGTTTGGCCGTCCTGCCGACGCTCTCGAGGCCAGCACTGGCAATAACAATGACTACATGATTGTGGACAATGATCCCCTGGTCAATACATACATCAGCATTCCGAAGGAGATGAGCCAGCTCAACTGCGCCGCCTTTGTCGGTGGCATCATCGAGGGTGTGTGCGATGCTGCTGGTTTCTCGACAGACGGAGTTACAGCACACTGGGCGGAGAACGACGAGCTTTGGCCCTCAAAGACCATCTTCCTCGTCAAGTTCAAGCCTGAAGTCGTCGAAAGAGAAGAAGCGCTCAAGGCTGGAGGTGGTTGATCGTCAAGTCCGGTCTTACTCCCTGGCAGCTGTCGAGAAGACTAGCAGACCTAAGAAATTATCAATGCCGAATTATTGCGGCTATGGAAGGGACACCCAAAAGTCTCGCTCTCACATAGAGCAGTCGCCTTCCGGCCAGCTCATCTGCTAACAAGCTTACATCAAATGGCCAAATCCTACTCCGCTACAATTCCGATCGGCAAACTCTCCCATGCTCCTGTCTCTCGTCGCCAACCCCCTTGCTCCGAAGGAACATCCTCCATTTTCACATCATCCGTCCTCTTCGTCTCCTTCGTTGCCTCTTCCTCGGCCTCCACATCGTGGTCACTCAGCAAGGCGCTAGCTTCCACCAAACTCTTCCAGGTGGCTCGGACATCCATCTCGGCACCTTCGAGGATCTCCTCGGCCAGTTCGTGGCTCCACTGTGTATTGGGGTGCAATATGCACTCTCTCAGCGCCAGAATTTCGAAAAGCACTGGACTCTCGCCACGCATCTCGAGCCAGTTGTCCGAGTCTAGCACGTGCATGATCCAGCGATAGATGGCCCATTTGGTTGGGTCTGCTCTGTCCCGGTCCTCGTCCGTAGTTGTCAGTCTTGCGTTGTGTGCAATAGCTCGTTCCAAGAACGCTTCAATGAATAGTGGCGATCCGGCTGCAAGCATGATCAGGAGGTCATCCCAGATCAAGTAAGCACCTTGTAGCGCCGAGTCAGCAAGAGGGCCCTTTGTCCTGTAAACGCAAATTAGAAAGCAGAATTAAAATTTTGGTTCGACCACACATACTGTTTTAATGAGGGGACAATCAGGCCATCGTCGATCAAGACTGATGCCACTTGTGTCCACTTTGCTGCTTCGTCTTCACCACAGCACAGATTTTGGCAATGCTGTTGTGCTTCGAGTAATGAGCTGGCAGTATCCTTGGCCTTTGCTTTACTCTTTAGTGCCGTGACTCTGCGTGATCTGAATTTCTTGAGATACTCTGCAGCCTCCAGTCTCACTGCTGCCAGAGACTCCATGTCAACCTGTGCTGCAGCCTCCTCTCCGGCCTCGGCTTCCCAAGCGTCCTGAGGCAACTTTGCCCAGTACACGCCCCAGAGCCAATTTACTGCTTCGCGAGCACTGCGGACGAGTCTTGCAAGACCAGGCAGATCTTCGTGTGCGACTTCATGGCGCAGTTCGACGAAATGCGGAGGCAAGCCGATGGATCTGGCAACATCAAACATGCTCTGTCCAGGTCCGTTTCTATGGCGTCCCAGATCCGCAAAACCAGTTACGAATCGGGAGAGTGCGGTAGTGTAGGCGGCTCTGAGGGCAAAAGATGAAGCGGTAACGGCAGTCACACCTTGATGTGCCCACTCTGCAGGGTCAGCGGCGAAAGAGACTTGACGTGCGTTGGAGGTCGAAAATTGAGCGTGAAGGAGCATGGCATCCATGAGAAGGGCAGTGCTTTCGACTGCGTGAGGGACATTGCCTCTCTGTTTCCAGGCTGCTACCGTGGCAATGGCATGGCTTTGCTCCGCTGGTGTTGAAGGACTGTAGAGACCATGGCGAACATTTAGAAGGTCGGCATGGCTGCGCCAGGGTGTAACGAAGTAGTTTCGTTGTAAGGCCTGCGGAGACATATCGAAAGCTTTGCGGTGCTAGCTACCAATTCTAGATTTCTGGATCCAATGATGTTTCTTGATCTGCGAAAAGCCCGAGAATCAGTATGGTTTACAAAACAATATTGGTTGACCTTGCAGTCTTTTTAGTTCCAGACATCCACAAGAAACTTCAAACTCGCGAAGGGTTTGTACGCGAGAACCTGTCTTCTCAACTAGCTAGATTCGCAATGTGCCGTCGTTGATATTTCTCTGTCGGTTTTTCGCTTTTTTTCTTTCCTCAGAAAAGTCTGCTGGAGGTGGTATGGATGTTGCGAAAGGGCACATAGAAAGAAATCACTTACTTTTATTATCTCGATTGTTATGAGCACTATTTACTCGAGGTCGAACAAGATAGGTAGTCCGAGATCCAGATATTGACGTTGACTTCTAGGAAGGGTGGTCAATCTGCTCAAGGTTGTTTGCTGCGCTCCCAAGTCCGCCGCCGGCGCGCTCCTTGGCGTCTCTGCGACGCCCTCTTGTATATAGATCTTTCCTTCCCTCCTTCCTTTTCCTCCTTCCTTTTCCTCCTTCAAGTTCCCTCGTTGATTCAATACAACACCTGTTCATACAGTCTTTCTCCTGTTCCCTTGTGCTCCGTGACAGAAGGGAATCGTGCATTTTGCAACTCCTCTTGAACGAGCAGCTGTATGAATTTGACACTCTGTATGTATTTTCTGATCAAGTTTGTACACAATCCAGTGTGCAACAGGTCGCTCAATCAAGCGCAGAAATGGATGCTTTGATACAGACTGGCCTGTGCCAGGGTTTGCTTCGTTCATGACTGGTTGCAGATGTCGACGCAAGATGCCCAAACACTCGACATGCATCCACCATTTTCAATTCAACGACCTTGACGATTGCAAGCTACTCTGTTTCAAGTCATCCGAAAGGCTGATTTGATGGGCCACAGGGTTCTTTGAGCTTAGTATATCGTGCCTTGCAACCTGACAATGTCCACGTAACTCTTCGCTGTGATATATATTGTTCTCTATACCTTCACCATGCGGACGATCACACCAATAGACCGCGTTGTACTCTGCTCTGAGCGTAGCAGGCTTCGAGACGAATCGTAAGGTTATAGGTTAAATGCCACGTGCTAACCAAACGTCATCCCTATAACAACTACCTCGTAGCTCCTTCCCCCGAAGGTTGTAGCAAAGTGATCGCCGAACATAGTTGTTTGCCGCAGCTGATGCGTTCCTGCCATTTTCTGTTCCCGCAATCGAACTTAAAGAACAGTAGATCGTATGCAGAGTTACAGTCAACAACACATGCAGCAAACATCGCATCGGCCAAATAAGAAAGGAAATACAACACACTTTCGCAGACAGCAGCGAAGGCCTCCGTCTCCAATCCGAGAGCCATGTCATCACACAATGATCCACCAGACACGAGATGTCTATCGTCTGGACACGACTCTTCCACTGCAGACTCGCGCCCTCTGACCAGCTCAAGTTTACTTTCCTGGAAGAGAGTCCAGAGCTTTCTCCAAGGCGAAGACTGCATCATCGACGGGAACTCACTCGACATCGCCAGTGTTGTCGCTGTGGCCAAGTCTGTTTCAGGTTTGAGTCCTTTCCAGATCATGTCCGTCTAACTGTGATACAGGTACGGTACTTCAGCAAAACTGTCGACCGACGATGTCGTTACCGAACGCATCGACGATAGCGTTCATATGCTGAGAACTCATCTTGACCAGGGTCATGTTGTGTATGGTAAGTCGCATTGATGTCTCTTCTACTGCTGCAGAAGTGTTGACCAAGATTGATAGGGGTCTCCACTGGTTTCGGTGGTAGTGCTGATACTAGAAGCAATAACTTGGAGGACTTACAGGGAGCACTCATCCAGCATCAGAACTCTGGTGTCCTCACAAGCCACGATATCGGCCGCCCTCAAGATGTATCAGCGACGCACGATCCTCTACGCTCACGAGATATCGACCTGGCTTCCAGCACAAACTCAATGCCCACGAGTTGGGTAAGAGCCAGCATGTTGATTAGGTGCAACTCGATCATTCGAGGTCACTCTGGAGTACGCACGTCTGTGGTACAAGCCATTCTTCGCCTCCTCAACGAAAACATCATCCCAGTCGTACCGCTACGAGGCAGCATATCCGCCAGTGGCGACCTGAGCCCTCTCTCGTACATTGCTGGAGCAATCCAAGGCTCCCCGGATGTCTACGTCAGAGTCGCTAGCGGCAAGATCTTTTCAGCAGCAGAGGCATTGAAAGACGCTGGCATTGAGTGTGTCAGGTTCCAGCCCAAAGAAGGGTTGGGCCTGTTGAATGGAACAGCATTTTCTGCTGCGACGGCATCTCTTGCGTTGTACCAATCTCAAGAAGTCGCTCTTCTATCGCAATTTCTGACTGCACTGAGTGTTGAGGCGATGCAAGGATCCGCAGAATCATTTTGGCCTCAGATTGCTAATATGCGACCTCATCCTGGTCAGATCGAATCCGCTGCCAACATTCTGTCATTTCTTCACAAGTCGAAATTGGCAAAGTGTGTAGGATCACCAAAGGACACAAAAACAACTGGTCTCTATCAAGATCGTTACCCGTTGCGAACTGCATCGCAGTGGATCGGACCCCAGCTTGAGGATATCTTGCACACCACCTCTCAGATTCATCTCGAAATCAATTCGACCACAGATAACCCTTTGATGGATGTTGAGTCAGACCATATTCTTCATGGTGGTAACTTCCAGGCGGCTGTAGTGACCTCTACTATGGACCGCGTTCGTCTTTGTCTGGAGCGGTTAGGGAAAATGCTGTTCTCTCAGGCAACAGAGATCATCAATCCATCTTTAAACGGCGGATTGCCAGCAAACCTGTGCGCAGACAATCCTTCAACATCTTTCACTTGCAAGGGTATCGACATCAACATGGCGGCGTATCAATCGGAGCTAGGTTTCCTTGCCAATCCTGTAGCAAACCACGTTCAATCTGCCGAGATGCACAATCAAGCCATCAACAGTCTTGCTCTGATCTCTTCGAGATACACACTCCAAGCACTTGATACTATCCATC
>Ga0268251_10000218_pt1 | contig 20543 bp, 19 predicted proteins | sample AgamicAsMae_FD_200527 | JGI IMG/M metagenome (GOLD analysis project Ga0268251, IMG submission 200527) | Agave microbial communities from Guanajuato, Mexico - As.Ma.e (v2) (version 2) | ecosystem: Host-associated > Plants > Phyllosphere > Phylloplane/Leaf | place: Guanajuato, Mexico | collected...
GGACTGTATTCCACATGTCCTGTGTCAAGAAGTGGTCCCAGAATCAAGGATCCGCCGCTGCTCAGCAACAAGGTCGAGAGAATGGCGAGATTCCTCCCCCTCGCCAATGGAGATGTCCAGGCTGCAATCTCCCGAAGGACACCCTGCCCAAAACATACACCTGTTGGTGCGAGAAAGAGGTCGAACCACGTGCCGTCACTGGTCTACCACCACACTCTTGCGGAAACACTTGTGGCAGAGAAAGAGTCCGCAAATGCCCTCATCCTTGTCAGTTGACCTGTCACGCAGGCCCTTGCCCGCCGTGTACCCACATGGGCCCCACCCAGACTTGCTTCTGTGGCAAGCACGAGTCGACTCGTCGTTGTACCGACACCGACTACGAAAACGGCTGGAGCTGTGGTGAGGTCTGTGGCGATCTCATGCCTTGTGGAGAGCACGAATGTCCGAGACCTTGCCATGAGGGTCTCTGTGGAGCTTGTGAAGTGCGTATCGATGCTCGCTGCTACTGTGGCCAGGTCGAGAAGGCCTTGCTTTGCGCTGACCGTGGCGATGAAGTCGCAAGCCACAAAAAGCACACCGCTGAGGACGGCCAGGACGTCGTCGAGGAATGGACTGGCATGTTTGCTTGCGCTAATTCCTGTGATCGTGCCTTCGATTGCGGTATTCACCACTGTCAGAAGTCTTGTCATTCGCAAGATACCGACCCTGGCCACTGTCCTCGTTCTCCTGACGTCGTGACACACTGTCCATGCGGCAAGACCAAGCTCTCGGAAATTTCTCCTGATGCTCGCACTTCTTGCTCAGATCCCATTACGAATTGTAAGAAGGCATGCATGAAGAAGCTCTCATGTGGACATCAATGCGAACAGTTGTGCCACTCTGGTGCTTGTATGCCCTGTCTCAAGGCGGTTCCCATCAACTGCCGCTGTGGCAGAACAACTTCGACTACCATCTGTCACCAAGGCAGGATTGAGTCTCCTCAGTGTATGAGAGTCTGCAGAGCTACCCTCAACTGTGGCCGTCACGCCTGTGACGAGCGCTGTTGCGAAGGCGAGCGAAAGGCTGCCGAGCGACAAGCCATCAAACGCAAGGGCCGTAAGCTCGAGGAAGCTCACATTCGGCCCATCGATGACGGCTTTGAGGCTGAGCATATCTGTACTCGCCCTTGCGGTCGACCTCTCAAATGTGGCAACCACTTTTGCGAAGATCTCTGCCACAAGGGGCCCTGCGGATCTTGCCGGGAGGCCATCTTTGATGAAATCAATTGCAACTGTGGCCGCACCGTTCTGACACCACCTCTGCCTTGTGGCACTCAGCCTCCACCCTGCCGCTTCCAGTGCAATCGTCCCAAGACATGCGGTCATCCTCAGGTCCAGCACAATTGCCATATGGACAATGAGAGCTGTCCTAGATGCCCTTTCCTTGTCGAAAAGAGCTGTATGTGCGGCAAGAAGAGTCTCAAAAACCAACAGTGCTGGCTGAAGGATGTCAGCTGTGGACAGGTCTGTGGCCGCAAGCTCAAGTGCGGCTCTCACTTCTGCACCAAGCCTTGTCATCGTGATGGCGAGTGTGAAGATGCTGGAGGTCGACCTTGCCAGCAGCCCTGTGGAAAGGCTAAAAAGGCTTGTGATCACCCAGACGAAGCCATTTGTCACGCTCCAACCGCTTGCAAAGAGGATAAGCCATGCACCCACAAGATTTTCATCACCTGTGAGTGCCAGGCTCAGAAGCAGGAGATGAGATGCAACGCATCCAAGACCAGCGAGGGTAATCTCACAAAGTCTTTGCCTTGCAACGAAGAGTGCGCCAGACTAGAGCGCAACCGCAAGTTGGCACTCGCGCTCAACATCGATCAAGAGGCACATGTTGAAGGTGGTGACCATGTTCCCTTCTCCAATGAGACTCTCAATCTTTACGCAGCTCATCCTACTTGGTCAACTAATCAAGAGCGCGAGTTCCGTGTCTTTGCAGCTGCGGATGACGAGAAGAGATTGAGATTCAAGCCCATGACATCCACCCAGCGAGCTTTCATCCACCACCTGGCCGAAGACTTTGGCATGGATTCGGAAAGCATGGACCCTGAACCTCATCGTCACGTCGCCATTTTCAAGACACCTCGCTTCGTTCGTTCGCCGCCAAAGACATTGAAGGAGAGCGCGCGCATTCGAAACGCTCAGCGTCTGGCCTCTGGAAAAGCAGTTGCTAGCAGTGAAGCACCAGCCAACCAAGTTCGTGCAAACGAAGTTGGAGAGCCTTTCAACAGCTATGTCATCGTGCGACCGCGCTTTGGTCTTACGATCGAAGAAGTCAGGACAGAGCTGGCATCGTTCGCTCTTCCTGTGCAATTCGACGTGGAGTTCCTGCCCAACGAAGAAGTAATCATCAAGGCCATTAGTCGTACTCTTGATGATCAGACGCTGGATCAGACACTCAAGAACGCCAAGGCTCCGATTGCTGCTGCCATTGCAGCAAAGAGTCTCGGTACGGTTCAGCTTTGTCGCACAGACTCTTCGCTCAACATCGTACGCCGTGAGACGGAGAATGGCGTCAGTGATGGTTGGTCTCGTGTTGCTGCGAAGAGTGCAGCATCTCGTCGTCCTCTTGTCCAGACAGCATCTTCAAACAGCAACTTGTTTTCCGCTCTTGCGGGTGGAAGCAAAGTCACCTTTGCCAAGAAGAAGAGGGAGAAAAAGCCTGTTGTTCCTGTAGAACCTGTTGTTGACGACTGGGAGGCGGCCGAGCTGGCTGAGGAAGAAAAGGAGAAGTCGGCTAGTGGTCACAATAGTGGCGCTGAGGACGAGGCAATGGTGACCGAACCCAGCAATACTGCCGGTATCGAGTCGCCCGAGGCTGTGGAAGGTAGCGATGCTATTGATGCTCCCGCGGTCGAGGATGTGGCTGGGGCGGGTGCGGTCGTTGAGGGTACACAGACCGAGGCAGATGCGACAGGACCAGAGGTGGTCGCATCAACCGAGCCTGAGCAAGCTCAAGAAGTAGATACAGCATAGTTGCCATTCTCTTCGTTGTGAAAGCCCGAGATAGATCAACTCACCTCCTTGACCATCAATGTATTTCTTGGCAACGAAGATTCATGTGACTTGATGAGACACAACCGGACGAGAAAACCATCAACAGCCAGGGTCTATAGGAAGTACAGTATCATATTACACCACACCGGAACAAGTAGTGAACTAACATGCAATGCCATAACGATGCACAGTCTCGTTACAAACAACAGTGCAAATATGGGAATGCCCTGAGTAAGCCTGCCCCCTGTAGAAGTCACTCGGACGGATTGCAGAAAGTATTATGCATCTCTGCGGCTATACTTTGAGACCATTTGACACAGAAGAAGAAGCACAGAGGTAGACCATCAAAGGACAAAGTGAAGCGTTTCAGGCATCAGCGACAAACGGAGCAAGCAAGACACATTCACTCTCAATCAAGAGCCAACACTACCACACTTTTTCTCTTCTCCGATACTTGCAACACTCTCACATACTCACATTCAATCTCAAATATCGTGCTACATCGCTCTACTCAGCAACCCACCTCTCTGCACACTCAACCCACAACTACACATCTCGCAGCAATGTGTCAACTCTGCAGCCTCAACACCATCTCTACGTCCTCGCGCTGGCCTAAACCACTCGAACCACTCATCTCTGATCTGAGCCTGCTGGTCACCACCGCACACAACGAGCTCAACTCCTCCAAGCAAAACCTTGCTGCCTCCAACCCTGAAAACAAGAAGCCCTCAATCGCAACAACCACATCCACAATCACCATCACCACCGCACCAAAACCATCCCTCCTCATCCCCACCCTCCGCGACATCTCCACCCTCCTCGAACTCCTCGAAGACGAAAGACTCAAATGGTGGCAAGCCAAAGCACCCGAAAGAAAGTTCTGGAGGGAGACTTATCAGGAAGACAAACTCACAAAGATTAATGTGGTCAACAACAAGACTGTTGAGATGATTGAGGGATTGAAGGCTAGATTGGGAGGGTTTTGTCGTTGGAGTTTGGGGTTGGTGCATGGAGTTGAGGGGCTAGGTGGTGGTGCAGAGAAGGATGGGGATGTTAAGATGGAGGGATAGAGGCTAGAGGGAAGAGGACGGACTGTGCACGAGAAAGACTGATACTGGGGAATCATCTCTTTCCTGACGTGGAGGAAAGGAGCTCGTGGAGCCGATAGACTGCTCACTGATCTCAAGGAATGGCATGGTCTCCATCGAGAGGGGTTACGCACTCAACTCTCTCTAGACGGACCTCTGGCCTGGAAAATGATGTGCCCGGTTATAGTGAGGATAACGCGCTAGACCTTCGCGAGAAGAGGATCGGGTTCATGAAATTTAGCACAATAGGAAGCTGAGAGGCATCGTTCAATTCCAACCACAGCAGAAGCAATGTAAGATAGTGAGAAGGAGTACTCCGCTAAACTTTTCCCATGTCGTCCGTTATTACATGTCGGGTATAATGATGCTATCAACACTCGCTTCGTCGCTCGTCATTACACAAGGTGCCTCTCTTACTGACTCTTGTGGATCAAGTTGTCCGAAGCTCGCACTCGTTGTGCCCATTCAGTCCAGCTGCCATCGTAGACTTTTCTGTTGGTCTCGGGGAAGCCGGCCTCGGTCAAGGCAGCATCGATGACGCTTGCCGTGACACCTGTACCGCAAGAGCTGATGATGGGCTTGAGAGGGTCGACTCCTTTGGTTCTGAAAATATCGAGCAGTTCATCCCTGGTAAGCAAAGTCTTGGTCTCTGGGTCCAATAGTTCGGGCAGAGCAACGCTGATGGATCCGGGGATGTGACCAGAAGAGAGTCCAGGTCTCGGCTCAGGGTCAGCACCGCTCCAGCGACCAAGCGATCTGGCATCCAAGATCTGTACACCTTCTCTGCCTTCCTTGTTGTAGTCCTTGGCAATCTCCTTGACTTCTTCAAAAGCCGCAACCTTGGAAGGATCGATCTGTGGCTCAGGGTACTGCGACTCTGGGAATTCTGTTTGTTCGCCTTTCTCGGTAGGAAGACCTTCTTCGACCCATAGCTTGTAGTTGTTCAGGATGTGAATGCTGGGGTGGCCGAAGACACGCAGGGTCCAGGCGACGCGGGGTGCGCTAAAGATGCCGAGTTCGGCACTGTCGTACACGACAATGTTGTCGTCGCGACGAATGCCCAGCTTACGCATGGCTTTGGTGAAGACCTGAGGGCTTGGCAGCATGTGAGGGTATGGAGAGCTGGTGTCCGAGACGAGGTCTAGGTCGAAGAAGCTGCTGAGAGTCAGTTTTCGAGGGTCTGAATAGGAAGAGAGGGAACAGTACCGAGCACTAGGGACGTGGCCCTGCTTAAAGACTTCATATCCTGACCTCTTCTCGGGGTCATTGGGCATGAACCAACTGGCACACAAGGGGATGACTCGAGGAGAGGTGGCCAAGCGGGTAGGAGCATTGCCTTTCAGAGCAGCATTGAGCTCGGCTGGCTTGACGAGGTACGACGACAGAGACATTGCTCGTTGCGCCGACATGTTGTGAGAGGACCTGAAAGAGCTTCGGAGAGGTGAGAAGGTTGAGGACGCAGCCGATCGGAGCAACGAAGCCATTGCTGCCCCACTCGAGCTTGATAGGATTGTGAGTTGTGGAGACTGGTCTTGATGATGTGATCAGGAGCGAGAAATGCGTGCGACTTTGAGCGGTATGCTTCTCCAGGATCCAATCTAATTGTCTGTCGCAGTGTGGAGAAAGCAACAGAAAGGCTCCGGACGCTGAAACCCCTCAGGTAGACTCTCCAAGGTGGAGCCTTCGAGCACGCCTTCCCCATGTGACACGGCCGATCACCTCGCGATAAGTCGAGCTTATCCTTATCGCATACGTCAATGGCCCGAGCTTCTACCTTCAAACGAAAACAATCTATTAACTTCGAGAGCATAAGAGACCCTGGTGCTGTGTATACACCTGCCCAAACAAACTTGCGTGCTGGACCACCATTCTTCCCGAAACATGAAGGTCAAGATTCTCTCATATCATGCTGTCGCCGCCTGGCGGTGGGACATGCCCGAAGACGATGATTGCGGTATCTGTCGCGTACAATTTGATGGCACCTGTCCGAAATGCAAGTTCCCAGGAGACGACTGTCCTATCAGTATGTACCCATCTCGGTAGTACTAGCTGCACCGTGTTGACTTGCTTCCAGTCATGGGACAGTGCACACATTCGTTCCATATGGTATGTGGTCCTTGTTGAACCTTCTCGACCAATGACACTAACACCAGTCAAGCATTGTCTCGATACCTGGATCAACCAAGAGTCAAGTCAAGGCAGATGTCCCATGTGCAGACAAGGTACGTACAGTTGACCTAGTCATGTCGCTCATTCGGGAATCGTGGTGCTAATGAACTCAGTCTTCCGCATCAAAGGAACCGCTGATCAGAGCGAGGCTCAGCCTGAGCAGACTGCCCAATCTTGAGTTCTGCACTCTCGACAAGAACCGACATAATCAGCAACGCACCCTTTCTCTTGCGTTGTTCTTTCGACAAAGACGCCATTCTCACATGCATCTTGCCAAGCAACGCTTAGTCAGGGTCCACGGCCATAAACTCACAACAACCCGTGTGGTCTTGCTCTTGTCGATCGCGAGCAGAGGATCATGTCGGCAGTAAACAAACGATATTCTCACAGCTTTGCCCAAACCACTGACGACTCGAGTACCCCACCGCAACAACGCGACGATGATGATGATGCCGCCTCCTCCGTTCGCGCGGATCAGGCGGTAACCACCTCCGACGGTATGCCCATTCAAAACTGTAATCACTGGCCGTGCTGATGATTCTTCTTAGGACTGTTCGATGACCCTACATACCCTATCGCTGCACCTGACGAACTTCTCCCACCTCCAGATTTTCGTCCATTCTTTACCTTGATCGAAAACCCCGACACCGGCGAGCATCATCATCCATCGGTACACTACATATTCTCAGACGACAATCCCGACTTCTTAACTTCCACCGTCGTGGATGGTATGAATCAAGAGCACACTGGCACATCTCTGCAGGCCGCCAACAATCGCGAGCGCATGATACTGCTCGACATAGCGCCAGATGGAAAGACGGTGAATGAAGCTCAAAGCCTGAGTCAACACTGGCAGATTCTGAGGACTACTGTCAGTCAAGCCCCGTCATGGGCAGATGAGGTGTCGAGGAAGGACATACCAGGGCTGATGCTCAACATTCAAGGCATGGAAAGTGGAAAGCTGAAACCACAAGCCCACCGTCGCAAGAACTCTCAAGAGGACACTATGGCTCGCGTTGAAGCTATGGTTGGCAGTTATGGAGCCTGCCTATCTACTCTGGAGGGTCTGGTCAAGAAAGACGTTCTAGATGACGAGCAAGATGGACCTGCAGGTGTAGCAAAGGTGGTCGCTGCGCAAGATGACGACCAATGAACGGCTCATGACTGATGACAACGCTCAAGATTAATGGTGCTTGTTGTAATGCAATCCTTTCTTTTCTTCTAGTTTCTCTGCTTCTCTATGGCAGCACGCATACAACGAACATAGCAGCTACCACACGATAGGATGTCCAAATCTGTCGTAAAAGTGGCCGCTGTCGTTCTTGTTCCAGTTCTCTACAAGTGGGAGCAATTCAGAAACACTTTCTTGTGCACTGATAGCACCATCTTCCTTGTACTTGACTAGTCTTGATTCTACGCGACCTGGATGACAGAGTACGAATACAACTTCGGGTACATCTATACTGAAGCTCTTGACCATTGCATTGAGAGCGGCCTTGCTTGCGCGGTATGCATAAGCAGAGCCCGTGGTGTTGTGGCCAACACTTCCCATTCGCGAAGACATGATGACCACCTTTGCAGCGTCTGCCTGTCTGAGACTTGGGAGGAGAGCTCGAATGAGCAGAAAAGTGCCAGCAGCATTTACTTGGAAGGTGTGCATCAAGGTCGACAAGTCCATAACCTCCAGGGTTTCAGCGGCAGCAACAGATTCAGGCTGAGCATTTTCGATAGCAGGCACCAAGCCACGGATCCCCACGCTGTGGATGAATAGATCGATTGGTGTGTCACTCAGCACAGCGGCAAGGTGGTTGATAGATCCCTCGTCTGTCACGTCGACGATATGTGACTGTATGGTGGCTGCATGATTTTGGTAAATCGAGAGCTCGATGGGTTCCCGGTCGATGGCTATAACGGTATTTGATTTATCGTTCGAGTACGAGTCCAGAAATGCGCGTCCCAGACCAGAGGCTGCACCAGAAATCAAGATGGTAGGCATGGCAATTGGAGGATATCAAGGATGTACAAGTTGTGGAGGATCCTTGACTGTGCGTTGGACTGGCTTCGCTTCGAACTTCCCGTGTGGTCAGTTCCCGTGTGGTCAGGTCTGTAACTCTCAATCCACTCTCATGATCAATTGCACATACGTAGAAATGAAGCTGTCAAGATGCACGATTAAGCTTAGGTATATGGTAGCGCAATACAGAGAGAGCACTCGATACTACGACTCTCAGCGAATGCTTATCATTTGCAGGTGTATTTCTATAGCAATCCGCGTGACACGGCTTCGCACATGGAGAGGAAGGATGCGGCTTTCGGCAAGTCGGTGGGCCGCGCTCGCGCATTTCTCGACGCAACCTTGTCGTCGCTCACCAAGACTTGACATTCGGTCGAGTCGCTCTCTGCCAGACTTTCATGTGCCCCGGTCGAATTGATAGCGATACATCTGGAATGCACATGGTCTGGTGCCAAGCACAGTAATACAGCCCTTATTCTAGTCTCCCGCACACACTCGCACACATCATAGGATCGGTCCCTCGATGACGGCGGACTCGTAGCAACACGACACGGATTATGCTCGTCTTGGTTGTTCCACTCTCTTCTCACAAGCCGCTGCTTGCCAAAACAAGCCCTTAAAGCAAAACAGCACAACCGCCTACCATGCGCCTGTAGCTGCTTGCGTCACACGATTCTCGAATGCCACACACCTGTCGCACAGTTACACTACCGTCAGCACGTAAGCCTTTCTCTCCGAGGCATATGATTGCTGGCACCAAGGCTGTCACTGCTCGTGTCTTTCACTGCCACAGCTGCTTGCTTGTCTTCCATCCTCAGTCGCTCACAGTACAGCCAGCACTATCCCGCCACTCAGGCTTCACCCACCATGCGCCGCACTCCACAACGCCCTCGCCCAGCTGAGCCTGCTGTCGCAACCCCTCGTACCATCGAACCGCCTACCAAGAAGATCTTCAACTGCATCGCCGACGACTCGGCTCTGCTCGCAGGCGCAAAGAAAAGCACCCGCGACGGTATCCGGAAATGGATTGCCAACGGCCAGATTAGACTCTTTGTGCCCCTCTACAGTACGTCGCCATGCAGACGATCCCAGCACGACAACGACTGACCGTCGCAGCCCTCGCTCAAACCACTCGCCTGAAGGACGGAAATGGTCGCATCAGCAGCGACGCCGAAGACGCTCTGGTCTGGCTTGACGACGCCACCAGCACTTACCCCCACCTCGTCACACTCCAAGGCGGCTTCGAAAAATTCGAGACATGGACAGAGGTCGAGAAGTTCGCCTTGCCCAGAACTTTGTTCTCCGAAGGCGATGCCGACGATGAAGAGGTAGAAGCTTTTTCCGAGGACCTCGCTGGCAACGCCCAAACCAAACTTGCTATTCGCGACGCAAACCTGTCCATGAGCTCTGTCGACACCGATGGCTCTCGATCAGCAACCCCGTCTTCCGTACACACCGCCCGTAGCTCTATCAGCCCGGAGCCTCCCATCGAGTGCCCACCCAAGAACCGCAGTCGCTCTCACGCATCCAAGTCCCCAGCCAAGAAGACCGCCTCTGGCTCTGCCTCCACCTCCGGCGTTCCCTCGCATTTGCGTCCTCTGTTCAATTACATTCTTTGGCGTATCCACCAGGAGTTGGATCCTGTCGCTGCTCTGGAATCCTTCATCTTCTTGACTGACGACCCAACCAAGACCAAACTCGCCCAGCGTTTCGGTATTCGCACCAAAAGTCTCGCCGACATCCGTTACGTCGTCGCAAGGGAAGAGCGTGAGTTCAAAAACAGACAGCTTGTTCAGCGCAAGGAGATCGAGAGCAATGCCGTTCTTGCACGCCCTGACACTCGCGTCGCTGCTGCAACGACTGCAGCCGCAACCACCGACGATGAAGACAAAGTGCGTCCGGAGCTGTTGCCTGTCGACGAGAGACCTGCCCCAGTCAGCGAGGATGAAGAAGACGAGGTCCTCCTGAAGCGTCCACCCAAAGCTCCTGCAGCTATGCTTGCCCAGCACAAGTCGCCCAAGCCTGCAAACAAGGTTATGGATTCGAACCAATTCTCGCGCGGAGGCCAAACCCCTGCTCGCGGAAACGCTCGGGGAGGTGCTTTCAGAGGCAACGCTCCTCGCGGTCGTGGTACCCCCTTGGCCCCTACTAATGCAGGAAGGGGAGCCACACCAGCAAAGCTGGATCTCACTCCCACCACTAACGGCAGTGGCCCGATTGATCCTAACTCTTTCACCCGCCCAGCTGCCAACACCAACAAGTTCAGAGGCGGTCGCAGACTCTGGGTCCCTACGTAAAAAAGGTCGAGCAAGCGGTATATCCGCACAAGACGCTTACACATAAAATGTCCTTTTGTCAAAGGGTGTCTAACAACTGGAGTTGATAGGCAATGGTTAAAGCCTGTGCCGATTCGAAATCGCAGAGCAAAGCATTTCCCTGGTATCGGAAGATATTTCACACTTGCATAGCACAACCTTCCATTGCCCTTTCGAACCTCGGACCAAAACTACGGAGTTGTTGTTTCTCGTCGGCCTTGGTTTCCAGATACAGGAGCAGCACCGGAACACCACTAGCTCAAGTAATGACGAAAGTCTCAGTGTGGTTCACGGTATGAGATCTCGTTCCAGTATGAACGCGCTTGCAAGAAGCCAGTGGATGAAGTTGGGAGGAGGTTAGTTTGATAGATTGTTACTGGAGAGATAGTGGGGATGAGGTCGCAGGAGAGTATTTTGCTTGTATTCCTTATTGGTGCTTTTGCGATTCTTGGAGAGGTAGGATTGTCGTCGGTCTCTCGGATCGCTGATATCGGCTATGCACAGTCACAAGATATAAACTGCCTCGCTGAGAACCAATTCTATGTTTTATCGCGATATCCTTCCTCCCCTGTGCTAAAGTTTGTAACTCCCACAGTCCTCCCACGAAGCAATAGAGCGCACTTCCCACCATGGAGATGCACTATCGAATCAAGAAGAGAGACGTGCCCAAAGGAATCCGGCGACATAGTGCTTCTCGATGGAAACGCTCCGTTTTTCGAGACTACTATGCAACTTTATAGCTACTCGTGTTACGAACTTTTGCATACGGAGAGGTTCCATGTTCGAACCACGCTCAGACCATCTTCACATGCTCTTGGCATCCGTCACTTTGTTTACTTCGTATCAACAGTCTCGTAACGATTATCGACATGATCATACAGCATACCTAGCGGTCATCGATGGAGTATAATCATGCCTCGAGCAGTGAATCAAGCTGTGATAGCTCCAAAACCAGCATCTCAGCCGACCTTTAAACTACCTCAAAACAGCCATCTTATCATCACAACCTCTGGTGGCATTTTTTCTTGGGACCAAGATGGGGTCAAGAAGCTTTTCAGCAGTAGCAAAAAAGGCATTCTTGCAGCGAGAGAGGCCAAAGATGGAAGTCAGATTCTCGCAGTAGCGGACGAGCATGTTGTGGTATTACATGATTGCAAAAGAGGACGCGAAGAGAGCTGGGGTTTGAGCGGCAACGAGGTTCGCTAAATTACATATTCTCACACCACGTGGAAACTGACCAAGAACCCACCAGGGTATTATTCGACTCTTGGAATATGCGCCAGATGCAAAGTCTCTCTTCCTTAGCACTTCCTTGACCGGAGCTATACAGCACTACTCGATCAACGAATCGCGCTTGCTCGACTCGCCATCCACTCATCCTACTCCGCCGACTGTTCTGGCCGTCTCACCAACCTCTCATCTGATGTTGTCTGCTTCTGAGAAGCCGACAGTGGTGTATCTACAAAATCTTACTCTCAAGACACCTGCTATTCAGCTGCACCCGTCTGCGAGCAATGCAGCGATCGCTACGGCCTCTTTCCATCCCGAACGACCCAATATCTTTCTGCTGACGTTCAAAGATGGAACTATCGCTGCGTATGACGCGACAAGACTGGTACGGAGTAATGCATCTCGTACCGGTAACACCTCTCGCCCAGCGACCAATGGCCATACAGGCGAAATTTCGCACTTCTCAAACCTTCACCGTATCACCAACATCAGGAATATGTCAGATCCACCAGATGCTTCCCCAAATACGACTGTTGGAAGCAAAAGTGTATCAATCACAGGTGCAGAGTTTCTACCTGGTCTCCGCACCCGTGCGATCAGTGTTGGCGCAGATGGAAGGTGCAGGCTGGTCGACTTCGAAGCTGGTGGCAAGATACTTCGGACATGGCATGCGCAAGCACCGGTGACGTCCTTGTCAATCTTGGCCTTCAAATCATCACCGCAGACTGGAAAGGCAGCATCCAAGCAGAAATTCGGAGTCGGCGGAAGTGATCTTGGAGATCGTACTGTCGTTGCTGTGGGAAGAGTCGATGGCCAGGTTCTCCTTTATGATTCAGTCGGTTTGCGACTCGATCAAGTCCTTGTCAACGCGCTTGGAGAGAAGATTATCAGCGTGAAGTGGATGAACGGTCCTAGCCCACATGCCACATCGACTCCCGTCAAGCCGGTGTCTGCAAAGATTGATGCTACATATGACCTGTTACGGAGCATGTCCGGGACGAAGATGCACGACCAACCCACTCTGCCCAATGCTCTCAAACTTCCACCAGGCGCTGTATTCGTCCCTGTACAACCAGTGCCTGCGATCGCTCTGCATGAGTCTGATGTCGAAGAAGTATCGACAGTGCGGTACACACCAGCTGCAGATACCGTCATACGCTCGCCAATTGCCCAAACGACCTATTTAGACCTCTTCTCACCGGTCAAAAAAGTGTCGCCTCCACGCGGACCGCAGAAGAGCCCTGTATCGTCTCCACATCTACGTCGCAAACGGATCTCGAGCCAGACGTTCGTCAAGACAAGCAGCCCTGAACCCACCCTGATCAACAAAGAGGTAACAGAGGGACTACTGACGACACCTAAACATCTGTCGATTCACCCTCTGAACACAACGATCGAGTCGATCCAGGGGTCCCCTTCACAAGTTGCTCCGGCATCTGCTCGAAGGGGACCCAAATCGGGACGTAAGAGAGCTCACACACGACACCCACAAGGCCCGGACCGTAGCCCAGTGGTTTCTACAGGAGCTGGCAGGAACGGAAAAGTGCTTGCTGATCTACGAAAACTGAATACTGGGATCTCGAGCCAGGCCAAGAAGAACGGAAAAGCCGCACTTTTTGCGCCATACATGAACCGCACTGGCATCTCTGATCTTCCAAGAGTAGACGCACAGTCGATGGCGAAAGATGGTGTCGCTGGACAGATCAAGTCGCTTGACCATACACATGAATCTCGACCTCAAATATCAGCCCAAGCTCCTAAAGTTCACTTTGAATCTGAGAGCCATTCCTCGGACCGGGATATCTGGATGTCGGCTGGATCTTCGGGAGATGAACGTACCCAATGGAACGACAAGCGTGTTCATCACCATATTCGACAGAGACAGATCGCTCAGCCTCACGGATCGACTCCACCCTTTGCAGAGAGATCGAATACACATTATGTTCCCGACGTTCCAGTCTTGGAGCGCGAAGTCACGACTATATCACCAAAGCCTTACAACGCAGGAAAGGAGGCTGCCGTGCTCTCAATGTCAGAGGAGGCCATGTACAGTGCAGTATCACACATCTCGAATATTGATGGCGAGTTTGTACCCGCCTCAAGAGACGTACAAACACTCTTCCCACGTGGCTCTTCTATCTATTCGACCTCTCCCTCACGTCAATCTTCTAAAAGGTCACCACAGCGAAAGGTGCAGGTCTGGAACGATGGACTTCCGGAGACAAGAACAGTGCCGAATCCAATCCAGCGTGAAAGGCTGGCAAGCACAAATTCCAATGCTATTGTCAAGGCTACACCAAGAGAAGCAGCAGCGAAGAAAGCTGTAGCGGCGTTACTAGGATCTGAGAGTATGCGGAGTACCAAGACTCTTCCGCTCTTGCCATGCGTACCGTCAAATACCATACCATTACCACCTCAACCCTGTGCTTGTGCGAAGAAGAGCTGTTCAGGTTGCGCAGAGCTGGGAGCGAGGGTTCAAAGTCTGGAAGAAGAAGTTGCAAAGCTCAAAGCTGAAGTCCTTGGACTTAGGAGTGCCCTCAGGAAGACGGGCGTATCGAGTCGCGTTGTTGAGAGAAAAAGATGATGGATGGTGCCTGGTTGTTCATTCTGTTTTATTGTTAGATACCCCTTCTGCGTCAAGATACCATTCCTAGGCTTAAATGCAACCAACGTCGTCGACCATGTTGTATAAATCATCTCCATGTTCAAAGCTCTGTCACGTAAACAGCTGTAGAAATGCACAGTTCTTTCGGGGGAGAGAAGCCGTCCATTGAGAGTCAAAGTTGTTCGAGCTCTCTCTGGTCTTTGCTGTTGTCCTGAAAGAACTGTGCATTTTGATGGCCTTGGCCCCACCTGACTGTTGACATGAGATGGCAGCTCGGGCCCCTGCCGAGTTTGCGACGTGCGTTTGCTTCCTCCGTCTCTGAATCCTTCGATAGATCTCAACATGCTGATGAGCGGTATGGTAAAGCTGGACAGATGCACAAAGGTGTACTGGGATAGACATCCGTCTGAGGAGGAGCATATCATCCCCAAGACTCCACTACCCCACCTGTATCTTTGAAAGATATCCTGTACTTTGGCATTCTTCGTCAGGGTCATACACATACGTGGAAAGCTGACTGTTGAGATGCACAAAGACCACGCTGTCTGGTTATAGGTCTAGAAGAGGTCTGCGTCGCTGCTTCCCCTTGACGGACTTGATGGTGATTGCCAAACATGTCCTGCATTCGTCACTCTTCGCTCTTTCCTTGACTATGTCCTCCTCCATGAAATCCCCTTGAGATTTCTCAGCTCTTTGACAAGCTGCATCAAGTAGAAATTGAACTCTAACCAACCCATCAAAGAATCTTCTGTTTGCTCTCATGCCTGTCTCACTCGCGCACCAGCAGCAGGTTGGCAGAGCTTTCACCGCCAAAAATGACCAAACGACACAAGAAGCTCCTAGAAAACATCCCCGTATCGAGACAAAGAGATCAGTTCCGCAGTACTACCCTGAGCTCCCTATACTATATATGCCACCCTCGCATCAAGTTTTCCTTCCACACACCGTCGCATCAGCACCAGTCGAGATGCCTCCAACTACTCAGCCCTCAGAATCCGATCAGAGAAGATCTTCCACTCACTCCTCGCGAACCATGACCAGTCAGGGAGCGGCTTCTGCCTTTCCAACGTCCTCAAATGCCGGCCAACAGTTTCCTGCTGGCTTCAGTTTTGCTCCAAACGCTGCACAGACTGGCCCTCCTTCCTACGTCTCTGATTCCAATGTGTCGCCAACCTTTTCGTTGAACAACAACGGCAGCTATGGCATACCTGCTGCACGTCCTGAGCTCGAACACATGATTGTTTCCGTGAACCGCCAGAAGCTCTCCAGCGACGACATGCAGTGGACCACTCAATTCCTCTTGAAGAATCTCAGTAACTCAAAAGACAATGCCATCTCGATCAGTACGCTCTTTTTCAGCCGTCTGCTTGGTGAGATTTACGACAATCTACGTAGCCAAGTTCAGGAAGAAGATCTTTCTATCGTCTGGGTCATGTCGGCCATTGATCAACTGGGTGTCGTTCGTGACGACGGTTCCCTGAGGGCAGTCGTCTTGGATCACCAAAACTCTGGTCAGTATACAATTCAGTTGTACGTTGTCAGGGAAAAGGGTAAGTTGTGATAAGTGACCTTCTCCTTCTTACCGATGTCTAACATTGAACAGCCGAGGGCACCGTGCTTCCCGAATCTCAGGTCATCTCCTCCAAGACCTTCATGCTACCCAAGATTTCGTCTGTGTCTGGCGTTATGAGCCCGGATATGACACAGCAAGACAGCACACCCAGACAACCCAAGTTTCCCAACGGTTTCGGCTTCTAAGCACGTCAAGTATCAGAGAGTGGGAGGGTAGCCGGTATGAGAATATGGGAGTGAAAAATGGATGAGGCTGGCGTCAATCACGGATCGTGCGCATAAGAGAGTCAGAAGAGGCAAGGATACGAGAAAGGAAATGCTTCTGTCGTCGCTGCTCGCATTGAAGGGGAAGAAGTATGTACGATAGACTCAAGTATGAGGACTTGGTGATGATTGAAAAGGACCAAAGTATGCTGCACTCTCCTGACTGTCGTCTTTGTGCATCGCTCGATCCTATCGTGCTCACTTCTTGATTCCCTCTTGTCGCATCCGATCTGTTTTATGCGTCTTTGTAGTCTGATGGTACTTGTGAAATACAATCAGAATTCGGGTCCTCACAGAGCATCTATGAAGATGTGTTAGTATACATAGCTTTATCGCTTCGCAACTTTCACTCACCCTTGCTGTCGATGATGTAGAGTTGAACGATGTATTTGCACTCGCGTCTGTGGTCTTCAACAGCACATTGGAAGGAATCGTCATCGTGAACACGACCCAACTGTCCCAACTCAGATATACGCCAGACCAAACTCATGATTTTGCCATCACACTCAATGTCGTCCTCTCCTTGGCTGATGTCCAGATCGGTAAGTTCATCGGCGAGGTAGCTTCTGAGAATTTCGAATGACAGACAGGTGAGTTTAGCGTGCTCTGCAATTCTGCCAAACTGATCTTGAAGATGTCTGAGGCTGATCTGAGCGTTCCACATGGTGCCGGTGTATGGCTTGATGCGGCTGACCGAGACGAACATGTTGGCGATAGAAGGACGCTCCTGCATGTTGTTGGTGTCTGATTTGGGGTCTGGCCTAGTCATATTAAGGGGTGGTTTGGTGATGTGCGAGGGCGAGTGTTGATGTTGTTCAACGAGTTGTCATAAAGTTCGCAGGGATCGGTGGTTGAGAGATCTGTTGTAGCGAGGGAGAAACATATATAGTGTCCAACATCGATCGAGTAAAGCTCGAAGGAGTTGGCGAACTAGTGAATCAGATCAACGAAAGCCCTCTCGACAACTTCACCACTCGATGACCGAGGATGGCATAGAGACACACAATAGTCTTGTTGTGGCATACATTAAGAGGAAGCATCTTATGGGGTCCTTCCAAGAACCCTTGAGCCTTGTCATAGTATACTGGATTTTGAGTTAGTCTGCCACATGGATATTTGGTGGTACGACCAGACTCGCGAAGCGACATCCCGTGGTAGAACGCAACGCCCAAGGAAGGCATGGAACACATTGTTCTCTAAGTTGACAAGAAACAACATTAGCAATGATGTCTTCATACTTTTTGATCGTCATCATACCTCTCATGTTCCTCTGGCCAATTTGGGGGTCGTGGATCTTCACTCCCTGTACTCCTTGCACTCCTAGTGCGAGTACCACCACAACAACTATCACAACTTTCAAGACCACTTCCATCGACACACTCATCATAACAGCCACAACTTATCCCGCAGTAACACTCACAGTCACATCACGTGAAGAATATCGACTGAGAAGGCAGCGCCAAAACCAAGAATTTACCGAAAAGCTCAATCGTCGAAAACAAGCCCAGCAACAGGAGCGGGAAGCCAGGGAAGCAGCAATGCTGTGGGAGCAGGAAATGCGGAATTCTTGGTCTTTGTGGTTCATGGACTATTGTTATTATCCTGTTGCTTATCTTTTGGTTGCATGTGTTGTTTTGTGTATGGCGATAAATTGGGATGTTGTGGGAGAGGAGTTTGCTAGGTTCCAGGAAGAAGAGAGAAAACGCGAACGATTGGAAGATCAACTGAAATGCTTGTGAGTCGTGATGCTGCAGACCTGACAGAATGAATGTTAGTCCCATAGCTTCCGACAAAGTATCAGCTATGTTTAGCAATGCATGATAGGTTGGAGATATGGCATAGTATCCATTGAGAGAGATGTTCCTCTAGCCGTTCGAGCTACGGCTTTGCTTCGAACGTGTCGTGTCTTGACTCTATCATTGTTGTTTGATGCAAGTGAAAGACAGTCCAGTTCAACCTGGAATAAGCAAGCAATGATGAGACACATAACTGCCTATCAATCAATGATCAGCAAAAAGCAACAGACTCACCCAAATATAGCAAAACTTTTTGGGCAAAACCGAAACCCCCTAGCCGCCGTGTTGCTAGATTGGTCAAGAGAAAACGCACGAGGTTTTCTTCCTTGTTTTTGTCGTGCGAGGATTACTGGGAACCCCCTCATGGCATTAAATCGGCCTCGCCGAGGATCGAACCGGTGGTCTTGGGCCAGCTAGCGGAAGGAACACTACTTTACCGCTGCGCCATACCACCGATTCGATGTTATTGTGGCGGATCTGTTGAATTATGATACTGAGGGTGCTTGTTGGGAGTGGTTGCCCTCACTCCACTTCCGAGGACGCTCAGGGGGCAGAGGCACCTCAACTGTGCCCATCTCGATTGTTCGCTCGGTGTAAACAAAGCTGATTGGCATCAATATGATACTACATTGCTTTCGTTACTTCCATCGAGGAGTTGTCAGTGAAGTGCATCATGGTAGTGAGTGTCAGAAGTGTGCTGGGAGTAAACAAAACAAAAAATCGCTTTTTCTATACCATCATCTTTATCTAAATAGATCTTTGCTTGCTGGGCTTGAGCTTTCTCTTGCGAGTCTCGGCGTTGCCGTTGGGTTGAGCTGCGGACTTGAGTGTGGCGGTGGCTGCGTCAACACCCTCGGCCTCCTCAGTACCCTCGAGCAGTTCCTCCATCTCGGCGTCAGAGGTCTTCTTACCAAGAACGGTGCCCAGAGACTTGTTGTAGAGGTAGATGGGCAGACGGACCAAGAAGGTGTCATTGATGGTAGGTCTTTGGATCTCATCGACCTAGCAGCTGTGTTAGCGAATGTCAGAGCACATGTTGTAGTTGTTACTTACATCCAGGAGGAACTCGTGAAGTTCACCCTCGGCGGTGCGCTCCTCAAGGTAGACGTTGCCGACGCTATCGACTATGAGGACCTTGCCGTTCTCGGCGATAGTGCGCTTCTTTGCGCCAACAGGACCGCTGGTAAGTTCAGCCTCGACGGGAGTGCTGATTCCGGAGTTCTTTGCCTGTTCGGCAAGGGTGGCTTTGGCCGGCTTGGGCTTCTTTGCGGCACGCTTGCTCTCACGCTCGGCAGCACGCTTCTCCTTTCTGTTCCAGTTCATAGCCTGAGGTTCCTCCTCGGACGAGGGCTCAGGGACGGGAGCGGGTGTGGTGTCAACGCCGGCAATGCCTCTGACCTCGTCACCCCAGGCGATACGGCGGGCCTGACGGATGTAGCGCTCGACAAAGTCGCGGTGCTTCATCCAGTTCATGTAGAGGGTGACGTAGTGGACACCACCACCGAGGAAGACGAAGAGACCGATCATGACAGAGCCGAGACCAGGGCGGAATCTCTGGTAGTAGTAGCCGGTTCCGCGCCATTTGGGGAAGCCGTTACGGAGGAAGTGGTCGTAGCGCTGGCGCTCAGCACCACGAAGGATGTTGGTGACTATGCCGAGACGAGCAAAGCGAGCAGAGGCTTCCTTGCCGAAAGCATTGATCTCCTTTTGCGAAGGCTTCTTGTTCTTCTTGACATGGACGGTGGGCTTGTCTCCCTTCTTGGTGTTCTTGACTGGCGGGGCCGAGTCGTAGGTAGCGATGAAACGTTGACGGGCCTTGTCAGGGTGCAAGACACGGGCCTTCTTCTTGTAGGCAGCGTTGATGTCGTCGATGTTTGCAAAGTCCTTTACACCGAGGAAAGAGTAGAAGGTAGCGTTGCTACCCTCGTGCTGGGCGACTTCATCCTGGAGACGGAAAATTTCGTGGTCTGCCAGCTGTCAGTATGGATGCAGGTCGAGGCGAAGGGCATTGGGCTCGCTCACCTTCGGGGGACCAGGCGCAGACAAGGGCAACCAAGCACAAGAGCAAAAGCAGAACAGAACCCTGGAATCGGGCCATGGTTGCGTTGGTGATGTGGATGTGTCGGGCTGCAAAGAAATGTGATGGAGCTGCAGGAGCGGCAGAAGTGCCTCTAGTTTCCCCAGACAAGTCGTGTCACCTCCGAGTTGGCTCAGTATTATGTGATATTGATAAGAAGCCTTGCAGGTTACGAGTAATTCTGTTTCTTCTACTTAAGGCTGACTTCCGGTGCAGGAGCCAGACCCTCCTTCTTTCTTTATTGCAACTCTACCTTGCTGCTGCTGCTGCTGCTATTGCAGTTGGTCTCGAGGTCAGCATCTTGGTCGGTTCAGGGGCTCCGCTCCGCACATTGCTCCTGAAGCTTCAGCGCTTTCTTTGGAGTGTGGCTGAAGCTGTGGCTCA
>Ga0268251_10000219_pt1 | contig 20510 bp, 20 predicted proteins | sample AgamicAsMae_FD_200527 | JGI IMG/M metagenome (GOLD analysis project Ga0268251, IMG submission 200527) | Agave microbial communities from Guanajuato, Mexico - As.Ma.e (v2) (version 2) | ecosystem: Host-associated > Plants > Phyllosphere > Phylloplane/Leaf | place: Guanajuato, Mexico | collected...
AACATTGCGGCCATTATCACGGGAGAGCTCGAAATCGATGATCTCAGTGATAGTTTTGCCTACCTCAGCAAGTTGGATACCGTGGAAGTGCTCCATGACTTTGTTTCGGATTACAAGCCGGTCTCCCCCGATGACGCCCTGGAAGCAATCTTTGATCTGCAAGGCATGGTATGCAAATAGACGTATCCCAGCCCAGATAGAATTTGATGGGCCTCTTTGACTTGGTCCGTTGCCATTGATACCTTTACGAAGATTGATCATGACTGTTCTCATATTCTTGATGCTGCTCAAATTCTTGACCAGAGTCTCCATTTGTTCATTATTCTCAGTGCGGAGTAGAAAGCTGATGCTGTCAAGTCGCTCGTTGATAACTTCAGGATTCGTACTCGGTCGAAGGAAGTACTGTCGCAGCAGAAGCTTTCCCTGAGGAGTTCGTGCGAGCGTGTGGAATAGACCGTAGACGGACAAGCCTTCTTTTGAACCAGAGTTTGCCTTTGCAGGTCCTTGGTTATGCGAATGAGGATGCGACTCTGACTGGACAATCTGCAAAGAAAGCAATGTATCGGCATTGACGAACCTGGGACTTGTCAGAACTGTGGTGAACAGTTAAGCTTACAATGAAACCTACATGGATCCAGCGAGTGTAAACATCTCTATAGTTGAGATGCGATGCATCGTCTGAGCTGCAACATCACCAGGCAAGAAGGTTGCCGCGCGTTTGCGGTGGATGTAGGCAAGGACTGCGCCAGCACAGCCAACTGTGACTCGGCTGTCGACATCAATCCAGCCAGCCAGTCTTAGCAACTGTCCTTGACGACTTTCCACAGCAGCATCTCCAACCATGTTATCTTCGCTGCTCTCGGCAGTAAGATCTCCAGGGGTCATAAAAGTGATTCTGGGTCCATCTTCGTGACCCAGCTTGAGGTTGACAAGCCTACTTCTGGCTGAATCATAGGAGAACTCAGACACAGGGCGAGCCGAGCAAAGTGCAGGCATACCATATACTGTACTATCTCCGTCGCCCATGTTTCTTCGCTCCGGATCAAGCTTGTCCAGCACGGTGTCGTCGAGTTTGGATGAAACAAGAATAATCGTAGGATCGATGAACGTTTTGACTGAAGATTATCAGTATCAAGAAATGCTAGAGACGCACCGGAAACTCACGGGCTTCGATAACGTCTGGACCGCCCAGTTCAATGTCCTCCATAAAGTACAACTTCTCTTGTGCAGCAATGTAGTAAGCACAACCAACAGTTCCACGAGGTTTCATGTCAACCGCCATGACAACCTCGTCAAGTGCTTCATCACTAGCGCCATCGTCCAAGTTGTCTCGAGGTTGAGAGGGTGTGACTGAAGGTGCTGGTTGCCGATATACACCACTGGGAGCAGACGAAGGTCGCCGGGAGCTGTTGGACGGGCCCGGGGTCGTGAGTCTAGACACAGTCGATGGCGTGACTGATGGCTGTCGCAATGCTCGAAAGGATGAGTTGCGGGATGTTGCCCCATTGGAGCGATTGTAGTATGATCCACGACCGCGGCCACGTCCACGACGAACACGGCTGGAGGAGGACGAGGTGCCGCGACCACGACCAGAGGAAGAAGAAGTGGTTCCGCGCCCACGTCTTGACGAACCACGCTGCAGATTCATAGCGGCTCTTCTAGTAAAGTCAATGGAAATGCAAGTCTGGCGATCGAGTTTCAAATCAAAGTTTGGAAGGTGGAAGGCTGCAGCACATACGAAGAAGGAGCAATCTGTCATGCATCGCTCCTTCCCAGACATGGAGCACAATTTGCATTACCACATGCGAATAGCGATCTGTGATTTATCATGAGTGGTGACTGTTATTCTTGTTTGGTATCTTACATATGTACACGTCTCGTTCTGCTATCGACCATAACCATACCTGCTTTAGTCTCCCCAAACTCCTATGCTATGCGTTATGCGTGAAACCTCTGTGAAAGTACAATGTCATTAAGATGATTCAGGTGCCAGAACCTCGAGATGTTCTCCATCAGCGCGAACAGCAATTCTGGCCACATCTCCAGATTTTATTTGTCCACGAATAATCTTGTCGGCCAGACCGTTGCCGATCTCCTTTGAAATAAGACGATTGAGAGGGCGAGCACCGTAGCGAGGTTCGTATCCTTTCTCGCAAAGCCAGGCCTTGACATCGTCTGGTACCTCGAGTTTGATACGGCGGTCATCGAGTCTAGCTTGCAATTCCTTGAGACGAATGTCGGCAATATCTCTAAGGGCATCGCGTGACAGACGCTTGAAGATAATGAACTCGTCAACGCGGTTCAGGAACTCAGGAGCATATGCCGACTGAACCACATCCATAACATCCTGTTTGACCTCAGACGAGATTTCGCTACTCGAGCTTTCATCTGCAAGAAGTGCTTCGGCACCGAGGTTGGATGTGAGAACGATCATGGTGTTGCGGAAGTCAATCTTGTGTCCTTGAGCGTCAGTAAGGAAGCCCTCGTCGAGGACCTGTAGAAGAAGAGTTGAGATGTCTTTGTGTGCTTTCTCGAACTCATCAAAGAGGAGTACAGCGTATGGCTTGCGACGAACGGCCTCGGTGAGTTGACCAGCGTCCTCATAGCCTACGTAGCCAGCAGGACTTCCGATCAGACGACTGACTGTATGCTTCTCCTGGAATTCGCTCATGTCGAAACGGGTGACTGCAGATTCGGTAGAGAAGAGGAACTCGGCCATCTTCTTGCAGAGCTCAGTCTTGCCGACACCAGTGGGTCCCAAAAACATGAAAGATGCAAGAGGTCGGTTCTCTCCGCTCAATCCTGCACGCTGCATGCGGACTGCATTGGCAACAGCAGTGAGTGCTTCGTCTTGCCCGCGCACAGATTGACGCAGGGAGTCCTCCATGTGAACGAGTTTCTCGATCTCGCCAGACATCAGCTTGTTGACAGGGATGCCAGTCGTGCGTGCAACGACCGCAGCAATATCGTCTGCATTGACAGAGTCATGCAGTAGAGTGTTTCCCTCCGAGTCGACTGCCCCCTCTTTGGGAAGCCTCTTCTCCAAATCCGGTATCGTGCTGTAACGTAGCTCACTGGCACGAGCCAAGTCAGCTGCTCGCTGAGCTTGTTCGAGGTCAAGACGAGCTTGTTCAAGCTTCTCCTTGATGCCTTTGGCCTCCTCAATTTCAGCTCGTTCCTTATCCCACTTCTCAGTGAGCAGGCCGACTTCATCTTGCTTGAGCGTGAGACTCTTCTCGAGTTGCTCTCGACGTTCCACGCTGGCGACATCCTTTTCCTTTCGTAGCGACTCGAGCTCAATCTGAATAGTCATGATTTCACGGTCGAGTTTCTGAATGGCGTCAGGCTTGCTTTCCTGTTGTAATCGCAGGGCACTGCTGGCTTCATCCACTAGATCGATCGCTTTGTCTGGTAGGAATCGGTCGGTGATGTATCGGTTGCTGTAGGTGGCGGCAGCAACGAGAGCGGAGTCGGTGATGCGAACACCATGATGGACTTCGTAGCGATCCTTAATGCCTCGTAGGATAGAGATTGTGTCTTGTACACTGGGTTCGCCGACCACGATCGGCTGGAAACGTCGAGCGAGTGCAACATCCTTCTCGATCAACCTGTACTCGTTCAGAGTGGTGGCACCACAGCACTGTAGCTCACCACGAGAGAGAGCGGGCTTGAGTAAGTTGCTTGCATCAATGCTGCCTTCGGCTTTTCCGAGTCCAAGTAGGGTGTGGAGTTCGTCGACGAAGAGGATGACCTTGCCCTCGGCTTCTTGGGTTTCTTTGAGTACATTCTTCAAGCGTTCTTCAAAGTCACCACGGAACTTTGCGCCAGCTATGAGTGAGCCAAGGTCCAGAGAGATAACTTTCTTTTCTCTGATACTCTCGGGCACGTCTCCCCTCACGATTCTCTGTGCCAGGCCTTCGAGGATGGCAGTCTTACCAGTTCCCGCTGAACCGATGAGGACGGGATTGTTCTTGGTACGTCGTGATAAGACTTGAATAGTCCGCTGAATCTCTGCGTCTCTTCCAATCACAGGGTCGAGTTTACCGTCTCTGGCTCTTTGCGTGAGATCCACACCATACTGTTCGAGGGCGGGCTTCTCTTCTTCGCCTCCCATGTTCATGCGGTGGGTACCGCCGGGAGGATGTGGTCGACGTCCGGCATATGAGCGGGTTTGTGACAATAAAGGTTGGAATGTTTTCAGTGATGGTGGATGTGACATTAGTCGCGTGTTAGAGCGTGCGAGTGCTGTCAGAGAGCTCGCGCGTAGTGTGGCAACGCGCGAGACACACCTGCTTCTTGCTGCAAGCATTGTGGGTTTGGTTGGGGGGTCTTATGATATGCTTAGCTGGAAAACACGAGGTCGCAGGATGGACCACGGCTTGATATACCTAACTGTCTACGAGAACTACTCGACCGCGAGGGCAATTGACGACGATTCTACGCGCTTCTCGAACATGTCGATGTCACCGAGTCCAGGAAAGTGTCCGAGCTCCGTGGAAGAGCGCCAAGCCATACGGGCTCGAAGCAAAAGCGCGAAAGAGAAGAGCTCAGGTCGCCACGGAAGTAACCGAGCAGCTCGCTGGAAAAATTGCAGCCCCTCGTCCAACAAGTCTGCCTCAACTTCCCCGTATCCTTTTCTTTTCCTCTTCTCACATTTTTGACATACCACAATCACAATGGGTTTCATCGACTTCGTTTCCGACGCTGGCCTCACTCGTACGCTGCTCCCGTCATGCTCGCCGCCAGCTTTTAGCTAGATGCTAACCCGACATCAGTCCTTGAGAACTGGACCCAGACCCGTTCCTACATTGTTGGGTATGTACACCGAGCTCCCCTCCATCACCTACCCCTCCCCTTTGTTTACAGGATGTAAAAAAATTGGTCCGTGTTTCTGAGGCGGCTTAAGACCCCGCTACACGATGTTAAAACAATGCGCTTGTCGCAACGCTGATAACCCACACCCCTCACCGCTTTGTCTCTTCAACCTCGCTTCCAGCGACATCGCGCTGACAGCATTCATAGCTACGGTCCTTCCCAGGCCGATGTCAAGACCTTCCAGGCCCTGAAGGCTTCCCCCGAGGTCGCCAAGTACCCCCACGCTGCCCGCTGGTACAAGCACATCGCCTCTTTCGAGTCCGAGTTCTCCTCGCTCCCCGGTGACCCCACCAAGGAGTTCACTGCCTACGGTCCCGAGTCTGCTGAGCTCACCGTCAACCCCTCCAAGGCCACTGCCAACGCTGAGGACGATGACGATGATGATGTCGATCTCTTCGGTTCCGACGACGAGGAGGAGGATGCCGAGCACGCCCGTATCCGTGAGGAGCGCCTCAAGGAGTACGCCGCCAAGAAGGCCGGCAAGACGAAGCCCGCTGCCAAGTCGATTGTCACCATGGACATCAAGCCATGGGGTGAGTTTCATGATCAATCTATAGACGACACTTGGTACTGACAGATACTTTAGACGATGAGACCGACATGAAGCAGCTCGAGGCCAACGTCCGTTCCATCGAGAAGGACGGTCTCGTTTGGGGTGCCTCCACCCTTGTCCCCGTTGGTTACGGTGTCAAGAAGCTCCAGATCAACTTGGTCGTCGAGGACGACAAGGTCTCGCTCGATGAGCTCCAGGAGCAGATCGCCGAGGACGAGGACCACGTCCAGTCCAGTGACATTGCTGCCATGCAGAAGCTGTAAAGTGCTAGTACAGCACTGGACCAAAAGTTCACGACGGCAGATCGCCTGTATCTGATCCCAAGTGCAGGTGTAGACTGGTCGAGACCTCTGAAACTCCTCGTTGCAATGATCAACACGACAGCAACATGTCTCGCAGTCAGTGATGGGTTAATGAGCTTCATGGAATGCATTTAGAAAGCGTACAAATGAAAAAAAGCAAAACCCGGGACACATAATGATACCCAACCAACCCAGATTTACGATTCTTCTCCACTCTTCCTTCAGTGATGATCTCTCTGCTCTTTCTGCGTCGACTCGAAATGATATGTCAACCACGTTTCCATGTGAACGCTAAAGTGATCGTCCCAGAACAGCGTTGGAAGCAGCCCACAGCGCAAAAGAATTTGGAAGTGGGGCAAGCTGATCCGAGCCTCTGCCTGCAAGCTTGAACATCATCCCTTGACGATGTTGACACAACTATCCAGGATACCGGTGAGAGGTACGCTGTCTACTTGGTCCTGGATCCCTTTCCAATAAACGTTCGAACACGTACGCGCATTGCCATCAAGATGCACGATATTGTGGGCAAGAAAGATGACTGGAAAACAACATCGCCTTCACTCAATGTGGTTCAATTTCTGGTCTCGGAGTATCTGAGCCTTTCCATGGTCTAAACATCGGTATGAACCTAGTATGAGGGCATTAACCAGCAAGTATGGAGCTGGATTGAACCAAGTGTCAAAAGATGGTATGATCCATCTGCCTCTGATCGAAGGTGTATCTCGTACAGGTTCTGGCCTTTGAGTCAACTCATATGTGTTGAGAAGCTACGAGGAGTTGTAGCATTGTAAGTGACGCGAATAAACCAAGGTAAGAGTTGCTTACATCCTGAAGATGTGAAGCTGGATGTAATTCTGTCCGAGCTAAGAAAGAGCTGGGCTGGATAGGTATGCTTTCCCTTCACTTTCGGATTTTTTGCATACATACAGGTATTGTGTCTCCTCAGCACTTTTCACCTGTTCTTCTCCTATTCAGTATCTTACCGTGCACCGTTTCTTCCTTCACCTTTCTTTTTCGCAAGCAGCATTTTCGAGTCGTGTATTTGTTTTGTGGTCGGAAGATCGAAAGTCGAGTCGGCAAGCGCGAAGAAGCTCGCAGCGCACACTGAGCTTGTCGCTTCATCTCACTTTCCGTCGCTTTCAGGAACCCGAGCCACGGTCACTCGAGGAGCGCAGTACTAAGTACCATCTTTCTGTTCCAGTATATCTTCGCATCGTTCTTGGAAGCATCTCTTTGTCTCTCCTACACTACCGCTGCATTCTTCACGCCATCAGCGCGCAATCGCTGTACCATCGCGAAATATTGGAACAACAAGCGCATACGCATTGGATGTCGCGCGCAAACATCGTCTCCTGGCCTACACTCAGTTCCTCATACCCTGACTCGAATAGTCGTCAACAGGTTTGGAGATGGACTTCATCTACGAAAAAATTGCTGGCAAAGGTAAGTTGCTCGTGCTTGCACCAGACTACTCTTTCCAACACGAGAACAGGTCCGGCTCGAAGATACAATCTGCAGAAATGTCGAAAAGAACTCGAAAAGAGCTGCTCTGACTACCAAAGTCGTGGCAGCTTCCCTCCCACACCACAGTCGACCCCTTGCGCAAACCGTGCGGCCCCTCGAAACCAGCCAGCTGCCAGGCAGGAGAAGAGGGCTAGCTTCCAGCAGAGTCGACCCCTGAACGAATCTGCCCATGCCTCGCACAGGATCAAGCGATATCCGTTTCAGTACAACGAGGAGGAACTTCGTCAGAGGGCACATGTAATCAAGACTGAGTCTAATCGACCATTCAGACTTCGACTTGACCAGCCTCCCGTGTCGACCTCGGATCCTTTCGATGGTCGTACAAGCCACGATTTGTCAAACAACGGCCACAATGAGGACTCGGACACCAAGAGGTTCACACCTCGTAGACATCCTACACTACACCGTCAGAATCTAACCGAAGAAGAATTCGTTGCCATCAGGGATACCGCTGCGCGCCTCGCAAAGCATTGTGCCGTCCGCGACGAACAACCATACCCTGATCCGACCGCCCAAGAGGCTTTGCACCGCATACGATCTTCTATCTGGCTAGAAAGGACCAAGAACGAGTGTCCAACAAGCGCGGGGCCGGCTCATGCGGACGAAGTCCAGGATGACAATGGCATCAGCATCACCGAGGACGGCTGTATCATACAGCGTGGGTTTGATGTCTCACCCATGGCCTCTTCCCCTGTGGACACCGTCCTTGAAAGGTGTGATTCAGGGATTGGTGATCCATGCAGGACGCCTGATCATGCCTCCTCTACTCCAAAACCTCGTCAAGAACCACTAAGACCGAACGTCAGAAACAGTAGAGGTACAAGAGTTCCAGTCTGCTTCCGCAAACAAGAAATTATCCATCAGCGCAAGGTATCGCATCTCTCGACTTTGATCTCCGGCCATTCTGGTCAGCCGAAGCAACAGGGAATAACATTGGAGGATGCGGACCAAGCACGTATGCGGCAACAACGTCGGGTGCCCATCTCAGTGCACCCTCTTGTCTTTCTCTCCGAATCCAGCTCATCGGGGGCCATTGTCAGCGACAGTGAAGATGACAGCGATGGAGAACAAGAGGTCTGTCAAGACGTGCAGAATGACAGTACTACAAGCTCTACTGTATGTGCGGATGAGGCTAAAGGTATGGCATCTGCGGGGCATGGTAGTGTTGCCAGTCCTGTCGTTTCGAGTAGACCTGCTGAAACTGTCAAGACAAGCAGCCCTCTGCCACAACACTCCGCACAGCTCTCACCTCCGTCATCCAAGCTTCCAGTCCTCAGCCCTCCGCGAGTCGAGCCTGTCCAACCCCTCCATCCTGGCACACCCCTCCCACGCCGGTTGTCAAAGCATCTTAATCCTCTTTCTGAACGTCAGGGGCAAGCATTGGATAGGCCTTCACCCCTAGAACAAGACACGACACGGTCACAGTTCCTTCGTTCACAACAGACGGCAAAAGTTTTCCTGGCCCATCAGCGACGTCGTCATGCTCAAAGGCCACCAGCTCCTCGTGCTCAGTCTCCTTGCCAGGCCCTCGGTCTTCGGCTCCCTTCTCCCCAAATTCTACCAGACAATTGCATCAAGAACGAGAGCTGTGTCTCTGCACTCCTCGACAAGATCGAGAAGAATGGCGGAAAGCGTACTGCAAACTTTAGCTGGGATTATGTGGCTCCGATGCATGGTTTCAGTTCGTGCAGCACACTCTACGTTCTTGACTAGGCACCTTGGACGCTCGTGCTCTGGGTGGTATGGAAGATCCTGGCGCCACTCTGCTGGTTTACCTGGAGTCGAGCATGAACCTCTAACCCCTACACACTCTACCCCTGGCAGCGGGACGGTGACAACTGCTTTCAGATTCATTTTCCTTACTGCGTATCGTTCTTCTTTCTCTGGATACCCACTCTGCGCTCTTTGTCTTTTCGCCTTCATTTCTCTAGACCCTCCATCGCTTCTTTTGTTTATACGGTATCAGGCGAGTTATAGCCAGAAGAGATGGAAAAAGGGTTCAATAATGTTTTTTTCTCCTAGTACGTAATTCCAACTTTTGATTCCAAGTTTCTTGTTCTGACCATTCGTTACTCAAGCACTCTCTTTGCGTCGTTCTTTCCTCCTCGCCGTCTTGTCTTTGGCCTCTGCAGCCTCTTTATCGCTTTTGTTCTTCTTATTGGTAATTGGTGAACGGAATTTGGAAACAACAGATGGAAAGAATTGAGCAATGTCCTTTTCTCATGCATAAAGTAGAAGGCAGCTCTAGCATGATCTTTAGAGGGTTTGGACAACTCGATATCGATCGATGAAGAACAGACTGAATTCGGTTTTCCACCATGCTTCTTGTTATTTCTTTTGTACCGTAACTTATGGTTTGCTTTGCTCAATCTCCTAAACTCCGTTTCCTTTCCCTTGGTCATTTGCAGATGACTGTGACCTTTCGAGAATTGAAAAAACGCCAGACGCTATGCACAAATTCCCTGACCCCCTCATTTCTTGGTAGACGTTTGTAGACAACCTTCCCTTCTTTATCCCATGGCCCTTCCAAAACAACCTTGTTCTTCTAATCATCACCCCTTAATCCACACATATCAGTACCCAACCAGTAATCCAACCACGCAAAGATAAGCCAGTAGAGACTTGCATTCTTCCAGTCAAAGTCTCCATTATCGGTGCGAGGGACGGCGGAACCTATCACATCGCCCTTTGTGCCGACGAACAAATTGATCAACGGCCACGAAGCCAGTGATGAAGACACGGATTTTGAAGGCTCGGCAAAGGCCAAGTCGGCGGGTTTGAGGATCGCGCGGGTGGCGCCGGGGATGCGCATGGGTCGTTTTTGGATTGGGGTTGTGGGGGTGAGTGCGCTTGTGGTTGAGGAAGAGGTGGCGAGGGTTGATGAGGAAGGGGGTTGGGCGGTTATGGTTGCTGAGGAAATCGTGTTGGAGGAGTCGGTGGGCGTGTCTCTGGTGCTGAACGTGGATGGCAGAGCAGGGCCATCGATTTGAGCTCCGGCGTTTGAGTAAGGGATAGGTGCGTCTCTGGGTGGACCGCTGCCTCTGAAGGGCTCAGCGTAGACGAGGAAACCGTGGATGGGGTGGGGAGAGCAGTGGCAGGCGAGGTCGGCGGCTTCGGGGCTGTCGAAGGTGACTTTGATCCAGTGGTCTCCTCCGCGGTATGCGTTGCGTTTGCGAAGCGCGTCCTGCGAGAGCGAGCGCTGTGCTAGCTTTGCGCGGCTGTGTGTCATGCTGTGATCGTAGCGTTGATGGGGAGGATGGCGATCGTAGTCTTCGTAGACGATGCCGTTGGAGATGCGCTCGTAGTATTCGATAGCCGCCCATTGCGACTCTGGGCCAAAGCCATACAAGATGACCTCTGTTGCTTCTTTTGCCGATGCAGCATCGACTGCTGCTTGTGATGATGTTGCCTCGGAGGACTTTTGTGTAGGTTGGACTGGATCTTTCGCTTTGAGTTCATCCTTGTACTTAGTAAAGATGAAGTCTTCGGTTTGCATATTTTCCTGTCGCACGACATCTTCTTTGCGAGCTGGTGTTGCCGTTTTGCTGCGCGAGAAGCCACGGCGGCGTACCGAGCGTCCGAATGGTCCTTTTTCTTCGGGTTCTCGTCTGCGGCCTATCTCTGCGCTGTCGGGGAGTTAGTTTGGGGTTGTTGTTAGGTGTCGCGGATGTGATTCGACGTACTCGGCAAACTCGTAGCCCCATGGTAGACGTTTACCGGATGCATCGACAGCTCTCTCGCTCTCGGGCACAGCATGCACTTGCATGCCCCCGCGTATCGAGTTCATGGTTGGAGTGTGTGGAAGACGTGGGTCGAGGGTAGAACGATGGGTGTCAGGAACGACGGTAGTGTGATTGTGAGATCCTAAGCTTCTCCTATGATAATGCAACACGTGTGCGTGGTGGTGATGTGAGTCGATATGCAGATATAGCAGACAGAGGAAAACAGTGGATGCTTTCTCTCACCTTCAAGCGTCACCTCCGCAACCAAAGCAACACCCGGCCCGAGCTTCTACCATCTTCCTTGGCACCTATTCCGTCATTATGCTACAAGTCCATCGTTCCGTCCTACATCACTCGGCCTCAGACACACTCCAAGCCACAATGGAAGGAAACCGCGAACGACAGGCCGCAGAGCTGACCCTGCTCACAACAATGTACCCCTCCGAATTCTCCTGGAGAAGCAACCCAGCACCCGACCTCGAAACACCAGCCATAACCTCCGATCCAAACTTTACCTTGACCATCCACCGTACCTGATTCTCCGCTCGCCGCCAAAACACAACACTGGCTGATTTTCAACAAATGCAGCCAGCTATGCTCTCGAATTCTCTCTCCCAGACACCTATCCAGACACCCACAAGCCGCATGTATATCTCTCATGCGGAAGTGACGTAGATACCTCGACCCGCAAACGCGGAAGAGCAAAGTTGGCAGAACTAGTAGACGAGCAAGAAGCAGGCATGGAAATGCTCGATCTCATCGTAACCCTGTTCACTGAATACCTGCCCGAGTTGACCGAAAGCAATCAAGATGCCAACCAACCTAAACAAGGAAACAGTGCTCAGCAGCAACTCACCGCAAAGATCAAGCGTGTGGTTATATGGTCGCATCACCTGCTAGCAACCTCGAAGCGGAAAGATATACAAGCTTGGTCCAAGGAATTGTCTTTGAGCGGCTACAGTCGTCCAGGCCATCCGGGCAGTATATTCGTCGAGGGTGACGAAGACCAAGTAGACGAATTTATCCGTCGACTGAAACAACTGCGCTGGCAAGCTTTACAGGTCAGAGGCGAAGAAACTGCTGATAAGCGTATCTGTGGTCCTGGAGATGGTGTGCTCGAAGTCGAAGGACTAGGAGAAATCGCGGAAGCACTCAAAAAGATCGACGCTGACACTGCAGACCTGTTTCTTCAAGCCATGAAGATTGCAAAGACAGATTAGCATGATTTGAAGAACTTGGATGGTTGAAAGTGCGGATCTTTGATATGGAGGAGAGTACGAAATGCGCAAGACGCTATGCTATGGCTATCTTGTCTTGTGCGTGTGTTGATGGAGAAAAGAGGAGAACGAGAAAAACAAGACATCAAGAGGTCGTCCCGGCCTCTTCCATCCCCATGAGAAAAACCTAAACCAGATACGCCGTCATGATAATCCAAAAACTCCCAAAAGTTCAACAAGCAGACAAAAGATCCAGGAGGTGTTCGTAACTCCATCTCAATGCCAGTATTATGCCGCCGAACCGCGTGTCGGTCCTCCCTGGAACGCACAAATGAAATCAATTGGTATCGCTGTTTTGCCGTCATCCACAATCTCGAAACGAAAAACAAAAAGAGGAAATGCTGAATCTGCCTATCGGGGCATGATTCCGACTCTGCGAGTCTTGATCAGGAAAGGCGAGGGCATCTCGTCGCGTTCAGGATCCCACAGAGGCTCCCTGTCCAGACTTGCCTTTGTCGAGACCTTGGGGACTTCCATACTAGATGATGGGCTAGAGATGCCTCTAGCTTGTGCCAGCTCCACCAGAGTGCGGCCTTGAATGCCCTGCTGCAGATTGTTGCGGTGAACGGTCTTGAGCATGTCATCTCCCTTTGCGCCCTTCTTGGTGGCCAGAGCTGTCTTGGAGGGCTGAGATGGGATGGCAGGTGCTCTTCTGCTGGGACTGATTGGGACGCCCTTGTTCATCGGAGAGCGGCTGGGTGATGCTGCAGCACGTCTAGTGCTGGGTGCCAGGTTGGGCACTGACTTCAAACGCGATTGAAGCTGTGTGGGCATGGTCTTTTGTCTCGACATAGTGGGCCTCGAGGGCTGAGCAAGGACCTTGAAAGGGTCGTTCTCTCTGCTGTTGGGTCTGGATCTGATGGGCGAACCACCGTCTGAGCCGAAGGCATCTTCGTCTTCGGCTTCGTCGCCAGGGAAGAGAGTAAGGTTGCTGTGAGTAGCACGATCAAACATGTTCGGTCCTTTGAAAGTAGGCTGTCTCAACTTGCTTCCTTCAAGGGGTGCGTTCCTACGCGGCGACAAGTTGAGGGAAGCAATGCTCATCGGGCTGGGGTCAACCATCTGGATATCCATGGGGCTGGGGGCGACCTCATTAGTGCCAGCAAACGTCTTTGCGCGTGTGAAGGGAGTGCGATTGGATGATCTCAGAGGCTTGTGTCTCTGGATGAGTGGTGAGTCTTCTAGAGAGAGAGCGTTGAGACTGGGACCTTCCTCGTCGGCCTCTCCTATGGTGACGAGCGAAGAAGATTCTTCCAAGGATTGTGTGGGTGTTGAGGAACGCTTGGGCGGCTCGATGGTGTCTGAGGCTGAGTTCGTGGAGCTAGTGCGTGATGATGGCAGCGAAGCAACTCTTCTTTCCACCTCCTCTTCGACTTGTTGCTCAAAGAGCCTGCTGTAGTGCTCCCGCAATCTTTCTCCTGCTGCGTCCATCTGGCGGTTGATCTCGAGTTGAGCCTTAGCCTCCCACTCCATTCTAAGCTGTTTGTCCATCTGATCGTGCATCGACTGCTTCTCGGCTTCCAGGCGCGCGATTTTATCTTGTGCCAACTTGAGAGCAGCGATTGCGTTTTCCTTTGCAGTGATGTGTTGTTGCAGCACCATGACGCCTTCCTGTGTCTTTCGTACGAGCTTGACTCTGGGCAAGTTGAGCAGGCTGGCTGTGTCGGGTCTTGAGTTTGGGTTGACCTGGAGACAGGCAGAGATGACGTCTGAGAGCTCCTTGGAGTATATGCGTGGTAGGGGAGCGACCTTTCCGAGCTTGATCTTCTGGATGAGCTCGAGATGGGTGCGAGCGTTGAATGGAGGCTCTCTGGTGCAGAGCTCGTAGACAATGCAGCCGAGCGACCAGATATCCGAGTATAGAGAGTAGCGTTCGGCAGCGCAGATTTCCGGCGACATGTAGAAGGGGGTGCCGACGTAGGTAGAGGCGAAGTCGTGAGAAAGAATGATCTTGGAGAGACCGAAGTCTCCAAGTTTGACTGCGTTGCCTTCACCGAGGAAGACTGGAAAGTTCTGTCAGCTTCTGTACAAGAGTGGACAATGGAGAACAAAGTCGTACCATTTTCAGGCTTCAGATCACGGTGGAGAATCATCTTGTGTGCCTGCTTGCTCTTGAGGGGGAGTGCATTCTTAGTGAGTCCCAGAGCGTTGCTGTTGACATCTGGCGGATCCTCGCCGTAGTGACAGCGATATAGGGCGCTGACGAGTTGTGCAAAGATGGTCCAGACAAACTCCTCATCGGCGTATTCGTTGCGAGCCTTGAGATCCTTGATCATCATGCCCAAATCTCCGTTGCCGCAGTACTCCATGTAAAGGTGCAAGTCATGCGAAGCCTTCAGGTGCTCCTTCTCGTAGTAGGCGACAATGTTGGGATGGCGAAGGCCTCGTAGAATATCGAGCTCGGCCGAGAGCTGTTCTCGCTCCTTTTGTGACATGCGGGTGTAACATATTTCTTTGCGACAAAGAATCTGGGAGCCATGTCAGCGGTGAGGTACAGACAAAGGTATGAGTGCAGGACATACAAGGCCGTCATTCTTTCTGCGGACCTTTCTGATGATGCCGAACGAACCTTGACCTGAGATGTGTCAGCAGAGTACATGAGTCCGGGAGATGGGCGGAATAGCATACCAATCTTGGTCAGGACCTCGTACTTTTCGGCCTCTGTCTCGGCCATTGTGCTAGGTAGTTGAGTGGTGTTGTATAGGAATCAACAGAAGAGAAAAGGTATGTCGAAGTAGGTAGCGACAGAGCGACAAATGAGATATGACGGAGCAGAGAGGCTAGGCGCTAATCATGGCCAGCTGAGGGAGAAGTGGGAAGTGGGAAGCAATGGGCGAGAGCTGATGAGCCTTTGGGCTTCTGGCGGGAAGGCATGGGACAAAAGTGGTGGCGGTAGGTGGGTGTTTGCAAAAGTCAACACTAGCATCGACGGGGCAACGGCTGGCCGACCTTGACTCGCTCGGCTCGTGCGTGTCTCGGACTCGCTGGCGTGCCCTGTCAGGGTCTTGTTGCATGATGAATCGTCATGGTGGGGCTACGCCACCCGCATACGGCCCTCTGGTCATTGCATCGCGCAAAACAAAATATACATATTTCCAAGGCAGAGGAGGAATGGTCTGTGGTCGTGTCCGCCTTGTGTGAAAGAGAGAACATCCGAGTCGCCATGGTCGTCAAAAAGCATGAGATCGAGGCCGCCTTGTTTGCCGAAAAGCAGCAAATCAACAGCGGCCATCTCAAAGAGGACAATCCGCTTGACACTAGCGAGGCCTTTCGTATCTTCTGTGAAGCCTGCAGAAGGTAAAACATCTGTCGTCCTGCTTAGCTGTTTGCGTATAAACTAACCTTAGTTCAGGGGTGACCTGAAAGTGTGTCAAGAACAAATCTCGGCCGGTGTCAATATCAACGCAAGAGACCGATATGATTACACGCCCTTGATCCTGGTACGTCGTGCTCCAACCCGCTGCACAGACCGACCGCAACAACATCGACTAACCGACTCGCTGCGCAGGCCAGTCTATGTGGTCACTACGAAGTGTGCCAACACCTTCTCGAGTCCGGAGCCTTGTGTGAGCGTGATACCTTTCAGGGCGAGCGCTGTCTGTACAATGCCTTGAACGACCGCATTCGCAATCTGCTACTGCAGTACGACTTCTCAAAGTCCACCGATCCTCTTCAACCACTTGCTGCCCATACGACATCGTTGCTTTCACGACCCGAGCCAAAGACATCTGACATTCTTGTCTCGACCTACGACCGAGACTTTGCCCTGCATAAGTTCATTCTTGCTGCTCGCTCTCCATATTTTGCCGAGAAGCTCGCCCGTCAACCCGATACCACGTCTTGGAAGCTACCGCCAAAGATACCTTCTCAGTCCTTCAATTCTGTCGTCCGCTACTTGTACCTGGGAGAGGCATCGGCCGATCTCAGCGAAGATGAGGAAGAGCAAAAAGCCATCCTAGCAGGAATCGACAAGCTGGGTAAACAACTCGAGGTTCCCACGCTTTTTGAGAACATCATCGATGCTGGTGACAGGCGTATGGCAAGACAACGTAGGACAGAAGAGATGGCTCGTGGTCGAGATCAGTTTGCCACTTGGTTCCAAGCCAATGTGCTACGACACAAGGTCCACACCGACACGGAAAAGGCAGATCAAGTGAAATGGGACAGAGACAATGCCATCTTTGCCGACGTCTTGCTCAGGGCCGATGAGCCAGAGGAAGAAGTAGCAGACGAGCCACAGTCAACACAAGAAGAGGTTCGCAATACCGAGGGTCCCTTGAACGGTATACCAATCGGAAACTTCTCATCAGACCAGGCCTCGACAACCTCCCCCCGTAAACGGAAGTCAGTCCTCTTCCCCGTACATCGCGCTATGCTTTTGCGATCCGAGTTCTTCAGCGCCATGTTCTCTTCTAGCTTCAGAGAGGCTCAAGATTCACCACACCTCCATATCATCCCTATCGACTGCTCGCCTCAGGTCTTGGAGATTGTCTTGACCTATCTTTACACTGAGAAGGCAGATTTCTCATTAGAGGTCGCAGTCGATGTCCTCTTTGCTGCCGACCTTCTTTTCATCGAGAAGCTAAAGCAACGCGCTGCGGTCATCATATCAACCCTCGGTAACGGTGGTGCTTCTGTAGTGGAAGCAGAGAACCCGCGAGGCGAAACAGCCACCGAGGACGTGATAGACGTCTACGACATCATTCGTGCCGGCTGGGACACACGTGTCCATCGTCTCGAAGAGTTTGGTGCTCGATTTATCGCTTACCGACTAGAGCGTTTCATTGATGATCCAGACTTTGAGGAGCTGGTCAAGGAGAGTGCCTCGAGGATTCAAGGACGTCAAGAAACCGATACCGTTGAGCTTATTGATGAGTAAGTCTACACTGCACGAAATGGTGCACAGAAGACGTGGTCGCTAACTTTGTTCATAGTATTCGCTATTATCTGTCCGATCGCTTCCGTTTGCGAATGGAAGACTCGGGTATAGAGCAGATGACGGACGAGACAGAAACGCTCGATCCCGCCGCATTGTCTGGCAAGGACGAAGTCATGTTTGCAGACGATGAAGGTATCGATGCCCACTCGGGCTCAACACCACCACAAGATGCGCCCGACCACAACACTCTCGTCATCCGTACACTAGATGGAGAGATTGCTGGTGATGAATTTGCCCAAGATGCAATCAACTACCAGATTCTTCTCAACAAGATAGACAACCTTCTGGATAAACTAACATTAGACGCTTAGAATAGTTGCGGGCGGCTATACTTCAATGAGATCACGTTTACAACACGGCTGGCTTCTTTGATCATTAGGTTTTCCGGTGTGATTGTAGATGAGAATGGATTGTAATGTAAGGCATGAACAAGAGGTGAGACTGGCTCCGTTCAAGCTGCGAACATTGGACCAAATGTACATGCCACTTCTTCCTCGACTACATCAAAAGGGACTCTCTACAGTGCCGCACCACTGTGTCAAGTCTAGGATATGAGAAAAGACTGATCCTCATCCAAAGAACTTCTTCTTGAGCTTTGCCATACCTGAGGTCAAGTAGTGATGGTCAGTATCTACGCAGAGCGTACTGTCTTAAGACAATAATACATACCTGGAAGCAAGCTATCGTAGTTCTCCTGACGACCCATAAGCTTATCAGCATCTCCTGGTTCTCCCTTCTTCAGCGCAGCCATTACAGCCTGACTTTTGGCACGAGCATCTTGTGCTGCCTGTGAAGTCATGGTCTGCTCGTTTGCGGCGTTGGCGTTTGGTGCGTGTGTCCAGGGATTAGGGTTCCATCCTTCGATCTTGTTGCCTGGTGATGCCATTGTGTGTGATAATGAAGCTGCAAAAAATTGATACTTGATACCGGGTGTTTGAGTGCTGCAGTGTCAGATACTAGATTGAGAAGTTTTGAGATTGTGCTGTAGATGGGCGTGTGGTCCATTTTATGACCTCGTAGCTATCGACCGCGGGCTAATTGAGCTTGGTGTCAGTGCCAATACGTGTTTGGCATGCGCCGCATCCTACGAGCGTGAGTACCAGATTTGGGCGTCTGGACTGTCCAGCTACGCACGTATCACCGTATGTCGTCTGGGATTGCAGTATCTAGACAGCCACCAACAGCCCACCCACCTAGTAAATTTCTATTTCATCCACTCTTGTCGCAGCCGACCGTTGGTATACGCATTCTGAACTGCCAATTCTGACCTCGGTGAGCATCGTAGTCTGGTTGAATCCTACAGACTAGTGAACATCTCTCGACCATTGTCTCCAAAGAGATAGCCACTATCCCCTCGAGGAAGATTTGGCCGAGAAAGAAGCCCTATCGTCGACCACCATGCTTGCTGTCAATGCTAGAGCTCAAGTGGGAACTTGGGATGCGATTGTTGTCAACGATGTTGATTTTGACAGGAGCGATATATCTCTGCCCACGCGATTGGTTCGGATGTAGAGTCTTGCTGCTACACGTAATGAAAGACGTACTATGATAGGGTCACTATTGAGAGTCCGAGATCAACTAATTCTATCAGATGATCAACAACTGATGCAGTCTCAAAGCCGCTGTTTTCTTGAGGACAGGCCAGCCTCAGGCCTCCATCACAAACAAATGTACAGATCAACCACGACAACGCTCAATGTCAAGGGCAGAACTCGGACTAGGACCCTCGACCAATTCACATTCATTGTTCGATCTATAATTTGAAAAACGTGATTCGTGATGGTTGAATAGTGATATGTAGCATTAGGAGATATCTGGAAATGATTGGTCCGGGTCATCCCTTCTACAAGATCTGAGATGTTTGCTCTGTTTGACTCGGGCCACCAAGACGCGTGCTCTCTCTACTGTTCGAACACTCATCAATTATCATCATCATCGGACAAGAACATGGCGTCGGCCCAATCTTTTGCTGCGGCCGAAACGAAATGATTGAATTCGAGTCTCATCTGGACGGATGACATGCGCCCGATCAGTTTCGGCCATAATCCATAGTCATGTCAACTACCGGACAGCACCACTTCTGCTTGCTGTGGATTCACGATGACAGCTTTTCAGAGGAAACCGTAGTCTTCAACTCGGATCGTGTGGCTCTCAATGAAGGGTCTCTGTTCAAACTTGCGGCTTTGAAGAATACAGTCTCAACGCATGATTTCTCTATAAGCACGCCGGCCCTGACCGCCACGAGGCCTGAGAACACACCAGGAAAGACTTCTCTACGCCATGGTAGCAGGAAGTCCGTCAAGTATGTATCGGATATGGAGAAACACGCAGACCCTGCTAGGTCTTTGGTCTTTGTCGCTCGCGACATGACTCCCGAGCAGAAACGGAAGCAACCTAGGCTTCAAGTCTCCGTTCATAGCAATGCAGCAGCCACTTTTGGCTTCCGCAACAACATGCAGGCGATAGTACTCCCGGTAAGCTGCGAACGGTGTACCATGATAGATGAGTTTGTCTGACATATTCGTAGGTGTTCGAGGACGTCCATTCTGCATCTCACGTGGAGATTGTGTTTCGCGACCAGTATCTGGCACGTTCGGATATGTGGAGGCTAACAGTAGCAGTACTGAGCGAAAAGTCTGTCTACAAAGGCCAGAAACTGCTTTTCCTGGGCAGCATCAAAGTCACTGTGAAGAACATCTTTGTAGACGGACAGAAAGTAAGCTCAGCATTCTTCTCGGCCTCTACGAAGCCCATCTTTCGCAGCGAATCTGCCAAGTATATGATATTTGTGCAGATGTCTCGCGAAATGTGGGACTTTGATGCAGAAGGGTCTGGCGAGATCATGTTCAACAAGGTCATCAATGGTTTCCTGCCCGATCTGTTCAAGCGCTGGCAGAAACTCAACGTACATCATCTGGTCAGCATCGTCATGTTCACTCGACTGGAATATGAACGAGGTGTGCTGGTTCGTCGAGAAGAGGACGCAGACGTGCCACCCAATGACGGACGCTCGCCTGGGAACGGTCGCGAATCCCGAGACTACTACCGAGTCGTCACCACTGATGCAGCAAGTAGTCGATGGGTTGACATTCTTTACAAGCTCAAAAGGGAGTTCAAAGTCTTTCTCAAGGACGTTTCCGTTGTAGGCGGCAAAGATGCTTACGGTCCGCCTCCAGAAACGCTAGCATCAGTAAAAGCGCGTACTGAAACGGAGTCTATCATTGCCGGTCAACCTACGACATCGGCACGAGGCAATATATTGGAAGCGATTAATCTCGCTGCATCACAATTCTCCAAGGACTACATTGACCGCGATCT
>Ga0268251_10000220_pt1 | contig 20482 bp, 27 predicted proteins | sample AgamicAsMae_FD_200527 | JGI IMG/M metagenome (GOLD analysis project Ga0268251, IMG submission 200527) | Agave microbial communities from Guanajuato, Mexico - As.Ma.e (v2) (version 2) | ecosystem: Host-associated > Plants > Phyllosphere > Phylloplane/Leaf | place: Guanajuato, Mexico | collected...
GGCACCTTAATTGGTGCCTTTGTCATTTTTGTCTTATTGACAAGATAAGCGCGCGAAAGTATAAAAAATCCGCTTCCGTAGTTATGTTGGTTCGTTATCAGTTATGGAAAACGGAAGCACGGCCCCGGCAGTGATGTCGGGGCTTTCTGTTAAATCCAGTTGCAAAATCATGATTGAGAATAGTCAATTGTGGCGTTAGTATTTTGCTGTTTCCGCCATTAGCTCAACGAGGCAGAGCATTGCTTTGTGACAGGAAGTAAGGGGCCGGGGTTCGAGACCTCGATGGCGGACCACAAACAGCTTTTCGGTCTGCGATGACGGGTTAACCCTGAGTGACCGGAAAGCACATTCGCATGAGCACGGGACGTTAAACTAAAGCGCACTATCAGTCCCGACGACCGCACATCCCGCGCTCAGCCGAATGCTACTATCAAACTGCTGTCGTGCGGTTTTTTCGTTTTCAGGCTCGCTTCGGCGGGCCTTTTTCAATTCTAGGCTCCGGGAACCCTCATCAACGCCTTGTTGTTAAATTTCAGCCCGGAAGCCTGACTCCTTTCAAATACACAGCGCCATCCGTCATTAACGGAGGTGAGGCCTATGAAGATGCCATACAAACAAGATTTCATCGCCGCGCTACTCGCGTCCAGAGAGCAGGGTATAGGCGCAACGCTTGCGTTCCTCATGGCGTACCTCCGGGGGCGCTATAACGGCGGAAAATTCTGGAAGGTACTAATTGACGCATTAATGTGTGCAATGATCGCCTGGTTCATTCGAGACTTACTTAATTTCATTGGCTGGAGTTCAGATCTGGCCTACATCGGCAGTGTATTTATTGGTTACCTCGGCACTGACACCATCGGCTCATGGGTGAAGAGAGTGGCAGCCAAAAAGTCAGGAGTAAATGATGCAAATCAGCCCTAAAGGGATTTCCCTGATTAAAGAGTTCGAAGGCTGCAGCCTCACCGCATACAAAGATTCTGTCGGCGTACTCACGATAGCCTATGGCTGGACGCACGCCGTGGATGGTAAGCCGCTACGGAACGGGATGACCATCGACCAGGCAACAGCAGAACGGCTGCTCAAAACTGGCCTGGTCGGCTACGAGAATGACGTACTGAAGCTGGTGCGGGTGAAACTGACTCAGGGCCAGTTCGATGCGCTGGTGTCGTTCGCGTACAACCTGGGCGCTCGGTCTCTCTCAACCTCCACGCTGCTGCAGAAACTGAACGCTGGTGATTATACCGGGGCTGCTGACGAGTTCCCGCGCTGGAATAAAGCTGGTGGGAAAGTCCTGACAGGTCTTACCCGACGCCGGGAGGCAGAGAAATCTCTGTTCCTGTCGTGATTAACTGGAAGCTGTCCGCCGTGGCACTGGTGGTCGGCGCATCTGCTGGTACAGCATGGTGGATCACCTCAACAAAATACGATGCTGACATAGCAGAGCTGAATCGCCAGCACGCCAGCGCCGCACTTGCAACCTGTGAGCAATCAGCGGGAGCAGTACGTCGCGCCGGCAGCCTGGGTAATGCAACCGCCGTCCAAATCTCCGCAGCTGCTGGACGAAACATTCTCGATATCCGAACCGGAATAAACGAGGACCAGGCAAAGCTGGCTTACCTGCAGGAATATATCAGGACGCTGCAGGTGCAGGGCGTAGTCGCAAAATAACCAACCGGCCTCGAATCGCAGGCATTACAACAGGCATTCACTGAGTGCCTGTGATAATGCTAAATTGTTCCCTCACTCATAAAGGGAATAACATGAAAATAGATCATGAATATTTAAAAGGTCTTCTGGAAGCCTTTGAGGACTCCAGTGAGCCACATACCGATATAAAGAAACTCCAGCGAGCTGGGTATGACTACAGCACATATGAATTCTTATTTCACATGCGATTGTTGGATGATCGTAATTTAATTGCACGTACGGATGGTAAGTATGGCATTGGCTTCTTTGAGGCTGCCGACGATGGTGGTTCATGGGGCGTTATGCCATTACGTTTAACAGCAAGTGGACATGATTTTCTTGAGGCACTTAGAAACAAAGAGGTCTGGAACACGGTTAAGACTGGGTTCAAAGACGCAAGTATTGGCACGTTGGTCGAGGTTTCTAAGCGCTTGTTAGATGGTTTCGTCCAGAAAAAAATAGACGGCATCATTGGTTCTTGAATATGCACATACTCATAGCCTTGCATAAGCGAGGCTTTTTTATTGCTATCACTCTGGGTAGTCCCATCGTAATGGCTTTAACTGCAGGAAATCGACCATGGCATCGAAAAAGCTCACAGTAGAGCAGCAGCAACTTTTCGATGCGCTGACTCCGCTACAGAAAAAGTTCGTCACCTGGGTTATCAAAGGAAAGAATCAGACCGACGCATACCGTAAGGCTGGCGGGAAAGCGAAGGGGGGAGGCGCTCGTAAAGCTGCTCACGTCATTGCGACAAATTGCGACGTTGAAGCCTTCCTACGTTCCGTACAGCATGAGGTGGTAAGCGAGGCCATCATGACGCGCACCGAAGCGCTGGAACGCCTCTCGAAAATGGGGCGCACCTCACTAACCGACATTGCCGAATTTCGTAACTGCCAGATTGGCGAGGACGATGAAGGGCAACCGGTGTTCCAGGCTTCATGGAGTTTCAAAGATTCCGCGCTACAGGACAAAGAGGCAATGGCCGCCGTTGCAGAACTGACGACCGGCAAGGACGGCATCAAGCTGAAGATGCACGATCCGAAAGCGGCCATTAAGCAACTGGGTGAAATGCAGGGCTGGGAGGCTCCGACAAAGGTCGATCACTCATCAAGGGATGGCAGCATGACGCCAGCAAGAATTGACCTCAGCCACCTGACTTTTGAGCAGCTTCTGGCATTACGGGAAAAATCATCGAAATAGCGGCTATTTAACATAATGACTCTTACCCGTACCAGTGGATCGGCACTCGATTAAAATCACTCTCGTAACCTCTGAAAGCTGATATTTTCCGCCGGAAATCAGGCGTATTTTTTGTTGCTGATTTGTTATCAAAATAGCGAAATTCATCGGAGCGTCTTTTCCGCTCGAAGGCTCTGTTTTACCCATTTTCTGGTGGATGCCATGCACGTCGATATCGAGGAACTAAACGCGGCGATAAATCAGGAAATAGCGCGGCGCAGCCTGCAGGAATTTATTACTTTCATCAACCCGGAATACATCGTCAGCGATTTTTCCAGGGAGGTGTGCGGGGCGCTGGACCGATTTCTTGACGACATGGACACCGGGCGGAGGCCGATACTGATTCTTGGCGCGCCGCCGCAACATGGTAAATCGGACATTGTTTCGCGTTATCTCCCAGCGTTCTTCTTCGGTAAATACCCGGATAAACGTGTCGCTGGTCTGTCGTATGCGAAAGACCTTGCCGGGGACATGAACGCCGATGTTCAGCGCATTATGTCCACGCCTGAATACCGCAACATCTTCCCGGGCTCATGGCTGGGCAATAAGCCTGCTGATGGCGTAGCGATTAAGCGCAATACCAACGAATTCAGCATAGCCAACCACAAAGGCACGTACGTTTGCGCAGGCGTTGGTGGCCCGCTGACGGGTAAGAAAATCGATCTCGGCATCATCGATGACCCAATAAAGAACGCCAAAGAAGCGCTGTCGCCGACGACCAAAAAATCCATCTGGAACTGGTACGTTTCGACATTCAAAACCCGTTTGTCGAAAAACAGTGGCGAGATCATCATGGCGACCCGCTGGGCGACGGATGATTTATCGGGTCGTGTGGTTGAGATAACTCCACGTGCTAAGGTGCTGGCGTTCCCTGCAATCAACGAGCAGGGCGAAGCTCTGGTGCCTGAACTGCACCCGAAAGAGAAGCTTCTCGAAACCAAAGCCATTCTCGGGGACTACTTCTGGTCTGCGATGTACCAGCAGTCACCGAAGCAGGCGGGCGGATCAATCTTCAAGGACGACTGGATCAGGTATTACCTGCCGAAAGACCTGCCGACCAGTTTCGACACGGTGGTGCACAGCTGGGATATGACGTTTAAAGACAGCGAAGGCACCGACTTTGTGGTTGGCCAGGTATGGGGGAAGAAAGGCGCAAATGCCTATCTGCTTCACCAGGTTCGCGCCCGCATGAGCTTTACTGCAACGCTCAAAGCCGTTAAGAGAACAGCCGACGAATTCCCCAAAGGCTTACGCAAGCTGGTGGAGGATAAAGCCAACGGCCCGGCAGTAATCGACTCCCTGAAAAATACCGTTGCCGGTCTGGTGCCAGTCGAACCCGATGGCAGCAAAGTAGCGCGTGCACACGCCATCACCGCTGTATGGGAGGCGGGTAACGTCTTCCTGCCTCACAAAGACATTGCTCCGTGGATCACCGAGACGGTCGAGGAAATCACCACGTTCCCAGTCGGTGCGCACGATGACGTTGTTGATGCAATGACGCAGGCGCTGCGCGATTTATACCAACGCAAAACCCTTAGCCCCCTGGACATCATGTAATGGCGAAAAGAAATATAGTCGGTCGTCTTAATGATGGCCTGGTCAGCTTAATGACCTCGCTCGGCGAGAAAATCGGCGCGGTTCGATACAGCAGCTCTAAACCCGATATTCCGGATAAAGAGCTGCTCGCGATGTATAAAAAATCGTGGGTGGTTAAAAAGTACATCAACAAAACCTCGGACGACATGCTGAAGCTTCCCCGGAAGTTTTCGGGGGATGTTGATAGCTCACTGACTCAGCGCATTACCGATACGGAAAAAGAGCTGAAACTGAACGCTGTTTTCGAGAGCGCGTTGGGGTGGGCCTCGCTGCTGGGTGACTCGCTGATTGTGGCGATTACTGATGGTCCCGACGATCAGATAGCAACACAGCTGAACTTACAGAGCGAAGGCATCGTTAAATTCCTCGTTTTTCGCAAAGGGGAATACACGCCGGACAGCGACGTTATCACTGATATCCGCTCAGAACATTTTGGCGAGCCGTTGACTTGCCAGTTGAATGTAGGATCGAAGCAACTGAAGTTTCACCACACCCGCTGCTGCCGGACAAAGCTCGGAAACCATAGCATCAAGGACCGGGCGAAAATTGGCACCTCTGACCTGCAGGCGCCCTACGAGCACATCAAAACGTTCGACACGGCCATTCTGAGCACCGGCGACACCATTCAGGAGGCTAACGTTGATGTGCTGTTTATTCCTGGCATGAATAACCAGATCGCTGCCGGGCAGGAAGGGCAGGTCCGCGAATACGCCAGGGTGATGAAGGAAACCAAATCTTCGACCGGGCTGTTGCTGATTGATGCCGGTGACAGCGAGGCGCAGGGACGTTATGAGCAGAAAAATGCACAGTTCGCCGGGCTTTCGGACGTTATCAGCAAAATGGCTATTGTGTTGGCCGGTGCGCTGGACAGGCCAATCACGATCCTGTTCGGTCAGGCGGCCAGCGGATTCAGCAGCGGCGAAGAGGATAACAAAGCGTACTACGAAACGATCAACGGACTGCAGGAATCACGCCTGCGCCCAATGCAGGAGTTTGCCGACAAGTTCATCCTGGACAAGCTGTCTATCACCGAAGACCTCGTGTACGAATACCCCACCATCGACAGCATAAACGAGACGGAAGAGGCGACGCGGTTCAGCCAGTATGCGACCGGGTTCAATACGCTGGTGACTTCATCGATTGTGACGGAGGAGGTCGCCATCAGGGAGATGATTAACCGCGGGGTGCTGAAGACTGTCACCGAAGAAGAAATTCGGGGGATCGTCAGCGCTGGTGCGGATTCTGGTTCATGGGGAGGCTATGGAACTAAAACAACTCCTGGAGCACAAGCAGGGACGGCGTAAGCCACGCCGTCGCCGGATGCGACCGCCGACCGCTAGTAAAAGGGCGGAAGTCTGGTATCGGGATCGGCTAACTGAGTTTATCGACGGCATGGTTCAGGCGTTTATTGACGAGTTGGGCAGGCCCATGCTCTCCGACGCCCCTGATACCACACCTGTTTCGATAACAGCCAGGCTGGCCGCTGTTATGCAGCGGCTCGCCAGCGCATCGATAACAGAGATCGCGGCGCGACTTGCTGCTGGGCTGGTCAGCCGTGCTAACCAGCAGAACAAAGAGCAGACGCAGCGCACTTACTTTCAGGCGTTCGGGATTGACCTGACCGGTCTGCTCGGGGATGGCGCGATAAAATCCGAAATGGACAAAGCCCTGCGTGATAACGTTGATCTTATCACCTCCATCCACACCGATTTTATTCACGACATTGGCGAAGCGGTTTTTTCCAACGTTAAGGACGGTGGTCGCCATGAAAACCTGATCAACATTATCCGGGAGCGCGGCAACGTCACCAGGAGCCGGGCGAAGTTTATTGCCCGTGACCAGACATCAAAACTCAACGCGGACCTGACAGAAGCCCGCAACGTCGCACTGGGCCTTGACCTGTACGATTGGGGCGGCACCGGCGATGAGCGCGAGCGGGACAGTCATTCAGCTCTGAACGGGATGCTCTGCAAATATTCAGATCCCACCGTTTATTCAGACGACGGCGGTAAAACCTGGAAGAAACGCAAAAGTATCGGCGCATTCGAGGGCAAGCCTGGCGAAGACTATCAGTGTCGTTGTCTGGCCATCCCTCACGTCTCATGGGATTAACCAATGAAGTGGAAACGAACACCGCAGGGGTATGTGATTACCACTGCGACGATCACCCGCGCCGGGCCGATTGAATATTACGGCCACGAACTGGGGTTAACCGGCAGCGATGCCAATAAAAAAATCACCGTAATCCGCACCCTCGACGAACTATCAAAACCTGAAACGCTCGCTTCATTCAACGGCCTCCCGTTCACCATTACCCACCCGGACGACGGGGAGGTGACCGCAGCAGACCACAAAGACAAAGCCTCCGGCCATATCGCCAGTACCCGCATAGAGGGCGGCGAGGTGGTTTGCGACGTTTATCTGACGGATGCGGCAGCGATCGAGACCCTGGAGGAAACAGGCATTCGTGAGGTTTCAGTGGGGTATGAACCTGCGGAGCTGGTGGACCGGGGCGGAAAATATTACCACGTCAACATTCGCGGCAATCACGTTGCGGGCGTGGCAGAGGGGCGCTACGGGCGTCCGTGTAGGTTACACGACAAAAAAGGTAAGCCAATGTTCAAAACATTAACTGACGCCCTGAAGTTTCTGAAGGGCAAAAAACTGAAAGATGCTGACGGGGCAGCCCTGACGCCGGATGAACTGGTCGGCATGATCGCCGCGCTGGAAAAAGCGCTCGAAGATCTCGATGGCCAGGGGACGGAAGAAGCTGCAGAGCAGGCGCAGGAAGTGCTGGCGCAACTGGCAGACCTCAAAAAGCAACTTGAGGATATGACCGCCGCGCCAGCGCCAGCAGATGATGACCCGGACGCTACAGACGATGATAAAGACGTGAAGATCGCCGCGCTGCAGGCCGAAAACGATCAGCTCAAAGAGGAAAACCGGCAACTGAAAGAAGAGCTGGAACAACTGAAAGCGGACAAAGAAACGGATGCAACGCTGACCGATGCCAGAGTCCGTTTTCCGAAAGTCAGTTTCAACGACGCCAAATCAGCGCGAGATGTCCGCGCCGCCGTGCTGGTAAGCACGCGCGCATTTAACGACGCCCAGGTTAAGGCAATGACCGACAGCGAAGTCCGCGCGGCATACGCGGCCATTCAGGCCACATCAAAACCGCGCAGCGAGATCGGAAAACATCTGTTTACCGATGCAGCGCCAAAAAGCACCAAAACCGCAACTCAACGCCTCGGGGGTAAATAATCATGGCATTCGGATTCACTGACTGGGACGGTGCCGACGGCACCATTATGCCCGGCTCGATCAAACGCGCTTCCAGCTCCAACGACAAAGTATGGGGCGAAGAGAACCGTACCGAAACCGATCTGCCCTACGGCACGTTTGTTGCGGTAAACCCCGAAGGTGGCGTTATGCCTCTGGCTGCCGGCGCGCGCATCCACGGCATCGTGGTACGCGACATCTATGGCGATGCCGCCCCGCACACCAAACAGGTTAACGTCGGGCACTTCTCGCACGGTGACTGTGTCGGCGCGCTAACGGTTGATGACGCCGATTTTGTCCGCGGTGATACGGCGTACATTGTGGCTGCCGGGGCCGATGCCGGAAAGGTTACCACTGAGGCGACCGGTAATATCGATTTAGGGTACTGGGTAGAAGAAGTCAGCGTGGGCAATAACTGCGTGGCGATCACCCTGGGTTACATTCAGCAGGCAGCACCGGCGGTAGAGGAATAAAAAATGGCTTTTGAATCAACAGATTTTGAAGAGGTATTGCAGGAGGCGCTTACCGAGCGCGATACGCAGCTGCAGGAAAAGGAACTGCCGGAAATTAACATCGGGGAGGCGATCCCTGTTAAAGAAGGTCTGGATTTCTCGCTGGAATACGTTGATTTTGGTGTGTCGAAAGTGGTTGGCTCCGTTAAAGACGGCATCATCGGCAACAAAACCAACAGCCTGAAAACCATCGATAGCGATATTGAATGGATGAAAGCGCCGGTTGCACAATGGGCTAAAGCGGCCACCTGGACGCAGCAGGAGCTGGAAAAGATCGCCCGTCTCAAGATCAACCTGCAGTCCAAGAAACAGGATGATCTATACGCTAACGGCCTTGCGACCATTCAGTATTCTGGTTACGTAGGGCACCAGGCCGTTAAAGGACAAGAAGGGTTGCTAACGGGTTCTCTCGTTCAGTTGATCACTGACGCTACCAACAAAACCATTGCTGACATGACCTCTGATGAATTCGTGAAGATGGTGCTGGATGCCTACAACGTCGCCTGGAGAAAATCAGGCTACCGTATCCAGCCGACCCATATCGCGATGGATGCCAGTGATTTTATGTTGGCGATGCAGAAATTCGATCCGAACCCGGTAATTGTTGGTACTGACCTGCTGCCGATTGCCGCGATGGATCGCATCATGGCGGCGTTGCGTAAGGCGTCCGGCAATGAGTCCCTCAGCATTACTTTCGTGAAAATCCCCAGTAATTACGCTGTCGGCATCAAGTCAGGTAAAACCCGTCTGGCGATTTATACCTACGACGAAGACTATGTGGAAATGGAAGTGCATATGCCGGAACTGCTGGCCGTGCGGCAGCGCGATCTGCTGACGCTTGAGTGCGGCTACCGTTCGGCATTCAGCGGCGCGATGTGGAAACAGCCGCAGTCTGCTGTCTATGTGGACTACAAGTCCTCACCAGCACCGCAGTAACTGCAGGGGGTAGCATGGAATTCACCGTACGTTACCCCGAATTCGCCAGCATCGCGCCCGCCCGAATAACCGGGGCGCTCCAGGATGCAGAGAACCAGATGAGTCGCAGAGTGTGGAACCGGCTCTACGAACAGGGCCTCCACGCTCTGGCGGCGCATCTGCTTTATACCTCCGGAGCAATAACCGGCTCCGGCAACTCCAACGGTAAACCTGTCCAGACAATTACCAGTCGTTCCGTGGCTGGACTGTCGGTGGGTTATTCCGCGCCGGATGCCGGGTTTGGTGCGAATCACGATGGTTATGGCTCCAGTTCCTACGGGCAGGAGTACATCAGGCTGCGCAAGCTGGTGGGCGTGCATGTGCTGGCGATACGGTAGCAAACAAGGAGCACATTTCTGATGACTCCAGAAAAAAACCTCAAAGCAACCACACAATACCTGAAAAACCTGCAGGCGATGAAAACGCATTATGTCGCCGTAGGCCTTCCTGCATCGAAAGTGGCGGGAAAGAAATATGAGGGTGGGGTAGACGTTGTTGATGTTGGTGCGGCGCATGAGTTTGGCACTGAAGATATTCCAGAACGCTCCTTCCTTCGCGCCCCCTTCGAACTCAGGAAATCCGAAATAAACAGGGCGATTGAGAAAGCCGTCGAGTTGGTAGGGGCGGGCAAATACGATGCCGTTACCGCGTTAAACCGGGTTGGCGTTACCGCGAGGAATATCAGCGTGAGGGCTTTTGAAAGCGGGGGTTATGGCACATGGCCGGACATCAAGGAAGAAACCAAAAAGGCAAAAGGATCATCGGCAATTCTGATAGATAAAGGCGAGTTGCGCGGCGAAATCACATGGGAGGTTCGCAGTGAGTGATTTATCCGATCTTGATATGACCGACGCCCTGATTGACTGGGAGTTGCCGGTAATACTTAAAACCCGGACCGAAACGACGGTGGATTTTGAGCCGGTGGTGGTGGTCAGCAGCCAGGATATTCTGGCCGTAGTGCAGAGTGCCAACAAAGAAAACCTGACGCTGGATAGCCTGGACTGGTCGAAAGAATACCTGCTGATCCATTCCCGGGTAAAAATCGAAACAGGCCAGTTCATCGAGAAAGGCGGGAAGGACTACAAAGTCGTTTCTCCGGCTGACTACATGGACTATGGCTTCTGCGCCGTCATCGCGGAGGAAACCAAGCTTCCGCTGCTGGTACCGACGCCATGACGCAACCCCATATAAAAGCCGTAGCACGCTTTGTGCGTGACCTGTTGGCTTATGACGAACAGCTAATCAAGTTTGACCGCAGAAACATTCAGGCGTCGGACTTTTCAACCAGCTATATCGTCGTGAATAGTGCCATGCCTCAGACGGTGCTCGCACGCGGCCAGCGTTTCGACGGCGCAGCTGAGGTGATGACCTATACCGCCGCGGTGAGTCACGCCATTGTGCTGGAGTTCTGGGGCGACAGCGCCCACACCAATGCCGAAGCGTTTCTGATGTTAAGCGAAAGCCAGCGCGCTAACGAGCTGCGCCGTACGAATGCATTAACCATCATGGCCATTTCAAACATCACCAATGTTGGGCTGCTCCTCGGTCAGTCCCACGGCAACCGTATACACCTCAGTTTCAACGTTCAGTATGCCCCGGCGCATGACGTGCAGACCCTGCGTATCGACACGCCGCAATTTCAATTTTTAGAGGACAAGTAAAATGTCTGCTTCAATCAACAACGTCATCAACGTGACCCTTCTGGAGGAGGGGCGGGCGGCGGCGCGCGACAATATCAACGTTTGCGCCCTTATCACCAGTCAGGCCGGTGTATTGAGTACAGCGGAGCGCTGGCGGTCCTATAAGACGGCGTCAGCCGTCGAGCAGGACTGGGGGGCATCGTCGGCAACAGCAGCCTTTGCTAACGCTTTTTTCAGCACCAGCCCAAATCCAGTTTCGGCTGGTGGCTCGCTGATTATCGGTTACTGGAATGCGGCCGGGGAAACCTTGCCAGAAACCACTGGCGCGCTGCGTGGGGCAGAAATATCCCAGGCCGCAGTTTTACCCGCGCTGCGCCAGAAAGATGACTGGTCATTCGGTATCGAAATTGACGGCACCACGCATGAGGTAACCGGAATTGACGGCACCACGGCGGCGACGCTGGCTGATTTGGTTGCCCAAATCCAGACGGCCATTACACCGGCGGTCGCATCCGTAGCGTTCGACGGTACCCGCATCGTGTTCACCAGTAAAAGCACGGGCGCGGACTCGGTTGTAGGGTTCCCGGAGGCACTGGAAGATGGCTCGTTTATCGGCGATCTGCTGGCGATTGCATCCGGGTCCGGGGCTGCACAGGTTAATGGCTCCGGCACAGTTGTGGTTCCACCCGAGACGCAGCTGGAAGCCCTGAGTAAGCTTAAGGCGCTGGTCAACATCAAAGGCGCGGCCTTCATCGATAAAATCCTTGATGCGCAGGTGCCGCTGATTGCTACCTGGTCTAAGGCTAACTCCGTCATCGTCTATGAGACCTTTTCGGGGTCGGCGGCGCTGGAGGTGGACCCGGATAACCCGGCCTGGGCGGTAACGCTCGCCAGCCAGAGCAATTTCCGCATGCTCTACAGCAAGGCAGGAAACCGTAAATATGGCGTCAGCTATATGGCGCGTACGCATACCGTCAATTTCAACGGCGAGCGCACGGCGATCACTCTGCATCTGAAAACGATGAGCGTGGCGGCAGAAGACTATTCACAGACGGAGATCGACAAAGCGAAGCGTGTCGGCCTGGACATTTATACCACGATCAAAGACGTCCCCTGCGTGCTCACCAGTGGTGCGAATGATTTTGTGGATAACGTCTACAACCTGATGGCTTACGTCGATGCGGTCCAGACGGACTCCTTCAATCTGCTGAAAACCACCCCGACCAAAGTCCCGCAAACCTACTACGGTGTGGACCAGCTCGAAGACTGCGTGGAGAAAACCACAGTCGGATTTGTGCGGGCGGGTGTGTTTAACCCCGGCACCTGGACGCTGCCGGACTTCTTCGGCGATCGGGATATGTTCCTGCGCAATATCGAGCAAAACGGCTTTTACGTGCTGGCGGGCGACCTGAAAGACCAGTCAACCGCCGACCGTCAGGAGCGCAAATCTCCTGTGCTGCAGGTGGCCGTAAAGAATGCCGGGGCTGTGCATAGTGCCGACATCATTATCAACTTCAATAAATAAGGAGGCGGTACATGGCTCAGATTGTTATCAGCGCAGATACCGCGACCATCGTGCTAAACGGGCGAATCATCACGGATATCGCTGCCGGTGATTACGTCACGCTGACGCCGTCAAACGCCCTGACCAGCCGGGCCAACAGTACACAGAACGGCGTAACCATTTCGAAACGCGTCGATGCTGGTGTTCATGTGGCGGTGATGCGCGTGCAGAAGTTCTCCAATGACGACATCTGGCTCAACCAGCAGATTAACGCAGCTATCCCGGTTGTGTTTAACGGGTCTGTTAAAGAGTCGTTTGTGCGTGACGGTGCCGCACTGAAAGAAACGTACGATCTGCAGGTTGGCTCAATCACCACTCAGCCGACGCAGACCAAAAATAACCAGGACGTTAACGCTCTCATGGAATACACCATCGAGTTTCGCAACGTCGTGCGCAACGTGTAAGGCTAAATATGTCGAAAGATAAAGAGCAGCAGAAAAAAGCCCTTGAGATGATCAGGGCGGTATATGACGACGGCTTTGCGGAGATTAACGGTAACCGTTATGACTTCGGGCCGATGACGCATAAAAAGCGCCGCAAAGTTTTTGCGTTCTTCACCGGTATTGCCAGCGAGCTGTCGCGCCAGTCGATGGAGTTTCTGGATACCGAGCGCTTCGACGAAATCGAGCGCCTCATGTTTGATTATGTGCTGTATGACGGCGTGCAGCTGTCAAAGCAGCCTGATCACTTCGAGTCCTTCCCCGGCGACTACATCATGCTGGTCACCACAGCGCTGCAGGTAATCAGTCTGCCTTTTATGGGCGGGAGCAATATGAACTCACGTTCAGAAGCTCCAGGCGTTCAGAAATTTACGTTAAATCCTCGAACGTAAGCGATGAAATGAGCATGTATCTGGCGCTGTCAAAGGCCGGATTCGGCCCGTATCACGAACTGGTCAGATTAGATACGCCCGAGCTGTTCGACATGATTGAGTTTGAAAACATCAGTGCTGATATTCAGCACTATGAAATGGAGAAAGCCCGCAATGGCGATAGTTAACGAACTCATCACCAAATTTGGTTTTATCGGCAATCTGGCTCCGCAGGAAACTTTCAACGCTAACCTGAAAGCCTCCATTGGTCTGCTGGCCGGGATGGGAACAGCCATTGCAGGTTCTGCGGCGGGTATCGCTGGCTGGGTAACCTCCATCAGCAATGCTGTCGATCCTCTGATCCAGTTTTCACGTGAAACGGGGGTGGCAATTGAGACGGTGCAGACCCTGGGCTATGCCGCATCAGTCAACGGCTCCAGCGTTGACGCTTTGCAGGCTTCACTGGGTGAGATGACGAAGCGGGTTGGCGAGTTTGTCTCTACCGGTCAGGGAGAAGCAGCGGACGTGGCCAGCCGCCTGGGCCTCAAATTCAGGGATCTGAACGGCCAGGTAAAATCCTCTGATGTGATATTCAGGGAGCTGGCCGACAAGCTGCACGGAATGAGCCAGGCGGAAAAGTTTTCTGTGCTGGACAAGATGGGTATCGACCGTTCAATGGTCCAGTTGCTGTCTAAAACTGGCGGTGAAATTGAAGCCCTACAGGATAAGGCCGCCGCGCTCGGCGTGGTCACCAGCGAGCAGGCGGAGCAGTTTGATGCCTACAACGATTCGCTAAAAACGTTGGGGCGAGGTTTTGATGGCATAAAATTTCAGGTGGCCGTGGGATTTGTGCCAGTACTGAAAGAGCTGGCGGACGGCTTTACGGACTTTCTTGTTGCCAACTCGGAGCTTATCCAGAAAGGGCTGTCACACTTGGGTGAAATTATTTTTTCGGTAATGGGAATGATTCGCCGGTTATTGCCGGTTATCGGTCTCATTACCGCCGGTTTCGTTGTGTGGAAAATCGCCGCGATCGGACTTGAGAAGGTATTGCTCAGGGTCTTCTCTCCCATCCTGCTGATCACCGCTGCTGTTATCGCCATCATTCTGGTGATCGATGATCTGATAGTCGCAATGCAGGGCGGTCAGAGCGTTATTGCTGATTTCTTCAAAGACACCTGGGGTATCGATATCGTTCCGGGCCTGCTGGCAATCAAAGACGCCGTCATGGTTGTGATTGATTATATTATTGATGGTTTCAAAGGGTTGGTTGAAAATATAAAGTTGCTATTTAGTGCCCTTGGTAAGCTTATTACGGGTGATTTCCAGGGGGCGTTTGATGACATTATAAAGATGGTCACTAATAGCGTTGAGTACATGAAAAGGCAGTTAACCGCCTTTATCGACTGGGCCAAAAATATTTTTGCCGGACTGGGTGATTATATCGGGAACATCATCAGCAACGCCGCGTCAAATGCCTGGAATGCCACAAAGTCATTTTTCGGGTTTGGTGATGAAGAAGATAAGGGTTCTGGCGTGTCCGGCGGCGGTATGGGTGGCGCAGGGCTGAATGGTATCCCTTACGGCATGCCGATAAATGACGCGGTGGCGCTTGCGGGTGGCGGGGCAACGAATAATTCAAGCGTCAGCCAGCAGAACACCTTCCACATAAGCACGTCCGACCCGGTTGTTGCCGGTAACACGGCAGCCGATAGCCTACAGCAAAGCATGAAGGACGCTAATCGGCTAAGCGGAAGGGGAGGCATGTAATGGGTATCCTCGTTGGCCTGGTACAGGCTCAGTCCTCCGGGAAAGACACGGTTAAGAAGGTGGGGATCGGCGGATTCTATATGTTCGCCCGCGTAAGCGACTCCACAGATTACCCGTCTCAGGTTCCCGTCGATGTGCTGGAGGACGGTAGCTACGCATCTGACGACATTATCAATGGACCAATTACGGTCCGGATCAGCGGCGTAGTCGCTGACGTTTACGCTGATGCAAAACCCAACAGCGGCTTTGGCCTGCTGCCCGATTATTCCCGCATCGGCGAGGTGGTTGAGTACATCCCGGCCAAGACCCAGCAGCAGTTGCAGAAGATCAACGAGATTGCCGACAGGGCGGAGCAGCAGATCCTCAAAGCGAAGCGCCTCGCAGACAAAGGCGCTGACCTGTTCGGCCTGGTTGGCAGCCCGACTGAAGGGGCTTCGAAAGGAGTCCGGGAGCAGTTTCTGGACTTCATTGAAGGGGTTTACTACGGCAAACAGCTTATCTCTGTCGAGGTTGATTACCGCACGCATGAGAATATGGCCCTCAGCGGCCTGACGATCAGCACGGATAACCAGACAGAGGACACGAAGTTCGAAGCCATCTTCATAAAAGTCCGCTTTACGCAGCTCACCACTACCGCCATCGAACAGCATTTCAAATCCCCGTCAGCGGCTGCCAAATCGAAAACGGCGGGCGTGGCCAACAAAGGTGCGCAAACTCCGGCGGATAACACGAAAAAAAATGGCGGATCTCCAAGTGTTCTGGATGCGATAGGAGGGAGGAAAGTCACCAACTACATAAGCGATAAAATCCGGGGGTAAGTACTGATGGACCTGATAACCAACATCACCGATGAACCTATTCAGCGGCACGTTCTACTGTTTGAGCGCGGGGAAGCCGTGATTGTTATCCGGCACCTGCCGACGGTTGAAATGTGGAAAATGCGCGTGGAGTATAACGGAGGCTATATCGATGGCGTGAAGCTGTCGCTGGGCAATATCCATTTTCGGCATAAAAACTGGCCTTTCGATATCGCGGTTCTGGCAACTGATCGTTCTGGTATTGATCCATATCGCGCTGATGATTTCTCTACCGGTCGATGTGAGCTTTATATGGTCACGCCGGAAGAGATGATTGACATTCGTGGGGGAGACGTTCCGTGATGGATACCTTCTATCGTGATTACCGCCTGACGGTCGGGATCGGCAATCAGGCCGTTACTATCCAGCCCCCTATGTCCGTTTCCTTCAAAGCGCTGGAGACAGTGGATAAGAAATCCCTGGGCAAACTCAGCGTTGCTATTAATGGGCTGAAACAGTCGACACGTCTGCAGCTGGTTAAAGATGAGAGTGATAAAAAATACATCCCTGTAAGGCTGGAGGTGGGATACAACGGAAAGCTGCGTCAGGTATTCCAGGGATCGGTGAAAAGCGGAACGGTGAAGCGGGAAGGGCCGGGACATATCGTTAGCCTCGAGTGTGAGGATGGCGGGCACGACTATATCAACTCCTACACATCCCGCACGGTGCGCGGTAAGGATCAGGTAATCGATTCAGTACTGCAGGATATGCCCAACACCAAAAAAGGGTCAGTAACGCAGCAGCAGCAACTGGTCAGGCCGAAGGTGCTGGTGGGCAGCTCCAGCAAAATTATCAGCGACATGCTGGCGCCGGATGAAAGCTTTTTCATTAAAGATGAGCGCGTCCATGTGCTGAAAGAGAACGAAGTGACCTCGGGAAACATTCCGGTAGTCAACGCGCGAAGCGGCCTGCTTAATACTCCTCAGTCTGCAAAAGGTGAAACTACCTTTGATACCAAACTAAACCCGATGCTACGGATTGGTGGGCTTTGCGCAATGGAGAGCGCGACCAATCCCGGCCTGAATGGTGTTTACAAAATCTATCAGATCGAAACCAGCGGGCAGTATACCGGCGGAGCCTGGCAGCAGAAGGTCACCGCCAGACCGGCCGGGAATTATCAGGTAGTCAACTGACCCGTATGTCGGGACTTTAATGGATCCAACTCATGATTGAAGAACTGCACGATACCATCAGCCAGGGTGTCGGTTTTGCGCTGGCTGATGTTCATACCGTTGTTGTTGCGAAAATAACCGCTGTAAATGAAAAAACGCTCAGTTGCTCGCCTGTCATCAATCGCGTGGTTGACGGCGATAGCAAGCCCCTCCCTGAATTTATCGAAGTCCCGCCGATAATTTTACAGGGTGGTGACAGCTACATCGCGGAGCCGATCAAATCCGGCGATTACTGTCTGGTTCTGATCTCCGAGCGCTGCTACGACGCCTGGTATGCTGGCAGCGACTTCGTATCGCCGCTTGAGATGCGAATGCACGATTATTCCGATGGGTTTGCCCTCTGTGGCGTTAACCCCGGTGCCGCGGCTATTTCTATCCCAACAGCAAACAGATTTATGAACGGTACTACTGACCATAACGGCGATCTGAATTTAACCGGCAACGTGACGATCACCGGCAATTTATCGGTGTCCGGAGATATTAACTGTACCGGGAAACTGATGGTGGCGTCGGCCACCATCGGCGGCATTGATTTCGGTACGCACACTCACAGAGGCGACAGCGGCGGCACTACAGGAGGCCCGCAATGATTGTTTCAGCGCTGGATAAAAATGATGACTGGGGATTTGGTCGCGGGCGGGCGAACTATATTACCGGCGGTGCAGCCATCGCGCAGAAATCCAAATGCCGGATCCGCTCTTTTAAAAACGATAACCCGCTCAACATGGACGACAACATCGACTGGATATACCTGCTGTCAGAGAAAAACACCGAACAGGAAATACTGCGTGAGATTGAACGCGTAACACTGGCGACAGATGGTGTGATGCGCATTGTAGGCTTATCGATGGAGGTCAATAAATCTGACCGGTCACAAAAAATAGAACTAAGCATTGAGACCGTGTTTGATGAGCAGGCTATCACTTTCCCTGTCAACGGAGCGTTGAAAAATGGCACTGGAATTTAACGATAACGGTCTGGAAACAAATACGTTCAGGGAGTTGTTTCAGACGCTCAGCGATGGCTACAAGGATATTTACGGCCAGGATATCGACTTAGACCAGGAGTCGCCGGACGGCCAGCGCGTGGCGATCGAGGCACAGGCGCGTGCGGATATGGAAGCGGCGCTGCAGTGGCTTTATTCGCAGATGGACCCTGATTTCAATACCGGTGATATGCAGCAAATTATCGCCAAATTGCACGGTCTGTTTCTTCGCCCCGGTTCCCGTTCACAACGCGACCTGAAGGTCACGACAGACAGACCGGTCCTTCTGTACAGCGGATACCGCATCCGTGATCAGGCCAATCAGGTCTGGTTTATCCGGCAGGATGTGTCCGTGCCGGCAGGCACCACGGCAGTAACTTTTTTCGCGCAAAACTTCGGGAAAGTCACCGGGCTGGTGGCGGATACGTTTACACAGCTGACACCTGAACCCGGCGTCCTGAGCATTGTCTCCGACACAGAGGCCGTGGCCGGGCGGGATGAAGAAACCCCTGAAGAGTTTCGTCAGCGCCGGAACCGCTCACTCGAGAACCCGGCAACCGGAAGCACCGGGGCTATTTTCGCTAAAGTTGCTCAGTTGCCCGGCGTCACCGATCTGAATATCGATGAGAACGATACTAAAATCGATAATGACGACACCGGCATTCCGGCCAACTCGATATGGCTGGTCGTGGAGGGCGGGGCGATCTCAGAAATCGTTGAGGTCATGGTTAAACAAAAGGGGGGCGGGACCGGCACGAAAGGTGATATTACCGGACGTTACACGGAGACCCTTATCAGGCCGGATGGAACCACTCTTTTAATCGCCCACGAACTCCAGTTTGATCGCCCGATATATAAGCCTCTTTACGTTCGGTTTACAGCCAGGCGGAAGGTGACAAACGATCCTGTCGACACTGATACGCTCAAGGCGGCGCTGGCGTCGCGTGTCATGCATATCGGTGAGTCTGTCGATGCGAATGAATTCTATGAGAATGGCTATGGCGTTGGCCGGGTTAATTTCGTACTGACCAACCTGCAGATCAGTGAGGATGGTGAGATCTTCACTGATGCCGAATTGTCTCCGGGATTTCAGGGAAAATTCACGCTTGATGTAGCGAATATTGATATTGACGAGGTGATCCCGTGAGTGACGATATCATTAACCGCTACACACTGATGCTCATTAAGCAGTACTGGGAAAAGCCTAAAGCCAGGGCCGAAACAGAGGTCATGCTGGCTCACTGGCAGGTCATCGCTGACTTTATCCGTAACCCCGCTAATTTTGACCTCGACCGCGTGACCGGATATCGACTCGACGTGATAGGGCGCATCGTCGGATTACCGCGCAGCGTGCCTGAGGCGCTGGCAAAGGTATTTTTCGGATTTCAGGGGCATCTCAATTCAGAAGGATTCGAGAGCAAATCAAACGCCGCATACGCAGGCGCACCGTTCTACAGCAAATTCACTCCAGCCTATGGCCCTTATCAGCTAGGCGACAATGAATATCGCCGTTTCCTGAGGGTGAAAATAGCGAGGAATGCAGCGGCGGCAACCATAGCCTCCGACGATCGCGTCAGCTTGCAGGACGTTATACAGGCGGCGTTTAACGGCAGGGCGTATGTCACCGATCGCAAGGATATGACGCTCGCTCTTAACATTTCTCCCCAGGTATCAGTAGACGAGTTACGGCTGATTGTACGACTCGGGCTGCTGCCAAAGCCTGCAGGTGTCCGCTATGACTATTTCTATCAGGTGACGCCTGGCATGACGTTTGGTTTCTCACGAAACCCGGCAGCCAGAGGCTTCGCCAGCAAATTTAGCACCGCTTATCAGGGCGGTTTTTTTTCGAGGAAAATTCATGTCTAAGATTGAGCGCTTTCAGGGAAACATGCGAGCTTTTGCTTCTAATGCCCAGGGGCTGGAGAGAACAGTGTTCGGCGGCACCACGCAGGCTAATGACCTGACCTCGCAAGTCACTGCGGCCTTTCTGCGGGGCTGGGGCATCGTTGGCCCTTCGGAACATCCCTCGCTGGAGGATTTCAATGCTGCTATGTATGCGATGAGTCAATTTATCGCCTACCAACATCAGACTGGCGTGCCGGAGTGGCATGCTGAGCAGGAATATTATATTGGGTCTGTCTGTACGCACGACGGCGTGTCGTACCAGTCGCTGGAGGACGGTAATACCGGCAATGAGCCACCATCAGCGCAATGGACGCCCTTGCTGACAACTGTGAAGCTGGGGGAAGGTAGCGCATTACCCGTAGGCGTACCCGTTTCGTGGCCGCTTGCAACACCGCCCAGCGGCTGGCTGAAATGCAACGGAGCGGCATTTACTGCAGCGCAATACCCGAAATTAGCACTGGCCTATCCAGCACTCCGATTACCTGACC
>Ga0268251_10000225_pt1 | contig 20159 bp, 18 predicted proteins | sample AgamicAsMae_FD_200527 | JGI IMG/M metagenome (GOLD analysis project Ga0268251, IMG submission 200527) | Agave microbial communities from Guanajuato, Mexico - As.Ma.e (v2) (version 2) | ecosystem: Host-associated > Plants > Phyllosphere > Phylloplane/Leaf | place: Guanajuato, Mexico | collected...
CCAGCAGGCGGGCACGAAACCACGACGAAAGATAGAAAGAGAAGAATCACACTCTAGACTCACCATTGACAATGACCAAGACAACGCAAAAGACAAGGTCTCCGAACGCGATGGTAGACTTAACATCTCTGTCAGCGAGACTGCCGGAAATGGATACATCGCAAAGACTTTTGGTCAGACAATTCAGAATCACCTCGGAGTGCCCCACAAACATGCCTCTCGAGATAAGCATGATTCGGACGCTAGTTCCGAAGACCATGATTTGAAGACAGATAGCGAGTCCCAAGATGGTTTCTCCGACGATGCCGCTTCCATCGCGTCTTCGTTCCATGAAACAATCAAGAGGCCGCGTCTGAATATCGTCATCATGGTTATTGGTAGTCGAGGTGATATTCAGCCGTTTCTCCAGATCGCACGCATTCTCAAACGTTATGGCCACCGTGTGCGAGTCGCAACGCATCCAGCTTTCAAAGACTTCATTGAGAAAGACGTTGGTCTTGAGTTCTTTAGCATTGGAGGAGATCCCTCAGAGCTCATGGCCTTCATGGTCAAAAACCCAGGCCTCATCCCCAGTCTTGAGACTGTCAGGCAAGGAGAAATTGCTCGTCGCAGAAAGGGTATGGCCGAAATTTTCGAAGGGCTTTGGCGTGCGTGTGTCAACGCTACCGACGACGAGTCTGACAAAGCCAACATGAAGATGATTGGAACCAAGGCACCCTTCGTCGCCGACGCGATCATCGCCAACCCACCTTCTTTCGCTCACGTTCATATCGCAGAACGTCTCGGCATTCCATTGCACATTATGTTCACCTTTCCATACTCACCAACACAATCATTCCCTCATCCGCTCGCCAACATCAGTCCACAGAAAACCAATACTAGTGTCGAATACATCAACTTCATGAGCTATCCCCTGGTTGAGATGATGACATGGCAAGGTCTCGGTGATCTCGTCAACCGGTTCCGTGTCAAGACCCTTGGCCTAGAACCTGTGAGTAGTCTCTGGGCACCGGGTGCGCTTTATCGAATGAAAGTACCATACACGTATCTGTGGTCTCCAGGACTGGTGCCCAAACCAAAGGATTGGGGTCCGGAGATTGATATTGCGGGTTACGTCTTCCTCGACCTTGCGAGCGACTACAATCCACCAAAAGAACTAACAGATTTCCTGGACGCGGGAGAACCTCCTATCTATATTGGTTTCGGAAGCATTGTCGTTGATGACCCGAATAAGTTTACAAAGATGATCTTCGATGCTGTCAAAATCGCCGGAGTGAGAGCGCTCGTCTCTAAGGGCTGGGGTGGCCTGGGCGGCGACAACACACCGGACAACATCTTCATGCTAGAAAATACGCCTCATGATTGGTTGTTCCCTCGCGTAAAGGCTGTTGTTCATCACGGTGGTGCTGGCACGGCTGCTGCTGGTTTGAGATCTGGAAAGGTATGTGCTTCTTGCTAGCGAAGTCGAATAGAGGCTAACTTGGGTAATGTAGCCGACCATGATTGTTCCCTTCTTCGGAGACCAGCCTTTCTGGGGAGCCATGGTCTCAAAAGCTAAGGCCGGTGCTCACGAGGCAATTCCTTACAAGAAACTGGACGCAGAAAAGCTTGCAGAAGGAATCAAGCAGTGTCTCACTGATGAAGCCCGCAAAAATGCCGAAGAAATTGCTCAAAGCATTGCTGCTGAAGGCGATGGCGCGGAAAATGCAGTGAAGAGCTTCCACCGCAGTCTGCCGTTTGCGGGCAAGCGCAGCATGAGGTGCTCCATTCTCGAAGACAGAGTGGCTGTATGGCAGATGAAGTCATCGAATCTTAGACTGAGTGCGCTAGCAGCGGACATTTTGGTCGAGCAGAAAAAGGTATCCTGGAAAGAGCTGCGTCTTTTGCGGCACTACGAATGGAACGACTTTGACGGGCCTGGAGAGCCCATCTCAGGTGCAGGTGGTGCACTCATAAAGACAGGAGCCGGGATTGCAAGAGGAGTCGGAATGGTACCCACAAGTGTCGCAAAGAACCTCAAGAAGCGAGAAGAACGGGAGAAGAAAAAGAAAGAACGAGCGGATAGAAAGGAGCAAAAGAGGTTACTCAAGGAGGCTGCCAAAGGGAAGAATGTTCCGGGAGGAGCACACGATTCAGCACGACCCTCTGGCCCAAGGCATACCTCGACAAACAATACCTTGGAATCCGTTCAATCTGCAGAGGAAGAAGCACTTGCTCATGAGTTGGCTGGGGAGTTTGGCGACGCGTTCCTGGAGTCTGGTGGCGCCCTTGCGAGTATGCCACTGGACCTTGGCCTAGCAATTGGCCAGGGTTTCCATAACGCACCCCGGTTGTACGGAGATGCATCTGTTCGCAAACCCATCCGCATCACTGGAATGCATTCTGGCTCGCGAGCTGCCGGACAAGAGCTGTTCTACGGCATATACGATGGATGGACCGGCCTGGTAACTCAGCCAATGCATGGATGGCAGGATGGCACCAGCAAACACGGAAAGTTTACTGGCTTGGGTATCGGCTGTGCTCGAGGTATCGGAGGCTTCGTTCTCAAGGATATCTCTGCCATAATTACTCCTCCATTCTTCCTAGCGCAAGGTGTTCGCAAGGAGATCACCAAACGTATGGGCGGTCCTGGTACCACATTCTTCATCCGCAGAGCTCACATCGTCCAAGGACAAAAGGACATGCAGGCTTTACGCGAGTATGACCAAGCTCACAAGAGTGCTAACGTAGCAGATACCGAGAGGACGGTGAATGAGGGGTGGAAAATCATGAAAGAAGCCTGGGAGGTCAAGAAGAAGCACGAGCGCCAACACGGCGGTAGGATACGTGGCAGACTGAGCATGTCGAAGGAAGAGAAGGTGTGGGAGGACAACGGGGCGCTTGAGAATGTCAACGCAACCAGGCGAGCAATTCAGGCCCACAACGAAGGAATGGACATCGAAAAGGTGTTCAGTCAGCGTCGCAAGGAAATGCGCATTGCCGAGCAACCAAGAGCCAGCGCAATGGACCAGCCTGAAGAGTATGAACACTCATCTAGCGTCGCTCCAAATGGCCAGACTATGGGCCGCAAGGAGATGCACCACCAGTCTATGCAGGGCAACCGCGAGCAGAAAGGAGGGAATGAAGCAGGACCTGCCGACACAGGTGCAATAGATGCAAGTGGAGAATGCGAAGGCACAAGAGCTCAAGCAGAGAAGCAGAGCCTTGGTAGCGACACAGCAGTCGAGTCGCCAGGAGAGGACATCAGCAGCAGCAGAGTCGGAGGCGGAGGTGTTGGTCGCATGCAGAAGGCCACGAAGGAGATGGAAGGTGGATGGGGCCCGAATGCGGACCATCAGCATACACCCAAGCAGGCGATGGCCGGATGATTGTTTTCCTCAAGGTATTGATAATGGTTTTGTGAATAAGTCAGCGAGCAAGGTGTTGGGTTTTTGGTATAGATCATGAGTAACAATAATCGAGTGTACAATTATGAGTAGAGACGAGATCTTTTGTGGTGATACCATTCCTTTATGTGTCAAACCTCGACTCTGTGATACTGAGAACCGCGCGCGATGATGCTAATAATACATCATCGATGGTGCTATGAATGCATCAGGCGTCAACACCAGCTCTCTCGCATCTCATCACTCAACCGATCAACCCCCTCACATCCTCAAGACCACAAGGCCCACTATGCAGCACGGTGTGAGCAGGCACCAGATTCCCGAAAATCAGAAATTGTGCAATCAACGTCGTGTCCGAACCTGGGAAGTCGGTGATGTGACCAGCGATAGAGACATTTCGTTGATCAATAACGAGGAGAACACTCAGAGGTCCAGGTTGGATGTATATTTCATCTTTGCTGTTGGGTAGGGAGATGTGGACCAGACCTTGCAGTATCATTGAATATCTTGATAGCACATCAGCAAGTGACTCTGACTACAGAGAACAGTCAAGGAGAGAATTCACTGTATCGAAGATGGCCATGCTTGACCGATATATGTGTGTGGAGGGATCGCGCCGATAAAGGCTTTGCTGAAGTCACCGAGTGGGTAGTTCTGAGCTCCTGCGCCTGAGGTAGGCGAGTTTAGGCTCCAGCATTCGAGTATGGAACTGCCATTTTGGACCGCTAGGGTTGAGACATTCAGGCCTTGGGCTGTAGTCTTCGTGATGAGTGATAGGATAGATGTGAGAAGTAGAAAGAGGGAGGTCATTTTAGGTGGAGATTGCGGGTCTATAAAGTTATGGAAGGTGGAAGGCCACCGGAAACCAGAGACAGAGGATGTCTTATAGCTTGTCTATTCATGCATGATGTGGTAGTCCGTAGTGCGAAAATCAAGAGAATGGCCCTGTGTCGGGTACCGAACATCATCGATGCAGATGCAGCTGCAGCTTACTCGAAGGATTCCTGTGATACCGAAGAGAGCTCGAAGGTACCCGATGGCTTTCTCCTCGAAGCTCCGAGCAGTATCATTGACAATGCACGTTGAATTTCGATGAGAGAGACTGACAGCTAGAGGCGCTGATGGCTTGGTTGGTATTCTTGGCATTTCACATGAATTCTGAGAGATCGGCAGGAACAAACAAACTTTTGCTCACAGATACCGAACATGCCGCACTCGTCGCGCAGACCTCGCAAGCCATACCATCCCAAGCGGATTGTATCAGAGTCCGAGGATGGCTGGTCCAGAGTCGAGCGCACGACACCTTCGCGATACAGCAGCACGCCTGTAGTAGACAGTTCGCTCCCGCCGGTCGATCGATCACTCACGGTACAAAAGCTATTGGACGAGCATACCCGATGCAAACAGCAGTGGGTGAACAGCGAAGCGCGCCAATGGCTCCAACAGCTGTTGGCAAGGCAGGTGGCTGAGGAGGGATGGTCTTTGAACAAGGCCGTCTGCGTCGCTTTGGGCAGCCCCAGTCTGTCGTGGGCCAATCGTCTCAGGAGTGTTTGGCAGCTGGTCCTGTTCATGGATGTTGTAGAGATGGGTACGGCGAAGTATGTGTATCGATTTTCGCCAGGTAGCTAACACATTCAGTGCGACCGAAACTCCACCACGCCAATGAGCTCAAGCTCTATGCTCAAGAGCCTCGCTTTACCTCGCTAGACAGAGAGTTCCTGCAATCTCTTGCTGTCACTGTCCTGGACCCACCGCAAGCTGAAGAGCTGGTGGACGAGTCGACCTTTATCTTCATACCTTGCCTAGAGTGGATGCTTGAGCTGCCTTTCATGCTGATTGCTGTCAAGTCACCGCTCTATGTCAGCTCGTCCATGCACTGGATCGCCGACGAGGCCGAGCGCTTCCAGCGCCGTCTGGCCACAGAGGTGAAAAGCGACAGTCTTGTACTCAAAAAATGCGACGATGCAATCGCGGCTGCGAAAGCTGTCGTCAACACGCATCACGAAAACAACATGCCAGAAACAGATTTCGCCGACGGCCACAGTCTCAGCTTGACCATCTATACTCTGAAGCATCAAGACGAAGATTGAGAATTATATTTGCGATAGAGACTACTGTCTACTTGATCTCACTGCTCTGGACAACGGTGCCAAATGCATCGGCAATCTCGTTCAATGCAGTCTTGGTCAGCTCCTCGGCCTCGACTCCCGGAATCGATCTGTCGCCAATTGCGTCCTCGACGCAAATCACGTCGTAACCCAGCTCGGCTCCCTGTCTGGCTGTTGTCGATACACAGACATGCGCCTATACTCGTTGGTAATTGTCAAGAGAAGGGCAGGAACATAAACAAACATACCATGTATCCGGTGAGCACAATCTTGCCGCCGCCGAGATGCTTGTGGAGGTCGGTGCTCGCGAAAGAGCTGGGGTAGTTCTTGTGGATGACCTTTTCTCCATTCTTTGGTGCGAGCTCCTCGAACTCTTCCGCGAGCTTGGTGCCAGGAGTGAAGACAGGTGCGCCATCAGGAGTGTCGTGCACGACGTGGACAATTTTTCCCTTGCCGTCGCGATACTTCTGCAGTAGCGAGGCGATGACCTTGCGAGAAGAGGCTGTGTTTGAGCACTTCAATTTGCCCTCGGCGTATTCGTTCTGAGCATCGATGATGATGAGGGTGCTATCGGCGACACTGGCCTTTGATGGCTGCACGCCGATCAACTCGCGAAAGGATGCTGCTGAGGACATGATTGAAAGATTTTGTTGGTTTGGTAGCAGGATATTGGACTCGAGGTCTTCATCGAGTCTTCTGTGACCGCTCTATATAGCTGTCTTGGCAGATGTTCGAGCGGACATGCTGCCCCATGTGGTTAGACATGGCGGGGTACAGAGGCGGGGTCTGTCCGTCTTTGACCAATTCTTCTTCAGAGAACCTCGGACGAATTCCGTTCTACTCCATCTGCCCATGTGGACACTGACGATGTACGTTTCGTCCTCGAAAACACTTGGATCAAAGAGGTGTTTGAGAGCAAGGAAGTTTTGACCCACAACGTCCTCGCCCAGAAACGAAAGAGTTCCTTCCCCTCGTTTCCCCAAGATTTTGGCCTGTCAGCCATCCGTTTCTTTCCATCCGCTCATAACCTATCTCTTCCACTGTGCTTGGACACTGCTTTGAGGTCTCAAGGGAGTACACAGCAAGAGACAGTTCTTGGGCCGCGAGAAAGCGAAGAGGCTTGAAGGTAGACATGTATAAGCCTTATCTCCAGACACGCAAAGCGCGTGGTCATCATACCAAGAGAGGTCTGTGCAGCAGATACCAAGATGCGCCGTTCCTCTTTCTTGTCCTTGCAAGGAAGAGCGCTGCAGATCCAATTCTCTTGTCGAAGACTTGACTGGCCCGCTCGTGGCCGCTACAGGTATGGAAGACGGTCCGAATACATGCCACCGCTGCTGCGGTCTGCTTTGCCCAGTCGCTGATATCTGGGCTTATCTCTTGGCCTGCGTACATCCTTGAGGAGTAACCTCAGTGTCGGTGGTCTTAGAAAATAGTCAAGTATAATAGATCCGCATTGTAGATGTGTCCTTTCGTTCACGCTGTGTTCAGCTTTCTTCAGCTTTCCACTTCTTGACCATTCAATTGGTTCGGCTGTGTTACTCATACCATTACCTTGCATTGGCATTCAGATTGACCAACTCCCCACAGCCATGGACAAACCATCACGCGAGCAGTCTATCATGAAGACTCCGTATGAGATTGACCATGAGAAAGGTGACCCAATCTACCAAACGACCTCAGGACCTGTAGCTGGCGATGTCTTTGACGAATCATATGGAACAACACAACGCGGCCTCAAATCACGACATGCTCAAATGATTGCTTTGGGAGGTACGATCGGCACAGGACTCTTCGTCGGATCGGGCCAGACGCTTGCTAGAGGTGGTCCTGCTTTCATCTTGGGAACGTTCATCTTCATGGCTGCGTTGATCTGGATGATCGTTACTGGTAAGCACTCGGACCAGGCACCATGAATGAGAGCTACATGCTGATCTTCGTAGCCATCACCGAAATGTCTGCTTATCTACCTACTCGTGGTAGCAGTATGACCCTCTTCGCCGATCGATTCGTATCACCATCATTTGGTTTCGCATTGGGTTGGCTCTACTGGTATTCTTTGGGCATCTTGGTACCATATGAGATCACGGCAGCTGGTCTGGTCATCGAGTATTGGGGGTCTACCATAAATATCGCAGCCTGGATCTCAATCATGCTGGTCCTGATTGTCGCACTAAATCTCCTTCCCGTCAAATACTACGGCGAAGTTGAATTTTGGTTTGCTGGCACTAAAGTGGTCATGATGATTGGACTGTTGCTTGTTTCGCTCGTCATCTGTCTCGGTGGTGGCCCTTCCAAGGACAGACTGGGCTTCAGATATTGGCAAGATCCTGGCGCCGCGAACGTCTATCTTGCCGAAGGAAACACCGGACGCTTCATAGCGTTGCTGTCAACTTGGGTACTCAGCGCGTTTCCTTTTGCTTTCGCCCCCGAACTGTTGGTTGCGACTGGTGGTGAGATTGAGGATCCTCGCCGTAACCTTCCCATCGCGGCTAGGAGATACTTCTACCGTTTGATCTTCTTCTACATCTTCTCTGTTCTTGCTATCGGCGTGATCTGCCGTTCGGATGATCAGGCACTGACCAACGGTGGAGTCGGAGCCGGATCTTCAGCATTCGTTGTTGGCATCAAGAATGCTGGCATCCCAATTTTGGACTCGATTATCAATGGAGGTATCATCCTCAGTGCTTGGTCATCTGGAAACTCATTCTTGTACCTTTCTGGACGAAGCTTGTATTCTCTGGCTCTTGCTGGCAACGCTCCTGCCTGGTTCAAGCATTGCAGCAAAGGTGGTGTTCCAATCCGTGCAATGGGAGTGTCATCGCTTTTCTCCCTGCTGGCATATCTCAACGTCGCAAACTCTGCAAGTGTCGTGTTCAACTGGCTAGTCAACCTCACCAACACTTCAGCCTTCATCTCCTGGATCTGCTGCTGCATCACCTACCTCCGCTTCCGCAAAGCCATCGAAGCACAAGGGATCCCCGACTCTGACCTCCCTTACCGAAACACCATCATGCAACCCTGGGGAGCTTGGTTCGCCATGGTCTTTTTCACCATCCTGACATTCATCAATGGATTCACTGTGTTTTGGCCGCAAAACTGGTCCATTGCCAGTTTCTTCACGGCATATGTTGGTATCCCTATTCCGGTTATTATTTATTTGGTTCATAAGGTGTTTTGGGCTAGACATGATGAGTGGGCTCGTTCGCCGTTGAGTGTGGATCTTGTGAGTGGGCTTGATGAGGTGATGACGACGAGTAAGCCTAAGAAGCCTTATACCAAGTGGTATCACTATATCAGAGTACTGTGGGAGTAGGCTGGAGATTGCTGTCTAGGCGGCATGATAAGGCGCAAGCTATATATGAACCTACGACTTTCCGATCTACAATGCTCGCTTTCTCAGAAAAGAGTCGTAATCTCATCTCCTTGAAACTCGATGTGAGTCGTCGCTTTCGACAACAATCGATCGTCCGTTGTCGGAAGAAGGTGCGTGTCGCTGGCTGGCCGAGGGATGTAGGGAAAGACGATCCTGGAATTCGTACATTCCTTATCTCATCCCCACTCCCTATGGCCAGCTTCATCCAGCTATTTGTCCTCAGCAAAGTTCATTGTTCTCGACCGCTAGCATACAATATTATTTCTGATCCAACAAAGCCACATTCACCTTTTCGGTCTCAACAAAGCAATTTTCGTGCTTCCGGTCTCGATAAACTCGCATTCCTCGAGGAAACGCTGCGATGGTAAAGTCTGCTTGCGGATTTTGTTTCTTCGAGTCTAAGCCTTTGTACTGGTATATGATGGTGGAGCGATCTCTGTTGTTGCGTCCTGATCAGCATCCCATTACTATAACGCCATTCTTGCACTCGAGCTCCAGCGATCAAGACCGATTGACAATCATAAGATGGGTAGCATTCCGCCAAACGAACCGAAGAACCCCTTTCCGTTGCCTGACGCTGTTGCTGGCTGGTTGGATAAACCCGGCATCAGTCATGATGATTGGGAAAGGACTCTCGACGACTGGTTCCTCTCACACAGAGCATTCAGACGAAGAGCAATTACTGTCAACGGCCAACCCGCAGACGGTTACTTCCCGACAATATGGAAAGAAGTCAAGACTGTCCAGGAACTCCTTACGAAGCCAGTGGATCCAAAGTCAAAAATTTCCGACCCCATCCTACTCCAAAGCGTTCAGGAACAGCTGGAACATGTCATCGGCCAAACCGAAACCATAAAGAGCGCCGTATGTATGGGCTTGGGCAGAATCAATTGGCAATGTCACACCGATTACAACAAATCATGGATCCAGCAATGCGGCTTGTTCCTCGCAATATGCCAACTGCTCGAAGAGAAGCAAGGAATGAAACCAGGATCGATCAAAAGGTTCTTCCAAGACCCAGCTTTCGAGATAGAGGACCGATGGATTCTCGAGAAAACCGGCAAAGAAAAAATTATCGCCCACCCTGCGGCGAACGATATGATGGGCAAAGGATCATTCATCTTTGCGCCGCACTTTCCTGCCACTTATATGTTCGACACCTTCCTCGCCCAAGGCCGGGAGATTGATCTCTTGCTCACCAATACTATCCATGGGAGCATCGACACCATCGTTTGGCCGATCGTCGATCATTGGTTTACAGAAGTATACTGGAGTGGGAGACCATCCATCACTCCCGAGGCACAGGAGATGTTCAACATTGCAAAGCACTTTCTCGACAACCACACAGGTATCAATTATTGGGGTGCCTACGTAAAAGAAAAGATTGTGATGTCAGCTTTCAGCAAGCTTTCTTTCTACCTGCCCAAGGACAGGCCAGTGACACCCCCCAAAGGAGCAGCAGGTCCCAGGAGCAAATGAGGCTCTCAACTCTGCTTTTGATTCAATCTGGATGATCAATGTGGACAGAGGAGACCCTGCTTCAAGATCTTCGAGGAGGCAGGATAGCAATTGTTAGAACACTTTGGTAGTAATCCGCTTTGATGTATGCGCAGCAGATAGAGCCTTCTTTTCAATATGTCACACAGACAGAGCCTTCTTTTCAGTATGCCACTTTAGTGTACCAATGTCGTTCTCGGGTTGATTGTGGCGCTTGACGGGTGGTGTTCGTTCTTGATCGTCGTGAGGAGAGTATGCATGCATCAAGTACTACTCAAGACAGTACAGCGAGGGCGTGTAAAGATGTAGCAACGATGTATTCCAGGAGCCATGTGCCTCCAAGGCCCGTCTAAGTGTAAGGTGTCGACTTGCGTGAGCTCGAGCGGTCCCGGGCGATGACCAGAATGGATGACCGCTTTCACCCCCTTACGACGAGCCTCATACACTCCGTCGTAGATACATGCCGCAAGCAGCCGTGCTTGTTAGCAGCAGTAGGTCGAGTGCGACTTTCGGGGATTGTCGTTTCTTTGTGCGGAATTCCCAATTCTCCGGTATCGTCTCGTGAAGCTAGCCTCGTCGTGCGGTGCCGAGACCAAGCCCACAATCGACATAAACGATTGTTCGTGAGTCCACAGGGAAAGGAGATCTAGGTCGCAATATCAACCAGCAGAATACGCAACGTCAACCATGGCAGGTATTCCTCCACCACCACCACCTTCTCGTCCCCCTCCTCGTCCAATCCCCAGGGGACCAATTATGGCCAAACTGGGGGTGACCCATCTGGACGATGAACTATGGGCTGCGGCAGACCAAGCATGCCGACGTCAGATGCCCGAGTTCTTCGATCCCTACCATCCCAACAATCCGACTCACCCCTATCGGCTGTTCGAAGCGTCGGAGTGCATCAGACATTCACTATGGCGAATCGAACATCTTTATGAATGGGCGGCCTTCCGGGATCAGATGCGGAGGATGGTCAACAGAATGGACGGCGTCAGCACCATGGTTTGCTTAGGTCTTGGGCCATACCAGGAACCGGCACGATTCGAGAACATGTGGATCGTACAGTATGCAGTCTTCGCATACATGTGGAGGGTGATCAACCAAAAGTGGCAGAACGAGTGCAGACAAAGAGGCGATCCTCCAACGTTGGTCCGAAAGTTCTTCCAAGATCCCGACTTCGACACGGGCACCAAGTATCTGCTCGAGAAGATACCTCGCGCGAACGATCCAGGCCAGAACGTTGTCGTCGAACATCCAGAAGCACTCAACGTAATCTCAGCGGACCCCAACACCTTCGTCTTTGCACCTCATCTACCCTCTAGATTGAGCATATCAGTTCTCTCTTGTAGGCCAAAAGTTTACATCGGTAACAGTCAGAGAGGAGCTGGTGGATGGGACATTGCAATGGTGGAGGAGTACATGCAGGAGTGCAGATTCGAAGGCACCACCACCGTTGGCCAGAGAGTCAACAACTTGTGGACTGAGATCCAGGCTGCCAGAACGAATTACGATCAATCTTTCTTGCTTGTAACGGTGGATGGGGTTTGGCAGTTCTTCTGCAACTTGACGATCTACGAGCGCCGCAACTAGAAGAATGCACTGAACTACCAGCAACCCGCAACACGCAGGTGCGCAAGTCAAGAAGTTTGAGAGTTGAGGGCGTCAAGCTGTTGATGGAGAGTCTCGGGTCCAGGCGCAAACAGAGAAGCGCTGATGGAATCAAGCAGCTTGTCTCGAGGTGAGGGCTGTCTCGTACTGCTGCAAGTTGATGGCGCCTGCTGACCATACTAGGATAGCCTGTACCCTGGATCGGGACCTAGAGGTGGACGGAGTGATGTATCCAATGACATTAAGCCAAGCCCCGATTTGGAGATCTTGATGTTGGACAGTATCGAGCAGCTGGCTGATGTCGATCTGGACAGTATGTCGGTTTTGAAGAGAGGGAAAGTCGTGAAAGAGGGACAGCATAGCAGTAGACTCATGGTATTGGTTTACACTTTTATTTTCAGAGATGTTATAGAATGCATGTGAAGATCAGATAGGTACCATCCCAAAAAGCGGACCTTATCGCCAGGACGCAGCGTAGGAAGCTGGCTGATGGCACAGAGCCGGCTCGGCAGTGGCGATGAGTTGCTCATGAGTGCATATATTTGACATGCAACTGATGAATCGGTATGTATCAAGAAAGAACGATGGACGAGGCTTCGAGGTGGTTCTTTCCTCAATCGGTGCAGATTGGTGGCGTTTCATTGGCCATAGATCAAATCTCCAGGGCTTGGCAGCGCTGGGTGCGTCATGGTCAAGCGGATGATGAGAGGCAGCCAGCAGGACAAACACTTCTCCACAACACACTCCCGCCCAACAGCACACACGCCTGTCGCTGCCTACTGCTGCTGTACACTGCCACTCACCCATAGCTCTTGTCGCGTCACCCACAACTCTATCGCCCTTCGCCGCCCTCCTCTACTACCCCGCCATCACACGAGCAGACACGTCCCCCACCTTCCTGCCCGACCATCGCCCTTCGCTATAGCTCGCGTCTGTAGCCGTACGCCCCACCGCTTCCGCATCTACAAGCACTACCATACGTAGCATCTCACAACATGTCCGGCTGGGGGTTGGGTGGTTGGTTTGGCGGCAACACTGCTGCTAAGAAAGATGCTCCCAAGAAGGCCATCCTGCAGCTGAGGAGCACCCTCGAGATGCTGAACAAGCGTGAGAAGCACTTGCAGAATCAGATGGATGAGGAAGATCAGAAGGCCAGGAAGTTCATCAACACAAACAAGACTGGTATGCACGCCTCGCCCGCCCTACCTCGCGCTGCTTCTAACTCTTCTTACAGCTGCCAAGAACGCCCTGCGAAAGAAGAAGCAACTTGAGACGACCCTGGAACAGACTTCAGCTCAGATCATGAACCTCGAGGGCCAGATTGCCAGCATAGAGACAGCAAACATCAACAAGGAGACTTTGGACGCTCTCGGCAACGCCTCAAAGGCCATGAAGTCTATCCACGGTGGCTTGACGATCGACAAGGTCGACGCTACCATGGAGGACCTCGAGGAACAGCACGCCATCAGTAACGAGATTGCCAGCGCTCTTACTCAAGGCTCTACCGCAAACGCCGTCGATGATGACGAGCTCGAATCAGAGCTCGCCGACCTCCAACAAGAGGAGCTGGATAATACCATGCTCAAGACTGGTACTATGCCAGTGCATGACCAGGTCCACCGCATGCCTAGCGTCAACAACACTGAACGTGAGTCTTTCCCCTGCAAACATATTGCTACTGTTTTCGCATGCTGACCACTCCCAGCGAGAGCCAAGGCACCTGCCCAAGAAGAGGAAGACGACGAGGAAGCCGAACTCCGGAGACTACAAGCCGAGATGGCCATGTAGTCGCTTCTGCTCCTTTCTCTTCTTCTCGCTACATGTTTGACTGCAAAGACTATACAACTTCGAGGCATACCCTGGTTCTGTTTTGTTTTTCTCTGGGGCTGGCGTTAAGGTGTCACAGCTACGACTTTCAGTTTGATATGCGTCTGCACCTGTCGACATAGCAATTTTCGCCACTACAATTCGATTTAACAACCTCCCTCTACTCCCGTTGTTCCTAATGACTTTCTTAGATATGTATACACACATGTCCTTCTCAACAATCACATCCAAACTCTATATCTTACCACCCTGTACGCCATTCGATCTCGTTCGAATTCATCGAGCCTATAAGTCAACTTCTTTTGACCACGTAGGCACGTCGTCCCAGACTGCGCTGTCGCTTTGAGCAGCTGCTTGGCTTGCGTATGCGTAACTGCATGGCACGAGTGCTTCTTGCAGCCTGGAACCACTCGTGATAGAGCTGGCCGAACTGTGCAGCATGGTGAGACTGATCGTATGTGTGCTTTGGCAGCTTTCTCCTTTCCCTCCGGCAAGATGCTCAACTGCCCGAAGACGATTGCATTGCGATCTCTGTTCAAGACATTAGGAACCTTGACATCTCATCTGCGTCGACAACGAACCTCTCATAGCTAGCATATCATTGAAAACGCTAGAGTCCACAGCGATAGCTCTCTTTGTGATGAAGAAGATGAGGAAGCAGAAGACGTGTGTGAAAAGCGATAGAAAGAACACCATGATTATTGACTCCGAGTTTTGGTGCAGGTCAACAGGAGATCGATGGATTGAGCAACTCTATCTGGGTACTTGGTCGCTTTTACATAGTCGCAATCCCAATGACGACGAACGTATTCAACTACCATTCTGAGATGTCAGTTTATCTACATGGGCTATGTATGGGAAGAAGAAAAAGTATGGAGTCTATGTACAGTATGCCGCGTTACGTTGATCCAATCCGCGAGGTGAGTGGGTTGATAAGGCTTCATGCTCGGCTAATCTTGACAATTTTTCTGTACAAGAACCGTCTTCATCTACCATGATAGCACCAACGTATACAGGAAGCAATCATGCACTGAACACTATCTGCCAGAATGTAGCAAGCATTGAGATACCACGGCATCGCTACCGTTGACAGAGACACAGAAACTCGATATACCAAAGCCACCAACGACTGCCGACCTCGGGTGCACTCCCCGCCAACCGTGCAACTCTAGCCGATTAACAACCACCACCAGTCATCCCCGCCGGTGTGTCATCCAGCTTTCAGTATCAGCCTCTATCAATCGTGACCCCTCACTCACAAATGGCTCCGCAATCAACATGTCGGACCCCAAAGCGACCGGCGGCGGCAGTAGCGGATCAAAGTCGCGAACGGGATGTTCGGAGTGCAAGCGCAAACGCGTGAAGTGCGATGAAGGCAAGCCTCATTGCGGAAGGTGCAAGAGATATCCTGACCGATGCTCTTATGAGTTGAAGTTGTCTTGGACGCAGGGAAGGCCGTTCAAGAAGCCGAGAACTAAGGAGCCTTGGGTCACGAGTTTGGATGTTGGTGTTGAGACTAATGGTTCTGAAGTGGTGCATTCTGCTTCGAACGAAGTGGAAAGTACTGATACGGCAACTTCGACCCTTGAACCGCAGTTATCACTTCCTGCGATTTCTGAGAATCTTGATCTTGGAGTGTCGACTGGTAAGGATTTTGCATCATCAACTTCTTCCTTGCAATATTCTCATACTGCTGCAGCGTTGCAACCACTCGATGACACCACTGGCTTCGATGATTACCAAGACCCCTTTCTACTCCCCGACCAGGATGTATTGGATGATACGACACTACTTCCTGTCCCATCTGACTTCGACTTCGAGCCAGCTGATGAGACCATCGAGCGCGATGTTTCTCTCATTACATATCAACACTACTCTCCACCGAGTGAGTTCATGCATCTCTACTCTTGTCATATTATGCTGACGCGTGCAAGCTCTACCACCATCCTTGAGCCAGTATCCTCTTCTATGTCCGTCGGAAAGTCCGAACGCCTACTTCTTCCTCCATCATTATATCACCCATACCTCACTAACCCTCTTCCCTCTAATGGCGCCATCAATCCACCAAGAAGTCTTGACTGTGGCAGCTCAAACGCCACATTTGCTTTCAGCAGCTCTAGCACTATCCTGCGATCAAGTACGGCGCCTACGAGGAAACGATTCTCTCGAGCTACAGAACCGAGCTTCCTTCTTCCTACGAAAGGCAATCACAGGCTTACGAAAAGCTATGGACAGCCCTACAGAAGCTCCGAATTTCTCGACCATCTGTACTGTACTCTTTCTCTGCACAAACGAAGTCATGGCTGGAAACACAATGGCCATGCGTACGCATCTCCACGGTGCAGAACACTTGCTTTCACTCGCCCTTGGCAAAAACAGACACGAAGCCGTCACAGATCTAGATGACAAGAAGCTATTCCTCATCCGCTGGTTCGCTGTCGTGGATATCTTTGCCAGCATAATGAGTCTCGACAAGACCACCTCCTCGGACGGCCAATTCTGGTCCATCGGAGCTCCTACGAGCACTTCCTCACCACAATATATCGACGAGTTCGTCGGTTTCTCTTTGGAACTGATGCCAGTGCTCGCACGTATAGGCCGCATGGCACGTCTGCAACGCCGTCGCAAAGTACTAGGATCTTCCTTGGGCTCAGGATATGCTGAGATGGCCGATGACTTGGAACAGCTCCTAGCAGACAACATTCTACTCACAGAGCAACAGCTATCTCTGCTATTCACCCGCGCCTCTTCGCCATCGCTATCACATACCCAGGATCCAGTGTTGGTGGTCGAAGCAGTATACGTACATCAAATGTTCGTACATTCCGCTCTACTGCATCTCCACCGTCGAGTGCAAGAGCTGCCAGAACTCGATCCTAAACCAGCGATAGCATTGGCTTCTATGCTGGATTTACTGGGGAAACTGCGACCAGAATCTCCTGCGAACGTCTTGATTTTGTGGCCGTTGTTCACGGCAGGATGTGAGGCCGAAGATCCAGACTTGAGAGATTACATCGAAGCGTGTATGAATCGTATACGAAACTATGGATGGGGTAATGCAGATGCTGCTTCGGCGGCTCTGAGAGCCTACTGGGATGAAGGCAATGGTGAGCGCTGGGACGTGTTTCTAGAGCGCAGAGGCTTCGACGTGGTGCTCTTCTGATCTCACCAACACCAAGATACAAGGTGACAAGAAGTCAAAGCCGAGGAACAGAGAAGAGGCTGCTTGCAAGTGAAAAATGGGGGTATTTTGATTCTCAAGTGGTTCCAATGGTTAGTTAGCTCCCGCTGTAATGTTATGAAACGCCTTTAGCCCACCGCAATTCTTTTACTTCATATGCATCAAGGAAACCGTTCCACTCCATCGCTTGAAAGGTGAATCGAAAAAGAAAACAGCCGTCCTCCCCATGTGGCATGTACGTTGCCACATGATATATAACGCCCGGACAGTAAAGCGAAGAATAACAACAAGAAACGAAAAAAGAATGCAAAAAACAACGACAACGCCTCATTAACTTCGTTTCCCCGCGGCAACGCCAAAACATCGATATCCTCAAGCTTCTCCATCTGTCTTCTGCTTCTTGGCTTCGTGGTCACCGTCGTCATCAATCTCTATGGGTCGCTTTAAACCACCGTGTGCGTTAGGGTCTGCTGGAGGTGTCGGTGCCACAGGTGCTGGCGTCGATGTAGCGGCTGGAGCAACTGGTGATGACTGTGCTGGCACAGATTGTGCAGCTGGTATCTGAGGAGCCACTGGAGCTGGTGTAGTGACCGGAGGTCCAGTTGCGGGTGTTTGCTGCTGTGCCGGAGGAGCAGGCGTCAATGTCTGTGATGGGGCAGAGATGGTAGCTGCCTGAGCCGCAGGAGGGGGTTGAGGAGTCGAAGCAGTTTGAGCCACGGGAGCAGGTGCAGGAGTTTGTTGAGCAGGCGGAGGAGCTTGTTGAGTGGTTTGACCTGGGGCCGGCGTAGGAGATGGCTGTGCCGATTGACTAGGGGCAGAAGCAACCGGTCCTTGTGTAACAGGAGTCGAAGCCTGGGCCTGATTCGCCGGCGTTGATGCAGTAGGTGGAGGTTGCGACGGCGCAGTAAACGTCGGTCTCGGTGCTTGCACTTGCGGCGCGGAAGGCGTAGGAGCGAGATTAGGGCGAGCGTGTGGACCTTGTTGCTGTCCCGGTGGAGGTTGCATCCTTTGCTGCTGCGGAGCTTGCGGCTGTGCGTAATGAGTTGGTCTGGGTGCAATACCTTGTTGCTGGGGTGGGCCGGGATGATAAGGACCCATCGGCGGACCTTGCCTATAAGCTTGTGCACCAGGCATGGCCGTCTTGAGCGCTTCAGCCAGTGCTTGTTCTGAAGCGGAACCTTGGTGAACAGGATGGGGACCGCTGGTAGGCTGCTGCCCGATTGCGGGCTGTGAGCCGGGCATACCTTGTTGAGGCGGTTGACCAGGAGCACCCTGAGGCTGTGAAGCTGGACCCGGCGCAGTCTGTACCGCGCCTGGCTGCGCTTGACTTTGAGGTGGTCCGCCCTGCACAGGTCCTTGGCCGTTCGTTGGAGGCTGTGTAGCTGCAGATGCCGTCTCCGCCTGTGTAGAGGTGATAATGTTTTGGATGGCTTTGTAGAGCTTTTCTTCTTCCTCGGACTCGTAAGGGCCATGGTCTTGATCGCGGCGAATGTGTCTGTTGGTGGCTTTGCGGAAGATCGCTCTGTGTTTGTCCTGCTCCGGTCCTTGGAAATTGCTGAGATATCTCTTGTGGTAATCCATGATATTGTCAATCATCTTCTCAGAAGTGATCCCACTCTGGTTGTGTGGCAGAGAAGCCTGACCAGGTGCTGAGGCCATCACAGGTCTGGGAGGTGGCGGCTGACCGTTCGGTGGTCCTGGAGCTTGATTGTTGGCCGGCTGATAAGGCTGTCCTGGCGGGGGATAAGGAGCTTGACCAGGCTGTGATTGAGGTTGCTGTGGTTGACCCTGCGGCGGCGCCGGTGCTTGTGGCTGGCCGGGTTGTGCCTGTGGTGGCTGTGGCGGTCCGCCATAAGCGTTACCAGGTGGCCGAGGGGGCTGAGGGTAAGGAGCAGCATATGGCCCTCTGCTCGGAGGACCGTAAGGCGAGGCAGCGCCGGCAGTGCCTGGTGTAGTCGATGCATATGGCGAATAGTAAGTACCAGGCTTCTGCTGTGGAGTCGGGACGGGGGGCCGTGCCACATTCTGTACAGTCGGCGGACCGTAGGGTGTACCGTAAGGACTTGGTCTAGCGTAGGCTCCGTACGCAGGGGCTGCAGGATGGCCGTATGGATATTGATTGTTCGGGTAGTAGGGATATTGCGGTTGCTGGGCTTGTCTGTTGTCCGGAGGCGGCGTAGGAGCTTTGCGTTTCTTCTCCTTGTCGATCGAGACGTTGGGGTTGATTTTCCAAAGCCTACCTTTGCCGATCTTGCCAGCCTCTTCGAAAGCTTCACTGCTGATGAGGTTGTGTCGAACACTACTTTGCCAGCCATGAGTCGTACTCCTGTACTTGAACCATGGGTACATTTTCTGCATAGCGTCGTAGATTTGTTGCAGGTCCATCACACCGGTCGGAGCCTTTGACAGAGCCTCGTGAATAAGGACAACATACGTCTGAGTTGGCTTCTTGAGTTCTTCCTCGGTGTACTCTGACTCGGGCTTCTGTGGAGACGGAGACTTGACGATCCTCTTGGGCTTGTTCGCATCCTTATCCGGTGTAGGCTGAGCAAGCAAAAGGCCTCCCTCGGTCTTGACTTCAGCCGAAGGTGTGGCATTGTTATGCTCTTGGATGGCCATCAGTGCAGGATCAATCTCGACAGACTGGCTTAGATGTTCTCCTTCACGTCCGTCCTCTGGTTTAGAGTCTTTCTTAGTGGTGCTTCCGCCTTCAGCTCTGGCAAGAGCCAACAACTCGGCAAGCGGTGGAACAACCATGCCCAACTTTTGCAACTCCTTTGTCTTTCGCTTGATGATTGCCTCATCGCGTTTGGACATGACACCGTTCTTGGGAGGTCTTCCTGGACCTTTTCGTTTCTGGGGAATTTCCTCAGGAGCTAGGCCGGCAAGAATGGAACCAGGAGGTAGGTCTGTGGGAACGGCGGGAGGAGTCTGAGAAGGCGTGATTTGCAGAGCTTGAAGCGCCTCATAGGAGTCAGGCTCGATCGACGTCTTGATATCAATTGGCTGAGATGGTGGTGGCATCTCAGTAGTAGATATGGCAGATTCTCTTCTCTCTTCGAAGACTGCCGGAACGTACTCGGGCTGCTTGGGTGTGGTGATCGTCTTCTCGGCAGCTTCGGCTTCCTTCGGCTTTTCGACCTTGTCGCTTGGCTCAGTCTTCTGAGGCTGTC
>Ga0268251_10000226_pt1 | contig 20148 bp, 14 predicted proteins | sample AgamicAsMae_FD_200527 | JGI IMG/M metagenome (GOLD analysis project Ga0268251, IMG submission 200527) | Agave microbial communities from Guanajuato, Mexico - As.Ma.e (v2) (version 2) | ecosystem: Host-associated > Plants > Phyllosphere > Phylloplane/Leaf | place: Guanajuato, Mexico | collected...
CTCAGAACCTCATCAAGCTAGCCGGCGTCCGCTTCAACCCTTCCACCAACATTGTAAAGATGAGCTGCGAAGACCACGAGACCCAAGCACAGAACAAGCGCCACTTGGGCGACACCATCAAAGCACTTATCGCAAAGGCAAAGTCGCCAGAGAGCCAGTGGTTAAAGGACGTCCCTGTGGATTTCAGACACGCAAAGCCAAAGAAGCGATTCCAGTTCCCTGACGAATGGCTGTTGACTAAAGAGAGAAAGAAGGAGCTGGAAGCGAGGAGGGAGGCCAGACAACTTGCCGAGCAGACCAAGAAGGACAGTCCGGCTGGCTTGATCGATGGCATCAAGGAGATTGAGGAGGCTAGGAATATTGATCTGTCCAGAGTGGAGGCTCCCATGATGGCAGAGGCCCAGAGGCCAATGGCAAAGGGCAAGCAGGGCAAGAAGGAGATGAGACAGGGAAGAGCATAGAAAGTGCCTGCCTTGACACAACACTTGTACGATACTTTTTCTTCATTGTAAAAAAACTGAAAGCTCATGAGCATATTGGATGGGCGTTACTACCTTCTTGGCTTTACATTTCCGCGGTCTCCTTCTTTTCTTTGAATAACCCACGAAACGCAAACGAGCACAAAGATCAAGGCCAAGCACCCCTCAACATCCTCTCCTCCTGCCACTCAAAGCGTCCCCAAATCTTACTCAACCCATCTTCAAACGCCACATCCTCCCTCCTGATATCCTCAGGTCTCAATCTCAGCACTTCTCGATTCACATCCACAAACTCATGTCTGGTGATTGCAATGTTGAACGCAAAACTACTCCTCGCGAACCCTGCTAAACTCGAACACCGTCTCAAAACCTCATAGTCTACTAAGCCTTGTTGGTCCCAGGTTAGTGCTTCCAAAGCTGCGTGGTCTGGGCCGTTGAGGAGAGATGCTTTGGAGGTCACGTTGATGGAATGCAGTGACCATGCTTTCTCTGCAAAACGCGATATCTCGGTGGCGTTGCCGCTGGCGACGTAGATGATGGGAAGATTGTGCTCGAGGGCTTGGGAGAGGTAGGCATCGGTTTGACCTGTGTAGTTTGCGTGTGCGGCTGCTGCTTCGTTGTCCAGCCACCCTGCAGCTTTTGCATCGTTCTCGGTGCGGAGGTGTGCGCCTAGGAACGAAGAAGGATAGTATGGAAGTCGAGGGTCGATGTTGTGGAGATGGTATTTCAAAGCGAGATTGTAGGTTACGATGGCGGCCAGTCTGCGAACTTCAGGGATCAGACGCAGGGAGTTGCCAAAGTCTCTGCGTACGGCTGTGGGGAGGGCACGTGTGTCTAGGCCTTCCCAGAGTGTGCGGCCTACGCTGACTAGTATTGTTTCTTTAGACTTGTCTGGTTGTGCGGATAACCAATTATCAAAGTTTTTCACGGCTGCTTCTGGTGTGTTTGGTGTTTCTGTGCCCACTGTTTCTGGCCACAGGTCTTGTCGCATGCTGGGCATCCCGTAGCGGTTCGCTAGTGGAGAAAGCAGAGAGTGGTTGGTCGATGGCATGTAGATTTCCATCTTGGGGCATGCTGCTGCAAAGGTGGCTAAAAAGTGCTCCGTGTCGAAGAAAGTGGTGAATGGTATCTTGCCGTTCCAAAGAGAACTCAGGTCCTTAGCTGATCTAGATTGGAAGCCGGGCAGCATGATTGAGGATCCAGTCAAGATGGCCAAGCCCAGGAAGTCGAAGATGTTGCCTCGAACATTGCCAATGCCACCGTTGGCATCATCTAGATCCATCACAACGCTCGGTCGCCATTTGATTTCTGGTTTGCGGCATAGATACGAGATGGCTGAGCGGTTCGGTGGGTTGCCAATCTGGTTCTCCATCCATTCTTGGATGAAAGTCTCGCGGTCTACCGTCCAGGCATTATGTATCGGTATATGGCGACTGACAAAGAGGGGATTGCGCACTCGGAAGTGCCAGGCCAGAAGCCACAGTGGGATTGTCGTCAACAACACGCCAGCAATGAGCCGGACTCTGGGATCTGTTGAAATCGTAACGGCCATTTTTTCTCAGTCGAGATAAGTCGACGTGGCAGAAGTGCATCACAGGATGTTTCGATCGGAGGTCAAGCGCTTGATAATCCCTTGCTTCAAATAGCAAACCACCACGCGCCATAATTCTTATATGCAACATGCGCCAAGACTGAAGCATCCTTGAAGTTGTGGTTTGATCTCTAGCATAGCTATGATACAAGCCCATATTTGTCTTTACCGAGCAGCTTGACCATCCTGCTTCAGATCATCAACATGACTTGCGTGCGCGAGTAAGAACTTGCAGCACGTCAGAGTGTACTTGCACGCCCTCGTCCATGCTTCCTCCTGATTGAAGGTTCCAAGCTTGATGCTATTATCGCCGATTTTGTCCTTGCTGATCTTATACGGGAGTTTGCGACTCAAGGCAGATGCACCCACGTATGAGGGAGACTGTTCGACATGCTCACCCAGCTGTCGCAGACACTCCAGGAACGCGACCATAGCATTGTCGAATCCACGATGAAGGAAGCCCAACCCGAGAGGAAGGTCACTGTTGCAGAACAGGTCTAATGTGGTGACTTTGGGCTTTCCAGTCCGCGATTGATCGTTCGCTGGGTATTCGAGTTTTTCGATCTTGGATGTTGAACCTATCGGAAGAGGTCTATATCCGTGGAACGTGTAGCCCAGCTTCTCAGCAACAACGGTCAACAATAGAACACAGAGTCCCCAGGCAGCATTGATCTCTGGCCACTCAACAGAATGATCTGCAAGCTTGCCCAATCTCAATCCGTTGATAGTACCGAAAGGACCGTCATGATCAATACAGAAAGAGTCGTTGTAGACGTTCGTCCGCTGCAAAGTCTCGAGTAGCTTCGTGTCAAATTGCAGTTGGTTGAGGAGACTGTCGTTCTGATCTCTGAATTTGGTCACGGTGTCGTCAAACTCGTTGCGTTCCCGCCAGAACGCGGCTTCCTCCTCTTCCAGTTCGGCTTCTTCGCGGTTGAGAGCGGCAATCTCCTCTTCCATGGCAGCCTTTTCTGCTTCGAGAGATTCCAACTCCTCAAGGGCTTTCTGTTCTTGCTGTTTGGCAGCAGTCAGAGCTTCACGAGCTTGGCGTTGCTCTTCTTCTGAGGGAACATCCTCCTTGGCTTTCTTGAGGAACTCTGCATATGCCTGACGTTCGCGGTTTGCGGTCGTCTGTCTCTTCTGAAGACCTGCGAGCACCATATCGGTACATTCCGAACATATCGGGTGATCGATATCGGAGCGTGAAGATAGAATCTCCCAAAGACGTAGACTTTTCTCCATCTCTGCCGAAAGACTGGGCGCATCATGTTTGTCTGATGAATTCGAGTCCTTCTCGGGGGCCTTCTTGGATGGACTGGGTTCTTCTGGTGACATAGGACCAAGCTGAGATTCACTCAACATGACATAAGACATGGCAGGATTGAAGTTGGCCGTTGTCTTCAAGGGCGCGGGTATGGACCGTTTGTGCTGAGCAGGGCCGGCATTTTGGGCGGCCTTGTCGTACAGATCCCTTCTCTCGCGAGCAGCAAGAGTCTTGGGTGGTTGAGGAGTTTGGACTGGTAAAGATGGGGTCGAGTCTTTGTTGGTCAGTCTTGGACTTAACAAGAATGGAAGCAATATACACACCAACTAAGATTTTGAAAGAAGAAGGATTAAGATGTTCCAGAGAAGAGTCGAGTTTCAAGGGAGTTCTGCATTTTTGACAATACATGGTTCAAGTACATGGGAAGATGGAGACTCGCGCAGGAGCGTGTGAGAGAAAAGGACAGTGTGTTTGCACGAATAGAAGGAGCAGGTTGTACACGAATTAGAAAGCTGCACGCATGATATGTGTTGGACACAGTCGAATGGAAATGTCTGAGGCCTGGCCAGTCGTATGCAGGTCTTGTGTTTGATGGAAGCATGATGGAAGGCGCGACCTGTGACCAAGTTGCCGGAACGGGAAGTCGCGGCGCGGGGAAACATTCACGACTCGAACGCGTCCACCTTGATTTCTTTGTTCTTGTGCCAACTTTCGCTCTACACATCTGACATGCCAACAACAACGATCTTACCGTGACATGCGCCATGGCGTCAGACGATCGCTCCCGAGCACGCAGCTCTTCCAGAGACGACCCCGACAACTTTGACAATGATGAATATCAGCGCGGCCGCCAGCGAATCGACCTGAAACTCAAAGGCACCTTCGAGCGAATCTTTGAGAAATATGCCAGGGACTTTACCGGAGTCGGCGATGAGATCGACATGGAGACAGGCGAAGTCGTCGTCGACAATGGCCACCTGACATACATGCAACACGAACGAGACACTGGCAAGAGCGCTTCATCCCGCTTTGTACGAGCCTTCGCCGACGAGCTGGAAGTAGAGGACGCCCCAGAGGAAAACGACGACGACGACGAGACAGATGGTCTTCAACAAGAGCCTGAAGAAGAGGAGGACAGGTTGCATCAGGATATTGACGACGACGTCGACGAGCTCCAGCAAGATGTCAGCCAAGAGCACATTCCAGATGAGGATGACTACGGTCGAGAAGAGGAGGATGTCAGTGATGACGAGGACGGCGACTATGAGGATGCAGCATCTGATGCTGGTGACGAGCAGTCAGGCGACGAGTCTGACGACCTGGGCCACGACAAGGACCATTTCGTTCTCGATCCTCGACTCGCTCAGCCGCACCCAAAGGTTAGCCAAGAGCAGCAATACCACAATACATCCGTCATTCCATCTACCGAAGTCAATCATACGCTGCCTCAAATCTCCATTGAAGACTCTTTGAAACAGCTCGTCCCTCACCAAGATGCGAATGGCAGAATTGATCCCGAAGCCATCCATCATCTAGGCCAGAGCATTGCCAATCAGATTGCTCAATTCCTCATGCGAGCTACCTCCATCAACAGACAACCCAACTTTCTCAACGACTCCCAGGCCATGTGGTCTGCTCCGCCTCTGCCTGAGGATGCTTTCGGCCCACCCTCATTTCTTGACAATCGCCGTGATGCAATCACTCCAGCTCCTCCAAGAGCTCCTTCTGTCTGGGACTCGCCTTCCGGTGGCCAGTCGCTATGGGCTCCGGCCGACACACGCCCCAAAAAGCGTCGTAGGCTTCTCAAGCACACCGAGACCTCATTCAATCTTGATCCCGCTTTAACTGATGATGCTGCTTTTTCAGACGCTCCATCAAGAAATCGCTACTCCAGAGAAGAAGACGAATTGATCAAACGCTTAAAAGAGATCAACGGCTTGACCTGGCAGCAAATCACCGCACAAATGCCCGGCAGAACCACTGGTGGCCTGTCCGGTCGCTACACTCGTGTCTTGAAGGACCTGCCCAGACCTGTCATGATCAAACGTGAGATCATCGAGATCATGGATGGTGATGATGACGAGCTCTCTACTCCTGGCCCTTCGCATACTGTCAATACACCGGGCATGTCGCCCTTCAGTACTCCGCTCCTGCGTCGTGCTATGGACAAGCAGATTGCCCGTCACGGGGACAATGGTGACATCCCAATCACCATCGGGGATGGGGACGATACAGACTCGCGCGAATCATCTGCACCACCTCCAAGGAGATCCAGGAAAAGAAAGACCTCAAGAGAAAAAGAACTCTCACGCGCAGTAGCATCGCGGTATCGGACTTTTGACACTTCCAACCCGGTTGGAGCTTTTGGCATTTTGTGCACCGACAGCCCAGCACCCAACCCAGCCGAGGAGCACAATCTGAACTTGTATGGACCTACCAGTGGGTTTGGTGTGCTGCGACTCAACAACTCGAAACCACCAAAGGAGTCCAAACGAAGGAAGAAGACGGATGCGCCTCGAGAGACTTTTATGCAAAACGCTGCGAGGTACACTCATCCTGCACCTCAATTGAGGGACAGTGCCGCGAATGCGCCAACCAGCACTATCAACTTGTTTGCACGTGCTGAGCAGTATATGAGAGCTAGAAACCTTGTTGGTGTCAGCATAGCCACATCTCAGCTTCGTGCTCAGACATCGTCATCTCAAGCGAGTCAGCGTCTGTATTCTACTACCGCAAGGTCGAGCGACGCAGGTGGGCCTGTGACAATGATGCCGCCTCCTCCCGCCAGACCGCGTGCAGAGCCTGTCTTCGATGGAAGCTCGCCAGTGCCGACTCATCCGCCTCCTCCTTACAGCGCCAATCCCCCCTTGCGAGCATCCACGCCCCCTTGTATGCAAACACCACCCAGACGTCGTACTGAGCCCATGCCCGTCGATACAGAGAATGACGGCGACGTTAGTGACTCGTCCATGGATACTCCCGCAACGGCATCTCGTTACGCAGGACAAACACCGATGACCTCTCACACGAACGGCCCTTACTTCCTTCACAATCTGCCGCCGCCACCAAGCCCTTTGGCCCCAGCACCACAGACACAGATGCGCTCGCCATCCTCTTCACCACTGTCCTCTCCTCCGCCCATGCCATCGCCAGTCTCGATCCAGGCACCCCTGACTGAAACTCCACGCCGCAGCCTGAGAAATTCAGGCCGTAAAGCAACCATGCTCCCACCAGGGCCTGGCCAAGTCGCCAGAATGAAACTGCCTACTCCATCTACTAAGAAGGCTTCCGCAACTCCATCAATGGCTCTTAGAAAGGGCCTATCGACCACTACGCCTAAGACGCCAGTGACGAAATACGGCACTCCTGTCAGAGAAACCGTGGGAAGGAAAGAGATGATGATGAAGAAGGTCATGGCAGAGCCTGACGATGGTTCGGAGGATGAACTTGCTTAAAGGCTGATATCCACTTTTATGTGTTTTTGCTGATTCTTTGCTTATACTTTTTTGGCATGTTTATCTGGAGCATTGGCATTGGTGCATGGGATGGAGTTATGGTTGCATGCAGGACATACAGCAGGTCTTTGGTATTGTGCATATCGGCTACTCAACAGCATGGGGTTTCGAGATGGCTGGATTTTGCTCTGAGCATTGCAGACTGAGGTGATGCAGAAAAACAAATAGCATGGATAGATCAACGAATATGTATTATGTCTGGGTTTGTGCATTAAAGCGCAATTCAGTCACTTTGGACGGAGCTACCTCAGGTCTTCTTTCCTCAAGTCGTGACTTCCCCATCAGAGGAGTTGGCTTAAATGTGAGATGTTTATGAAAAGCACACTGCCGTATCAGATGGAAGGAAGGAACAATATATGAACATGATTTGCATTAATGGGGTATGTGCAGAAGCCAGTTGCTTTCCTTTCCCAATCCTAATCATTATGTGTCGTTTGTTTTTACACCATGTGGAATGGCTGCTGTCCTGGCACTATTGATGGACCGGCAGTTGGGTACGCAGTGCCATTCGTCGCAACAGCCTTCTTTTCGGCCTCTTTCTTTTTCTTCTGGACCAACGTGCCTTTGAGACCAGTCAAGTACTTCAAAGTCTCTGCCTTGAGATGACCTGGCTCCGACGATAACTTTACCGCTCGAATCATTTCTCTGACTTGTGTTTCTGAGTTGATGTGTGGGCAGATGCGAGAGAAGCCGTAGTGAGCAAGGCCGCAGAGACCGCAGTACTCAACACCGGCGCGTTTTAGAGGGCAGCTGCCCAGGGGATGCAGATGTTGGCATGCTACGCAGGACGCCATTTGAGGTTTGTGAGCGGGTCGGCCATTGGAGGCTGGGATCGTGAGTTCGGGATCGTAGTTTCGAAAAGTTGGAACATCGACACGGCGGAAGGTCTGGGGGGCTGATAAAAGTACACGTGTTAGCTTAAGTTCATATCACTTCCTCGTCTTCTATCTCTTGAGGTGAGGGTGGCATAGGGTGAACGCCAACGAGAGGAACGTCATCGCCGCTATCCGCGGTGAGATCGATGAAAGCCGCAGCTGCTGCGGCTGAACCATACTGTTGCATGTTCATCTGTGCCTCTCTGGCCTTCCTGCCATTGGAGATTGTGGGAGTGAAGGGAGTCTGAGCCTTCCTGGTGATAGAACCAGGTGTGGCAGTCGAGACACGCTTATTTTTCTTGGGCGTTGAGGCCGCTTTCTTCTTGGGTGTTGAGACTGTACTTTTGGTCTTCTTTGGACTCTTGCGTGGTTTGGTGGGCGTTTTCTTCAAGGAGAATTCCTTACCGGACGGTCTGATCAGCTTGGAGGCTGTCTTTGGTTGATCGGAGATTTGCAGTTCTTCCGGATCAACAGTATCCTCGACCTCTTCTGCCGCTACGCTCTCTTCATCGCTGTCGTCTTGGAAGTCTGTGTCGTTCTCTTCGTCCATCTGCGCTCGCTTGGAGACACGAACAGGAGAGCCCTGGTCGACATCTTTAGGACCTTCGACAGCATCGGGGCCATCTTGGTTGGTGCTATCGCCATAATCAATAGTCTGCTGAAAATTAGCATGTATTTTACCAGAGGTGAATCGGGATACGGTACCGCTTTGGCTCGACGTCCTCTTCCAAAGGCCTGCTCTGCAGCGGCTGCTTCGACGGCCGCGATTCTCTCGCGTTCCTTGAGAATCTTGTCCCATACATCACGATCGGGAGCCACCTCTGCTGCTTCTGGGCCTTCGATCGCTGTCTCTTCCAGCTCGTTGTTGGCCCACACCCTCGCGAACGAGAAGGTTGATTCTGCAGATTTGTCTTCGCCAGCCTTGGTATGTTCAATGTGACTAACTTCGAGCAATCTATCAATGGAAGCTGGATCGTACTTGATGTCCTTGTCTCCATCATCGTCGAACAACTCCTTGGTACCGTGACGAAGGATACCCTCAAGGTCACGATCCGTAGCGTCTTCTGCATCCATCTGCTCGATCAAAACGTGATCTAGAGCCATCTTGCGTCTACCATAAGACATTATCTTCTCCTCGGCACTAGCTCGTGTGACGATCTGGAAACAAAGAACCTTCTTCTTTTGTCCGATACGATGAGCTCGACTGAGTGCCTGGATATCTTGATGAGGGTTGAAGTCAGGATCAAGGATGATGACGGTGTCAGCAGTGGCCAAGTTGATACCAACACCTCCAGCGCGGGTAGAGAGCAGGAAAGCGAACAGCGGAGAATCAGGGGCATTGAACTCGTCGATGCGCTTCTGCTTCTCCAAACTGCTGATGGTGCCATCTAGACGTTGGCACTTCATCTGCATGCCGTCAAGGAAGTCTTCCACCATGGTGAGCATGTCAAGGAATTGACTGAAGATCAACACACGGTGACCACGCTCCTGAAGCTTGGGTAGAAGTGTCTCAAGCAGCTGCAGCTTTCCACTGGCATCAACAAGGTTGCGGTGACTGACAGCTTGTGACACGTTTCTCTCCTCAATTTCGGTACTGTAGACGAAAGGATGGCAAAGACACTTGCGAAGCTGCATAAGGATGTTGTTCAAACTAGCACGCTCGGTGGGCCTGAGCTCCTTTGCTCCTTGAAAGATGGCACGCATAAGGTCAGGGTTCTTGGCAAGAATCGTCTTGTACAACTTCTTCTGAACCGTTGACATCGAAACCGGAACAATGACCTGAGCCATAGGTGGAAGGAAGGTTAGGACTTGAGCCTTAGTACGACGCAAGAAGAAGGGGCGAATGATACCGTGCAACTCCTGGATCTTGGCTTGGTCAAGTTCTTGGAACTTCTCTTCCAGCTGACTAGCGTCGAAGGTGTCGTCGAGGAATTGTAGAAGGTTGAACAGCTCATGTGCACTGTTCTGCAGAGGCGTACCGGTCAGAAGAACCTTGAATGGGGCTCGCAGTGATGCCAGTGCAGAGTACAGTTGTGACTTGTCGCTCTTCAAGCGCTGTCCTTCATCTACAATAAGTGCTTGCCACGGAATGGACTTGAAGAACTTGCGAGCACTGTCGTCTGCAGCACAGTCGTAAGACGTAACTACGATATGACATCTTAGCTCTTTGCTGTCGCGAGCGAAAAGTTCGTAGCGGTAAGTAAGATCACGAGCTTCCTTGCTGCCGAAGTATGCAACGACTCTCAGACCAGGAGCCCATTGCTTGACCTCACGACGCCAATTAGCACAAGTTGAATTGGGTACCACGACCAAGAAAGGGAAACAGTTCCAGTCTTGCACTAAGGTGGCAAGAAAGGAGATGATCTGAATGGTCTTTCCAAGACCCATCTCATCAGCCAAGATGGCGTTCTTGTGCGTGTACCACTTGTAATAGAGCCAGTTGAGACCCTCCATCTGGTACTTCATGAGCTCTCCTCCAGTGATGTTGCTGGGCTGTTTCTTCTTCTCGAGCTTGGTAGCGAAGTCGAGAGATCTTGCCTTTTCGAGTCGAGTTTTGAGCTGCGGTGGCTTGGGTTGCTTCACGAATCTACCGAGTACCCAATCGTTGTAAGCAACAACAAAGTCGGTCCAGCGATCAGCATCGTCAGGTGTAGGAGGCTTTTCCCAGACTACATCTTCGTAGCCAAGACCCTTGTACTTGACCAGAGCTGTATCGACCTCACGAATACGCGCTTTGTCAATCTCTTCCGTCGAGATATTGACAATGCTTGTATATTTGACGTCAAGCACAATATCGATACGAAGGTAGTCCTCGGGAATTGCATCCTCAGTGCGCATCTTTGGTTGGCGTGCTTCATCTCGTTTGGCAAATGCTTTTCGCATACTTCCAGATGTGGCACCCCAGACCCATGGGCCGGGCATCCAACAAGCTTGGAAGTACGACTTCCCGTCCCAGCGGACAAGATAGGCCTTCTCATCTTCGGGGATGCTGTCATAGCCATAGCTAGGATCGTAGCTGTCCTCATCAATCGGTTTCCATGCGACAAGAGATCCGATCTTGCCTGGAGAATCAAGACACTCCTTGCATCTCCAGTCCTGGCTGTAGTCCTGGAGTCTTTGCGTTGCCACATCATCACCGTCTAGGTCCATCACGCTGTCAGACTTGGGTGGTAAATGTTCGAAGTGAAAGCCTCTAGAGCAAGTGGTGCAACGGAACATGACGTTGTCAGGGTTGTTGATAAGATTTTGGGGCACCGGACAGACAGGATCTTCGCCATTATTTTCTTCGCGATCCTTTTGCTCTTGTTGAGGGGTCTTGCGCTCTCTGAAAGGAACACATGAGGAGCCGTGTTGCTTACAATCAGAGCATCTTCCGTGATCAGGAGCTGTAGGATCTTTTTTCATGGGGAATGCAACACAGCGACGACACTGGAGAACAAAGTCGTTCTTACCAACTTTGGTGACCAAGTGTTCTCTCGATCCGCGATGACCGATGCAGCTCTTGTGGTATGCGTAAACACAACCTTGACAGTAGATCAGAGGGGCAAAGTTAGTACCGTTCTGACAGGAGTCGCAGTGTTGGATGTGACGAGCGCGGAACGGATCAGATCTCGGCAAGTCCTTGAAGGACTCACGAGCTCCGACAGGCTTCGGGAGGGCAACGGGTCGTGGTTCTGACTCGGAGCGATAGATGTCGTTAACACCTGGATCCTGCATGTCGCCCTGGTGGCGAGTAGAACGACCAGACTGACGAACACCCTGTCCTGTGGGTCTTGAGATGCGTGTTCTGGATTTCTCATAACGCAATTCGTCCTCGTCACCATCTGCATAATTGATGGGGCCGCTTTGAGACCTTAAGGAGCGCTTGCGTTTTCTACTGGGTAGAACGTCAGACTGTAGAATGAACCCATCGTCGTCGTCATTGTCTTCCGAGTCGGTCTGAGACACTGATTTGAGCCGTCTTGAAGTTCTTCGAGAGTCGGGGTTTGGAGGTACAACTCTTCCGGAGCGACGAGGTGCCGGACCGTCGTCCTCCGAGTCGTCATCGTCGTAATTTCGTGCTTTACGTGATTTCCTCGAACGTGAAGGATGTTCTTCCTCGTCAAGATATGCGAGGGCTTTTACAGTGTTGACGAAGCCAGATTTACTAGGTCTTGGACGCTGAACCTCTTCGACCTCACTGTCTTCTTCAGCGTAGTCGTCTCCATCTTGGGCATTCTCCGCGTATTCTTGGAGGCCTTCCTGCCCGTTTTCATACTGTATTAGATCATTGAAGGAGACCTGACGGGCAGGAGCGATTAGCTTGATACGGCGCGGGGGCATGGTTGAGTTGTGAGGAGTGGTCTTGTGAACAGACGGAGAGGCTGTACAGGGATCTGGTTCGGATGAAGTGGAGACTGTACGAGGGTGGGAAGAAGTAGAGGTAAGGCAAGCTATATCACCTCTATATAGGTTCAATAGAGTGAATGGAGAAGCATAGTGACCAGGAAGGGTGAGGCGAGAGCTATACGCAGCTTCCTACAACGTCATGGTGCTGTGAGAGCAGAGGTAGGGCCTCAGGCAACGACGGGTAGTGTCGATAGGGCAGCAGTGAAATGTGCTTACCTGCTCCGTGTGTCTATCGACGAACTCGACATTGTAATATACATCTCCATCCTCAGTGAACTCTTGCAATACACGGCGCACGATGTTGGCACCATATGTACAGTCGATGTAGTCATCGCGATTGAAGTTGGGATCTTGGGTGATGACAACCTGAATGATCTGTCGAGGTTTCGGCGTTGTTGTGGCAGGTGGTGGTGGCGTGGGAGCTTTTGTTTGCAGAGCATCATCAGGGTCGGCGATTCCATCAATAATAGCATCGATGTCAAAGTCGTCGTCGTCGTCTAAACTGTTGGTGATGGCGGGTGCAGCAGCCGGAGCATTGATCGAGGCAAAGGTCCTGAGAGCCGGAGCAGGTGGTTCAGGAGCGGCATTGACAGTGCGAGGTTTCCACTGAGAGAGATCGACGTTCAATTCATCTTCGGAATCCGACATGATGGTTCAAAGTAAGTGTATAGTCGCTTACACGTCGCAGCCAGAACAGAGCGCGCCGGACCGGAAAGACGGTGTAAACGGGTCGTATGTGCAAAGAGCAATGGCGGATGTACACTGCTCGCCAGGAAGGAGCGAACGCGGTCTCAAGTCGATCCTAAACAAGAAGTCGCATTAATTTGAGAAAGAGCAATCGAGAATGGATAACGGAAAACGCGACGCATACCGGGGGACGCGACTGCCGGAGCTTGGACCCTGGACCGTGATGCGCTCCGGGGTTAATTATTTCTTACATTTTATTCTCCGTGACTTGATTAGTTCTTGCAACACTTAATACCGCCACCGACCTCTTTTCCACTGGAATGCTCGCCGCCGCCTCTGCGCAAGCGCGTGCTCCTAGACTCTATCTGCAATGCCGTCATAAGTCGACCCTCTCGGCCATCAACCGTACCCTTGATCAATCCATCCGGAGAGACCGCCGTAAAGTCCTGGACGATCTGAACAAAATCAAAGACGAACGTGGAGGCAACTTCCCATGGCAGGATCGCGACGACCGCTCTAGGTCAACCGGTTATGGCGACCGTCCCAGATCGACCAACTTCAGAGACCGTCCTAGACCGAACGACCACAATGATCGCCCTAGGTCAAGCGCCTTCAGCGACAGCCCTACATTGAACGACGACAACGAACGACCCAGGTCAAATAACTACGGTCGCAACAGATTCAGTGACCATGAAGACCGTGGAGACAGGCGCACGCCTAGAAGCAGGGACTCGGACAATAGAGACCAAGGCTTCAACAGACGGGAACCCAAGGAACTTATTCGCGACCGTAAACAGAGGCCTGAACGGCCCTTCTCGGAACCTGGTAGTAGACATGGAGAATTCACAGTTCGCAAGACCAATCTACGCCCTGCCGCTTATCCTGCCTCATCTTTGACCGACAACCCAAACTACCACGCCCTAAAAGTGCCTTTCACTGACAAGTACCACTTTACCCAAGAGAACTGGAATGCCCTTATGGGCGCCGTCAAGCTAGCTGAGGACAAATACATCAGATCCCTGCCGACAAGCCCTTCCACCTTGCCTAAATTCGACAAGAACGAACCTGGTGTTGTTCTCAAGATAAAGCAGCAACTCAAGAAGACTTTCAAGCAAGATCTTGCTGATGTTGAGCCAACCTTGCTCCGGGAGAGGAGTGAATGGCTTCAAGTGATCCAACATGCCGGCAACGCTATCAAGAATGCAAAGGCAAACAACATCTTTATCCCTGGCAGGCGTTGGTTTGAAGAAAGCGATCCCGTGAGTGCTCTCAAGGCCTCGGTCTATCCTATACAACCACCAGCCAACCCGGCACAAGGTGCCAACTGGAAACAAGAGCTCGAAGATATATCCGTGCTGAACAAAGAAATGCGTTCTGCCATTCTCCAGACTCTGGTCGACAGGAATGCCGCTGCCATTATCAGCGGCCAGGAGTTGCGCTCTGTGGATCTTGTATCTTCTGTTGATAACATTTTGTCTGCGAAAGAAGCCAAGGAGAAAGACCAAGAGGTACAAAGAGAGTCAGCCAGGGAGGAAAGAGCAAGAAGAAGATTGGAAGAGGAAAGTCGACTTGATGACGATCAACTCTTCTCGCTAGTGAATAACAACAGAGAAAAGAACGACGACAGGAAGAACAAGCACAAAGAGATCCAGGAGCCCAGAGACAGAAGAGCCGGAGACAGAGACGATCGCCCATCAGCACGATCGTCTCGCGACGATGTCGACGCCTATGTCTCTATCCCCTACACCACAGCCGCCTCTGAGTTCCTGTACGGCTTCAACGTCGTCGTTGCAGCCCTTACAGCCAAACGCCGCCAGATGTACAACGTCTACATCCACAAGCGCGCCCTCCACAATCCCGCCGTCACATCCATCGAGACCCTCTGCAAACGGGGCCGCGTGAAATTTACGCTTGTCGACGACTCTTTCCTCCCCAAGATGGACAAAATGGCCCAAGGTCGTCCCCACAACGGCGTCATCGTCGAAGCCTCTCCCTTGCCAATCTTACCCACAAGATCGCTAGGCAGAATGGGCAGAACAGACACAGCCATCCCCATCGAACTTGCCGATCAATCCGCCGAGGAGAGAGAAGTCAGCGGCAATCCATCAACTATACCCGCCCACACCACTACCTGGCGCAGACCGTTCGTACTGCTTCTCGACGGTATTCTTGACCCAGGAAACCTCGGCAACATTCTCCGCACAGCACACTTCTATGGCGTAGATGCAGTCGCTGTGTGCACAAACACCTGCGCACCCGTCAACCTCCCCATCGTCCAAAAAGCAGCGTCAGGAGCCGCAGAAGCCTTGACCATTCTCTCCATCCCTACACCCGCAAACTTTGTCACCGCATGCAAGAAACAGGGCTGGTCCATCTACGCTGCCGTGGCCCCAGATGCAAACTCTGCAAAATCTTCCAAGGGCAATTTGGTTACTTCATCCATGATCTCGCCGTTGTCGAAGGGTCCTAGTATCCTTTGCATTGGCGCTGAAGGAGAAGGCTTACGCGCCAATCTTGCTACAAAGGCTGATGCTAATGTAGGCATTAGAGGTGCCAAGTCTGCTTTGCCATCTTTGAACGTCGGAGTTGACAGTTTGAATGTGGGAAGTAGTGTTGCAGTGTTGTTGGAGGCCTTCTTCAGAAAACCTGATAATATTGAAGATTTGATTGAGAGTGCGCCCAAGGAGGAAACTTTGGTCAGTAAGATCTTGTAGAAAGAGAAGGCACGATGTGTAAAGATCTATACGATGGTTTATTTCTTGTATGATACCCTTTTCTACTCTTCCCTTCCTTAGAACTCGCATGAACACACTTTTCTCTCTCTTGCTACTCGCATTGATATTCTCATCGTTTTCTCTTCTGGAAGAAGCGACCCTCGGATCGTGGAACCATTGTGTTGCGACAAAGAATTCAAGGTTGATTTTCTGCGGCCTCAAGTGCTAGATCCTGTCACTCCCGTCCTGCTCTCAACGACAGCACAAGCCAGACTACAAGCTATAAAAATGCACAGTCCTTTTCGAATTGTAGCAGAGGCCAGAGAGAGCCCATGATCTGTCGACTCTCTTTAGATACACATTGTTCACCAAAGCAACTGTGCATTTCCATAGCCATCTGCGTAATACTCTTACGCGTGGGGGGAGTCATATCAGATTCACAGAGAGCCAGCTTCGGCACATGCTGGTGGAAACTGCGACCGTACTCGCCCGTCTAGGCTCTCTCTGGATTCCCATGTGATCCGCAAATCACCATGCCTTTTTATAGCGAGCATTGCGCTCTACAGCTTCGTAAGAGAAAGAAGTGTAGGAGAATAGGAGTTATTAACCTCGATGCATTGTGGTATGCCAGGTGTGGTGTGCGCATGTGCTGTTCACCTGCAGACGACTTCATGCAAGCACATCATCCCGCTCCTGCACATCATCCGGACAACGTCGGAAGGGGTTCACGGTTAATACGGCAATGCACACCGTCCATGACGATGCAACCAATACGCGTACGCTGCAACATTCTCAACCGCCGAAAACAACATGACGAATTCATTGAAAAGCGTCAGCAGGAAGAATAAGAAGAAGAAATCAACACAGCCAAAAGTCGCAGAAGTGAAGCAAAAGGTATGAGATTTGGAGAAGACATTTCTCTCCTGTTGTTGCAAACCATAAACCATTTAAAAGCTCTAGTAAAGTGTAACTGTTTCGCGCCTGCCGTATGCATCTTTAGAGGTCCACGAGTCCATGATAAAACGCCAGCCTTTGGGTCTTGGGGAAAGAGCCAACCACCATTCATGCGCAAGCCATCCATTTTTGTGCCTGCCTCCAGCAAATCAGAAGGGAAAAGAAATAGAAAAAGTGTACCGGAAAAGAAGGCTATTCGAGCCATGGGGATATCAAGTTGAAGAATCGAAAAAGAGACAAAAGAAAAAGGAGCAAAGAGCAAGTTTTCACAACTTCATGGCGCGCTCAAAGACGTCAAGGGTGAAAGCAGAGTTTCTAAACTCGTCAGAGCCAGGTTCAGGAGCGTATTTTTGACGTCCTGGTTCAATGTCGTCTTCGGCGACTTCGTCTTGGTGAGATTGGATGGAAAGCTTTTCCTCGATGCCACTGTCGCTGCGGGACACTTGTGAAATTCGTGACTCGTAGCTGGGTGTGCGAGCGAGACGATCGTTACAGGCCACAAAGCGAGCAGTGAAAAATCCTTTTACGCCGTTGCTGAGCCAGATGATTTCGCCGTGCTTGATGGACGCAATGTCGATGATGCCGCCGTGGCAGATGCCTTGGTCGATGGCCCAGCGGCGAGTAGTTCCTTGTTGACCTCCACAGTCTTGATGCGGAGTCACCCATTTGCCATCGCGGTAGAAGTAAGGGGTCGTGATGGATCCGTCCATGACTTGGTTGTCGCGATTGAACAGAATGACTTCCTTGGCGTCCTGATACGATTGGATTGAAGCACATTGCCTAGCATAGTTGTACATCGTACGGTAATGCGTCTTGTCGCGAGTAAACGTCGTGGTCCGGGTAGGCAGAACATCCAACACGGCCTTGAAGATGGGAGTTTGAGATGCGGCCTGCTCGTTTGATTTGCCCAGGTCCAGAGTGGTCGGGAAGAGAAGTGGTTGCTTCATGGCCATGATTGGCTCAACTCCGATTTCCATTTTGCCGCTGTGACGCAAGCATACTCGGACCTGTGAGACATTGTCAGCCTTGGTGCTTCATTGTACAATCGCGGCTTCATTTTTTGCTGTTTTTGTTGTTGTGACGATCTCTTTGAGGTTGTCGCGTGCCCGTGGCGCATGCGCATCTTTGTCTGCAGAGACAGATCATGACGCACGTGGAGTGGAAAGATTTGGGAGAGGACAAGAAGAAAGAACAAGACGGAACACGTACCTTGAATGGACATTTGTTGCCCGTCTTCTTCTTGTGTTCAGTGACGGCGGTCTGAATGCGATTGAACAGATCGACAGGGCCTTTCAGCCTCTTGTTGGTGTCGTACCAGCCCAGATGATCCGCTGCAGTAACGAGGCGCTCGTAGTGATACTTGATGAGATACGCAGCCTTGGAGTCCGGACAACACACGGGATTCTGAGCATTGCGCTTCATCGTCCCATCGTAGCGCAGTGATGTGAAGACATACTGATCCTGAATTGGAATTTCATCCAACATTGCGAGTAGAGACCAAGTGGTGGTGATCCAGGACGTGTGGGATGAGGGATGATCGCAAATGATTTTTTTTGGCGGGTGACGACGGATCAGGCTAATATTCAAAGAGACATTATGGTTTGTGGTGCGGAAGTGAAGGCGGGGCGAAATTGTGGGATGACCAGAAGATTAAGAAAGGAAGTGAGGTCGGGGTATCAACAAGAATCGCTGGCCATGGCACGGGAGAAAGCGGAGGAATAGAGCGAGCGGCTTGAGAAAAGGTGGTGAGTGACAAGAAGTCAAGGAATATCGAAGGCTAAGGTCGAGGAAACAGCAAGGTTTTGAGCGAAGTTGAGGGCGTTGAGAAAGAATGCCCCGCGCTTCTTGGTTCCCTTGTACGGGCTCGCTCTGGCCGTCTTTGCCGGTCTCGCAATGACCGCAATCTAAGGCCCAATCCATAAATGAGGCGCTTATTCGGGTGTTTTTGGCGACCGAGAGATTACGTTGACTGCTGAGCCTATCCTCCACCGCACGCCAAAACAGAATCGCTTCACTGTGAGACGACGCGACAGTATCACGAAATGCGGGAGAAATGTCAAGGGAGCGTGAAACCAAACGGTCTGGGCACCAAGACTCTCCAGAGTTGGCGGCCATGGCATGTTTTGCGTTCACGCCGCGCTTGTGTCGAATGAGAACGAACAGCCGGCCTGTGTGTACAAAGTACCTCACTGACATGGAGCATTGCGGAACATCGACCTTGTCACAGAGATATAGATATGATCGCAAGTGTGAATTTGCTTTAACGTCTCCGGTTCCTCTTGCCTGTGAAAAATCTTCCGTATGACGAAAGACAACAGAAGTTAGTTATAGGATAATTGTGCTTAGAGTTATATCCGCTTCCGTAGGATTTGTTCTCGAAACCAACCACGTGCAAACCATCGCGACTATGTTCCCCTGGACGAGCTACAGACAACCGCATACTACTCTTCAAAAAACACAATCGTTATAACCTACAGAAATGGCCATATCTGTAATGCTTGAGGCGAACCATGGGGTCGATTGTACAGACAGGGTGTGGATTACAACAGGAATAATTTTTCTCTTTTTTCTTTTTTCTTCCGGAGCGGGAGCATCTTGGAAATCACGAACGCGAGCAGACAAGCAACAACGGTTAGAGAAAAGTGATGGAATATAATGTACATAAGGGTAGGGAGAGTATCAGGAGAAAAAGTGTGGCAACAACAAACTAATAGAAACACCTTTTGACGCATCGCTCTTCCTTTTTGCTGAACAGATTACAGCTCGAGAACTCTCAGCTCCAATTCTCGGACAGCCTCAAGACTCCTTCTTTCGTTCATGTATTCATCCTCGATCGCGATATCCTTCGTAACGATCCTTGTTAGATTACTCGATCTCCGATGGTCGTTTATCGCATGCCGGCCGAAGGAGGCATACCACTCAGCCTCTGGGCGAGCTGAGGGTACTTCTCTTGGACCTCGAGTTGTGTGCGGGTGGCCTCGGCGTATGAAAGAGCGTTGACGATCTCAGGCTCGGTGCGCGAGAGCTCGGCAGCCTTCTCGAAGTACTCGAGGGCCTCAGGGACCTTGCCTTGCTGGAGGAGCAGCTGGGCCATGGTAGCAACGGCAATGTCGCATTCGGGGTCAACTGCGAGAATCTGTTAGCGTGATATATTACAAGACGAGAAGCAAACATGCAACTTACTGATCAAAGCCTTCTCACACAGCTCTTGGGCACCAGCGAAGTCTTGCTTCCATTGGAACAGAGCGAGTGCCTTGTTGATCAAGGGCAGAACATTCATACCAGTAACGCGCTGACTCTGCTCCTTCTGGACGGCAGTCTCGAACTTCTCGACGGCCTCCTGGTATTTTTGCTGGTCGAGCAACAGCTCACCATAGTAGTTGTAGACGTCGGGGACGTTCTCAAAGTTCTTGATGCAGCGGCGGAAAGTGGCCATAGATGAAGCAACGCTGCCCATCTTGTACTGGGTAACTCCAAGCTGGATGTGGGAGAAGATGAAGCTAGAGTCAAGGTCGATCGACTTTTGGTAGTCCTTAGCTGCCTCGGGGAAGTCGCCGAGGATGAAGTTGAGCTGTGCGCGGTGGTAGTAAACGTCCGGGTCCTTGTCGTTCTGAGCGATAGCGTCTTCGAAGTCTTTTGCGGCCTCTTCGCGACGGTTTGCCTCGAGGTGCATGCTGGCGCGC
>Ga0268251_10000227_pt1 | contig 20104 bp, 12 predicted proteins | sample AgamicAsMae_FD_200527 | JGI IMG/M metagenome (GOLD analysis project Ga0268251, IMG submission 200527) | Agave microbial communities from Guanajuato, Mexico - As.Ma.e (v2) (version 2) | ecosystem: Host-associated > Plants > Phyllosphere > Phylloplane/Leaf | place: Guanajuato, Mexico | collected...
CAACGTTTTGCAGAGCTACTGTAGTTTCCTCATCTTTTTACCTTCATCTCTACTTCCCAGATCCTCTTCCTCTTTTCGCCGGGCTGCTCAAGGCTCAATTGCGCCGCCATAATCGCTAAAACACAATCCGTCTGCTAAACAGCTTCACCAGAGGGCTTCTCTTCGGAATCAAGGCTCAGTTCCTAACGATCCTTCTCCTTGAGTTCATCCTCTGCATTCTTGACAACGACCGCCATGTCCTTTCTAGCCCACTCCCAGTAGTCGTTCCAGGCACGCGCATGTTCGGCGGTGGTCTCGGCAGGGAAGGTCTTGTTGATGATGACACTGACCTTGGCGATGGCCTTGTTGTGTTCACCCAACTTCTCCAATTCCTGCTTGACAGCTGTGTCCTTGGGCTTGAAGGCGAGGACTGCTCTGAAAGCTGCGGCCAATCCTTCAAGACGACGGACGGTCTCCTCTGGCGCGAGAGTGACGAGCTTGGTCAACATCAAGCAACACAGAATCTTGATCTCATGCTCATCGCCAACACCTGCTTGGATACGGTCGTAGAATGCAGAAATGGGAATGCGAGCAAAGGCGGTCTCCATCAGAGCATACAATGTTTCGTACGCAGACTTGCGAAGCTCAAGACCATCATCGACCTTGTGCTTGAATGGACCCATGGACACCTCACGAATGAGATCTGCGTTGATAACAGTCTCCTTCAGAGCGAGTGGCAGGAGAGTGTCAAGGTGAGGCAGGATCAGATCAGGCTTGTTGTGAGCTGCAGAGTTGAAGGTGGTCAAGGCAAGACGACGGTTGTTCAGATCCTCTTCGTTGAGCATGGTCGTGAGCATAGGTACGATGCTAGGTTGCAGGTAGACATCGTAAGAAGGATCGGTATCCGAGAAGGTGTAGCGTAGAGCTGAGATGACCATACCACGGACGGTGGGAGATGAGTCGCTGAGGTACGCCTGCAACTGAGGCAGATATGCAGCGGGATCAATCGTGGCCAGTCTACCAATACACTCAGCACCAACGACCTTGTTGTCCTCGACCTGAGAGGCAGTGATGATGCTATCCCAGAGTTGCTTCGAGTACTTGATTACCTCTGTCTCGGCGGCGGTGTGCTGCAGCAGTTCCTTAATTGTGTGTAGAAGTAGATACTGTTTGCCTTGGCTCATGCTAGACTGGATTTGAGGCAAGTAGGTGGAAACATTGCCAGCTGCAGCACGGCCCAAGGCGACAGCAGCAGCAAGAGACACCTTCTCAGTAGTCGAGAAGTAAGAGGTAAACATATCAGGTCCATAGGGGAATGATGGACCCATACGCAAACCAGCTTCACCGAGAATGTAGAGGGCGAGACATCTACGCTTCTCATCGGAGGTTGACTTCAACTCAGCTTCGAAGTCGGCAAGTGTTACTCCGACTGTGTTGCCTCCAGCGACGAGAAGAATACCGATCACTTGGCCGACAAGCTCAGGATTGCCATTAACACCAACCTCAGCCAGCAGAGATTTCATCAAGTTCTTGCCTGCACCCTTCTTGCCGATGATCTCGAGCGAACCAAGCAAGGCGTCAAGAGCGGCGCCGCTAAGATCCATCTTGGCCACGAAGCAGTAGGCGTGAATAACCTCTTCATTCAGTACAAGTTGTGGTCTCTCGTTGGCGAAAGAGCCAATGATGACTAGCGCAGGACCGATAAGGTGAAGATCCTGATCCACCAGTATCAGAGGCAACAATAGTTGCACAATCTTCTGCACAGTCTCGTCATCGATGTTCTCGCGGCATGCAGGGTTGACAGCCATGCGCTTCAAAGCTGCAAGACTGGCTCCACGCAAAGTTCTGCTGGATTTGCGCAGCTGAGCACCCAACTCAAGAGACACTTCGCGGACCCACTCAGGTGAGAACTCCTTCGAACTCTGTGCCAAGACCGCGATCGTCTCAATGGCTTTGACGGATGCCAGACGGGTAAGCTCATTGCGAAGTCTGTCGCCGATAAGCTGCAGACCACTGAGTCTGCTCTGTTGGTTGAGAAGAGCCGACCCTTGACTACCAGAGGTACGACCAATCAACAGACCGAGCGACTGGACAGCCTTTTGGCGAACTTCGGTATCAGTGTCAGAGGCTGAAATGCGCTGAGTGACGATATCGTAGATTTGTTGGAGGTAACTAGCGTTTTGCTGTTTGGAACCAGCAGAGCGAGGAGGAGTTAGAGCTTTGATATAGACTTGAATTGTGTCGAATGCTTCACTCGAGACCTTGCTGAACTTCTCCTTGGATACGGCGGTCAAAGCAGGTATGATCTTTGCAAGATATGGCTCGATAACCTTGGAGGAGTGAGTATCAGCAACAACGCGCAGTAGACGCAGAGACTCGATACGGAGAGCATTGTTGGTCACGGAAGCGCCACCCGTTGTGCCACCGGTCGACTTCATAGCATCGAGGACTGGATCGATGACCTGATCGATGCGTTTTGAAAGACCACCGTGTTGAGCAGTAACCAGATCTGTCAGTAGAGAGATTACGGCATGTTTGGTAGGGACTGTGCTCGACTTCAGCAACTTGGCTGAACCCTGTACGATCTGAGGATTGATGGCCGACAAGCTGACCTGTGGACCTCCTGAAGGTGGAGGCGTGGAGGGAGAAGCATAGCCATTGGACAGGGCAAATTGCGGGCGTTCGCTGGAGAAGCTACTGTCACGACGGCGCTTGCGACTGACCGGAGGACCTGTGGCTGAGGACATTCTGCGGAGACCGGGCGTAGAGCTGACTTCTCCAGTCTTTTTGATAAGGAAAGCAAGAGTCGACAAGACCTCAAGGCGCACACTCTCTTCACGTTCCTGGAACCGGGACAGAAGAGCCGGTGCAATCCTATCGTAGAGAACACCACTATCAAGCAAGTCGCCGCTTCCTCGTGTAGCGATGAGAGTGTAGATGAGCTTGGCAGCACCACGACGCACCTTCCAGCTGACATCGTCCTCATCATCGAAGCCAGTTTCTTCTTCGAAGTCCTCGTCAAGATCAAAGTCGTCCTCCTGGTCGCTTTCTGCTCCATCCATCTCGTCATCCTCATCCGCAGCATAGTTTGGGTCGTACTTTGCGAATCTGAGGCACGAGTCAATGACTTCCGGGATGTATGGTGTCATGTCCTGACTGCATGAGGCCAGGAAGGATTCCAGAGCCAGAAGAGCAGCCTCACGTACTTCCTCGACCTGAGGATCACGGCCTTCGTCTGATTCAGCGGCCTCCTCGTTCTGTTGATCCAACTCTTGCTCACTCAGAGGTGACAGTACAAAGGGCGCCAGAGTCCTGAGGTACGGACCAAACTTGCGAGGTATCGACTTTGCCATCGAGGCGAAGATTGTGAGATAAAGCCTACGCTGGGCGGTTGTGAGATGAGGCTGGCGCAAAGTCTCGATCGAGTGTGACACGACTGAACTGAGGAGCGAGTCGGAAAAGTATGGCGAGAGAACGGAAAGGGCGGTGACAGCCTTCTTTTTCATGACAGTACTGCATCGAGAGTTCTCCAAGACTTCGGCTGTGACTTTTTGAAGAGCTTCCACCTCAGCTTCTTGCAGCATCGGACCGAAGCAGCGGGCGACTTCGACCAGAACGTCCAGGGCGTTGCTGTCAATACCAGTCTCAACCTCAACCTGGATCATGCCCTTTGGAGGCGCAGGCAGGTTCTTGCCAGTAGGAATGACAGTGTATCCGACGAGACGAGGGATCAATGCGCGACTGACTGCTGAATACGATTCTTGAACTTTTTGTGTGCGAGGGACGGCTGGAGTAGGGCGAGGAAGAGCGACGACCATAGCTCTGACGGCGAGGGCGGGTACAGAGCTGTCGACAGCATTATCGGTACGGAGGTTTGAGATCTTGTCGAAGGTTGGACATAGGATGCTCTCGGGAGCCTTGTTGACGAAAGGACCCAGGCACTTGATAGCCATGTTTTGCACGTCGCCATTCTGATCGTTGAGGGTGTGTAAAAGGCCTTCGACGACGCGTGCGCAGCAGCTGTAGTCGTGGGAGATGAAGGTGGGGTGGCCAATAGTGAGCATTTGGTTCAGGTCGTTCAACGACATGTAACGGATATCCGGATCCGTGTCTTGCAGCTTAGGCAAGAGAGAGGCGACATGATGCGCAGTCGGGTTGGCGGGAATGGCAGGAGCCGTCGTGTTGGCCATTATGGTAGTTGGCTGAAGTACGAGAGATGGCTAAGCTGGAGTACTGTAGTGGGGGAAAGAAGATTAATAAAGCTCTCTCATCCGGGGGTTCGGTGAAGAGAGATGCGGAAGAACAGAGTTGTGGGTCTGACGCTGCAGAGAAGAGATGTGAATGGGAGTTGGAGAGAAATAAATCGACTTGTTTCACTTTCCGATGTCGAGCAACTGCGAGCTGCGTGTTTGTCTCGTGCTTGATGCCTGAGGGCACAGACCAGGTGGTAGCTTCCCTTTATGACATGGACAAGGTGAATTATGACGGAGGAAAGAGAAGCTGCCAAGCAATGGTCATTCGACAGCCGGGAAGCACTTTCAGACCTCGACAGCCAGCGCGTCAAGACCCATTGATCGTCTACCACAACCCTACCTCGAACACCTCGAATACACACGTACAACATGGTCCTTCCCCGATCTGCCATGCGCGGCTTTTCAGCTGCCCGTCTCTTCCGCTCCTCTGCCCGTCCTGCCGCTCGTGCTGTTGCCAGAAGAGGTTATGCCAGCGGCCACGGTCACTCAGCTCCCAGCAGCGACGTCCCATGGTAACCATTCACCATGCCACTATCAATCCAATTGGATCGCCATTGACAAGTTACCCGCGCAGGATTCTCGGCTCTGCCGGTATTACCATTCCCGGCGCCTGGTACCTCTGGCCCGACTCATCCAACGGTGATGCTCATGGTCCCGGCGATGCCCACGCTAAGCAGGTTGAGGAGCACCCTCACATTGCGGAGTCTGAGGAGTCCGAGGATAAGCCTCAAGAGGAGTCTAGCGATGACGAGTCCAAGGATGACTCCAAGGATGAGTCCAAGGACGAGGCCCAGACCGAGGCCCACGACCCCAAGGACGACGGCGAGGAGAAGGACGAGGGCGGTGCTCTGAAGGACGGCGAGGGTGAGAAGACCCAAGAGCAGCCCCAGGCCAACAACGAGCCTGCTGCCGGCGAGTCCAAGTCCAAGAAGACCACCGATGGCAAGAACATGCCCGAGAGCAAGGGCGACGTTGAGGGTGTCTCGTTCAAGGGCCCCACCAAGGAGGGCGATTCGGACAACAAGATGCCCGATGAGCGCAAGCGCGAGCCCGACGGCAAGGGTGGCTTCAAGAAGCGTATCGACTCTGGCTACGGCAAGAACCTCGGCGAGGGTCCCGAGCACAGAGATGATGGCTCCACAAGCGTACGCAATGGCTCTCTGCTTCTAACGAACTAAAACTAACCTTCTCAAGGCTGCCACCGCAAAGACCACCCACAGCGGCAACGAGGGAGATATCACCGAGAAACAAAAGGGCTTGTCCACCACCCCTACCCGTCACAGCACCCGTATTGACTTGGACAATGAGATGTCGAAGAAGGGTTCGGCTTCTTATTCATTCGTCTCTGACTCCAAACTAACATGTTTGTCACAGGCGAGGGAGCTCCTGACACCGCTAAGTCCCAGGGAACCATCTCAGTCAACCGTCCTACGTACGTATTTTCTATTTGCGTGTTCCTCTAGCAAGCTGACAAACTTCCAGTCCCGAGCAACAAAAGAATCAACCCAAGGGCGAGGAGAAGAACGACCAGCCTACTGCTGACAAGAAGAAGGACGGAGAGTAAAAAGCGTGATACAAGCTTTAGAATCGCCTGTTTCTTCCTCTCGACGAATAATTGTTTTGGTCATACACGAACGAAGGTAACGAAAGCACCACGTTTGCGCAATTTTGTACATATGGATACATGTAACAACACTGCCGATGGGCATGAGTCTACCTCGCTTGCAGCACGAAGATTACGTACAAATGGAGATGTGAAGCCTATCGAGTAAGCGAACTGAACTTGAGGAAAGATCGCAGGTCTTGTGTCGAAACACCAAAGTTGATATGTCGAGCATGTGAATTCGGTCATGATTTCTGGCTTGAGCGGCTAAGATCATCCTGCCGAAATGTACAAGAGAAGAGTCTCAGCACTTTGAGATTCCCGAAAGCGCATGAATCATTGTACAGTACACTGGCACAGTAGCTATTGAGGTTGTTTGGGAAGTATGCGAAAAGCAGATATATCGGTTGAGAGCGGTTAAAACGGCCAAGTCAGCTTGTCCAGTGTACAACCCTGGTCGCGACCGACATCATCCACAAATCAACAACATTGCTTGTACTTTGAGCTTACTGTCTGGTGTCATGCTTTCGTTGAATGCTTTGATACTGCAAGTATGTTTGTTGATAGGAATTGATGTCCTAGACCCCCAAAAGTGCGATACTAAAATTTGTGAGAGCCACAACCAGATGTTGACCAAGATTCGTAACGCTCTGCACGATATCGTCTCCAAAATCAAAACGATAGAAAAAAAAATGTTCCAAAATCAAAACCAAAACGGCAAAAGATAGTAAAAGAGATAGTCAAAACTACCACTTCACACTGTGCAACCCAACCACCCTTCCTGCAACATAATCCTCGCAAGTCCACCACTCTTCTGTTCCTTCAGCGACTTCTGCTACCCATGCCCAAGCAATGATGTCATGGCGTCTTCCGTCGCTGTCTTGGATCTGCGTGGTCGCTTCTTTCATGTCCAGTTCGATAGTCTGGGTAGAGAGAATATTATTGAGCTTTTGCATGCAGGCCGGTGTCTTGGGGAAGTACAAAAGGCCATGGACGTGGTGATATGTTGATTGAAATGTTGACTTTACCAGTGAAGGCAGTAAAGTTGTGGCATCGACATATGTGGTATGGTTGAGTAGGATAGCGGGAGTCAGCCGGCAGAGAAGGTCTGATGTAGGGAGATCGAGCACGGCGGAAAGGGTGCAAGGGAGTTGTAGCATCCCGTGGATGAAGATTGGAGTTTGGATGAGTTGGAAGAGGGCAAGGGTCGAGGGATCGAATTGGTTTGTTAGTGCGAGGTGAGAGGAGAAAGGGAGGTAGGCGGATGTTAGGGTATTTGGTTCGGGCAGGGGGATGAGAGGTGTAGTATGGGCTGATGCTGGTGTTTCTGGCGTTGATGGAGACCAGAGATCTGGGGTGACTGACCAGAGCGTGGTATCTTGATCTAGCGAAGAATCGTCGGAAGTTGTAGGAGACCAGCTGTTCTCGACCTCATCATCGTCTTCGTTGTCTGGTTCGGTTATCGGCGAGCTTACTTCTTCGAAGGTGTTCTCGGTGATATCTTCGTACGTCTCACCACACGTAGATGTAGTAGATGTAATAGATGTAATGACTTCTTGAGGGTCGGCGTCCGTCAACTTTCGGTCAAGCTCGTTATAGCCGAATGCTCCATCGGACGAGTCGTCAGATCGACGTCCACACACAGATCTTGATCTAATGTTGGACGGAGCAGCATTTTCTTGTGCTTGCTCGATAGCTACCGGGAGATAAGCTGAATTTTGCTGGGCCTCAATGTCGCTAAGCGACTTGCTTCTGTTACCACATGTTACGATGGGTGCTGAAATTCAGAGAAAGAGAATATTTTTACCTTGGTCTTCTCCATATGACATGCAAGTTTGTTGAATACACGTCTTCCATATTTGGATCAGAAGAAGCCTTGATTCGCATCTTTTGGCGACTCACGAGACCTCGGTGGTGGCTAATCAAGGAGTTGTGAGTATCGTCGTGACGAGACTTCAATGTTGTGTGTTGCAGGTAGAGAGTAAGATGCTAAGCAGAACGGGAGATGCAGTGTGTCCTTTGTGTCTCGAGATCCGTAGATGCCTGTATGGAGTAGAACAGGACCTACCACAAAGTCGCTTTCTGTCCCAAAAGATGACTTCAGATATAAGAAAATGCTAGATCATGAAATGATGCTTCGTGTGTTGACTAGAAATGCACAATGCCGTGTATCTGACTGTGCCGATGGATGTCGACGCAAAGAAGAAATATGATGTCTTTCAAGTCGCGTAAGTTTGCACAGCAGATGCCGATGCGAGAAAGAGCAAACCGACCTACCACTGAGATTACCTACTAGTTGTAGGACCTTCCATGTTTGCTGTGAAGAGTGTGAAAGCACACCTCGAAGAGGTCGGCTGGCTCGACAGTATCGATCAGATACGGTAGAGAGCGGGCTGCTTGTTATCACTCTGTTCAGCCGAACTTGCAGCCAGAGAAGGATACTCAAGCATTCGCCGGAGATGCAAATCCCAGTCACAGAGTTCTTCACCAGGAAGCCATGAAGAGCGACTGGTGATACTTCAAAGCCGAACTTCCTGTTTCGAGACAGATCAAGGCAAAACACAATTGTGTCCCAGAAAACGCTTAATGCATTCTGCAAACACTTATGGACTGGTGGCGTGCAAAGTGCTAGAGAAAGCTGTCTCATCTCAGAACATGTATTTACCGTAGGCAGCAGTGGGCTTGAACTTGTGCGACACTGGCTTGATGTTGGTGGTGAGTAGAGACATGGAATGGTCTATCAGATTCCATCGAGTTCTTTCACGGTGGCGTCAGTGAAATGGTAATCGATCGGGAGTGGTGGAGTGAGATGGCGGCCAGCTGGCGTTTGAAGTGAGCGGACTTGTGAAAACACCGAGCGGTGTCTTGGCACGAGCTGTCTCGCATCGTCATTGCCTCACATCGAGCACCTCTCTACAACTCTCTCTGCTCACTCGCCATCTCCCCCAATCATCACATAACCCTTTGTCCATCAACTCCACCACCCTTTTCCTTGTTCAGATCTTGAACTTCTCCTCTCATCAACACATACTCCGCAACAGATCTACCGCCATCATGTCTGGCGAGCCGGATCACGTCGAGACCAAGAACAAGGTCAAGCTCGAAGCGTACGATAACCACTCGCTCTACCTTGCAGACCACGCGCATACTGACATGTCTCTTTAGTGACCCCTCTGGCGCTGAGCAGAAGCACGTAAGTTATTGAGGCGAGTTCCCAAGAACACCACAACTGACTTGCCTCCTAGGTCGAGAACGACGTATCAACGGCTATCCTCAAGAAGAAGAAGAAGCCCAACTCGCTCATGTATGCGCCGCCATTCCTATGCTTTGCCACAATTATACTGACCAGCTCCTAGTGTTACTGACGCCACCAACGATGACAACTCCATCATCGCCCTCTCGAACAACACCATGGAGACTCTCCAGCTCTTCCGTGGCGATACCGTTCTGGTCAAGGGAAAGAAGCGCAAGGACACCGTCCTGATCGTTCTCGCCGACGACGATCTCGAGGATGGTCAAGCCCGCATCAACCGCGTTGTCCGCCACAACCTCCGTGTCAAGCACGGCGACATCATTACCGTCCACCCCTGCCCTGACATCAAATACGTGAGTTTCTCGACACATATTACTTCCTTTCAACGCTGACACCCACCACAGGCCAAGCGTATTGCAGTCCTTCCTATCGCCGACACAATTGAGGGTATCACCGGCTCCCTCTTCGACGTCTTCCTCGCTCCCTACTTCCGCGAGGCATACCGACCCGTCCGCCAAGGCGACCTCTTCACATGCAGAGGTGGCATGAGACAAGTCGAGTTCAAGGTTGTCGAGGTGGATCCCCCAGAGTTCGGCATCGTCGCACAAGACACAGTCATTCACTGCGAAGGTGAGCCCATCCAGCGCGAGGATGAGGAGGGTAACCTCAACGAAGTCGGCTACGACGACATCGGTGGTGTTCGCAAGCAAATGGCTCAAGTCCGTGAGCTTGTCGAGCTGCCTTTGAGACATCCTCAACTCTTCAAGTCGATCGGTATCAAGCCTCCTCGTGGTATCCTCATGTACGGTCCTCCCGGTACCGGTAAGACTCTGATGGCTAGAGCTGTCGCCAACGAGACTGGTGCTTTCTTCTTCCTGATCAACGGCCCCGAGATCATGTCAAAGATGGCTGGTGAGTCTGAGTCAAATCTGCGCAAGGCCTTCGAGGAAGCCGAGAAGAACTCCCCCGCCATCATCTTCATTGATGAGATCGACTCTATCGCCCCCAAGCGTGACAAGACCAACGGTGAGGTCGAGCGCCGTGTCGTTTCGCAACTCCTTACTCTCATGGACGGCATGAAGGCTCGCTCCAACATTGTCGTTATGGCCGCCACCAACCGTCCTAACTCCATCGACCCTGCTCTTCGTCGTTTCGGCCGTTTCGACCGTGAAGTCGACATTGGCATTCCTGACCCTACCGGTCGTCTGGAGATCCTCCAAATCCACACCAAGAACATGAAGCTTGGTGATGAGGTTGACCTCGAGAGCATCGCCGCCGAGACTCACGGTTACGTCGGTTCCGATATTGCAGCCCTCTGCTCAGAAGCTGCCATGCAACAGATTCGTGAAAAGATGGATCTCATCGACTTGGACGAGGACACAATCGACGCCGAGGTTCTCGACTCGCTGGGTGTCACCATGGAGAACTTCAGATTCGCTCTCGGCGTGTCCAACCCTTCGGCCCTTCGCGAGGTTGCCGTTGTCGAGGTTCCCAACGTCCGCTGGGAGGATATCGGTGGTCTCGAGGAGGTCAAGCGCGAGCTCATCGAGTCCGTCCAGTACCCCGTCGACCACCCCGAGAAGTTCCTCAAGTTCGGTCTTTCACCATCAAAGGGTGTTCTTTTCTACGGACCCCCTGGTACTGGTAAGACTCTTCTTGCCAAGGCCGTCGCCAACGAGTGCGCTGCCAACTTCATCTCCGTCAAGGGTCCCGAACTTCTCTCCATGTGGTTCGGTGAGTCTGAGAGCAACATTCGTGACATCTTCGACAAGGCTCGTGCTGCCGCACCTTGCGTCGTCTTCCTCGATGAGCTGGATTCCATCGCCAAGTCGCGTGGTGGTTCCGGCGCTGGCGGTGATGCTGGTGGTGCTTCCGACCGTGTCGTTAACCAGCTTCTCACTGAGATGGATGGTATGACCTCGAAGAAGAACGTCTTCGTTATCGGTGCCACCAACCGTCCCGAGCAGCTCGACAACGCTCTCTGCCGTCCTGGACGTCTCGACACCCTCGTCTACGTCCCTCTTCCCGACGAGTCATCTCGTGAGGGTATTCTCAGAGCCCAGCTCCGCAAGACCCCCGTCGCTCCCGACGTCGACATTGCATACATCGCTTCCAAGACCAACGGCTTCTCCGGTGCCGATCTTGGTTTCATCACCCAGCGTGCCGTCAAGCTCGCTATCAAGGAGGCCATCTCAACCGACATCGAGCGCACCAAGGCTCGCGAGGCTGCTGGCGAGGATGCTATGGAGGAGGACGCCGAGGACCCCGTCCCCGAGCTCACCCGTGCTCACTTCGAGGAGGCTATGCAGAGCGCTCGCAGATCCGTCACCGATGTTGAGATCAGAAGATACGAGAGCTTCGCTCAACAGATGAAGCAGTCAAGCGGTAGCAACTTCTTCCGCTTCCCTGACGCTACCACCGGTGGCGAGGCTGGTGGTCAGGACAACTTCGGCGAGGCCGGTGGCGATGACGATCTCTACAACTAAGGATAGTTGAGAGAAGCATATATCATGGTAAAAGCAAAGCACTTTGATAGAAGCGGAGGAAAGGTTACGGGGGGAGTTCTCTACTTAATGGCAGCCGCGATGGCACCACTTACTGATGAATTGACGGCGTGAAATGGCTTGTCTTTTTTCTAGCTATTTACCTAGTTCACACAGGAATGTATTTCGATCAACTCAATGTTTCCAATTGATTTGTGAAAGCTGTAATAGAATATGGACATGTGAATTGTGGTTCATAAAACAAAGAGTGGTATCATTGATGAGTGTCCCTCAAACGCTGTACGAATGCGGTCAGTCACGGCTTTGTTCGTCCAGAGATATTGGTATAGCTTACCCTTGTTTATGCAAGAGAAGAGGAAGAAAGGAGACAATTATGAACTGCTCAAGCGGTGTCGACTTGACAGATCTTGTTCAGTTCCTTCTTGACGACCTTGACAGCCTGAGTAATTGCCTGTTCGGGAATGGCTAACGAGGGATTGCCATCTTTGGCAGCACCCGAATCTGCCAAAGCTTCCTCCAGAATACGGTCCATCAAGTCATCGTACTTTGTACATTCGCCAGAGCGCATGAGCTGGGTAACATGGTTTTTGAGATTCGTAGCCCATCCCGAAGCCTGTAGTTCGTGGAGCAAGGCAGTTTGAATGGTCTGAATGCTTCCAGCATCGACGAGAGCGGTGGTAAGTTGTGTTTGAGTAGCCGGTTGAGTTGAGAAGCTCGTAGACTCGTTGACGGAGAGTTTTTGCGACATGACTGATGTTTTGTTGTGGTGATGCTGTGATGTACAAGTTGAGTTTGATGGGCCGATGGGGAAAGTTCTTGGATGTGTGGAGGTTTAGGGCAAGAGGTCGGGGTTGTTAGTGCCGGATGCTTTCAGGCTATGATGGACGTCGTCGACCGGCCAAGAGCGCAAGACAGCAACACTCAACTCACTCGGCACAATCACAGATACTCTCACTTGTTATAGACGTCTGCACACTGTCCAGGTCTTCGCCGGGACTTACTCAGCCGCCACGTTTGAGCACAAACGGTTCTGCCCCAGTTAGCGCCGCCTCCACGCCAGGGCGCGCGCAGTGGAATGTCAATGGCCGCCTACAAGACGACACAATACCACCATGATTCAGACCCCGACGACGAGTACCTCCGTCCGACATACCACTCGCCCACTCTGCCGCGCTCCCACTTGCAAAACGATCATTCTGACGACGACGACGACATGACGACCAGTGCCGAGCACACGCCCACCACCTTCAGCCACTCCCTGTCGCATTCCCTCAACCCAAGTCCGACCGGCCTCATCACCCAGTGGACCGCTGAGCAAGTCGCCGACTGGGTCGCTGCTCTGGGTCTGAGCCAGTATGCCGACGCCTTTGTCGATGAGGCCATCACCGGGCTGGCTCTTGTCGAGATGCAACACCACGACTTTAAAGAGATGGGCATCATGAGTGTTGGACACCGCTTGTCTCTGCTCAAAGGCGTATACAACATCAAGATCAAGCAAAACATCCCTCTAGACCCGGATCATTACGTACCCCTGTGTCAGTCACAGTCTTCCCCGAACCTCCTCTACTTGACTAACAACAATGCGCAGCCGCTGGAGACAACGCTTCGGACGGGACAGCCACCCAGGACGATATAACTCGCATCATTGATATCATTCGCCATCGCGACTCTCGCATTCTGTCAGCCGAGATCGAGCTCCGAACTCTACGTGACCAGTTCGACCGCATATCAGAAGAGAACAGAAAGCTGCGCGAGGATACTCTGCCCGTAATCCGCATGGTCAAAGATCGTTCTCAGCTACCTCCGACTCCGGCAGATGGACTCGGTACCCCTCCAGCGGACATCAAGCCTGAGAAGATAACCAGTGGCTTGTCACGCAAATTCTCGACCAAGAAGCTCTTCCTCGGAGGTGCTCCGAAGAACCCCTCGCCTACCATTCATGAGTCGTCCACCCTTGATCCCTCTGCCGCAGCGATGGCTGCAACTTCTCACTTGAACCCGTCGCATCCCCAGAACTCGCCCAGTCAACTTTCACAACCATCTCCTACATCCCCCGCATATGCTTCTTCGGCACAAGCCATGTCTGCTGGAAATCGTTCCTTCCCACGCGACGTCCCTCCATCAGCTCGCCCTTCATACGTCGAGGACCCGCGTCAATCGCATGTGTCCCACGCGCCCTCTACGATAGCACCTTCAAGCCGTCGTCAAGCGGTGACACCAGTACCTCCACAGGAAGACCCGCCGAACAGTGCACCACTCCCACGCTCTTCTCGTGAGAAGGACAATCCACAAGTTGAAATATTCAAATCTTTCCGTGTGAGCATCGAAGATCCCTGCCATAAAGTGTTGCCTGTGGCTCTGCAGCGGTACAACATCAACGACGACTGGCAGCAATATTCCCTCTACATTGTGTACGGCGACCAAGAACGCTGTCTAGGCTTGGAAGAGAAACCGCTCATGCTGTTCAAACAACTTGAACGTGAAGGCGGCAAACCAATGTTCATGCTTCGCAAACACGCTGCTCCTGTTGGTCAAGGCTGGTCCGCCAATCGCACCGTTCCTGCCTCGGAGATGCAGAATCTCGGTCCCAGCAGGGAAAGCTTGAGAAGAGATAATGCGGACAATGGCCGAGCGTTACCTGGAGGTGTGCTCTAGGCGAGTACTCCTTTCTCAAGGTTAATGCAGGACCTCGTTGGGTTTCATCATGGCGGTGCCAAAGTCACGGGCAGAAAATTATGGTACTACCCAGCACAACAAATTACAGAGCACGCGTTGAAGCATGGTGTCGAAATCGATTTTGACGATCTTTCCAGTGCCGGGAAAAGGCAGAAGAGAAAGACGAGTCTTTGCCAGAGGAGAGGAGCACATGAGCTGAAAGTCTCGATCCCGAGAACAGTGTTGGAATAGGAGTAGGAGATTTCTTCTCAAGTGATCATGGGCTCTCTCCTTGGATAAGGACTCGATTTGCAAGTTTGATTGACGATTCACAAAGTCTGATGATCTAGAAATCTTAGACCATCTGTTCTACGATTTGGTTTTGTACTGTTGGTGCTATTCTGACACGGCACCGAGGGAAAGATGTAGATATCCTTGTCTGACAATTCAAGACTGTACGCGAACCAACATTTGTCAAAATCACATGTCCTTCCTACCACAAATTTTCGTATCGTTCGTCGTCAAATGTTATTGTGTCTTTCTCACTTATTTGTCCCGATATATCAAGGGCACACATGACGGTGACCATTCTCAATCAGGATAAATAAGTGAGAAAGCTTATTCTTCGATATCAGAGCCATGCTTACAACACTTATCTCACCGTGGAACCAGTGCGCAATCATTCCGAATCACTTGCCCTACAAATGCTCAGATCACAGTCATAGGATATGACAATGAGATGCAAGGAGCCCGCGGGCGCCCGAGACCGGCCTCTGTATCTGCCGTGATGGCCCCGCTCTGTTTGACGGTCGCGCCCCAGATTGGAATCTCCATGCGACTCTATCTTATCGCTTGCCGGCTATACCTCCGCAATTGGGTATAGCGTACTTTTCTCACAGTACCGCTGCTGGCAGCTGGCAGTAGATATAAGAAGAGGTGTCTTTCCCTCCAGTGAGAGTCTGCTTCTTCTGTGTATACCTCTTTCTTCTCTACTCTCGCCAATCATGGCTCCTTCTCATCCACTTTCCATCCTCTCCATCGACGAGACCAATCTCGCCAGAGAGATTGTGCTTGCTCACCACGACAAGGAGGTTATCGATTTCAGAGAGATCTTCCTTCAGGAACCTACCAAAGCGGATTTGGTCAAGTATTTACAGCTTGAGCATTCTGGCCGCTTGTCTCCTACTTCTGCTCGCCCTGCTCGTTTGGCTAAGTGCCAGTATGATGTTATTGGCCAGGATAGAATTCCTTCGTACCATGAGAGTGTGGTGGATATTGGATCCAAGCAGAGGATCAAGCATGAAGTCATTGGCAAGGAGCACCAGGCTGCTTTAACTCTGTAAGTTGTCTAGTTTTCTGTGTTGCACCTCGATGCTGACCCCTATTACAGTAAAGAGTTCGAGGTGCTTGTCAATGTTTGCAAAGCCGACCCTAAATTCAAGCAAGCTATCGCCGACCTGAACATCCCTGACTACTACGAGATCATCGTTGAGCCCTGGCCCTACGGTGGTCTCGACGAGGAAGACGAAAGTCGCCGCTATTTCCAAGGTCTCATTTTCGCTCAGGATACACGCAACAAGAATGCCGACTCCAACTTCTACGCCTTCCCTCTTCCTCTGATCCCTGTCCTCGACATCCACAAGAAGGGAATTTGCCGTATCGACAAACTGGCTACTGGAGGCAAAAACGACAGCTTTACTGCTAAGACCCACGCAGAGAAGATTCTGGATCACTGCACCACTGCTGAATATGTTCCTGAACTGCTACCGCAGGGAGTGAGAAAGGACCTCAAGACGCTCAATGTCCTGCAACCTGATGGTCCTTCCTTCAAGGTCACTGATGAATCCCTGGTCGAGTGGCAGAAATGGCGTTTTCGTGTCTCGTTCAACCCTCGGGAGGGAGCTGTTATCCACGATGTTCATTATGATGGCAGAAGCGTTGCTTACCGTCTGTCAGTTTCTGAGATGACTGTACCTTACGCAGACGCCCGCCCACCCTTCCAACGCAAACAAGCCTTTGATTTTGGCGACGGTGGCGCCGGCAACTGCTCGAACAACCTGTCTCTGGGATGTGATTGCTTGGGTGTCATCAAGTACTTCGACGCCGTCATCATCGACGATGACGGTAAAGGCAAGGTCCACCCAAATGTCATCTGTTTGCACGAACAAGACGAGGGTATCGGTTGGAAACACACCAACTGGCGCACTGGCCGTGCAGTGGTGACTCGCAGTCGCGTGCTGGTCGTCCAATTCATCATCACCCTCGCCAACTACGAATACGTCTTCGCCTACAAGTTCGACCAATCAGGCGGCATCGACATCGAAACCCGCGCCACTGGCATCGTCAGCTGTGTCAACATTGACGCTGGCAAGACCTCCAACTACGGAAACGTAGTCAACCCAGGTGTTTTGGCTCAGAACCATCAACACATCTTTGCTTTCCGCATTGATCCCGCCATCGATGGCCATAACAATACAGTCATCACCGAAGAGTCTCATGCAGTTCCCATGAACCCAAAAACCAACCCTCGAGGAAACTACTACGAAGTGCGCAAAACACCCTTCGAGAAGGCCGCATGGGCAGATGCCGAACCCAGACTCAACCGCGTCTTCAAAATCGTGAATGAGAATGTCAAGAACCCAGTGTCTGGCAACAGCGTAGGATACAAACTGGTACCCCCAGCTACACAGCTTCTCCTCGCCGACCCCAACTCCGTACAAGCCCAGCGCGCGCAATTTGCCCAACACCATCTATGGGTGACTAAATACCGCGATGACGAGCTCTACGCTGGAGGACGCTTCACCATGCAGTCACGCAAAGAAGTTGATGGTGTTGCTGATGCAGTGGCCAGAGGAGACAAAGTCAAAGATACCGATTTGGTGGTGTGGAGCGTCTTTGGCTTGACACACAATCCCAGAGTCGAAGATTGGCCAGTTATGCCGTGCGAGATCCATCAGGTGCATTTGAGACCTGCTGATTTCTTCACGGCAAACCCTAGTATTGATGTGCCGCCTAGCAGCAACAAAGCTAGCGTGGAGGTGCAGAAGAGCTGTTGTCAACCTTCGCAGGGAAAGCTTTAAGGGAAAATGAACGAGAAACAGAAGGAGAAGGAGAGAAACCGGGAGAGTGAGGTGCAAGTCCCTCAAGATGAACAGTTAACGACTTTGGGATGCAAGTCTCCCTCTATGACAATTACAATAATGACTTTTAGATATCAAAAGGATGCAAGTCTCCTTCGCAACGACTTTAGAATTTTTCTAGTTTTTGATCTACAGCAGGATTCTATTGCATAAATCTGTTTTTCACCACTTTGCTTGTTTGTTCTCTTTCTTTGGCCTCTACCGTGGGTCCAATGGGCTTGGTGGGAAAATATGTCATTCTTTTTTTTTTCGGTTGAATGGTCCTTTGCTTTGCACACGATGAATGTTGGAGGAAGAGAACGGTGTTCGTTTACATCAAAGACTTTACGGAATATCTTGGGGCACATCCCTTGGACAGCCATGGAGTCCATCCTCTTGCAATCGAAATTACTGACCATGACCATCAAGGTCGTATAAGCGATGCTTAAAGCTCACACTGATCTTTAGACGAAATCGGGGTCTTTTTGTAGAGCTAACCTTTCAATAGCAGAGATTGATGGATGTGTAGCGCAACCTAGTGAGGCTCAAGAAGTTTACTTGGTGCCTGCACAGCAAGAAATTGAAAAGCATACCTGAGTCTCACATACTTGACCATGGTTGCAAGTACCTCGCGGCAGAGTTGATCTTGTATGAAGAACGTCTTGCTAGCTTGGCAATGCATTCGATGGTAACTGAAAACTCTGAATGCTGCTCAATTACAACGACCCTGGTGGGAACTGCCATTGACTGAAGACTATCTTTCTCTGAGAGAGTAATTTCCTAAGCCAGTCATCGAAGGTGACTCGAATGTGTAGAATAAGCCCTTCATGAGCAGGGTTTGATAAGTCTTTGACACGCTTAGTTGAGGTTTGAGATGGAGTGGTCTAGGGCAAACTCGCATGCACAGTAAGAGGTTGGCAGGATTACTTGAGTTTTCAAGGTTTGACCATAGTCACAAGTCCTTCTTGCCTCGAAGCAGGTTTGGTTTGGTATGAAGAACGTGATGCAAGAAAGAAACTGTATTCGACGATGAGTGTAAGCTTCGAACACTGCTTACAGTGGCCTTGGTAAGCATTCATGTTGGCGAAGCCTTTTGGTTCGGGTCTGTACAGCAGGCTCTCCAAGTTCATGAACTGCCTTCATATTATTTAAGTGAGGCGCGATATGGTGAGATCTGACGCAAACCTACATGTATACATAGTACGAGATTGGAAAGTATACTTGAGCCTCACATACAGGTTCGAAGATGGTCATAATGTGCTCCCTAAGGACAACTAGTAGCAGAGTCAGTGCTGCATAAAGAACGTCGTGCTTACATGACCTATCACCGCTGACCAAGGTGAAGGGAGTTCTTATGAGGACGAGTCGGAAAGAGCACTCTTCCAGAACATCTTCTGCACGTGGAGATTGGAGAGTCGAAAGCGTCAAAGCCAATTCCGCCCGTGGCCTCGACCGCTCTTATATGATTGCCTTCTATCGAGACAACGGACCCGCAATCAGAGCCTCGGGAAGTAGTCTTTCGGTGGTAGATAGCAGAATGTATCGGTGTGTAGATAGCAATCTCGCAATCTTGCAATCACATGTCATGTAAAAAAAAAGCCTCCGACGCCAATAATTGCTTTTGTTTTCCCTGCCGTGGTATTTTTAAACCACGCTCTATCGATTGTGTCAAGATGAAACAAAAGCCTCTCGTGTCATGAGTTTTTGCGGCTAGAATGATTCGGAGCGGCTGCCGGGACAGCCAAGCATACTCGCCCGTGGACTTGACTCCTTGTGCCGAATGCTTTTGCTTCTATTGTCATGATTGCTTGGCTGATGATATCAAGAGTCTCGCCCTCTGTATGCTATTACGCGCTTTGTTGGTCTGTGAGAGGGACAAAAAGCCCACAAATATGCGGTGGTTGTGGAGTTGGGTGCGGATGATCGACTGAGAGACAGATTCGATGACAAGGGGTGTTGCTTACGCGACTTCTTGTCCCGGTGTTGATATCAAGAGTGTCTGTGAAGTACACTTGTATACTTGTCAAGTCCGATGTAGACATGCTCGACTGACAACCATGTCCGGACAGTGCGGAGTAGACACGACTATCTTCTTTCGCAAGAAGTCTGAAGTCCTGTCAACGGATGGTGTTTTTGAGAGGGGCTGGGCTGGTAAGACGCAAGATTCAAAAGAGACCTGCATGACGAGCGTCACACAACACAGTGTCGACTGGGAAACATGAGAAAGCAAGGACAGTCAAGCACGCTGGCCATCCAATATTCCAACACGAATTGTGATGAGCAGCTAACGTTTCTGCGCGAGAGCGACGCATGCATCAAATCTTCTGAAAACGCCGGACATTCGACTCGGCGATAAACATGTTGATCAACACCTTGCGAACAGTTCCCGCGGCGGCGGCGAAAAAGACACTTTTCGCTGTCTTTGAAACATAACTCTCAACAGACAGAAACACCGAGCAGTGAGATTTTTTGACTTTCCGAAAGGATGCAACACGGTTTTCTGCCACGGTTGGCGGAACCTGGAGGCGATCTTTTGCTTTGCAGAGATGTGCCAAGTCGGAGGGCTCGATCGAGCGACCGAGGAAGCAGCCACATTTTACTGACGATCATGCGTGTTCGTCAAGGCTCTAACAACGGGTATCACGGGACCCGCTGAGCTTGAGCAAAACTCGGAAAGTATGATTGGACAATAGCGAGGTTTTACGAAGGCTGTTCGTAAGTTCCAAAACCTTGACGCG
>Ga0268251_10000231_pt1 | contig 19666 bp, 15 predicted proteins | sample AgamicAsMae_FD_200527 | JGI IMG/M metagenome (GOLD analysis project Ga0268251, IMG submission 200527) | Agave microbial communities from Guanajuato, Mexico - As.Ma.e (v2) (version 2) | ecosystem: Host-associated > Plants > Phyllosphere > Phylloplane/Leaf | place: Guanajuato, Mexico | collected...
TCTTTGAACAATATGCCGCGAGATATGGTGAGTTCAACACCACGCACTGCACCAGGATGTGCGGTGGAAGACGGAGACGAGGATGCGGACGCGGAGTACGAGGTCGAGGAACTGCAAAGATGCCGCATGAGTGCCCCGAGGAGACCTCCGTGCCCGGTGCAGCGACGTGGATCTTGGGAACCTCCAACTTGACAGTGTGCATTGCTATCACATGCCTTCTGGTAGTATCAGTTCAGCTCGAGGCCAAACAATTGTCAGAGAATGTTCGATGGATCGTCTTTGTTGGATCGATCAATCCGTTTGATCACCGTGAGCGATGATTTCCAGGAAATGTTCGAATCTTCGACGGAACGTCGAGCTGATACCGGTTTCATGTTTGAGAGAGTCATGCGGCAGTCTGTTCTCAGAATGTTGGCGGTGCTTGTGCGTTTTTCAATGTCCGATAGACGAGTCGATCTGAAGCTATTATGGATTTGTGGGGAGCCAGCATCACCTACTGCAACTGCAGAGAACTAGTATGAGGCGCAGGTCTCCTAGTGGTAGAGTAGCATGTCGTGTTTCTGATGGGCTCCTGAGGGGAAGCTCGAAATGTCGGTGAGGTGTGACACTCCGGCTGAATGCCATGCATCGGCAATGAGGAAGGCAATGTTTGGTGGTTTGCTGATCTGTCATGTTGTAGCAACACACAGGTCGTGCCAGAGAGAGTCAGCAACGATCTTCAGGAGTTGACTTTTGAGTCGAAAGGGAATAAACTCGAGCACCCACGAGCCGATCCCAAAAAACGTAAATCAGTGGCCGAGGTACGTACACCAACTACACTTCCTGATGACCAGTTGACTCGAAAAAGAGATGAAAGCCGGTCGTCAAGCACACACCCCGCTAGAGTGTACCAAGTCGCAAGACATGTCAGGATGGTTTGACGTGATGTTGTGACCGAGCTTGTACCTCATGCGCAACACAGAGCCAGTATCGAAGACCGGTTCGTATGGTCGTCTAGGAGTTCTTGACGCCTAAACAGCCTCGCCCGGACCTCGGAACCAGGCCTTCCATTCTCCTAGACCACAAGACGGCGTTGCGGAAATTGGATGATGCGCCTTCTAGAAGGACTGAATAAGTTTCCTATTCTCCGGATTCGCTTTGAGATGTTTCTCCGGATTGGAAAGGAGGGAAGGAAAAGGAGCATTGATACTTTGGTTGCGAATCACTTGATCGCGCAACGTTTTTGGTCATGTGTTGGAGCACGCTTGGATCTACGGTTTGTTTTGGGTTTCGTTGTCCCAGTCGACCTCCATCGATCATCGTGAGTCAGAGCTGTCTACAACCTCACTTGCCGAGATCTGGTTTCAGTCTCTGCTTGCGAATGGTGATTTGTATTGACAATTGTGCAAGGCTGAGGTGACTTTTTACAAGGCGTGGCCCATGTGAGCGACCGAGGCCACCGTTCGCAACGGTGAATCAGTAGATTCTTATCCCGGGATCCCTATCACGGTTGTCAACAGTCAACAGCCCTGACCACGAGACTTCCGGCTCCTCGCAGCAACCGACTCGTGGAAAACACTCCAGGCCTATCGCCTACAGAGCTGCGAATGTTCTCCGCAACATCGATGATGTTGACAGACTGTCTGTACCGCGGTATAAGAGGCGGTAAGGGGGGAAAAAGGTACAGCACTGCAGGCACGTCAGAGGGGTAGCTTCCAACGGTGAATAAAGTGTGGCAGAGAAATCAGGATGTACACGTCTCCGAGCATTTGTCGCAAAGTCGCTGCCTCATGAGATTCGCCTCGCACTCGGAGCACTTGACTATTGTTTCTCCGTTGTCGCAAAGGTAAACTGTCTCGCGCGCTCGGAATCACGGCGTGACGGATGCGAACACGTTCGGGTCGTGATGCCGTTGTTGCTCTTTCTATTACTCACCCTGAGCGAGTACGGTTGTGGTGGTACACGTCGCATGACCAAGCAGAGATTGTAGAGGATGAAAGTCACGTCTTGCACGGATTCCGGAAGTGACGGAGCGGTGACCGTCGATGCGAATGGCGCCTGCCTGATGCAATGGAACAGGGGAACTCTTTCCCCCGCCTTACGAATGCTTTGTTTTCTCTCGATGTGCATGCAGAGAGTAGAGTACTTTTTGGATTGAGAATCGAACCGTAAAAAGTAGGTGCGTGGCTATTGGAAGATCGACAAGAAAATGTACTCGAGTCGCAGAGCTAATAGACGACCGTACGACCAGGAGAACCTATGGCGCGTCTCGTGCGTATTCGGACGTGGCTGATGTTTCTTGCCGACGTCTCCCATTGTGGCACTCGGTCTTGCGCAGTCTTCGCATGACGCATATCTCGAAACACAGGCTTGCATAGGAAAGAAATGAGACGACATGCTTGCGGTGTGCCTGGGTACGTAAACCTCCCAAGAGCAGACCACGACATCATTCGCAGATCTGCTCTTGCGCGCCTCTCCGAAGCGACCTGTGTGTGTGGGTCGGTGCTCTGCTCGAGCTAATGGTAACGTGAGCCGAACTTTTAGGCTTTCCAATGGTCCACCATGACCGTTGTGCCTGCAGGGATGGCTGGACCCTGTAGCGTGGCTCGTGGTACAGATGGAATGGTACAAATGACTTGTTGATCCCTCTGTTTCTTTCTCTGATTCCCTTTTGCCTTATACCATATCACATCGTCCAACTTTCATACACTACACAAATCTCACTATTGAGCTCAAACGACCCACCATCAATCAGACTCGCCACTCATCTCACAACAAACATGGTCACTTCAAAGTTCACCGAATTGCTTGACGATTACTCGCCACCATCTCTTCCTTCAGCCAATGTCACACTCGAAGATTGCCTCGAGCACCGTCAAAGATCACCTTCATCCAGCAGCAGCTCCAAAGGATCGATTGAGAGCGTCAAGTTCGCCTCGTCAACACACAGTCCTCCTGCCACACCTACCTCGCCCAGCATTTCAGGATTGATGAGAGCTTTCTCCACTAAAAGAAGACACGCTCCTTGAACGCATCTCGAGGGATCAAGATATCACAACATACACTCCTTCGTCGCTCGATTGCACGCTTTCAACTTTGAGGCAACCGGATCAACGAATTTCGCTTTCACAAACCAGAATGGCTACAGCCTCTACCGACAGAACAATCGATATCGATATCCCTGATCAGCCAGATCAGGCAGAGCAACCATTGAACTTCTCCTTCAATATTCCGGCTGTGTGAATAGATCTGGGTGGGCCCCCGGACTATGAGTCAGGGTCTAGCAGCTGAACGGCTTCTCTCATACTAGCTCGTCCGCCGCCACCCCGTCTGAACCGAGTCAAGGCCGCGACATGTGTCCATACAGCGCCCAACGGTTCGAGTCCATCTCGCCAATGGTCGACCGGAAACGGAAGTCCTCCTCTTACATTTGTCTGGAAGACTTTTCGTGGTGGATCTTCTTCACTTTTCTCTTCAGCTTCTTCGGCGGTTTTCTTCGCTGAAAACGCCGTTCTCTGTTTCTTCTCTCATGGCTCAATATCGCTTCGCGTACGAGTCGGGAAAACAGACTTTTATTCTCTTTCCTGTTGCTTGCTGCACATGCACGAGACGTCTTGTCTTGTTAATTGCCGAGCACTTGAGGCGCGGACACCCTTACCAATCCATAATTTAATTGGTTAATCTATTTTTCTCCTCCATTTTTTCCCTTCATGCATGACGCATTGTCCAACGAGATCCAGGTCCATGAAGATCTGCAACATTGTCGTACTGGATCCACCTTCTCATTTACAGCACTGTGTGTGACGACGTCGACTCCGCTCCCACGATGCTGGTATTATGCGGTGTGTCTTGAATCGCTGGGCATCGAGTAAAGCAGTCGCTCAGCCAGTTTGAATCGGAACAAAGTCCATCCTCTCTTGCTGATACGGCCGCACTACAATAATTGCTCCACTTCACCATTCAAAAGTTTTCTGTCGCAGAAAGCCAAGCAGGTCTGCACAGTGGAGTGGGCGTTTGGTGTCTCTCAACAAGCGAAATTGTGGCTTCCACAGGGCGTGTTATTCTCCACACGATCAAAACTTGGCAAAAATTTAGAGCAAGCCTCGCGCATTGAACGTTCTTTAGAGCGTGCGACTGAAGGGCAAAAGGAGAAGGTCGTACCAGGGATCGAACTTGGATTACCGGAATCAGAATCCGATGTGCTAACCATTACACTATACAACCTGTGGTTAAAGCAATTCTGACTTTGCATGTTCATAATTCACTTGCATGCAGTACAGGATCAGGTCGCATCACTTCGTCGCTCATCTCTTTGTTCCATGAGGGCGCAATCACAACGGCGCAATAATACCAGGGAAAAAAGATTGGTTCGATAATTGAAATATGAAGATCTTGTAAACTCCTGCCGAAGGAGAGTTGAAGATCAGCTAACACGTGCAAGCAGATTTCTCGGGAGCAGGAAGGGACCCTGGATCAACGCCCCTCACAATTGCAAATCAGCTCTTTATCGAAAGATCAACACAATCAGATACGCAAACGTATTCCAGGCAACGTCAGCTTGCAAATCATACATCCAAAACGTCTGTCTATCGGTGCTACCCTCTATCCACAGCATGTGCAAGCAAAAATAGGTTACATACGTATGTCTGGTATGGCGACAGAATTAGGTGACGCGTGCCCTGACGGACGACTTCTCCGCTACGTCACAGTATTGCTTCTCATGCGTCAGCATCCACTTCTCTCTTCCTTCTCAAACCCACCCCCAGGATCCATCTCACTACCTTCAGGTTCGAGACTCCTCGGACACGGAAGGCACGGGTGATAGATATGCTTTCTACGCCTCTGCCGTACTTGCCGTCGCTTATCTGTGTTATATGTTGCAGACCCTTGCGGAGAAGGAGAAGCAACGATACAACAAAAAAAGCTACGGCTCCAGTCTGTGCCGCATGTTCGTCAGCGAGCTGGACTTCAGCTCTTGAGTCACGGCCGACAAGTCAAAGGGCCGACTGCCTGACTGATGTGACAGATGAACAATGCGATAACGCTGCAGCGGAATGACTGAGGAATGCATATCCACGCGAGGGTCGATCAATTCACATTCCGGAGCGCATGCATGCACGCAAGGGACCGAACAACTACGTGCCATGCGCATGACGCCGGTTGAGCTCTTGTACCGCGCCTCTCACGGTAGGCCATACCAACATCCAGAAAATCATAGCACACTTTTTCTTTAGATGAACGAGGACGAGCTGAGTAGACGCTCCTGGTTTTCTACTCCAACAGTGTCCTTGTCTGCATGATATGGCAAGACACGGTCCTTAGAAAACAATGCATTGTACTGGCCACGTCCGGAAACGGTTCGACTAATTGAGAATGAATTTGGCGATATGCTAGATACCGCAAGCAGCTGTCTTTTGGACTCCCCTGTTTTCGGAAATTATGAGGCACAAGGGCAAGATGATAGTTGCATAATTCAACTTCCTGGGTAACATTGTCGCCAATTTCCGCTGCTGTTTAACCTAGGGACTATACCACATATCTGATCATGGCTACTGTAACCAGACAAGCACGCAGCAGAAGTCGAAGTCAACCTGCTAGTAAGCCATCGCAGCCTGCAAGATCTTTAAACCGTATCCGAACCAATGCTTATTTCTCAGACCCTGATTACGATCAAACGACTCCCATACCAAAGACTTCTTCCACCCCTTCGCCGACTTGGGGAAAACTTCAGCGCAAGAACAACTCCGCGAATGTATCCTCCGGTACGGCCACCGAGAACTCTCATGTACGCCGTCGTCTGTCAGAGGGCTTCAAGGTGACCCATCAGGCACAGCCTTCAGTGTCACTTTCGAGACAGGATGGCAGACAATATTACATGAGCAGCTTTTGCGCCCCTCCCGATAATTCGACCGAGAAGTTCAAGGACCGCATCAGCCCGCCCAATCTTTCTCGAGCCAAAGCCATGGCCTCTCCAACCTTCCGCAGTAGATCTACATCGCGTCCGAAGCGAGTCGAAATCTTGAGTGACTACGATGAGGAAGAGCGCATGCGTCTACGATCATCTCCGACTTGGAGAAGGAGGAGACCCGACACGCCTTCCACCACTCGAGCAAGCATCTTTGACTTCCCGTCGAAGAAAAGCTCCTGGTCATCTCTTGAGGGCTTTGTACCACACTCTGGGTCCATTTGGCTAGTGTTAGTTCTCCTCGCCATTCTTCTAGGCTTGTCTTCTCCATCCAATCTGGAGTTGCCTTCTCAACCCTTGACAGAGCTGGCTCATGCTGCACCCAGAGTGGTCTGTAACATTTTTGGCAACCCTGACGAATGGAACTGTACCGGAGACCCCAACTTCACAATCGCCAATGTTGTAGGCCACTGTCACAACGCTGTAGATACGATTTACAGCAAGGTCGAAGAGATAGGCGCGAACGCAAACATTGAAGACTTGATTCACTCATGCAAGGACTCGATCGACTACGGCACAGACAAGCTCAAGGAAGCACCTGCGAAATTCAAAGATTATCTCTGCTATATCCCAGGAGCTGAAGCATGGGACGGATGCGCAAAGGAGCCGGTTTCAACGATCAGCAAGACCTTGACGAAGACTGGAAGCGTAATCTCAACCTTATTCGGCAGTACCAGCACCAAGTCTCTGGGGTCATGGACATCTCCTTCGAAGGAGAAGGATGTGCAGACCATCACCATACGCAAGTCTACAGACCCTCCACCGACGATCGAGATAGATCATACGGAGGAAACCACTCAGAGCGTTTTTGAATCCTTTGCGAGCGAAGCCAAAGGCTTTGCGACATCTAAGCTGTCTTCTGCTAGTTCTGCCTACTTGCCGTTCACCTCGAGCTCTAGCTCTGATCATCACACTGTTCCAGTAGCAGCTGAGCCTCCTGTGGAGAAGTTTAGCATACTAGATGGCATCGAAGCTGTCTCCGAGATCAAGGATCTTGAGCTCAAGTATACTTTGGCAATCGCGAAAGCAGAGCTCAAGGTCTTGCAGGCAAATGACACTTCTATCGTCAGGCATACTATCTACACCAAACGCCACCTCAACAACCTCTTGAACACAGCCTGGGGTCTTGAAAAAGACATTAATGACTTTGCATTCTGTGTGGTCAGGCACGACGAAAGCGCAATCAATGTACTTTCCAGAAAGATATCTTATGCATCTCCTACCGATACGTGGGGTACCTACCTCATTCGATCAGTAGGAGTGACCATCATATCGCCCAAGAAAGCATTCAAGAAACTCAGCAAGCCACACACCAAATGTCGCGATCACCTTGCGCGCGCAAACAAAGCTGTAGCCGAAGCACTCAAGACCCGCGAGGGAATGCTCAAGGAAGTTGATAGGCTTATCGATCTCTCCTACCGCAACGACTTCAGAAAGAAACAGCCACTCTACATCCCTATACCTCTACCTTGGTTCAGAGCTCTTGGTCCTTTCCCAAACTTCCCCGTCATCAATCTCCCCTCTGTTACCTTGAACCCTTTCAATTGGTTCCTCGGTGAGGACTATCGGTGGAGAAAACGCTCTCAAGAGGACCGCGAGGAGAGTCTCAAACTTCATCGTTTGCGCACAGCACTCCATCGCGTCCGCAGTGCTAGCGATGGCCTCGCCGACATCAAAGACCTCCTCGAGCTAGGCATCGGCAATTTCACAGAGGCACATACAGAGTTTCAATCGCACAGACGGCAAGTTCTCGAGGATCCTGCATTCGGCATTCCGTTTTTCAAGAGCAAAGTTTTGGAGGTCAGGGAGCATCATTCTCTTGCTGCACGGCTCAGGGATGAGAGGACGAGGGTGGCGGAACAGATTAACGCGGAAGGATGGCGTCGGTATGGCGATGGTAGCGAGCAATTTGGCGTTATTCTTGCGAAGGAAATGAGGTTGTGAGGTGGTTGTTTAGGATATTGCGTGGTAGTTTCTTCCTTTACTGAATTGTTCTGTTTTGCTGATGCTACGAGCATCGATTTTCATTATTTTATGCCCTTCCAGATGCTGAGGGCAGCACCCTGCTCTTGTCAATCAACTATGTTTGCTCGTCAATGTTCACTTATAGGCTCTTGTAGATATCTAAGCTGTATTGGGAGGGTGTTGTAAGTCATCCACGAGAGCTTAAGCATTGTCATTGCTTTAATACTTATGATTATATCATTTTCGTAGTTATCATAAATTTTGCTATTATATGCACCAGAGTGTGCTCGAACTCTTACGCAAACATTAGACGACACATTTTAGCAACAAAACATGAGATATGACTTCAAAAGCTAGTGTTGGGTATATCGCAATCATGGATCGCCAATCCTCCTCACAGACGTGGTATCACTGTGCTGATTCTTGATGGAGTAGAGATGGTTCCCATGCCCCCATCTTCGATAATTATGATCGGACAAGATGAGCGTTCTTGTATCAATTGGGCGTCTGGCGCAGTGGTAGCGCGTCTGCTTTGCATGCTGAAGGTCTAGGGTTCGATCCCCTAGTCGTCCATATCTTTTACTTTTGTTCGTCTGCTACAGTAAAATCCCTATCTCTTTACCTTTTAACGATGATGTATATTTCTTGTTATCCCATCTCTCAGCGCTGAGGAGTATCTGCGCAGTGTTCTGATAGGCTTGTCTCAACTTCTGTGTCTCGCAAGCCCGCGTTAGGACTTTGCGCAAAGAAGCGCTCAACTTCTAGAAATTGGCTCGGCACTCCAGAGTCCACTCACAATTACCCTTCCAGGGAATTCGACTCTCCAAACATGATACGCAAAAATCGCTTTCGACCGTGTGATGTTTGTAGGTCAAGGAAAACCCGTTGCCATCCTCGAGAGGGTGGGGCTTGCGAATATTGCACGCTACACAGGAAGCAATGCACTTTCAAGACGCCGGCCACGCGTCGAAGAGCGTCGGAAAGCAACGCAACGATCGCGCATTCTATCGAAGGAGCGAGTATCGATGAAGACGCACCGGAGTCAGCTGTGCCGGACAGGCCTACAGCAGTAGGGGCATCAATCACAGAGACACAGCATGTCGGCTCCGAAGCTAAGTCACTGGGCTTTTCGCACGATCGGTTTGCAGAGCTCTATGGGTTGAGTAGCGACATGGAACCGATACTGATGGTAAGCCGCCTGGAGCGTAGGCACGAGAGCCTTGACTAAGAAGCATCACAGCGTCACCGACCATATGATAAGATCCATCAGGAATATCGCCTTGACACTCATAGTATACGCAGAGTACTCAATCAGGACGAAGGTCGTCAGGCATATCCGTTGACGTTTCACGTAGCCGAGGATAGTAGCGTCAAGACGTCAACTGTACCTACAACAGTTGACGCTATTGAAACATGTGTTCGACCATATGGCCCCTCTCTCGTCCATCTTTTCTGGAAGATGGTACAGCCATCATACCCGATCCTCTGTCAACGAAGCTTCATGTCAGCTTACTCCAAGTCATACAGAGAAATTTCTCCTTCGCTACTGGGTGCGGTTTACTTGTTGTCATTGACATGGTGGTCTTATGACACTGCGCTCAGTGTTAGGAAGGAGCCAGATGGTAGCAATCTTCGCGAACTCACTCTCAACGCGATCTTGGAATCCTATCATAGACCACGGCTTTCCAGTGTCCAAGCCATTCTGCTATATCTACAGTGTAAACCTGAGGATCCACTGAACCCTGATCACACATATGTCTGGGGCCTGATCTCACAGGCGCTTGCTATATCTGAGTCCCTTGGACTCCATCTGGATGCCTCTACTTGGAATATACCGCAGTGGGAAAGGTGTATACGAAAACGTCTAGCTTGGGCTATCTTCGTGCAGGACAGATGGACTTCAATCGCATACGGCAGACCACCTCACATTGATCGATCTTATTGGACAGTCAAGGAACTCATCCTGGATGACTTTGATTCTGGCCAACCTCATTACGATGATGCAGGTGCTTATGAGCTTGCAGGGATCCACCAGTTTATCAGCATGGTCTCTCTGACTTTCATACTGTGTCGCATTCAATCTGAATTCTTGACTCCCGCTGGTGCAGCGAATCAAGATACAACAGATCTGTTAGCAAAAGCTTCGTCGATACTGGAGTCTCTTGACTCGTGGCAACGAGACTCGTACCAGAATGTACAAGTGGATGTAAGATACCAACGCCAACTGAATCCACATGGTATGTAACGGTGCTGGACTGATTGGCGACACGATCGAAGCTGATTCTTGACCGAAGCCTGTCTATATGTTATGTACCATGGCGTGGTTTTGAGCTTGTACCGTCGATTGTTACGATCAACAGTTTTGTCGACGACCCCAAACTCCCTTGAGAGTGTGCTACAAGCCAGACAACTCAGCCGTGAAGCTTCTCAATCGGCTCTGAAGACGATTGCGGCCCTCCGCTCCGATCATATGGAAGCGTTCTGGCATTCTTGCAAGTCGCCTTCGTCAATTTGAGCACCATCAGTATACTGACGATGATATTTAGCAACCCCGTATGTCTTCTCGCTACTTGGATCGTTCATAACACTTTTGCTTGTCACAGCTTCAGCATCTCAAGAACGGTTACATTGGCAGGATCAGCTGAATTCATACTTATGGACTCTGAGAACGATGAGCAAAAGTAGCGAGCCGATGCGCTATGCGGCAAACCGTCTCGAGGGAGCCATACTCCGGGGTCTGGAACATGCTCTCGAAGTCAACGTAGATGAGCCAAGCTACGTCCAACTACAGCCTGGCGATCGGTTTGCGGAGCCATTCTTTGCAGATGTAGATGGTTATGATTTGTCCTCTGTTGAGCTGGGATCATTCGACTGGCTCGGTAGCATTGAAACCAGCGGCTTGATCTAGCTTGCATTGTGGGTCTGTTTCAAGCTTCAGATACTGACTGTCTAACTATCCTATGAACAACACTTGACACCGGGCTTCGAAGGGGTTTCGCATGCCTTACTAACTTTCTATGATGCACGTCGAAATCTGGTCTAGAACCACCTCTCCATCCTCTACAAATACTGAATACGCGATCGGAGTATCATCATCATTCTGTGCACGGTGCTGCTCAACCTTAGGTTCTCCCAATTCTGGAACGAGCCTGTGGCTCATGACCCTTCCTCCGAGGAATATCTGGAGGAGATCATCTGTCCGGATCACTTTGATGGGGTCTTCAAGACGCAGCCCAGCGTGCCGTATGATCTCTGGGCCGTCGATCGAGCGTGGGAGATACAGCTCGTACTGATCTGCCCAAAAGTCATCCAAGGGCGGCAAACTTGTGAGTAAAGTCGCCTCGAATGTTCCATCAGGCGAGCGAATGATACGTACTCGATAACCACACATGTTTGAGTCAGCATCGAACAACAGACCGAAAGAGTGTGCATTCATGGTTTGGATTGTGAACGTCAGACAATGCAAAGCAGATGACGATGGCACCGCCATAGGACCAAGAGAATGGTATCGCGTGAACCCAATGCTCGAAAGATACAGCTTCGGGTACTTTGACGGGCACGGAAACGAAAGCATGCCCGTATCCTTGATTCCCGTGTCGAACAAGGGTGTGGCCAGGTCAATGTAAAGAGTGCCGTCGGCTCTAGCTCCAACCTCGCGCGGAAGAGCCATATCACCGCCCCAAAGCCACTTCTTGTCCTTTCTGTTGTAGTCGCCGATCCAACCGAAGAAGATGCGCTTGCTGGGGTCGCCTTGTTTGGCACACGACTTCGCAGCATACCACCTCCTGCCATCGAGACGGCCATTAGAGCCATCCCTAGGAATCCTGAAAGGTCCGTACGGGGAGTCTGCAATGCGATACACTGTGCCTGCATCAGGTGCTTGGAAGCGCGAGTACACGAGATACCACTTCCCGTTGCTCAGAGTGAAAAGCTCAGGACACTCCGGACAGTACATGTCGTTGGGCATGTAGAAAGGCTTTGTTTGAAGCTGCCAGCTGTTCATGTCCCGTGATCTCAGCAAAGCGAGACATCCTCGAGTCCATTTCGAGCCTTCAGCAAGGCGAGTTCCGAGCAACATCCAGTAAAGACCTTCTTGCTCATTGAAGAACACGTAAGGATCGCGAAAATCAATATCCTCGTACAGTGCTCTCTCTTCTGGCGAGCAGGTAATCTTGATCTCCTCGAAACTTTTTCGGAATAGTGAACCATGTCGGTCCTCCGATTGGACTTTAAGTATTTTCTGTTGCCCGCCCTTGGCTAAGTTGTAACCTGTGTAGAATATGCAAAGATTGTCCTCGGGTCCAACTATCGCTGAGCCTGTCCAGGCACCATCCGCATCTGCCGGGTTCTCGGGATATAGACCTGGTTGTATGACAGGAGCAGGATCTCGATGCCATTGAATCAGATCATCGGATCTGATTCTGGACCATGTGGACCGCAGCCTTGGAGGATGGTGAACAGTCTTCGGAGGCGTTGCTAGATGAAAGATGTGGTAGACATTGTCGATCAGCAAGGGAATTGCATCAGCCGAAGCTTGCTGTGCGGAAGGTCGTCTGTAGGCGGTGGAATATGCTAGAACGGTAGATAGGCTCGATTCTGTAGTGGCTGGCATGTCGGACACAAAGAGTGGTGTAGTGTTTTTGTATGTGTTGAGTTATTCGAGAGCGAGAGGACGTCTGTAAATAATAGAAATACAGCAAAGCACGAAAGATCATGGTGCGATACATACATGCTCTCTGCATACTGCCCGATGAGTGTCGGCGAAGGCAGCTTCGGGCGTAGCTCATCGGGCCCGATGCGTCGGGCCTATATCTCGGCCCGTCGGCCCTAAACCTTTAACATGCCCACGCCATTGTTCAGTCACCTCCAGATTTCGCCTCCGCACTGCATCTCCATGTTTCTCCATCGTTCATGCTGCTAGCCGAAGAGAGTGTATTCCTTGTATCCGATTTTTTGGGGTCGGGTGATCGTGACGTCTAGCAACGCTCGAATACTTAAATACATCAGATGCCACCCCTGTAGTTCCTGAGTGGCCTACAGTACGCTCAGATCGTCGACATCACCTCTGCGTTCATTCTATTATCATAATGATCACTAGACCACAGCACGTATATGCATGGCTCTTCTGTGGCTTTGCTGCACTCGGAGCATGCATATACGGTTACGATGGCGTGTATTTCAATGGTGTTTCATCCCTGGTTAGTACCATACCACTGGAAGTCTGTATGTATACTGCTTACAATGAATAGGACATCTTTGTCAAACACTTCGGTACTGAGACGACTGATGGCCAGTACAAGATCTCACCTTCAGAACTCTCTGTCATGACCTCGATGATCAATGTTGGAGAACTGGTCGGATCCCTCTCGGCTGCCCCTCTCAATGATCTGTTTGGACGCAAGATTGTTTTTCTGATTGCGGCAGGCATGCTAGTAGTTGGTGTCGTGCTCCAATTGGTCACCTCATCCAGCAGAAGCCTCATCACTGTCGGTAGGACCATCATGGGACTTGGCGTAGGAGCTTTCTCCTCTACCTCGCCTCTTTACATCGCTGTGAGCACTGTCGTCTGGATTTTGGTTACAATGTTGTTCGCTGACATTGACGTCTGAATAGGAAGTCGCTCCCACTTCGATCCGTGGACCTTTGTTGATGTGTTGGCAATTGACCATCTCGCTATCACAAATCCTAGCAGCCGCCATTACCAAGGGCATAGAGACAAACCAGACCACTCTTGCATATCGTCTTCCAATCGGGTTTCAACTCCTGTTCCCGGCCTTGGTGTTCGCCTTCATCGCATTCGTTCCAGAGTCACCGAGATGGCTCTTGAGAGCAGGCAAGGACGAACGAGCTAAAGCTGCTCTTCATGCCATCCATAAAGACGACGTGACATACAGTCCCGAGCAAGATATTGTCAACCTCCAGACTGCCATCGACACTGAGCAAAGTCTCGCAGCCGAATCATCATGGTTATCGCTATTGACAGATCCCATCGAGAGGCGCAAGCTTGTATTCTCGGCCGGTGCTCTCATCGCACAACAGATCAACGGTATCCAATGGTTCTACTACTTCGGCACCGTCTTCTCCAAGGCTATCGGCCTGAAAGACCCTTTCTTGATGACGGTCATTGTTTTCCTCATACAAATCGTGACGGTCTTCATGGCTGTGCTTTTTGCCAACAAGATTCCTCGTCGACCACTCTTGCTCACAACGACTGCAATCATGACCATTTCAATTTTCATCGTAGGTTGCTTGGGTATCCCTGGCGGCGATGTGAGCCCGACTTTCGGCAAAGTCATCATATCGTTCGTCATCATAGAAATCACAGCTTTCAACTTCGCATGGGGCCCTCTAGGCTGGACGATTGTGAGTCTTGTTTCCACTGTTCGCTGGGGTTCAGACATACATACTGACAGGGCCTTAGGCATCCGAGATGGCGGTTGGACGCAACAGAAACAAAATCTATGCGGTTGCAGTAGCAAGCTTCTGGATCACCGTCTGGGCCACGGTCTTTACTCTTCCATACCTATACTATTCAGCAGGTCTGGGTCCGAAAACTGGCTTCATATACACTGGTCTCTGTTTCGTCTCTCTCTCGTACGTCTACTTTTGCGTCGGCGAGGTGACTGGACGTACGATGGAGGAGATTGAAGGTTTCTTTGCCAACGTAAGTTTCAAAGCATCCTCCACATGTATCGTTTTGAAGGCGTTAGAACTGACCATGTATCTCAATCTCAAGGGCATCCCTGTCAAGCAATGGAAATATCAACCGCAAGCTCGGCTTCTAGAGGATACCAACTCTGTGTCAAAGGAGAGCGTACAGAGGACTGAGAAGGTCTAGTTGACAAGCTGACGGACCACAGATCCCCGATTAAGTTCCTGTTCAAAAGAATGGTCGGCTGAGATCGAAAGTAGAGTAGGGTTGTGGATTGTCGGTTTTTACTATATCTATTACAAGTTAGACGTTGGTGGGATTTTTACTGCCTCAATCTATTCGGTCTGAGATGTGTAAGATGCTGTGGCCGCAGAACGACTTTCACGGCTTGTCTTCGTGGACGTTAGGGGTTACCAGCCGTCAGTTCCATTTGATCTGAAAGTGGAAGACACTTGATGTCGTTCAAAAGTAGGAGAATAGAAGCTGATATTGAGATACTGGTAGACCAGTCAAGATCTTCAATAAGTCTTCAATAAGTCAAAAGACAAAGAGCAATAGCAAAACACTATATACACAAACCAAACACATGAAACCCGCTCGCCTGCTGTAGAATAATTCGAAAGCGAAGGAGATCAAGACACAAACAAAAGAGACATGTTTCTGTCGTCAGAAAAAAGGGCCCAGCCGTGAGAATAGCAACAAGATTTTGTGAAGTGGAAAAAGACGACAAAAGAGACCAAAGTTTGCGCTCTGCTTAGTTGGCAGCACGCATGTTGAAACGATGCTCAAGTCCTCTGGTCAAGTACTTGGCGTTGACGGGCTCTTCATCCTCGACAGAGGCTGGACCAAATCCATCAACAACACCCGAATCTCCAGACTCTGCTCTGACAATCTTGGCAGGTAGTTCTGGGATATCTTCTTGAAGGGTGTTGCGCCAATGGCTTTGCACACTTCCTCTGTCGGGTGTGGCGGCCGTGGAAGCAGATATCATGCTCATGGATGTGCTGCTGCGGTTGAGTGTGTTCGTACTGTGGCTGTGCACAAGATCAGGCGTGGGAGGGATGCTGCTGCGGATGGTGTGGCTGCGAGCATCGTGAAGGCTGTAGTTTGAGGATGCAGATGCAGAAGCCTCGGAGCGGTTCTCGTCGTACTCGGAGGCAGCGTCGCTAAGCGAGGCGCGCGTCATGATGCGGCCCTTGCTACGGCGCTTGAGCTTGCCGCCATGCTCGGAAGATGCAAGACTGGCGTCGTCGTCGTTGCCGTTGCGGTCGCCGGCGACGGACTCGGCACGGTGAGCCATGTTGAGGCCTTCGACAGCTGCGGCACACTGCTCGCTGATGTTGCGGATGATAAAGGCGATGGCGTCAGTCTTGTCGCGCAGTTGGCGGTCTGCTACGTCGGTCATGCTGAGAGAGCTCAGACGGCGACGGGCGTCGGCATTGCGGCGAAGCGCTTCGGCGGCGGCATCTTCTCCACGAGCTGACATGCGAGTGCTGCTGCGTGAGGATGCGCGCGAAGTACCGGCGCTGGTATAATCTCCTGCCATGGAGGATCCAGGAGCAGGCGATACAGGAAGAGCAGTGGCTGCAGCCTCATCGACTTCCTCAGGCAACTCGATAGTTCGCACAATGTGTTCCATGTGGTGAGCCTGGCCGTCGATCAGAGCACGTAGGTGAAGGACAACACGCTGTGCCTCGTCGCGTTGGCGTAGCACAGCAGAGTTAGTCTGTTGCAGAGAAGCAATTTCCTGCTTGTTGCGCTTGCGTTCGCGTTCGAGCTCTTCGGCGATTTCTTGCTGCAAGACAAGAGCTTCCAAAGCATCGTCTCTCTGTTTCTCTGTACCGTTGAGTCTGGGTTGAAGGCGGGCAATTTCATCCTTGGCCTGATCAGCGATTTGAGCAATTCTTCTGTTCTCACGCTTATGGCCTTCGATCTTGACCTTGAGTTCCTGGGTCTCCTTGGTGAGTGTCTCGGCGAAAGACTGGAACTTGAGGAACTGCTGCTTCCAGGAGTCGAGCTCGGCGTCGAGGATGTTGTTGCGCTTAGTGACCTTGACGACCTCGGTATCCATACGACACTTGAGGTTGATGAAATCCTGCCATGCCTCACTTGCATCACGAGAGTACTGGTTGCGCTCACGGATTATTTCGTTGAGATGACGCATTGAGACCTTGGTCATCAGAGGCTTCTTCTGGGAACCGCCAAAGACCGCCTTAAGACCAGTGTTGCGTCCCAGCTTCTCGCAGACGTGATCCATAACAGACATGACTGCGTCTTGGTTCCACCAGCCAGGATCTTGGACACTCTCGACTTCGCCACGCATGACGATAATCTGGCCTGCAGGAATGAGCTTACCGCCTCCGTAAGCCGAACGGAGATGTTGAGGAACACCGGAAGGAGCAACATCGCCGTTCAGGGCCTGAGTAAGACGGTTAACCATTTTCGTTCTCTGGCCTCCTGTCAAGACGTCCGGCGGGCTAGAGGTGAGGACGAAGTTGCGGTCCAGGTCAACGACCAGGGCATCGTTGGGAGCAGCGAAGAGAGTACGGCATTCGGCAGTAACACCAACGATGTACGGACCAGGTTCCTGGACGAGATCCTTGGCATGGCGAGCATGGACGATGGGAACGTACAAACCGCTCCATTCGTAGACACGGACCATGTAACGGATGGTCTCGGCGGCCATGGTCAGCATTGCAGGGTAGTGACTGACAAAGATGATTCTTCTGGTGGGCGAGATGGCGGCTTCGATGACACCGACGATGTTGGGAATAGACAAACAAGAGAACAAAGGCCACATGGCGAAGTTTTGGAAACCGGTGGGCGAAGAAGGGAACTGGTAACAGAGAGCGTAGTCCTTCATGTCGATACGGACAAGGTCGTTGAGCCTGGGAGCAGGGAAGCTGAGGATGCGAGAAACCTCCTCGGCGTGGAAGAGGTTGGTGGCCTTGTTCCAGTGGATCCACATGCCACGGAGGTAGTCGCCGAGAAGGTTGTAGAGGGGGTATCTAGAAAGGAAACTCAAGCAGTAGGGGATCCAGTATGTCTCGCCGGGGTTGTCGTAGTAGTCGGACTCTGTGCGCTTCCTCAACTCGCGGATCGTCTCGGCACGCTTCTCATCTGCGCGAGACCAGACACGGAGGGCGATACCGTACAGAGTGTGGGAGGAATCTTGCTGGAGGACGAAGGCGTGATGTACGCAGTGAGGCTGCATGGTGCCTGTGCAGATTTCGACGTCGTGAGGGAAACATGCCTGGACAGGGTCAGTGTGTGATGCATTGCAGAATTGGTGCGAGGAAATACCCTCATGGCAGCATGAAGGGCGCGGGCAATATCGTTGTCCTGCTCCAGTCTGGGACTGCTTCCGAGAATCTCAGGCAGCCAGAACTGGCCAACAGCGCCCTTCATATGTCCAATCTTTCCCTGTGACGGTGGAGGGGCCTTGACCCATTGTGAAGGCTCGCGGCCAACACCACATACCATGTAGGCATGGGTGAGAGTCTTTGGCGTACGCTGGCCATTGCGTGGTTGTGTGAGCTGCGATGCGAGAGGCTGTGTGATGCGCGAATGGAGCGACGAGGTGCGGTCCGGGATGACGACGTCGTCGTCTGTTCTGCTGACAGGTCGTGAGTCGCCTCGAGAGTCGCCGCGCGACGACCGCGGTCGTGATGAGAAGCTTGCAGGCATTGCGTCGTTATCCTCGTTGAATCCCCACGTTGCAATCTACAAAGTGTTTCACTTTGACTTTGTCGCTACAACCGTCGGCTTCGGAAATGGGAATTTCGCTGTTACGGCCGGCGTCCACGCGTATAAGGCTTCGGTCTGTCGAGCTGGAGGTGTATAAGACTTCGGAGCAGTGGTGAGAAGGGTGGGAGGCTGGCTCTAGCTGGGGCAGTGGAAGAGAGCGAGAGACGAAAAGGAGCAAGCAGGCGGAACGGTGGTGAGAAAGACTGTCGGACAAGAGGAAAAGCAGAAGCGGTGCAGAGAAAGGGAAGATGAATCCATCGACGGCCGGAACACCCTACACAGGCACAGTCGAGTCCGTAACCCGCTAACCTACAATTGCAATCAAGGCCACTTACAGCGCGCCACCAGAGCTGATCGCAGCGCAGTCCGTCGGGATCTGCGAGTGTGCAGCAACCACACTGGGGGGGTCCCGCACGGCCAGAGATCTTCGCGAGAAGCTGCAGCAAATCAGCGACGCCCATCCGCGCCTCTAGAGATGCTGTGGACCTTAAGAAACGCGCCCTAAAACCATACCCCGGCCATCCACCGCTCACCATTTTGCGACCCTGCAATAAATTCCATTGAATACTGCCTGTCCTCTCCATCAGAATTCGCTGCCCAAATTACGAACCACAGCTGCTCGTGAACCTCCTGTCTCGTAGTAATCAGTCTCATATCATCCGTCCGGGGGATGTTCATTACTCCTCCCAATCCAGCCAACCATCACATCCCTGTTATATATCAACAATCTACAGATAGCCTTGAATTGCCTTTTCATCTCATAGAGCCTCCATATATCAATCACAGCCGAGAACCCTTGTCGCTCTCATCAATCGTCGCCTCCCCTGCCCTTGTTTCTTGTAACCTGTCAACCAAACATTTGTGTGCTCCCCTCAACACTGGTCATGGGCTCATCAAGCAGCAAGCAATGCAGCATTCACAGTCATCACTGGAATGCGTGCAACAGTGCGTGCAGCTTCCCGCTGCACCTTGCACGTTGCTGCCGTCTTCTCTGGAGGCTCGATATTAAACCAAATCTGTTCTCTTCGCGTCGAGATTCAGCCAGTGCGTTCCCAACAGCTGATGATCAGTCGGCCTCTCCGAGCCTCCGACTCTAAGGAAAATCTGATAACCTCCGTCACCAAACAGCCTAGGTATCCATACCCGTAGCGGCATCGTCGACAAAAAGATCCCTAGAGCATAAACACTTCAATGTACTCTTTCCAAATTGACTGATTATATGAGAATAGTGAGATATTCATATGAGAATAGTGAGTTGCTGGATTAAAATGCCAAACATGATGGCCTAAAGACATCAAACGAATCAAGCGTTGGGAACGACGTCCTCAACTGAAAGCTCTCTGCAGAGTGGTGCTGTG